>OGZY01000063.1_pt1 | contig 77670 bp, 81 predicted proteins | sample 1576911 | NCBI WGS metagenome assembly OGZY01 (sample SAMEA3541488, study PRJEB24748) | human gut metagenome | biome: human gut; feature: human-associated habitat; material: faeces | place: China | collected 2012 | reverse complement strand
TCAATCATTTCTTCACTTTCTACACTGCAAGGTCCTCCAATGACAACGATTGGTTTTTTTCCGCCAATGTGAATACCATTTACATCCACGATAGTATCCTGTGGATGAAACATACGGTTCGCAAGCTTATAAGGTGCCGCAATTCGCTGTACATGTTCTACATAAGGATTGGCTTCTATTTGATCTATATCAATACAGGAAGTATCTCCAACAATGCCAAATACATTATAGTTTTCTCCTATACTTTCATGTATTTGTAATCCTGCATCTTTAAATTTCTGCATTACATGCTCTATATCTTTTTTTGAAGCATGTTTTTTCATAGAGATAATCATCATAATTCCTACTTTCTTTTTCTGTTGTGCAACATGGAAAGGGTTGATTCTCTTTCCATGATAAGATCTAATAACCCTATGGCAACCATACTGTCAATTACAACACGCGCACGATGTATGATAGCTGGATCATGTCTTCCCTGAATCTGCAGTTTTACAGGTTCATGTGTTTCTTTATCAATTGTATCCTGCTGTTTATAAATAGATGGAGTAGGTTTGATAACACTGCGGATACAAATTGGCATTCCATTGGAAATTCCTCCATTGATTCCTCCATTATGGTTGGTAGCGGTTTTTACCTTTCCATCAAACAATATCGCATCATTTGCCTCACTTCCATAAAGCTTCGCAAAATCAAAACCTTCTCCAAATTCTACTCCTTTTACTGCCGGCACACTAAACAGTAGATGAGATATGTGACTTTCTATAGAATCAAAGAAAGGCTCTCCGATTCCTTCTGGCATATGCAAGACACATGTTTCAATGATTCCTCCAACACTATCCCCCTGCATGGCAGCTTCTTCTATGACTTTGCGCATTTCTTCTGCTTTCTTTTGATTTAATAGCGCAAAATCACACTGGTTCATTTGTGATATCTGCTCTTCTAATATATCTTCTTTTGTGGAAAATTTATCATCTTTGATATGATGACACTGTAAGATATGACTTCCAATTAGAATTCCTTTTTCTTTTAAAACCTGCATGGCAATCGCACCTGCAGCCACAAGAACAGCTGTTAATCTTCCACTAAAATGACCGCCGCCTCGATAATCCTGGTATCCCAGATATTTGATATCTGCTGTATAATCTGCATGAGAAGGACGAAGACGGTTTTTTGTCTTTTCGTAGTCATGACTTCTTGTGTTTGTATTTTCAATAAGAATCGTTAGGGGTGTACCTGTTGTATATCCTTCAAAATAACCACTGACGATATGAATTTCATCTGCTTCTTTTCGCTGTGTGCTGATGTTTCCTTTTGCTTTTCTTTTTTCCATCTGCTGTTTTATAAAATCCAAATCTAAGGCAATTCCTGGGGCTAAGCCATCCATGACAGCACCAATACAATCGCCATGACTTTCCCCAAATATTGTCACACTTAATTGATTTCCAAATGTATTTTTCATAAACGACCTCACTTATTATAAATATTTCTTAATATCTTCAAGATGCATATCCTCTAAGACTGCTTTTCCACATTCTTTGACTTTAACTATCGTAATTGTATCTCCATTTGCTTTTTTATCTTTGCATAAAAGCTGATATACTTTTTCTTTGTCAAAAGAGGGTAAAGCAGGCATATGCAGTTTTTTATAAACATTGAATACTCTTTCTTTTAATTTTTCATCTTCTATAAAATATAACATTCCCATGGATACACATTCTCCATGCAGGTAGCTATCTAAATGATAATAACTTTCAATCGCATGTCCAATCGTATGTCCAAAGTTTAAAATTTTACGTAACCCTAATTCTTTTTCATCTTGTTCTACAACTTTTTTCTTTACAAGCAGGGAACGATAAAGAATATCTTCCAAATGTTCTTCGATAGATTCACTTTCAAATAGGGCAAATAGCTCTTTATCCTGTATAAGACCTGCTTTCAAGGCTTCTACAAGACCATTTCGAAAATGACGGATAGGAAGGGTTTTTAAGGTATCTGGATCAATAAAGACGGCTTTAGGCTGATAAAATGCCCCAATGATATTTTTTACTTCCTGTAGATTGATTGCGACTTTTCCACCAATGCTGCTGTCAATTTGTGACAGGGTCGTTGTAGGAATCTGAATAACATCAATACCACGCATATAACTTGCGGCTACATAACCGCTGACATCACCTACTACACCTCCGCCTAAGGCAACAATACAGTCTTTTCTAGAAAATCCATGCGATAATAAATCCTCACACAACTCTTGAAAAACAGACAGGCTTTTGGATTCTTCTCCTTGTTTTATGATATGGATATAGCCTTTCTGACATTGTTCCTGTACCGTCTTGGCATAAGATAAAGGAACACCATCATCTGTAATGATCATTACTTTACGTTTTAAATCTATATAATCACTAACTCGATACAGACATCCTCTTTCCAAAATAATATCATAACCGTTTTCTTTTAAATCTACATGAAGTTTCATAAACATCCCTCCTATAAAGAAAAAACATCGCTATAAGTGAGCGATGTAATTGTATTCGTTATAAAGAAGTGAAAAAGAACCATGAAATCAATGGCTTTATAACGAAAAATTCAAATTATAATAAAATCGTTTAACAGACATGGTATCACTCTCACTTTTCTATATCATAATATACTTTTCTTCTAAATACAAGATGAATAAAGAAATAAATGAAAATAAATGAAAAAAATGAAAGAATGATGACAAAGGTAAAATTTGTAAAAGATGTTATCTTTTCCTCATACAGAAAAAAGTATGTAAGTACAGGAATCCTGCAAAGTCTTTGTTTCTCATTGACAAAAGGTTTTAAACTGGGATAATGTTAGAAAAAAGGAGGCATACGTATGGGGTTTGCGCAAGGAGAGGTACAGGCTATGTTTAGGTTATTTTCTATTTTATTGTTATTTGGGGAAATTCCTCTTTATCTTATCGCAGTTAATAAAATAAAAGAACACAATTCTTGCACAGGATATAAAGCTATATTATTACTCATGCAGGGAATTGTGATATTAAGTTATATGGATGTAATACAAAGCAATTCCATTATGATTTCTATTCTATTCGCCGCCATGTTTTTTTACTTCCTGTGGTAATCTTAAGCTTTTTGAAAAAATTTCTTGAAAAGAGAAGTATTACTATGTATATGATTTATTTAGGCATCTTTCAAATCGTTTTTCTTTTGTTGCTTTTCGTTGGTTTTGAAAGTACTATGTGATATATTCTTAAAATGCTGTGGTAAGGAATATCACAGTTTTTTAATACATAATAATGAAAGAAATTGTAATAATATGAAATATCTTTCATAAAAAGATAGGCTTCTTTATGAATTTATATTATAATAAGAAAGAAAAGTAGGTGAGTGTATGAGTTTGCTGGAAGATGCACGAAAACAAATCAATGAAGTAGATAAGGAAATCGCAAGATTATTTGAAAAACGTATGCAGGCGGTGGAGGATGTAGCACATTATAAACAGGAACATGCTTTGCCTGTTCTTGATCAAGGTCGTGAACAAGAAGTTCTGGATAGAAATGTCAACTATATTGAAAATGAAAAATATAAAGATAGTTATCTTTCCATGATGAAGGATATGATGCGTATTTCCCGCAATTACCAGCAAAGTCTTCTTCATAAAGAAGTAGTTGGTTATCAGGGAGTAGAGGGGGCTTTTTCCAGTATTGCGGCAAAACATCTGTTTCCACATTATAAAAAAAGAAGTTATACTAGTTTTGAAGACGTTATAAAGGCAGTTATTTCCGGGGAAATCGAATATGGTGTTCTTCCTGTAGAAAATTCGTATAGTGGAGAAGTGGGAGAAGTTATTGATCTTTTAATGAAATATGAGCAGGTGTATATTCAACAAATATATGATTTAAAAATCTCTCAAAATTTGTTAGGAATCAAAGGGGCAAAACTAGAGGATATCCAGCAGGTATATTCAAAAGATCAGGCAATTTCACAATCGAAGCAGTTTTTAGAAGGAAGAGGCTATGAATTGATTTCTTATCCAAATACCGCAATGGCTGCAGAATATGTAGCTAGAATGCAGGATAAAACCAAGGCAGCCATAGGCGCAAAAGAAAATGCAGAACTTTATGGCTTGGAAGTACTTGTGGAAAATATCAACACAAGCATGCAGAATACTACACGTTTTATTGTCGTAGGAAGAGAATTAACAATGGAGGGTAATGAGTTTAGTGTTATTTTCTCTGTACCTCATAAGGCTGGGACGTTGGTTTCGGCTATGAATATCATTGCCAGACAGGGATTTAATATGGAAAGTATTTTATCCAGAGCAATGAAAGATAAACCATGGGAATATTACTTTTATGCGGCAATAGATGGAGAGTTAAAAGAAAAAAAAGCACAGAAAATGTTGAAAGAACTGCAGGATGTATGTGAAAGTGTACGTGTAGCAGGAACATATAAGAAAGAGGGTAAGTAACATGAGTTTTGTGAAAACAAAGGTGGATATGACACCGATTGAAGACACAGTCTTTGCGATTGTAAAAAAAGCAAAAGAAGCAAAAGCAAAAATAGGAGCAGAAAATGTCGTTGATGCAACGATTGGTTCTTTGTATAACGAGGAAGGAAGTATCGTTGCTTTTGAAAGTGTATTTACACCATATGATCAAATTGCGAAAGAAACAAAGGCAGCGTATGCAGGAAGCTTTGTAGGAAATGAGTCTTATCGTAAACAGGTATATGACTGGATCGTAAAGCCAAGTGGTTCTACATTGGAACATAGTGTAATTGCGACTCCTGGAGGAACTGGTGCTGTCGCATTGACACTGCAGGAAATATTAGATGAAGGAGAGAGTGTGTTATTGCCTGAAATCGCATGGGGAAGCTATAAGCTTATGGCTGCGATGGATAATTTAAAAGTAAAAACATATTCTTTATTTGAAGAAAATCATTTTAATATTTCTGATTTTCAAAAGAAATGTGAAGAAATACTAGAAACACAAAAAAAACTTCTCGTTGTTCTTAACGACCCATGTCATAATCCTACCGGATACTCTTTAACAAAAGAGGAATGGGAAGAAGTTGTTAGAATTTTAAATGCATGTGCAAAGAAAGCACCTGTTATTTTGTTAAATGATATTGCCTATATAGATTATTCTTATGATGTAGATCATTCTAGAGATTATATAAAAACATTTGATGCGTTTAATGAAAATGTATTTGTTGTTATCGCATTTAGCTGCAGCAAGTCTTTAACCTCTTATGGGCTTCGCTGTGGAGCAGCAATCTTAATGGCAAAAACGAAAGAGGCAGTACGCAGTGTAGAAATCGTTTTTGAAAAAGCAGCACGTGCTACCTGGTCTAATATTCCTAATGCCGCCATGGATAATTTTACATTTGTAACAACTGATAATCATAATGCTTATATGAAAGAAAAAGAATTCTATATCAAACTATTAAAAGAAAGAAGTGAAATCTTTGTAGAAGAAGCTAAGGCATGCGGACTTTCCTGCTATCCGTATAAAGAAGGATTCTTTGTAACTGTGAAAATGGAAGATAATAATATAAGAGATGAATTCCATGAAGCCTTGATGCAGAATCATATTTATACTGTAAAAGTAAATAAAGGAATACGTGTTGCGGTTTGCAGTTTAAGTGTTGAAAAATGCAAAGGACTGGCAAAACGCATGGCAGATATTTTAAATAACTTGTCATAATTTGACTGCTTCGGCAGTCTTTTTTGTCGGATAATTTTAGTAGATGTATAGTCTTTGAAGTGATATAATAGATAACAATGAGGAGGTAATGTATGGAAGAAAACAATATCGAAATTCATTCAAAGAAAAAATCACGTTTTGTATATGAACTCCTTGATCTTTTAAAAACCTTTTTAATTTGTTTTGTTATTGTCTTTCTGTTTACACAGTTTCTTCTAAAACCTGTACATGTAGATGGAGACAGCATGTATCCAACACTAAAAGATGAGGAAGTTGGATTTGTTAATATTTTTAGCGCAAAACATCTTGGAATCCATCGCTTTGATGTTGTGGTTGTTCATCATGAAGAAACAGATGATAATTGGGTAAAACGTGTCATTGGTCTTCCGCATGATACGATTTATGCAAAAGATGATGTTCTATATATCAATGGAGAGCCACAGGAAGAGCCCTATTTAAATACTTCCTATGTAAAAAGCATTCGTGCACAGGGAAGAAAGTTTACAGAAGATTTTGGACCAATTACCTTAAAGGATGATGAATATTTTGTGATGGGAGACAATCGTGTTGTATCTCATGATTCAAGGGCAGTAGGACCTTTTCATAAAGAAGACATCATAGGGAAAAATGCTTATATTTTATATCCCTTTAATGAAATGAAAATTGTAAATAATCCAATGAACTAAAGTTTCTTTAGGTATCTAGAGAAGCTTTTTTATATTAAGGAGAACCATATTTCTTGACAATACCAGCAGGAAGATGATAATTTAAAGTTAGATTAAGTTAACAAATAGGAGGGGATTACATGGACAATTCTATTATCTTAGCATTTTTTGTTACATTGCTTGCAGGATTAAGTACAGGGATTGGAAGTTGTATTGCATTTTTAACAAAACATACGAATAAAAGATTTTTATCCATTAGTTTAGGGTTTTCTGCAGGTGTTATGATCTATGTTTCAATGATAGAAATATTTGTAAAATCAAAAGATTTATTAACGCTTCAGCTTGGTCAGAAAATGGGAAGTTTCATAACAGTAGTTTCTTTTTTTGGAGGAATGTTATTTATTGCGTTAATTGATAAAATCATTCCTGAAGAGGAAAATCCACATGAAGTAAAATCGGTTGAGGATATTGATAAAAAGTCAAAGAAGCTTATGCGTATGGGAATTGTTAGCGCGATTGCGATTGGAATACATAATTTTCCTGAAGGATTGGCGACATTTGTATCCGCATTGCAGGATGCCAGCATTGCCATACCAATTGTAATAGCCATAGCACTTCATAATATTCCAGAAGGCATTGCTGTATCTGTTCCTATTTACCATGCGACTGGATCAAAAAGCAAAGCATTTCGCTATTCTTTCTTGTCAGGTCTGGCAGAACCACTGGGAGCTTTTATCGGCTATATGCTTTTAATGCCTATTATGAACGATACGGTTTCTGGAATACTTTTTGGTTTTGTAGCTGGTATCATGGTATTTATATCTTTTGATGAATTGCTTCCAGCCGCAAAAGAATATGGAAATCATCATCTGTCTCTTTATGGTCTAATTTCAGGAATGATCGTTATGGCAGTTAGTTTGTTGCTGTTTTTGTAATGTAACAGTATGAAGAAATATTTTTGAATACTATATTACAATGATTAAAAAATAGATGGTATACTATAGAAAAGTTAAAGACTGATGGAGGGATAGAGATGGATTTTCATTTATTATCCAAAGATTATATAGTACGCAGATTAGATATACATGATGTAGATATAATTTATGAACTGAGTTGTGAAAATGATATTTTTTATAAACATCATTCACCATTTGTAACAAAAGAAAGCATAATAGAGGATATGGAGGCTCTACCACCTCAAAAGAGCTATGAGGATAAATACTATATCGGTTTTTTTGAAGAGAATATTTTGGTTGCTTATATGGACTTGATTTTAGCTTATCCTGCAGAAGATATTGCATTTATTGGATTGTTTATGATGAGTGTAAAATATCAAAAGAAAGGAACTGGTTCAAAAATCATAAGGGATGTCTGTAGTTACTTAAAATCATTGGGCTATAAAAAAGTACATCTTGGAGTTGACAAAGGAAATCCTCAAAGTTATGCTTTTTGGTTAAAAAATAAATTTTGTGTGATTGATGAAGATAAGTATATTCTTATGGAATTAGTATTATGATTTTCAGTATATAACTGATAAATTTGCTGAAAAAATATCTATGAATTATCAAGACGTATGTTCATACGTCGTTTTACTTACATGATTTATAGAGGGTAATAATATGTCTGTCAAAAAAAGAAAACCGTCAAGTTCTCTTAAACAGAGGATATTGACGGTTTTCTTAGTTTAATGTTGAATATGTAATTTAATTATAAGAAAGAATTAAAAATAGGAAACAAGAATACGGTTATGATACCAGAAACGACAATAGCTAAACTGGACATAGCACCTTCAATTTCTCCCATTTCCATAGCTTTAACAGTTCCAATCGCATGAGAACTGCTTCCAATGGCAATACCTTTGGCAATAGGATGATGAATACGAAATAGCTTGCATAAAGGCTGTGCAATGACATTTCCAATGATTCCAGTAATAATGATGACAGTTACTGTGATAGTCACGATACCGCCAAATTCCTGTGAAATATCCATACCGATAGCTGTTGTAATAGATTTTGGCAATAAAGTTACATAATGCGTATGAGATAAATGAAAAAGGAAAGATAAAATAGCAACAGATGCCATACTTCCAACAGCTCCACTAATGACACCTGCCAATACAGCAGTCGAATGTTTTTTTAATAAATGAACTTGTTCATATAAAGGAACAGCAAGACATATAGTTGCCGGAGTTAAAAGCATGCTTAAAATGTTAGTTCCTTTTTTATAGCTTTCATATTCAATATCCAGTAAGGATAACAGCAGAATAACAAGAATAACTGCAATCAGTAATGGATTGCATAAGGCAAATCCAGTTCGCTTTTTTAAATATAAACCAATCTGATATGCAATCAGACTAATAAAAAGAGAGAAAAAGGCAGATTGTATAAAAAAATGTTCCATAATTTATTCTCCTTTTTTCTTAATTACAAACTGTGTCACATGTCCTGATAAAACCATGACAATGGTAGTAGTTAATATCGTAATCCATATTACAGCATGTAAAACAGGACTTAATTCTATCCATGAATCCATAATTGCGACAGCAGCTGGGATAAACATAATTGGCATAAAATCAATTAGAAATTTTGCGGTTTCACGTATATCATCTATTTTTAGAAGCTTTGTTGATAATAAGATAAAGAGAAGGAAAAGACCATAGATACTTGCAGGTATCGGAAAAGGCAACAAGATATGAATAAGCTCTGCAAGAAAGGTAATTCCCATAAGAATACAGATTTGTTTTAAATATTTCATGTAGAAACTCCCTCGTATAATATGACAAAACAATGCGATTATAACATATTTTTAAGGTATGTAAATAAAATTATAATTATAGATTGAAACATTTTTTACGTATTTAAGAAAAAAGAAATATATTTTCTTAAGAATTGTCGTATAATACATTTGCGATTATAAATCTTTTGTATATATAGTTTGAAAAACAAGGTCATGATATAATGATATAGAACTGGGAGGAATTAGACATGTATAAAGATGAAAATGAAAGAATGCATGATGAAGATGTTGATCTTACCAAAATGATCCATGCATATCGTCAAGATGATGAACTGCATAGAAAAATAGAAGAAATGAAAAAGCAGAAAGAACAGGAAAAAAACAAAGAAAAAGAAAAGGAAAATGTAAATCCTTTAACTGGAGAAAGTTATCATTCTTCAATTTTTACACAAAAGAAAGAAGAAACAAAACAGGAAGAAAAACCACAATCTTCTGATGATAAGACACTGGTCATAATGAATGGGAAAAAGTCTCTTTCTGCACAGGAAGAAAAAACAATTGTTATGACTAGAAATGTGGAAGAAGAAACTTTTGAAACAGATGCATTTGATGATGAAGATGCAACGATTGTTGTAGATGATGGAGTTATGAATTTTGAAGATATTCCACAGGAAGAGGATGAAGAAGACGAAGAGGAAAATACTGAAAAAACCAAGAAGATGAACAAAGCCATCACGTATGGAATTTTAGGTGTCTTCGTTGTTCTTTTACTTGTTGGTGCATTTTTTGGTGTGCGTTATGCTTTAAATTCTTTCCTTGGATCAGATGAACCAAAAACAGAAGAGCCAACTTCAGTAAAAGAAGAAAAACCAACATTGCCTGCAGAAGATGGTGATAAAGACAGCGATGTAACAGATATTCAAGATAATAGTTCGAAGATTGCTTCTTTAAAACAGCAGAAAGAAACATATGAAGGACAGTTAAAAACAGCAAAATCAAATTTGGAAAAAGCAAAAACAGCTAAAACCAAAACAGAATTGAATGTAAATGTAGCTGCCACTAACTTAACAAATATACAAAATCAAATTGACACATATTCAATGAATCAAATTTTACCAAAAGAAAAAGCACTTTCTGAAAAACAAGATGCGTTAAAAAATGCTACTGATATTGGAGATGAAGCATTGATTGCGACAGCTAAAAAAGAAGTTGAACAGGCACAAGCAGACCTTGATGCTGCTAAAAATGCGCCAGAATTTCTAAACATGCAAACGCAAATGAATGAAGCTAGTTCGAAAAAACAGGAAGCAGATTTAGCTGATAAAAAAGCACAGGAAGATATAGACAGGTATCAAAAGCAGGCAGATGATTTAACATCTAAAATTGCAGATATAGATAAACAGTTAAAGGAATTAGAATAAAAAGAAATGGTCTTGAAGTTCACAAAGATAGTAGAACTTTAGGACCTTTTTTTGTGGATGAAACTTTAATAGTATTAGATGATAAAAACAATATTTCACGAATATTTTTTTCTTTCTATTCTTATACTAAAAAGAAGGAAAGGAAGGAAATAGAAATTGAGAATACCAAAACATATCGCAATTATACCAGATGGGAATCGAAGATGGGCACAAGGACATCAAATGAAGAAAAAAGATGGCTATCAAAAAGGATTGTTTCCTGGTGTACAGGTTTTAAGAAAAGCGAAAGAATATGGAATATCTGAAATCACATATTATGGTTTTACAACCGATAACTGCAAAAGACCAAAAGAACAGAAAGAAGCGTTTCAAAAAGCATGTGTGGATGCATGGCGATTGATCAAAGAGGAAGGAAATGTTTCTCTTCTTGTTGTTGGAAATACAGAATCAGGAAACTTTCCAGAAGAATTACGAGAATATACAACAAGAAAAGAGATTGGAAAACCGGAAATAAAAGTAAATTTTTTAGTGAATTATGGATGGGATTGGGATTTGTCAGGTATAGAGAAAGGAAAAGGTCCAAATTCTAAAGAGATTTCAAGAATAGATTTAATTATTCGCTGGGGCAATATGAGAAGATTATCTGGCATGCTTCCGATACAATCGGTATATGCAGATTTTTATGTTGTGGAACGTCTATGGCCAGATTATCAGGATAAAGATTTTGATGATGCGATTGTCTGGTATGATCAGCAGGATGTCACATTAGGAGGATAGAAAATCAAGGCAGACCATGTTAAACGTGGTTTGTTTTTTTATCTTTCAAAATGTATAATAGGATAAAACCTAAAGGAAAGGAATTAAACTAGAGTTAAGGTTAATATGCTATTTATAAATAAGACAGAAGAAGTAAGGAGGTTAGAAGAAAATGAGAGTATTACTGGCAGAAGATGAAAAGGCATTATCGAAAGCACTTGTAACGATATTAGAGAGAAATAATTATTCTGTAGATGCAGTTTATGATGGAGAAAGTGCATTAGAATATCTTGAAAATGATAATTATGATATAGCTATTTTAGATATTATGATGCCAAAGATTGATGGATTAACTGTGTTGAAAAATGTACGAAAGAGGAATAACTTAATACCCATACTTTTATTAACTGCTAAATCAGAAGTAGATGATAAAGTAGAAGGATTAGATGCAGGAGCTAATGATTATTTGGCAAAGCCTTTTCACTCTAAAGAATTGCTGGCACGAATTAGGGCTATAATTAGAACACAAACGGGACAATCGAATTCGAAGTTAAGTATGGGAAACATAGTATTGGATCAAACAAGTTTTGAACTTTCTAGCACTGCAGGAAATTATCGATTATCTAATAAAGAATTTCAAATACTAGAGTTATTGATGAGCAATCCAAATCAACTTATTTCATCCGAAAGATTTCTAGAAAAGATATGGGGATATGATAGTGAAGCAGAAATCAATGTAGTTTGGGTATATATTTCATATTTAAGAAAAAAATTAACCGCACTTCATGCAAATATACAAATTAAAGCTGTAAGAAATGCGGGATATGTATTGGAGCAAAAAAAATGATAAAAAAACTGCGAATTAAGTTGATCGTTTCTTCTATGGTTTCTTTGTTGCTTGTATTATGTGTAATAGAAGGAATCGTAGGGGTATTGAATTATAAGAAAATTGTTCGTGATGCAGATCGAGTTCTTGAAGTTTTAGAAGAAAATTCTGGTACGTTTCCTAAAAAGATACCATTTGATCAAAATAAAAACCGCCCTTTCATGTCTCCTGAAGTACCCTATGAATCAAGATATTTTTCTGTATTATTTAATGATGAAGGAGAAGTTGTTTTTATAAATACAGAAAAAACAGTATCTATTGATACAATGGAAGCCATTGAATATGCTGAGAATGTTTGGGAAAAACAGAGAAATCGAGGATTTTATAAAAATTATAGGTATTTGAGATATCCTTATAAAGGTGGAGAACAAATTATATTTCTAAATTGCGATCGCCAACTGGATACTTTTAAAAGTTTTCTGCTCACAGCTTTTGGAGTTTCTGTGCTAGGACTTTTATCTGTTCTTATATTAATGATTTATTTCTCTTCAAAAATTGTAAAGCCGTTTTCAGATAACTATGAAAAACAAAAACGATTTATTACAGATGCAGGTCATGAATTAAAAACACCATTAACAATTATAAATGCAGATACAGAGATCTTAGAAATGGACTATGGAGAAAATGAATGGTTAAAAGATATTCAAAGTCAAACGAAAAGACTAGCTGATTTAACCAATGCTTTGATACTGCTTTCTAAAATGGAGGAAAGACAGGAAAAGGAAATGAAAATAGAGTTTCCATTATCTGATATAGTTGAGGAAGAATGCCATGTTTTCCAAGCCTTAGCAAAAGTGTGTGGAAAAACTCTAAGCAGCAGTATTGCGGCAAAGATTTCTATGAAAGGAGATGAAAAGGCAATAAGAAGTTTGGTAACCATTCTTTTAGATAATGCAGTAAAGTATGCCAATGAAAAAGGTAGAATTACAGTAACATTAGAAAAACAGAAAAATCGTATATATTTATCTGTATTTAATACGACAGAATACATTTCTAAAGAACAGATTTCCCATTTGTTTGAGCGTTTTTATCGAACAGATAGTTCTAGAAATTCTCAAACAGGAGGATATGGTTTAGGACTTTCTATTGCGGCCGCAACAGTATCTGCACATAAAGGAAAGATAACAGCAGATACAAAGGACGAACACTCTTTACAAATTACAGTTATGTTTCCTTTATAAAATAGTACATATGAAAACATCCTATCAAAACAAAGATGTATATCGTTTATTAGGATGTTTTTTTTGTGTATTTTAAGTTGGTTTAAGGTTGTGCCAGTATAGTATACCTGTATAAAAGTTAGGAGGTATTGCATATGTGTAAAGAGACGAAAAATATTTTGATTCAAAAATCACATGAAGATGTACATCAAGATTTATCAAGTATACGAAAACGAAATAGAGGAAAAAGAATAAGTTTTCTGTTTTTAATGGCGATTCTTTTTGGAATAGTTTCTGCTGTAAGCAATTATGGAACAAGTATTTTAATGAAACAATCATTTGAAAATACAAATTCTTTGCATATGTTAAATGTATCTACAAATAAATCTTCAAGTACAAATAGTTTAAATGTTACGGATATTGCATCTTCCAGTTTATCTAGTGTTGTATCTGTTACAAATGTTTCCGTTCAGGAAGTAAAAAATTATTTTGGAAATTGGATGGGTAGATCTCAGGGATTTCCAAATTCTCAAATACAACAATCCGTAAGCTGTGGATCAGGAATTATTCTTTATGAAGATGATTCTCAAATTTATATGGTAACGAATTATCATGTGGTAGAGGGTGCAACGAATCTTTCTGTCACTTTTATTGATGATGAAACATACGAAGCATTTTTATGCGGATATGATGAGAATATTGATTTGGCAGTTATAAAGGTTGATAGTTCTACGTTATCAGATTCTACAAAATCACAGTTAAATGTCATGGAAATAGGTGATTCTAATGCTTTACAGGTAGGGGAACAGGTTGTGGCAATTGGTAATGCATTAGGATATGGACAATCGGTTACTACAGGTATTGTAAGTGCCGTTAATCGAACAATGCATAATGAAACTAAGGATAGTAGTGAAAGTCTTTTTAGAAACTCAGAATTAAATGATACTTCATCAACATCTATAGGATATATTCAAACAGATGCTGCCATCAATCCAGGGAATAGTGGAGGTGCATTAATTGATATGGATGGAAAATTGATTGGAATTAATACTGCAAAGATTTCTTCTACAGATGTAGAGGGAATCGGATATGCAATCCCTATTTCTCAAGTTTTAGATTTGATTAAATCATTGATGCAGTAAATGATGAAATAAAAAAATACGAAAAGATAAATGAGGTGTGATATGCAAAATACGAAAAGAGAAAAAATTAAGCTGCTAATTTTATTTTTGACAGGAGGATGCTGCGTGCTATTGTCTGGTCTGGTGCTTTTAAATAGTCATATTTTAGAAGCATCTGAATCAAATATAACGAGTGCCAGTACGATTTATACATCCTCTTATCAAGACGAAGTGGAAGAGGAATTGGAAAACAAAAAAAATAAAGGAAACTATACAGAAGATAATATGCTTATTATAGAAAATCCTTATGGTACAAATACGTTATCACTATATGTATACTTTACAAGTAAAGAAGCTGTGTCTGTTTCTTATGAGATTTCTGTACAAGATACATCAATTCCTAATTTTGAAGGGAAACCAGCTAGTGAATCAGATTATAGTACAAAACATGAATTTCAGGTCATAGGTTTGCTGCCAGAGCAGAAGAATACGATAACTTTTACATTAGAAAAAGAAAACGGAACAAAGAAAACATATTCCTATACTCATAAAATGGGAAGTCTTTTAGGAAAGGAAGAAGTCCAGTTAGAGAATACAAAAGCATCACAAACGAAGGATTATGTAACCGATGGGCTTTATGTCATTTTAGGAAATGATAGTGAAGAAAAAGATTTTATGTATTATTACGATAATGCTGGAGTCATAAGAGGTGAAGTTCCTTTAATTGGGTATCGAAGTCACAGGCTATTATTTCAAGATGGACTCATGTATTATAGTATCTCAACAAATAAGATGGCGGCAGTAAATACATTAGGGAAAGTAGAAAAAGTGTATGATACAGGACAATATAATCTGCATCATGATTATGTATTTGATGATGATGGAAATCTTTTGGTTTTAGCAACAGATACAGAAAAAAACACAGTAGAGGATCAAATTATTAAAATTGACACAAAAACAGGTGAAGTTAGCCATGTGTTAGATTTAGAAGATTGTTTTAAAAGTTATAAGGAGCAATGTGTTAGTGAAGATGATGAGGAAATGGACTGGATGCATATCAACACGATACAGTGGCTAGGAAATGGACAAGTATTATTAAGTTCAAGAGAGACATCTACGATTATCTTTATTGATGATCTTTATGAGAATCCTCAAGTGAAGTATATGATTGGTGAAGAAAGTTTCTGGGAAAATACAGAATACAAGGATTTATTATTAGAAAAGGATGAAAGCAGTCAATCATTTTCAAACACGGGAGGTCAGCATTCTATAACCTATGTGAAAGATGATACGCTAGATGCAGGAGAATATTATTTGTATATGTTTAATAATAATTTTGGAAAGAGTTCTACAAACCCATCATATGACTGGAATCATATTGATGGAATAGAAACATCAGCAACCGTAGATGATGATAGCAAAGCTTCTTATTTTTATAAATACAAGGTAGATGAAAATAATAATACGTACACCTTGGTACAATCATTTGAAGTTCCATTTTCTCCGTATGTAAGCAGTGTTCAAGAGTATGATGGCAATCTTATTATAGACTCTGGTATGAAGGGTGTTTTTGGAGAATATGATGCAGATGGGAATTTAATCCAGCAATTTAAAATGAAATTAAGCGATCAGTATATATATCGCGTATATAAGTATACTTTTACAGATTTTTATTTTTCAGAGTAAAACAGTTTCATACTTATTTTTTAGGAGGGTTTTATGTATATTATAAAAAACGCATGGAAAAGTATTACACGCTCAAAAGGAAGAAATATTTTAATTGGAAGTATTGTGTTTATTATTTCCTTTGCAGCATGTATTTCTTTATCTATTCAGTCTGCTTCTAAGAAAGCAGCGGATAGTGCAAAAGAAGGATTAAGTGTAACTGCACAGATTGGTGTTGACAGACAAGCAATGATGGAAGGAATGCAAAATAAAGAAGATCGCCAAAGTGCCCTGGAAGCAACAAAGGAGTTATCTTTGGAAGAATTAGAAGTTTATGCGAAAGCAAAAAGTGTATCTGATTTTTATTACTCTATGTCTGCATCATTAAATGGAGAATCTATAGATGCCATAAATATGTCAGAAAATATGCAAGATGATAAGCAGAATGCAGGGTCCTCACAGCCTGGTTCTTTCAAAGGTGGAAATTTCGGAGTGCAGGGAGATTTTACAATTACAGGGTATAGTTCAGATTCTGCTATGACAGATTTTATTGATGGAACAAGTACAATAACAGAAGGAAAAATGTTTGCGTCAGCAACAAATGATAGTACTTGTGTAATTAGTGCGGAATTAGCATCTTATAATGATCTTTCAGTAGGAGATAAGATAACATTATCTAATCCAAATAACGAAGATGAAACCTATAAATTAACAATCAGTGGAATTTATGAAAAAGAAACATCAGAAGATTCTTCCATTGGAATCATGGGTGGGTTTATGCCTGGGGCAGATAGTTCCAATCAAATTTATACAAGTTATGAAACATTAAAGGGAATTATTGAAAATTCAAAAGAGAATGCAGATACAGAAACGGATAGTAATGGACTAGTTACAACGACGGAAATTCGTTCCATGTTAAATGGAACCTATGTATTTTCCACAGTAGATGCATATGAAAAATTTCAAGAAGAAGCAAAAAATATGGGACTGTCAGATGCGTATACGATTTCCTCAGCAGATGTATTATCTTATGAAGAAAGTCTTAAGCCATTACAAAGTTTAAGCCAATATGCAGGATATTTCTTATTGATAATTTTAGTCATTGGAGCTTCCATTCTTGTTGTGCTGCATATCTTTTCCATTCGAGAAAGAAAATATGAAATTGGTGTATTAACAGCTATAGGCATGAAAAAATGGAAAGTATCTATTCAGTTTTTAATAGAAGCATTGATAGTAACTTTTTTAGCTTTATTTATTGGAGCTTCAGGAGGTGCTGTTTCCTCTGTTTCAATTACCAATGCGCTGCTGAAAAATCAGATAGAAGAAACATCGCAACAGCAAAGTGACCAGAGTTTTGGCAGAGAGATGGCTGGAGAGCAAGGAGATATGCAGCCAGGTTCAAAAGATATAGGGCAGATGGATAAACAAGAACATAAAAATCCATTTCTACAGGGAACATACGATTATATTGACAGTGTTTCCTCTGCGACGAATGTAAAAGTGATTCTTGAAATGATGGGTATAGGAATTCTTTTAACCATTATATCAGGGGGAACTGCTTTGATTTTTATTATGAGGTATGATCCATTGAAAATATTAAATAGCAGAGATTAGGAGGATCCATATGTGTGTATTGGAATTAAATAATGTTTCATATTCGTATGAGAAAAAGAGTAAAGAGGTTTTAAAAGATATTTCCTTTCAATTTGAAAAAGGAAAAGTATATGCGATTACAGGAAAATCAGGCAGAGGAAAAACAACGTTGTTATCATTGTTATCTGGACTAGCTAGCCCAACAAAAGGGAAGATTTTACTTGATGGTAAAGATATTTCTGGTCTTGATCACTATAGATATAGAAGTCATGATATTGGTGTTATTTTTCAAAGCTTTAATCTGCTGCCAAAATTAACTGCAATTGAAAATGTAATCCTTTCTATGGATATTTCGGGAAAAAAGTACAATAATAAAAAGAAAACAGCAATGGAACTACTTGAAAAAGTATCTATTGGAGAAGAAGAATCTAATCGCCGTATTTTAAAATTATCCGGTGGGCAACAGCAGCGTGTCGCTATTGCAAGAGCTCTTTCCTGTAATCCAGCTATTCTTTTGGCAGATGAACCAACAGGAAATTTAGACTCTGAAACACAAAAAGATATAATGCAAATATTTTTAGAATTGGCACATAAAGAAAACTGCTGTGTGATTATCGTAACACATTCCAATGAAGTTGCTGAAAGCGCAGATGTTGTTTATAAATTATAGTCTTGGTTATAAAATTTTATATCATATTTGCAATTGTCCGTATAAATAGTATGTTTTCAGGCGTGTTGAAATATAAAAAATTATTTTATCATGAACGTACCACAATTGAATGAGCTTTGATATGGCACTAAATGGAATATGGGAGATAGCACAAAACATCTGTGCATCTCCCTTTTTTCATTCAAGGAATATGATTGTTTCACTCTGATTTTAGTAATGAGGAATCCTTTATCCTTTGCAGCCAGGGGATGAATTATGCAAGTTTACAACAGCATTGTTCATACCCTTCATGGTATTTTAATTTGCGTTTTAGAAAAAGGATTAGAAAAAAGCCCGTACAAATGATATATTTTGTACGAACTTTATTTTTATCTTTTATCATCCTATCTTTTGTTGGACGCAGAGCCCTTTTTTTCTTCCTGTTCTTTGTGGATACGTTTTTTTGCCTCCTCGACAGACTCGCCTTCTTTTGTTAAATACTGGTCTACAAACTTATCTTCTATTTTTAAATATCCGCTTACAACGGTGTCACTTACTTTTTGAAATCCAGAAGTAACTTTTTCTGCGATTTTTTCATTTGCTTTTATAATTTTTGATTTTGCCATATTGATTTTCCTTTCTATACTTACATTTTTTTAACATTGAAACACCCAAAAACAAGACAAAGAAACAGACAAATGCACCTGTTAACCTATTTATAATATCTGCACTTGACATTTCTCCAAAAGTTGCAATCATGGAACGCTGTAAATTCAAAACAGATACAGCAACTTCTGCATAACTGATATTAAGAATAACTGTTAAAAATGGCGAATGACTTTCTTTTTGCTTTACTGCTTTCACAATAGCTGTTGTGATTTTTGTAAAAGTATAGGTAGCTATTGTAATCATTGTAATCTCATTATATTTTGTTACTATATTCTGCGACATACTGATATAAATGATAGCAATTAAAATCAAGCTTAACATCATTAAAAGTATCCCCGATATTTTCATAACAAAATATTCTGTGTCTAGAAAATATACCGTCCTATTCTGATAACTGCATAATACCGCAGAAAATCTAGTAACTGCCAAAATTGTATAATAGACAAACATAACAAGAAACCACAGAGATAATGTACGAATGCCTAGTATTCCATGATATAATGCATAGAAAAGATTTATAATCAAGGAAAACATAGCTGAAATAACAATTCTATGGCTAGATTTGTTAATGAAATAATGTCGGATTTTAGCTTTTTTACTTATATCAAAAAAAGACAGACTGATTATTTTCATTATTTAATTCCTTTCGTTACTGGAATGAGTAGTATTAAGATAATAATGCCTATAAAACCGATTATGATTCCTTGTACCATATTTCCCCAAACCATGCTGAAACACATTCCAACGCCTAGAGTCAATGTGCCGATTACGCCAATAATAACTGTAACCACCAGTTTCATTGATATGTGGATAGGCTGTTTGTGTTCCATTCTTCTCCATATAATTAGTGTCATTAACAGAAGAACCAGTCCAAGACAACCAAAAACAATTCCTGGCTTAAATGCATCCCATTCAGGAATAAGTGCCATACACATTCCTAATGCAAACAGCATTAAGCTTACAGTTCCTAGTACCATTGCTGCAAAACTACTTTTTTTCATTGAGATTACCTCCAATCTTAGATTAAATCAACAGTTGTTGTCTTAATGCGCTTATATTATAATGTACTTAGGAATGTGAGAACAATCATCAATTCTTGTGGAAATGTTGAGATAAAGGAGTTATTTATGAACACACCAAATAACAAACGAAGAAAAGAGTCTATCGAGAAAATTGAAAAAGTATTTCTTGACCTGCTTCAAATAAAAGAATTGGATAAAATCAGTGTATCAGATATTTGTAAAAAGGCAGGTCTGAATCGTACTACTTTTTACGCAAATTATATGGATATATACGCACTGGCAGATTCTATACGAGATAAGTTAGAACAAAATATGATGGAACTGTATAAAGAAGAAAGAACGGTTGGTTTTAACAGTAATAATTATTTAAAGCTATTTCAGCATATTAAAGAAAATCAAATTTTTTATCGAACTTATTTTAAACTAGGGTATGACAATCAATATAAAATAATCACATATGATAGACAGCAGGCCGAAGAACATTTTCAAGGGAAATTCATTGAATATCATATGGAATTTTTTAAAAGTGGTATAAATCAGATTATTAAAATGTGGCTAAACAATGGTTGTCAAGAAAGCCCAGAAGATATGTTTGAAATCATTAAAAGTGAATACCGAGGAAGATAATAGCTATATTAAGAAGATGCTATTCAATAACAAGGAATGCATATTAAATTGTTATTGTCACAGAGATTACTCTAGAAAATCAGATATAAAGATAGAATATTGTAATTCATTAGAAAAGCAGTATACTGTAATCGTTATTAAAATATAAAAAAAACCAGAAGCTTACTACCTCTGGTTTATGAATCTTATTCAATCATAATAGTTTTTCTTTCAGGAACTTTTTCAACTTCTTTAGGGAATGTAATCTTTAATTCTCCATTGTCATAGCTTGCGCGGATATCTTCTTCTTTAATGTTTTCTCCAACATAGAAACTACGTGAGAAACTGCCACTGTAACGTTCCTGACGAATGATATTTCCTTTGTTGTCTTTTTCTTCCTGTGTGCTATTTCGAGCAGCACTGATATTTAAATATCCATCATTTAATTCTAGGTGAATATCTTCCTTACGACATCCAGGAAGTTCCATGTCTAATAAATAATTTCCATCTTTTTCTGTGATATCTGTTTTCATACACATATCATTACTGCTTGTAAAGAATGGTGAACGGAACATATCATCAAATGCATCTTCAAAAAAACTGTTGCTTCTAGGATAGAATTTCATACTTATCGCCTCTACTTTCTACTTTCCTCGCGGTTGTTGTTTCAAGCAGCCGTTAACTTTATGAAATCCATTTCCATCAGGTATCCCCTGATTACATTTACTATTATAATCTTATTTTTAGCACTGTCAATAGTAGAGTGCTAAAAAAATAAAATTTTTTTTAGGAGGACTTCTATGATCTTGTTTGTAAGCGGCCGCTGTGATATTCCAGCCTTTTATACACCATGGTTTTTTCAACGATTAAAGGAAGGGTATGTCGATGTTAGAAACCCTTATGACCCTCATCAGATCAGCCGTATCTTTTTAGATGAGAAAAATATTGATGCAATCTTATTTTGTACCAAAAATCCACTTCCTATGCTTTCACGTTTAGATGAAATTCCATTTCCATTTCTTTTTCATATTACGTTAACAGCATACCACAAAGATATTGAAAGACATGTGCCGGATAAAACCAAAATCATAGAGGGAATAAAAAAACTCTCAGAGAAGATTGGGAAAGATAAAGTGATTGTTCGCTATGATCCTATTTTATTAAGTGAACATTATACAATTGCTTATCATATCAAGGCATTTGAAAAATTGTGCAGCGAATTACAGGGGTATATCGATCATGTGATTATTTCTTTTGTAGATATGTATAAAAATACAAAGAAACATGCAGATGTTATGAAGCTAAAAGAAATAAAACTAGATGATATGCATACATTAGGCAAGCATTTAGGTAAGATTGGTAAACGGTATCACATACCTGTAAAAACATGTGCAGAAGAAGTTGATTTATCTGCATATGGAATAGAAAAAGGGTTATGTATAGATAAAGAAAAGATGGAGAAATTAGTAGGATATCGTTTACGTGATGGAAAGGGTGTACGCAAAGAGTGTGGCTGTATGGAAACGGTAGATATAGGAGATTATAATTGCTGTGGACATGAGTGTTTATATTGTTATGCAAATTATAATGACAAGACAATTACACAGCGAATAAAACTACATGATCCATATAGTTCTGTATTGATAGGTCATATTGAGGATACGGATCGCATAACGATTCGTAAAGATAAAAAAATTCATCAGTTGAAGCTTCTTTAAGTTCTATTCTTTTTTTCTTTTACATACAGTTAGAAGGAAGGAGGAAATATATGGAAGATTCTATAAGTAATCCACTGCGATTTGAAACAAATCCTTATCATAATGTTGTGATAAAGGATCGTAAAATTATGGAGCTTACAGGAGTAAAACAGATTGATAGTTTTGATTCCAGTGAATTTTTAATGGAAACAGCACAGGGATGGATGCTGGTGCAGGGAAAGGATCTAACACTTGGAAAACTAGATACAGAACGTGGCGATGTAGTAATTAAAGGACTTATCGAAAATCTTTCTTATGTATCAAATAAAAAAGGTTCTCCAAAAGAATCTTTTATGTCTAAAATATTTAAATAATGCTTTTACCTCAACAGATACAGGGGATTTTATATTTTCTTTTGGCAGGATGGGGATATGGGTTTATCTATAGTTTTATAACGGTTTTTGTGAAAGGGAATAGACTTTCTTTTTTAAAGGGGTGTATTGTTGTTTTCTATCATCTTCTTTTTACATCTTTTCTGTTTTGGGGACTGTTTCTTGTGAATGGGGGAAGGTTCAGTCTGTATTTTCCACTCTTTTTTGTTGCTGGTTTACTTATATATTACATGTTATATATGCCATTCTTTTTTAAAGTGGCGTATGATTGCAGGTATAAAATGGTAACAATTCTTAAGAAAGTAAACCTTGTAAAATCTAGAATAGTTGCTATAATAGAGTTGCGTAAAAAAGCAAGAAGGAGGAGAAAAGATGCCAGAAAACAACGGAAATGTCGTAAAAAGAAAAAAGAAGAAAAAACATCCTATTCGCTCTTTCTTTAGTCTTCTTGTTATTTTTGTATCTTGCTTTTTGATTTATATGGCAGGAGAAGATTTTGTGACAACATTAAAATTGAAAAAAGAAATTTCAAATTCAGAAAGTATGATCAATGATTTAGAGAATCAGCAAAATGATTTGAAAGAGAAGAAAAAGAAATTAGAAGATCCTAACTATGTTGTTCGTTATTCTCGCGGAAAATATATGCTTAGTAAGCCTGGGGAACAGATTTTTAAGTTGCCATCTAAAAATGAAAATGATAACGATTAGTCTCATGGAGAATACTCTATGAGATTTTTATTTGCAAGATAAAAATGGTTCATGCACACAATGCATGAACCATTTCACTTATTTAATTTTCTTTTTTAAAAATAACAAGGAATCAAGAAAAATATGTTCTTTGTGATATTGTAAAAAGAGCTTTCTTTCTTTTGTTAGATATTGTTCAGGAAGACGATAGTTTTTTTGGATGGCATAGGAGGTGTTTAAATCTTCTTTTTCTAATAATTGTTTAGAAAGAAGAATATATCCGTTTTCATCAAAAGTAAAATATCCCTGGTCAAATAAGTAGTCATGATTTCTACATAACAAAAGTCCATTATTGTGGTCAATTGCTTCATAAATATGTGCACAATCTCTAAAAGGCTTGATATGGGATGCAATTAACATATGAGGGATATTGATAGCGCATAATGGGCAGGCGTGGTCAAATTCATGAAATAGAGTATCTTTATAAAAAGCCTGCAGTGCCTTTGTTTCATCCCTGTCATGAGGAATCCCTTTTCTAGGTATGATGTTTAAGATGGTATCTTTCCATTGATAATCAATCATTTTTAACTTTGTGTTTTTATAATCAATACGTAAATCTTCATGTGCTACGATGCTTGCGGCAAATAAAGCTGTTACAGTTGTGGAAATAAGTGGAGGAGTACTTGTATCATATTCGTTTAAAATGTCTCTTATATAGCTTAATAATTTGGGTTGAAAGCAAACTCCGTTTTGTGTGTGTTCGAAAAGTTCTGTCTGCAAGAATAGATGAACGATTTCTGAAGAAATACGATTTTGCAGTTCTTCTATCGTGACTGGCAAATTTTGTACGGCTTGTTCCTTATAAAAACTATATACTGCAGGAACCAGAATAAAGGTTTCCATTAAAGAAAGGGCCTCTAGAGAGGAATTCTGATTGCTTTTCGCATAGATGGTTGGTGCAGGATTTAAATCAATTCCATTTTTTCCTTCTTTTAACACTTGTTTCTCATATAAGAAATCAACTCCTTCTTTTACTTGTGAAAGTTTATAACCCGCATAGTCATTCACTAATTCTTCATATACACGCAAAGGGGTATCATGCAGGGTAACGCCCTGCAGTTCAATTTGATCTAAAACGGTTAGTATTTTTTTGAATATAGTTTTTCTCATATGTATCACTTCCTACTCTTATTATACCTTCTTTTTTCTGTTTTTTTACACATCTGTCATAAAGCGTGTGATTTCGACAAATAGAAACATTTACAATGTAGGCATAGAAGGAGTGAGTTATTATGAAGGGACCAGGAATTAAAGATTACTTGGAAGTAATTAAGGAAATGAAAGAAAGTGCATTGAAACAGGGGAAGGAAACTTTGGAAATCAATTCTAAAAAGTTACATGCATTGGTTTCTCCAAACCATGCGACAATGCCAACTTGTTGTCAGGCGTTGTATAAAATGATGTTAGAAGGAGATGAAATCTTACAAAAACCAAAAGGGATGACGGGTTTTGGTTCTCATCTTACTATCTGTTTCCATTTGAATGATTTAGAAACAAGGGGAAGAATGTTTCCAGAAAAGAAACGAGGCAGACCTGCGAAAAGCGAAGAGGAAAAACTAGCCGCAAGAAAAGCAAAAATGAAACGAAATACAGAAGACTTAGGAAATCTGATCAAGACATGGTTAAAAGAGAATGGATGGGAATTTGAAGATCGAAAAGATGTCATTGAAGCACATCATGACGAAAATAAATGGATCATTAATGTACAAGGTATAAAAAGAGGAAGAAAACAGACGCTGCCGGTAAAATTAAGTGAAGCATTAAAATATATTGATGATACAAAGATTCATTATAGTATCGCATTTAATGATTCACTATCTTATCGAAGACAGTGGAGTGAAATACCAAGTGCAGTAAAAAATAGTTTGAATATGAGTGTTATTTTGGCAGATAAAAAAGGAAATATTATAGAAATATAACTGTTTAAGGTACGAATATCGTACCTTTTTTTGTGTTGAGGAAGTATTGATTTGATAATACAGATAGGGTGTATGAAAAGATAAATGAGTTTACGAAAGATTTTATAAATGACTGTTAATGTATGTTTTAAGCTTATATCAGAGTGATTATGACTTTTTATTGTAAATAACTAATAAAGCTGTTAAATGCTCTTAAAATGGATAAAATCATGGATCTAGGATAGGACAAAAATAATAAATAAAAAAAGACGAGAATTTCTCGTCTTATGGTCTACGAATTCCTGTAATTGATTGTCCGTAAGAAGCCCAAGTGTTTACATTACTTACGATAACACCCTGACTAGGATTAGCAGCATGAACCATCTGTCCTCCACCAATGTAGATAGATACGTGGCTTCCACCATCCCATACAATGATATCACCTGACTTCATGTTGTTGTAAGATACAGCAGAGCCAACACCAGCCTGTCCATATCCAGAACGAGGAACACTTACACCAGCCTGTCCGTATGCATAATAGATTAGACCAGAGCAGTCAAATCCAGAAGGAGTAGCTCCTCCCCATACATAATTTCCACCAACATATCCCATTGCAATAGAAGCAGCACCAGAATTTCCAGCAGAACCAGAAGGGTTATAGTTTCCACCAACATAACTTGAAGAAGAATTTGAACTTGAATTTGAATAAATTCTTGTTACGTGTTTAGTCGCAACACCATCTTTATCGAAGTCATATCCTTTGTAATCTTTTGTATCAGTAACAGCAGTACCATTGCTTTCGAAATAGTATTTATCGCCACTGATTGTTTTCCATCCAGTTACCATGTAACCTTTAGAATCAAAGTAATATTTTTCTCCGTCGATTTTCTTCCACCCTTTTGTTAAATATCCAGTAGAAGAATAATACTGTTTTTTCTTTCCGACTTTTTGCCATCCAGTTTTGAATGAACCGTCTTTCGCAAAATTATATTTTTTCCCATTGATTTTTGTTGCACCAGTTGCTAGAGAACCATCTTCTTTAAAGTAAACTTTTTTCCCTTTTAAAGTTGACCATCCCTTCTGGATGAAACCATCTTCTGAGAAATTATAAGTAGCACCATCAATATTCTGTAAACCAGTTAATGGTGTACCATAAGTAGAATAATATCTTGTGTGATCGTCTTGCCATCCTGTTAAAAGTTTTCCTGATTTCTGGAATGTATATTCATGTCCATCGATAACAGTTTTTCCAGTAACCTTTAACCCTTCAGCATTGAAGAAATATGTATCGTTGTTGATTTCTTTCCATCCGGTAACTGCTTTTCCATTTTCGTCTAAGTAGTAAGTACCTTCATCCAGAATCAACCATTCCGTTTTAATTTTTCCGTTTTCTTTGTATACGCCATTATGCCATCCATCAGAATTAGATGCCGCATATACTGTTGTCACAGCGCAAGCACATGTCGCCAAAGACAGAATAAGTGCAACTTTTTTCGTGTTCTTTTCGATAAAATTCATGTAATCACCTCGACATCAACACGACCATTGTAACAAAGACTTTTTAATCGTGCAACCTAAAAATGGCTCAGTTACGCTCATTTGAAGGCAAAGCTGGAAGTAAATAATTGTCTGAGAGTTGATATTCATAGGCTTTTAGCTCATTTTAAAAAATTTAGAAAAAATTTATTTTTTTTTGCTTTTTTTTAGAAATATCATGGTTTTGTACAGAAAATATGAACAAATCTTCTACTTATTCCTGTACCAATAGACAGAACCGTTAGAGGAAGGAAAACCACTAACTGGATCTACTTTTTTTTCGATGATATTGTTGCTTGGCTGATACCAGGGACCTTCCTTTTTTTCATATAATGCGTTCATGGTATCTTTAAAGATTTCCTTGCTGGAACTATAATATTTCTTTTCAAGAATTCGATTATCATCAAAGCCGCACCAAATGCTGAATATATATTCTGGGTTATATGCCATAACCAACGAATCCCAATCACTCGTACCAGATTTTATTGCCATTTTTATATTCGGTTCATAGCCATACATGCTCGGAAATGTATAGCCTTTATTTTTGATGTCGTAGGTGCTTGTTAACATTTGCGAAATAATTAAACAATCGTCACGATCAAGAAGTGGTTTTATATCTTTTTCATGTTCATATAGTACTTCTTCATTTGTATTGATGGAGCGAAATAAGGATGGCTGTACATACAACCCTTCCGAAGCAAGTGCCATGTAAATTCTAGAAAGTTCCATAAGATTCATACTAACAGTTCCAAGTGCTTCACTTGGTGTAGGCTGTGATTGGGTAATGCCAAACTTCAAAAGGGAATTGTGTAGTGTTTCTTCTCCAAGAAATAAATGTGTTTTTACCGCATAGATGTTATCGCTCAAAGATAATGCATTGATCATAGAAATATTTGCATTTGCGTATAAATTGCCATAATTGCTTGGTGAGTATGGTTCTTGATTAGGAAGCTGAAAAGTTGTTTTTTGTGATAAAAATTGTGTAGAGGGAGTAAATCCCTGTTGAAGTGCATCATAATACAAAAGAGGCTTTATGGTACTGGCGACCTGACGGGAAGAATGTATAGCACGATTATACTGCGATAGTGTGTAGTCTTTTCCTCCAGATAAGGCCATTACACCACCGCTAAATGGCTGTGTAATAACGGCTGCAGTTTCTAATTCACTGTCTTTTGGCATATTTTTACGAATGGCATTGTTTAAAGAGCGTTGTACATCTTCCTGATAATACGTATGTATCTGAATTTCCTGATCAAGTGAGATATCCATTTTGTTTAATTCTTCCAAAACTGCATTTATGTAGTATTGGTTGATAGAAGGATCTTCATCATTGCTGTGATCGACATAAGCAAGCTCTTCTGCTTGTGCTTCCTGCATTTGTTTCGTGGTTATAAGGTGATTATGTTCTAATACGGATAAAATTAGGTCTTGTCGTTTTTTCGCATGTTCTTCGTTGACATAAGGGGAATAAAGTGAAGGACCATTTGGTATACCAACAAGCATAGCTGTTTGGGCGATGCTTAAATCTTTCATGTCTTTGCCAAAAAAGAATTCTGAAGCACTGGCAACTCCATATATTCCATGCCCAAAGTAAATGGTATTCAGATAGCCTTCTAAAATATCTTTTTTGCTGTATTGCATTTCCAGTCTTGCAGCATATAGAAGTTCTTCAATTTTTCTGGAAAAGGTCTGCTCATTTGTCAAAAACAAATTTTTAGCATATTGCTGCGTGATGGTAGAACCGCCTTGCACAATTTCTCCATGTGCTAAATTTGTGATAAGAGCTTTGCTGATACGAATGGGATCAAAGCCGGGATGATAATAAAAACGCTTGTCCTCTACAGCGACAAAGGCATCCTGTAGAAAGTCGGGTATTTCATCAATTGGAGTCCATGATAAATTTTTCTTAAAATTAGATTCATAAATAACAGAGGAATCATTGTCATAAATTGTTATGTTTTTTCGTTCTTCCTCCAAAGATAGCCGATCGAAAAAAGCATAGGCATATACTGCCAAAAAGAATGTCAACATAAAGAAAAAACACCATAAAATAATCTTTCTAACTTTTTTCAAGAATAACACCTCATTATTCATAGTGTGAACATGAATAAGAATTTTAAACTGAAGAAAAAGGAAAAAGAAGAAGAGAAGACTTGCAACAGAAGAAAATGGAAAGAAATATTATATTATAAAATTAGAATATAATATTAATGGATTATAGTGAAATCACTTGATAATAGTAGAATAGAGTATTGGTTTTTTCGACATATATAATATAAGGAAAGATTTTATAAAAATTAGATCATTAAAAAGTTAGGAATAATTGCTATATATATAATATAAGGAAGAGTATTTAAAATTTATGTAAAAAAAGAGATTCTTTTGATAGAAAAATTAGATTATAAACATCGATTTTGATGAAATTTATATTCTAAAATTAGAATATTTCTTTATGATATTTATATTATAAAAGTGGAATATATTTTTGGGATAAAATACTTTCGTGGTATGTATTTAGGAAAAATGAAAAATGGGAACATAAAAAAATTTATTTTTTTAATGAAAAAAAGGTTGCAGAGAATATAAATTCTGCTATAATGCTAAACGAATGTGGTGAAGACATGAAAAAATATGTAAATGTAAAACAGAAACATCTTTATACAAATGAGCGAAATGTCATGTTTGACGGATATGCTATATATTATAAGGAACATGAAGAGATGCGCTTGGAATATAAAGAAGAAGATGGGCATACAAAAGTATCGGTATGTGCAGCAGATTCAAGTCTAAAGATTGAAAGAACAAGCAAAGAAATGTGTACAAGTCTTTCTTTTCTTCCGAATAAGACGACAAAAGGATTTGTTCGCTCAGAGTTTGGTACGATTGATTTACAGGTCTATACGCATAAGTATATTAGAAAAGATAGTATTATTGCCATTGAATACGACATTCTTATTGAGGGAGAAGTAAGCGATGGCTATCGTATTATATGGAATGTGAAGGAGGATATGTATTCATGAATCAGATTGAAACAGCCTTGAAACAGGCGTTGGCTAATGCAGTAAAAGTATCTTTTGATGTTGAATTGGCTCCAGAGGGGATTGTTATTGAAATTCCAAAGGATAAAAGTCATGGGGATTATTCTACAAATGTCGCAATGCAGCTGACTAGAACTTTAAAGAATAACCCTCGAAAAATTGCAGAAGCTATTTTGGAAGCATTAGACAAGGATAGTGCTTCTATTGAATCCTGTGAAATCGCAGGACCAGGGTTTATTAACTTTAAAATTAAAAGTACGTCTTTGGCACAAGTTATTTCACGTGTTCTTGAAGAAGGGGATGCTTATGGAACAAACAATTCAGGAAATGGATTGAAAGTGAATGTAGAATATGTTTCTGCGAATCCAACAGGTGATTTGCATCTTGGACATGCACGTGGGGCTGCATGGGGAGATTCTATTACACGTTTGATGAAAGCAAGCGGCTATGATGTTACGCGTGAATATTATGTAAATGATGCAGGAAATCAAATCGTGAATTTGGGGAAATCTTTACAGGCACGTTATCGTGAACATTTAGGTCTTTCTTTTGTTTTGCCTGAAGATGGATACCATGGAGAAGATGTTAAAAAGATTGCCATTGAACTTGCAGAAGAATATAAAGACCGCTATGTAGAAGAAACAGATGAAAACTTAAAATTCTTCAAGGAAAAAGGAATTGAATTTGAACTTGCGAAAATTCGCAAAGACCTGGATAACTTCCGTGTGCATTTTGATGTATGGAGCAGTGAGCAGAAAATTCGTGATGATGGTAAAGTAGAAAAAGCTTTAGATGTTCTTGCAGAAAAAGGATTAAGTTATGAGCAGGATGGAGCTTTATGGTTTGCGACAACAAAATTTGGTGATGATAAAGATCGTGTATTAAGAAAAACAGATGGTTCTTATACATACTTGGTGCCGGATATTGCATATCATAAGGATAAGTTAGACCGTGGATTTGATTTGCTTGTAGATTTGCTTGGAGCAGATCACCATGGATATATCCCTCGTTTAAAGGCTAGTATTGAAGCATTAGGAAATGATCCTGATAAATTGCAGGTAGATATTATCCAGATGGTTCGTCTTGTAGAAAATGGGGAAGAAGTAAAAATGAGCAAGCGTTTAGGAAACGCAGTTACGATTCGTGAATTATGCGAGGAAGTAGGCGTTGATGCTGTTCGTTACTTCTTTGTTCAGCGTGCAGTAGATACACACTTTGATTTTGATTTGGGCCTTGCCAGAAAACAAAGCAATGACAATCCTGTATACTATGCGCAATATGCACATGCACGTATTTGTTCAATTCTTCGTCAGGCTCCAGAATTTAAGGAAGCGCAGTCTTATGAACTGTTAACACATGAAAAAGAAATTTCTTTAATGAAATATATCAATGAATTTACAAATGTAGTAAGCGATGCGGCAAAAACAAGAGCACCGCATAAGGTGTGCAACTACATTCAGAAACTAGCACAGTATTTCCACAGTTTCTATAATGCTTGTAAAGTTATTGATCCACAGCAGGAAGAATTGTCAGCACAGCGTTTAGCACTGTTGAAAGCAACAAAAATTACTTTGAAAAATGCTTTAAATTTAGTTGGTGTTGAAGCCATTGAAAAAATGTAGGAGGAATTAATATACATGAAAAAAGCAATGATTGACGTAGCTTATGATATTTTATCAAGTAAGGATAAAGCATTGACCTTTATCGAACTTTGGAATGAAGTATGCCAAATTGCGGGTTTCACAAAACAACAGGAAGAAGATAATATCGCGCAGTTGTACAGTGATTTATCTCTTGATGATCGTTTTGTATGTGTAAAAGATAATAAATGGGATTTAAGAGAACGTCATACGTATCATGAAGTAGTTGTTGATACAAGCGATATTCTAATTGATGAAGATAATGAAGATGCTTCTGATTTTGATGAAGAGGAAGAATCTGAAAAAGAAACATCAGAAGAGTTTTAAGATGGACATTGTCCATCTTTTTCTTATGCCTTTTGTGAAATTGTGAACGTTTTTACTTTTCAAAAAGGCGAAAATGAAGTAGAATAATAATGTATTTAGTATACAACAAGGAGGAATTGAAAATGTTAGTATCAGCAACTGAAATGATTAACAAAGCTCACGAAGGGCATTATGCAATCGGTGCTTTCAACATCAACAACTTGGAATGGACAAAAGCTATTTTAGCAGCAGCTGAAGAAGCAAAATCTCCAGTTATGTTAGGAGTATCTGAAGGTGCAGCTAAATATATGTGTGGATTCAAAACTGTAGCAGCTATGGTTAAAGAAGTTCACGATGCAATGGGAATTACTGTACCTGTAGCATTACACCTTGATCATGGTTCTTATGATGGTGCAAAAGCAGCTATCGAAGCAGGATTTACTTCTGTAATGTTTGATGGTTCTCACTATGCATTCGAAGAAAACTTAGAAAAATCAAAAGAAATGATCGAACTAGCTCACTCTAAAGGATTGTCAATTGAGTGTGAAGTTGGTGGAATCGGTGGAGAAGAAGACGGTGTCGTATCTGCTGGTGAATTAGCTGATCCTCAGGAATGTAAAACAATCGCTGAATTAGGTGTAGACTTCCTAGCAGCTGGTATCGGAAATATCCATGGTAAATACCCTGCTGACTGGAAAGGATTAAGCTTTGATCGTCTAGAAGAAATTCAGGCAGTAACAAATGGTAAACCATTAGTATTACATGGTGGTTCAGGAATCCCTGCTGATCAGATCGCAAAAGCTATCTCTTTAGGTGTTTCTAAAATCAACGTAAACACTGAATTACAGTTAGAATTTGCTGCAGCTACTCGTAAATACATCGAAGCTGGTAAAGACAACGAAGGTAAAGGATACGATCCACGTAAACTGTTAAAACCAGGTGCAGAAGCAATCACAGCAAAAGTAATTTCTATGATGAAAGAATTCGGTTCTTTTGGAAAAGCTGAATAATTAAAAATATTTTATAGGAAAAAGGTCAGTTTACCGTATGGTTACTGACCTTTTTTGCATCAATCTATAGATATACAGTTATAAGCAATCCATCTGTATGCGTTTACATTGAAAACTTGCATTTTGACTGATAATTTGTTACTCTAATAGTAGAATATTACCAAAGGAGGTAACTTATGCCTTTAAAACATGCAATTTTAGGTCTTTTGAATTATGCAGATATGACTGGATATGATATCGACCGATATTTTAAATCTTCGATTGCGTTTTTCTGGTATGCGCAAACATCTCAAATTTATAAAGAACTAAATACTTTAATGAAACATCATTGGGTTGATTCAGAAATCGTATATCAAAGTGATAAACCAAATAAGAAAGTCTTCCATATTACGGAAGAGGGAAAGGTTGAACTTCACCATTGGCTGGCAGATGCTGATCTTAGCGAAATCATGAAATATAAAAATCCTTTGTTGATGAAAATCTTTTTCTCCAGTGAGATTGATGTAGATCAAACTATGCGCTTGCTGGAAAAATACATACGAGAATGCTCGGATGTCATAGATGCCATGAATGATGATATCAATAAAATTCCAGAGTTTGAAAAAGCCATCCAAAAAGAGAATGAATCTTTTTATTGGGGGATGACGATGACCTATGGCTTTATGTATTATCAAAATGAAATCAAGTGGGCAAACTGGTGCATTGATAAGTTAAAAGAAAAATTGGATAATATCGTATGTATACAAAGCTAATATATTGATCATTTTATAAACAAAAAGGAGATGCATAAAGATGATGTATCTCTTTTTGAATTGGAAATTATAACGAATAAAAAGAAGTACGTATGCTTTATAAATTTTAAAGAAAAAAGCATGGATTCTTTGTAGGAAAACAGATTTGCAGGGTTTGTTTCATCTCTTTTTTTCATCTTTGATTTATGTTATGATGTTAAGCATGGAGATGATACAAATGCACATAAAAACGGTAATTTGTGATATAGATGGAACTTTAATGGCACCTGGAGGGGGCTTATATGTTAGTGAGCAAGTAAAACAGAAAATGATTGATTTACAGGAAAAGGGAATTCTCATCATTCTTGCATCTGCACGTATTTTTCAAGGGGTTCTTCCTTTAGCCTATCAGATTGAAATGGACAAATATGGCGGATATATTCTTTCCAGTAATGGCACTTATGCTTATGATATGAAACATAAGAAAATGCTGTTTTGTGAAGAAATCCAAAAGGAAGATGCGTTAGAAATGTGGAATTTGTGTAGAAAAGAAGGAGTGGATTTTGGGATTGCACAGCCTTCCTGTATGGTGGCATCTGGATTTAGTACAGGATTTTATCAGGATCACTTCAATTGTGATATTGATTTTATGATTACCACAAGACCACAGGAACATGTGGATAAAGAAATATCAAAATGCATGGTTTCTTCTAATAAGGAAAAAATAGATATAGCTTATCCTGTTTTAAAAGAAAATATTGAATCAAAGTATCCTTATGTGGTTGTTAGAAGCACAGATACAGTATTGGATATCGTAAAAAAGGGTTGTGGGAAAAAAGAAGGTCTGCAGAAGCTGATGACTTCTGTTCACTTATCTTTTGATGAAGCTGCCGCAATTGGGGATGGAAACAGTGATGCGTTAATGATTCAGGAAAGTGTTTTTGGTGCTACATTAGAAAATGGAAGTGCATTATGTAAACAATATGCAGATATGATAACACCATCCTATAAAGAAGATGGATGTCTTGCTTTTTTTGAGAAAATCATGGATTTATAAGAAATGTAGTATGGTATACTTATAATGTTAGAAAAGAGGTAATAAACGATGGAAATGGGAAGAAATACACAGTGCTGGTGTGGCAGTGGAAAAAAATATAAACAATGTCATGAAAAATTTGATGAAAAATATGCAAAGCTGGCAAGAGAAAAAAATATTATGCCAAGTCGAGAGCTGATAAAAAATGAAAAAGATATTATCGGAATTAAGAAAAGCGCAAAAATCAATACAGGAGTATTGGATCATGTCGCAAAACATATTCATGCAGGGATGAGTACGGCAGATATTGATCAGCTGGTATATGATTATACAGTATCTCATGGCGCAATTCCTGCACCTTTGAATTATCAGGGGTTTCCAAAAAGCTGCTGTACTTCTGTAAATGATGAAGTGTGTCATGGAATACCAGATGAAAATATTATTTTAAAAGAAGGAGATATCGTAAATGTAGATGTTTCTACGATTTATCATGGATATTTCTCTGATGCATCTCGTATGTTTATGATAGGAAACGTAAGTGAAGAGGCAAAACGATTAGTAGAAGTTACAAAAGAATGTTTGGAAATTGGAATCAAGGCAGTAAAGCCTTGGGGACATTTAGGAGATATTGGTGCTGCAATTCAAGAACATGCACATAAAAACGGATACAGTGTTGTCATTGATTTTGCAGGACATGGGATTGGGAAAGAATTCCATGAAGATCCTATTGTTCCACATGTTGGTTTAAAAGGAAAAGGCATGATTTTAGCACCTGGTATGGTATTTACGATTGAACCAATGATCAATGAAGGAGATTATCATTTATATATTGATGAAGACAATGGATGGACTTCTTATACACAGGATGGAAAATTATCTGCACAATGGGAACATCAGCTGCTTGTGACAGAGCATGGTGTTGAAATTTTAAGTTATTAATAGAGGACAAATGTATGCGAGTTGTTTTACAAAGAGTCAAATATGCACAGGTAAAAGTAAATGATGCATGTATTGGAAAAATAGAAAAAGGGTTTATGCTTCTTGTGGGAATTACACAGGATGATACATTGGAAACGATTCAAAAAGTCGCAAAAAAATGTGCAGGACTTCGTATATTTGAAGATGAAGAAGGAAAAATGAATCTTTCTTTAGAAGATGTACAGGGGGATATTCTTTCTATTAGTCAGTTTACCCTTTATGCAGATTGTAAAAAAGGCAGAAGACCTAGCTTTGTAAAGGCAGCTAAAGGAGAACAGGCAAATGCACTTTATGAAGCGTTTAATGAAGAATTAAGAACCTATGGAATCCATGTGGAAACAGGAGAATTTGGTGCAGATATGAAAGTAGAACTGTTAAACGATGGACCGGTTACTATTCTTTTAGATAGTGATGAGTTATAGGAGGAAAGCATGGGAAAAATCATTTATGGAAATGAAGTTGCGAAAACAGTCAAAGATGATTTAAAAAAAGACTTGGATCGATTAAAAAAAGAAGGGAAGCGTTTGCCTAAGCTGGTTGTTGTGCTGGTTGGAAATAATGTTGCCAGTGTTTCTTATGTGACAGGAAAAGAGAAGGCATGCAGGGAAATTGGCATGGAAAATGAACTTCTTCGCTTTGAGGAAAGTATTCGTGAGGAAAAACTATTGGAAGTTGTGGAAAACTTAAACAAAGATGATAGTGTGGATGGTATTTTGGTACAGCTTCCTTTGCCTAAGCATATTGATGAAAGCAAAGTTTTACAGGCAATTGATCCAGAAAAAGATGTCGATGGTTTTCACCCTGTAAATGTTGGAAAATTACTGCTTCAGGAAGATGGCTTTCTTTCCTGTACACCAAAAGGAATCCTTCGTTTATTAGAATCCATTGGACTAAGTGATTTAAGCGGGAAAAAAGCAGTTGTGATTGGAAGAAGCAATATTGTTGGAAAACCGGTTGCTCAGCTGTTGTTAAATAAGCATGCGACCGTAACAATTTGTCATTCACGTACAGAACATATTGAAGAAATAACCTCACAAGCAGATATTTTGATCGTATCAGTAGGAAGTCCTCGTCTTGTAAAGGCAAACTGGGTAAAAGAAGGTGCGATTGTCATTGATGTGGGAATCAATCGTGATGAACATAACAAGCTATGCGGAGATGTGGATTTTCAGGAAGTAGAACCCAAAACGTCTTATATTACACCAGTTCCAAAAGGGGTTGGTCCAATGACGATTGCGATGCTTTTGGAAAATACATGGGAATCTTATTATAAAAGAGAAGGAAAAAAACAGGAGATGTAGATATGATACAGCATGACTATGATTTAAATGATATTGTAGAAATGAAAAAAGAACACCCTTGTCATAAGTCCAAATACTGGAAAATTATTCGTATGGGGGCAGATATTCGTATTAAATGCTTAGGGTGTGGAACCAGTGTATTATTTCCAAGGACGGAATTTGAAAGAAAACTAAAAAAAGTCGTAGAAAAAGCGGGAAAAGAGGAAGAATAAAGAAAAAGTGCAGCTAGACGATATATGTCTGGGTGCACTTTTTTATAGTAAATCCTTTAGTGTGTACTGATGAAATACATTTTTAAATTCCTTTGATGCTTCATATGCGATTTTTTTCATTTTACAGTTTTTAGAGGCAAGTGGACATGTAGTATCTTTATGAAAACATTCCACTATAGATAAAGTATCCTCCGTAAGTTCTAATAAAGTACCTAGATTAATGTCTTCTGGTTTCATTCCTAATCGCAATCCGCCATTTCTACCCTGACGGGCAAGGACATAGTTTTCTTTTGATAAAAGATAGATTACTTTTTTCATATGATGTATTGATGTATGTAATTCTTTTGCCAGGGAATCTACGGTCCAGCGATCTTCTGGATAGGATGCCAATTGGATAAGAGCTCTAAAACTATAATCACTAAATTTTGATAGCTGCATAAAAATACCTCATTCATTCTTTGCAGATAGTATAGCTTATCAATTTTTAAAAGGCAAGGAAAAACAAAAAGGTGCATTTCAATTGCACAATTTAATTAGTTCTATTATAATAGCCACGTAATCAAAAAAGAGAGGTAAAATTTATGTTAGATAACAAAACAATTGAGATTATTAAAAGTACAGTACCAGCTTTAAAAGAGCACGGTTTAGAAATAACAAAAACATTTTATAAAAATATGTTTGAACAAAATCCAGAAGTCGTTCCTATGTTTGATATGGGACGTCAGGAAAATGGAGCACAGCCCAAAGCATTGGCTATGACTGTATTGGCAGCAGCACAAAATATTGATTCTTTAACAAACCTTCTTCCTGCTGTTGAAAAAATTGCAGTTAAGCATTGTGATTGCGGTGTAAAAGAAGAACATTATCCAATTGTAGGGAAACATCTTTTAGGGGCAATTAAAGAAGTTTTAAAAGATGGGGCAAGTGATGAAGTGCTGGATGCCTGGGCAAAAGCGTATGAGGTTATTGCGCAAGTATTCATTGAGAAAGAAAAAGAAATTTATGCATCTCGTGTAAAATAGAGAAAGAATTTGTTGTAAATGTTACATGGAGATTAGGTTCTTGAAAAAGAGCCTTCTTTTTTTATAGGGAATATAAAGAAGGATATTGCATATTTCTTTATATTTACTTGCATATAAACGTAAAAAAAGATAGAATGATAGAGCTGAGAGGAAGGATAGTATGCCATTAACTGCAGGAATTGTTGGATTGCCAAATGTAGGAAAATCCACGTTATTTAACGCAATTACAAAGAGTCAGGTAGAAGCTGCCAATTATCCATTCGCAACGATACAGCCAAACGTTGGGGTTGTAGAAGTGCCAGATGCACGTTTGGATCGATTGAGTGAAATTTGCCAGACAAAGAAAACAATTTATACAACATTTGAATTTACGGATATCGCTGGACTTGTGAAAGGTGCCAGCAAAGGAGAAGGTTTAGGAAACCAGTTCTTAAGCAACATTCGTCTAACGGATGCGATTTGTCATGTTGTTCGCTGTTTTGATGATGCGGATATTACGCATGTAGAAGGAAATGTAGATCCCATTCGTGATATTGAGATTATTAATCTGGAACTTATCATGGCAGATTTACAGACAGTAGAAAATCGCTTATCAAAAATTGAACGTAAAGCAATGACGAATAAAGATAAAGAAGCAATGGCAGAGGTTGCGGTACTTAAAAAAGTGCAGGAAGCTTTGGAAGCAGGAAAACCTGCCAGAAGTGTTGATTTAGATAAAGATGAATTATTTTTAATGAAGGCATTTTCTTTATTAACTTTAAAACCAATGATTTACATTGCGAATATGTCAGATATGGAAATTGCAGATCCTAATAGCAATCCTTATTATCTAAAAGTAAAAGAATTTGCGGAAGCAGAAAACAATCAGGTTGTTCCTGTATGTGCAAAAATAGAAGAAGAATTATCAGGTTTGGATAAAGAAGAAAAACTGGAATTTTTACAGGAACTGGGAATTCCAGAAAGCGGGCTTGATAAAGTGATCAAAGCGGCTTATAAAATCTTAGATTTATGTACATATTTTACAGCTGGTGTGCAGGAGTGTCGTGCATGGACATTCCGTAAAGGTATGCTGGCACCACAATGTGCAGGAATTATTCATACAGACTTTGAAAAAGGTTTTATTCGCGCAGAATGTTTTAAATATACAGATATTGATGAATTAGGAAGTGAACAGGCAGTAAAAGAAGATGGAAAACTTCGCTTGGAAGGAAAAGATTATGAAGTACAGGATGGAGATGTACTTCACTTCCGTTTTAATGTTTAATATTTCATGAAAAGCAGGATGATTCTTGCTTTTTTTGTTAGAGATAACATTTAAAAAGTAAAGTTGCTTGTAATACTTTAGTAATGAGATTAAATAAAACCATTTGATAAAGTAAAAAAACGGATTTTGTGTGGATTTCTTTTGTTTTGTTGACTATAATATAATATATAAAAGAAAAAAACGGATTTTACGTTTTTTTATGAAGGGAGTGTTTATATGAAACTTCTTCGCCTGCAAGTTAGCGGACTTTCCTTGTTTAAAGACGATTTGGACATTATGTTTTATGGAACTCAAAATATATCTATAGAAGATAAAGAAACTATGTACCCTCTTTTTTCTAATATATATCTAAATTGCGCAACTGTATTTATTGGAAAAAATGCTTCAGGGAAAACAACGATTTTACAAGTGCTCTCTTTAGCACTACATCTTTTAAATAATGAACCTATCAATCATTTAAAAGAAAAATATGTTTTGCGGGAATCAGAAAAAGTTACGATGAATATATATTTTTATTCAAATCAAGGTGATATTTATTGTTTAAAATCTGTAATAAAAACAGAAATTTCAGACAATAATGATGTTCTTTGTAAAATAGTTGATGAGAAGCTTTGGAAGAAGCCCCAAAAAAGTGTATCTTCAAAAAAAATGCTGACAGATTTCCAAAATATAGAACCAATTCAAATTCGTAGTGGAAATGAAATATATCTGATGGAAGATGTTAGTATGATGATTGCACATAATAAAAAGAACAAAGAGAATATTACAATCTCTAATTTTTTATCCTATACCAATATTCATACATTATCTTCTATCAAAGATATCCCATCTGAAATCATTACATTTTTAGATCCAACCGTTGAGCGTTTATATTTTGAACAGTCTGGGAATAAGACTCTTATTCATTTGAAGTTTAAACATAAAGAAGAAATTCTATTGAATTCTGTCACAGAACTGGAATTTTATTTATCAAGTGGAACGATAAAAGGGGTTATGACATTTGTACATGCTAGAAATATCCTTACAAAAGGAGGATATCTTCTAATTGATGAATTGGAGAACCACTTTAATAAAGAAATTGTTTCTACCATCGTTCGTTTATTCATGGACAAAAACTTTAATAAAAAAGGAGCAGTGCTAGTTTATACGACGCATTATCCAGAACTTTTAGATGAGTATAATCGAAATGACAGTATTTATATTACTGAAAACAAAGAGGGACTCTGTGTTACAAATTTATCAAAACTTTTAGATAGAAATGACATTAAAAAAAGTGATGTATATCAGTCTGGTATGATTGCCCAAACAACACCGGAGTATGAAGCCTATATGCATATGAAGAAATATATGTTCAACTATATTTCTTCAAAGGAAATGTAATATATGGTGCTATAAAGTTATAAAGCAGTTCTTTGTGAGGGAGCTGCAGAACAGGCAATTATGAATGTATTACTGGATTATGACTGCTTGATTTTTAAAAAAGAAGAATTGATAGAAGAAAAACCACTCAGAATACGAAGTGCTTCACATTTTGAGGCATCTTATCTACGAAAAAATTTCAAAGATAAAATTTCGATTATACGGATATTGGATTCGAGAAATGAAAATTTCAAAATCAGTAAAGCATATAAACATAAAATCAATGTGATTAATATAATTACAGCACCAGAAATTGAGATGTTGATTATTTTGAATGAAGGGAAGTATAGCGAATTTAAGAAATCAAATAAAAAACCTAGCAAGTTTTGTAAAGAAAATCTAAAAATGAAAGATTTAAAAAGTTATGATTTTGTATATTCCTATTTTAAAGATCCAAAAATGTTAATATCTGCAATTAATGCTTATTCTCGTATCTCACATATACAAAAGAGTGAATATTCTTTGCGGGATTTATTAAAAGAGGAAAATAAACGTATCGTTTAGTGGATTTTTATTATGTGAAATTAGATAAGATTTTATTCGCGCAGAATGTTTTAAATATACAGACATTGATGAATTAGGAAGTGAACAGGCAGTAAAAGAAGCTGGAAAACTTCGCTTGGAAGGAAAAGATTATGAAGTACAGGATGGAGATGTACTTCACTTCCGTTTTAATGTTTAATATTTCATGAAAAGCAGGATGATTCTTGCTTTTTTTTGTGGAGAGAGGAAAGAAACAGCTACGTTGCATATAAATTGACGAATATCTGGATTTTGCATATTCTTTACGTAGATAAAGAAAGGAAGTATGATCATGTTGAAAGAAGGACAATTGGTATATTATCTTGTAGGAAGTCGTGTTGATCAGGGACATGTCATAGATATAGAACAAAAAGCGAATGGAACTGGATTTACATTTCGTATTGATTCTTTTGGAGGGTGTGAGGGTCAATATGTTATTGATAGTTCAGAAATAGGATTATCTGTCTTTTTAACGGAAGAAGAAGCAGATGCACATTGGGGAAATGGTCATGGGCTACCAACGTATTGTTAATTAGAAGAAATAGTGCTGGTTAAAAAAGCTGGCATTATTTTTTTATTTAACCTTTTCCAATACCAAAAAACTGTTTATAATAAAAAGGCGTTTTAGGAGGATAAGGTTTTGAAGGGGTATATAGAAGATTTAAAAAGAGAGTTTTATGGGTATAATGCTCAAAAACTAATGAAAGATGTATTGGCAGGACTAACCGTTGCGGCAGTTGCTTTGCCTTTGGCACTGGCGTTTGGTGTTAGTTCTGGTGCGGATGCGGCAGCAGGTATGATTACTGCCATTGTTGCAGGTATTGTAATAGGTGGATTATCTGGAGGGTCCTATCAAATTTCTGGACCTACTGGGGCAATGAGTGCGATTTTAATAGGATTGTCTGTACAGTATGGATTGCAAGGGGTTTTCTTTGCGTCTTTTCTATCGGGTATTTTACTGCTTCTTGCATCAGCCTTTAAAGTAGGAAAAATCGTTTCTTTTATTCCGGCAAGTGTTGTGACTGGTTTTACAAGCGGGATTGCTGTGATTATTGCGGGTGGACAGATTGACAACTTTTTTGGAACTGTTTCAAAAGGAAGCAATTTAATAGAAAAAATAGCTTCTTATGGAACATTGGGATTTCCGATACATTGGCAAACTGTATTTTTTGGTTTGCTGGTGATTGGGGTTATGATCATTTGGCCAAAGAAATGGCAAAGTGTCTTTCCTTCATCTTTGGCGGCAATTTTGCTGGCATTGATCGTTCATGTTTGTTTGCCGTTTGAAGTAGCAGAAGTGGGAGAAATTCCTTCTACTTTATTTCCAGAAGTACGTTTAATACCATCACAGATTCCATGGAATCAGATGCGAAACTTAGTGTTTCCAGCCATCAGTATTGCGGCTTTGGGGATGATCGAGTCTTTGCTTTGCGGAGCGAGTGCAGGAAAGATGAAACATGAGCCGCTTCGTGCAGACAGAGAACTTTTTGCACAGGGGATCGGAAATACGATTTTACCGTTTTTTGGTGGTGTACCAGCGACTGCAGCAATTGCACGTACAAGTGTTGCGATTAAAGCTGGAGGACAGACACGTGTAGTATCCATCGTACATTCTCTTGTATTACTGGCATCAATGTTTCTTTTAGGGCCTTATATGTCAAAAATCCCTATGGCGGCCTTAGCAGGTGTGCTTATGATGACTGCATGGAGAATGAATGAGTGGGCGGAAATTCATGAAATGTGGAAGAAGAAACTGAAAACAAATATGATTCAGTTTTCTGTTACGATGATTGCGACCATCGTATTTGATTTAACGATTGCGATTTTAATCGGGCTTTTATTCTCCTGCTTATTGTTTGTTGTCAATAATGCAGATTTGGAAATCTCCATTGAGGATATTGACTTAAAGCGATTGGATCGAGAATTAAGCTGTTCACATACGAAAACAAAAATGGTTTATCTTTCTGGACCAATGTTTTTCGCAACGCAGGGAAGAGTAAAAAAAGCATTGCAGGAGCAGGTCGATGAAGGTGTGAATGCGTTGATATTTTCTATGCGAGGGGTTCCTACCATTGATGACAGCGGGTTGCAGGAATTAAAGGAAATTGCACAATATTGTCATGAACATCATGTGTATGTTATCTTGTGCGGAGTTAGTCGAAATGTATTAACGCGTATGGAACGATATGAATTGCTGGATGCTTTTGATAATATTGTTTGGGATGCGATAAATGCATTAACTTTTCTGGATGAATTGTATCGAAAAGAGAAATAATTATAAGACTGCAGGTGATAAAAAGCCTGCAGTTTTGTGTCATAAAAGAAGAATGTACATATTTTATTGTGAGGGGATATATATGTTTCATTCCTTATTACTGGTAATTGCGTTAAGCATGGATGGATTCCTTGCCTCGATTGCCTATGGAGCAAGAAATATTCGCATATCGGTTTGGATAGCATTTCTTGTTAGTGCAGTAGGAACTACCTGTCTTGGTATTTCTTTCTTTTTTGCACAGTGGATAACTTCTTTTATTCCTGTGTGGATTTGTTCCTGGATAAGTTTTGGATTGTTCTTCTTTCTTGGTATCAGTTCTTTATGCAAAGGCATGTTGAAAACAGTTTTTAAAAACAGAAGAAAACGGCAGCTTACCTTTGCGTGCAGTGGTTTTTCTATTGTACTTGATATTTATATAGATGAAACGAAAGCAGATATGGACTTTAACAAGCGTTTATCTGTAAAAGAAGGATTGTATTTGGCGATTGCTTTATCGCTGGATTCTTTAGTAAGTGGAATTGCTTGTGCAGGTGGGATAGATCATCCATGTTCTTTATTGTTATGCAGTTTTATGATTGGAGGAAGTGTGCTTTTGGCAGGTATAAAAATAGGCAATGTATGGGGAAAGATAGAAAGATGGAATCTTTCATGGATTAGCGGCATCGTTTTTCTTATACTGGCATTTACAAGAATCGTATAAGATGCGAGTTTTGAGAAGATACGTCAATGGGTAGAATCGTTGACGTATTTTTTAAATAAAGAGAAAAGAGATAGAAATACTTTGAAGCATGTTTATATTGAGACGAACATTTGCTGGAAGAACACGATTTCCCTGGCTTCTTTTTAATTGCCTATTTTCTCACAAAGTGTTATATTATATAGGTAAAATAGAGAAAAACAGGAGGAATTTGATATGAGCAAAAGACCAGTTGTATTGGTTGTTATGGATGGTATCGGAATCAACGCTTCTGAATTCGGTAACGCTGTAAAAAAAGCATATAAACCAACATTAGATGAATTATGGGAAAATTACCCTCACACAGAGATCAAAGCACATGGATTGGCAGTAGGTCTTCCAAGTGATGGCGATATGGGAAACAGTGAAGTTGGACATAACGCACTTGGATGTGGTCAGATTTATTCTCAAGGTGCAAAACTTGTAAATGAAAATATTGATTCAAAAGAAATTTTCAAAACAGAAACATGGGCACAGCTTGTTAAAAACTGTGAAAATGGGAAAATGCACTTTATTGGATTGTTGTCTGATGGAAATGTACACTCTCACATCAATCACTTAAAAGCATTGATTGCACAGGCAAAAGAAGATGGTGTAAAAGAAGTTCGTGTACATGCATTGTTAGATGGACGTGATGTTCCAGAAACAAGCGCATTGACTTATGTTGATGATATTGAAGCATTCATGGCTGGATTAAATGATGACAACTTCCATGCATGTATTGCCAGTGGTGGTGGTCGTATGACAATTACAATGGACCGCTATGAAGCAAACTGGGGTATGGTAGAAAAAGGATGGCATACACATGTATTAGGAGAAGGTAGAACCTTCACAAGTGCAAGAGAAGCAATCGAAACATATCGTGCAGAAACAGGTGTTGTAGACCAGGATCTTCCAGGATTTGTTATTACTGCAAATGAAAAACCAGTAGGAACCATTGAAGATGGAGACAGTGTTGTATTGTTTAACTTCAGAGGGGATCGTGCACAGGAAATCTCTTTAGCATTTGATACAGATGCATCTTTCGATAAATTTGATCGTGTAAGAGTTCCAAATGTAATGTATGCAGGAATGCTGCAGTATGATGCAGACTTAAACATCCCTCATAACTTCTTGACATATCCTCCAAAAATTCAATACACATTAACTGAAGAATTATGCAAACACGGTATTCGTGAATATGCAATTTCTGAAACACAGAAATATGGACATGTTACCTATTTCTGGAATGGTAACCGCAGTGAAAAAGTTGATGAAAACTTAGAAACTTACGAAGAAATTAAATCGGATGTAGTTCCATTTGAACAGCGTCCATGGATGAAAGCTGCAGAAATCACAGATAAACTTGTAGAAGCAATCAAATCTGGAAACTATGATTTCTTGCGTACAAACTATCCAAATGGAGATATGGTTGGACACACTGGAAACTTTGAAGCTACAGTCATTGGTGTAGAATCTGTAGACTTGCAGCTGGCTCGTGTGAAAAAAGCAGTTGATGAAGTAAATGGTATTTTATTAGTAACTGCAGATCATGGGAATGCAGATGAAATGTATGAAAAGAAGAAAAAAGAAGATGCTCCATTAAAAGCAAAAACTTCTCATACATTAAACAAAGTTCCATTTATCGTATATGGTGCTGATGTTGAGTTGAAACAGGATGATAACTTAGGATTATCAAATGTGGCAGCTACAGTAGCTGATTTACTGGAAATCGAACCAAACGAACACTGGAACGAATCCATTATTAAGAAATAAAACATAACGAAGGAAACGGTGCAGCATAAAGTCTGTACCGTTTTTTTGAAAGTGGTATACTATAGGTAGAAAGAGGGGAAAGTTATGAACTACAAGATTCGAAGAATTTGTCCACAGGATGCAAAGGATATTTATGTTTTAAATAAACGATTGGGATATGTGTCTGAAGAAGAAAAAGTAAAAGAAAGAATTCAAAATGTATTAGATGCAGGAAGTGATATTTTACTTGTTGCAGAGCAGGAAAACAAAGTAATTGGGTATGTACATGGCTGTCCCTATAACACCCTTTATGCAGATAGCTTGATGTCTATTATCGTCTTTGTAATTCAAGAAGAAATCGATCATCGCAAAGAGATTTCTAATGCATTATTAACAGCATTTGAAAATTTAGCTATGAAAAATGGATATAGGGGAATTCGTATGGCTGCGGATGTACAAAGAGAATCTTTATATCGCTTAATGGTAGAAAATGGTTATGAAAACAAACGTGATTTAAAGCACTATATAAAGTATTTAAATAAATAATTGTTAAATGGTTTTCTAAGGGGAATGATGTTTATAATAAGGATATATACTTATAAAGATAAAAAATAGATATGTAGTTAGGAGAAAGCATATGGAAAAATATTATGAAATCAGATTATCATCAATAGGAATTGCAGTTTGTATGGTTGTTTTTGGAATCTTGTTAACGATATATCCAGAAGTCAGTGGAATCATCTTTACAAGAGGATTTGCGACCGTTGTCCTTTTGTTTGGGCTTTTACATTTGTGGAGATATACAAGAGCCAGAAAATTTGAGATGGGGGGAACTGGTAATTTAATCGCAGCAATTTTATTGTTTATTTTAAGCGCAATTGGCTTTTTTAAACCGGAAGTTATCTTATCATTTCTGCCCTTTGTGACAGGATCTTTGTTGATTGTGGATGGTTTTGTAAAGATTCCTTTGATAAAAGAAATGTGGGATTGGGGAAGTGAACTAAGATGGTCAGCTTTGTTATCTGCTGGCTTGCCTTTGGTACTAGGTATTATTTTAGCTTCTTATCCTTTCTCTGCAGCTACCTTAGTGATTCGTGTATTTGGTATTTTTCTTCTTGTTGATGGTATTAGTGATATTGTACGAAGCAATATGGTTAGAAAGAATAATTTCTAGAGATGGGATAGAGGGTTAATGGAACATGTTTCGTAACTACTTTGCGTAATATTATGTTTTTAATATAAAATTACTTTGCGTATTACTAGTCATTTTTATCATGATTACTTTGCGCATAGGAGAATGATATATGGAAATAAAGAGAAAAATATACGAAATTTAATTAGAATAATATAAATCTTATGTTTTGATTTGTTCTAAAGCTTGTAAATATAGAACTATTTTTTATAATATTCGGTAAGTCTACATATTCCATTTGATAAAATCTCAATATTTTCTTTATCAAACATCGTATCTCTTGGAGTATGTATTCGATTCATATAATAGAAGAACCCTTTTTTTAGAGAACATACACCGTATGCTTTCTTAAAACTTAAGTTATCCGATGGATAAAATCCAAAGTTTTTATTCACTACTACATGCTTATTCTTTTGTGTTAAGAAAGAATCTTGTAGTAGTTTTTTCATGTTCTCGTCCTTTTTCATTGCTTTGGTAGGGAAGAAATATAGATAATCACCATCGGATACACAATCAAAATTAATAACTAGTTTATTCTGTTTTATATTTTTATATTTTTTAGCTAATGCATTTGATCCTAGAAGTCCTTTCTCTTCATTGTCAAATAAGATAAAACATACACGATCTCTAAACTCTTCCGGCATATTGCATGCTGCTTCTATGATTGTAATGACTCCGCTGGTATTATCATTTGCTGTATGCGTATTTGCTTTTCCAAAATAAGCCCAGCAGGTAACTAGCAGCAAGGAAATATAAAATAAAGAATAAGACAAATCTTTAACATCGATATTAACTAGCAATAATAAGAAATATAGCAATCCATATAAAAGAGAAGTAGTAAAAAACAACGAAAAAACAATGAAAAATTGAGATAAGATAAAACCAATGAAGCTGTTTGGTATGATCATATTTGGAAATGGCAGCATTGCACAGGTGTCGTAGTGAGCAGTATAGATAATGTCTGCTTTATCTATATCACCAATCATTATGTTTGTACTTGATTTAATTTTTTCTTCTTTTGGATCATATCCTTTTTTTGATAATTCAGAAATAATAAAATGCCGAAAATTAAGTTTTTGTTTCCTCGTTTTTCTAATTTGATAATGTTTTAAAATTTGTTGACTGACTTCATTCATAGGTTATCCTCCTTTATGATATTGAATTTTATCAAAAATAATGAATCTATTTGTGTTTGGGTTTTAAAGAAAAGAAGCTAATTATGACTATAGTAAATAGAATACTCGGTATATGATTTATATTATCACTGTTTAAGAAAATGAGAATAACTGTATAAATAATCAATAAAAGAACAGCAATTCCATATCGAATGATTTTCTCATTTTTCACATTCTTCTTAGAAAAATATTTGTCTATAAGAAAAGAAATTGCCCATGATAAAGAAATAAAAGCTAACAAAAATAAAAGCTCCATATTCTTCCTCTCCTTTCTGAATCAAAGAATGTAACCTTTCTAACTATAGAATATCCTTTTTTATAAATACTGTCTACCTCAGTATGAATTCTTTTAAAAAGATTCAAACTGATTTTCATGCAACAATATATAAGACTTTATTTACAGGTTTTGATAAGAAAATAAAGAGTCAAGTGGGATTTGACTCTTTATTTTATCGGATAGTTTCTTTTCAGCTGTGCAAGATTTTTGGTTCTTGAGATTTTTCTTAGCTTTTCTAAATTTTGTGCCAATGTTTTTTCATAAGAAGAGGTTAACATAGGTTCATAAAAATGTTCATCTTTTAATTTATCAGGCAGATATTGTATTTTATTCCATAAATCATTTCTCCCATAGTCATATTTATCTTCTTCTTTCATATTTACTGGAGTATAGCGAAGATACTCTGGAATACTGTAGGAGGCATAGCGAATGGATTGCATGGCGGCATCAATCGCATGTTCTGCACTTTTGGATTTTGGGGATAAGCATAAGTCGATGACAGCCAATGCCAGAGGTATTCTTCCTTCTGGAAAGCCTACACGCTTGGCAGCATCAATTGCCTGTACACAGCGAGCACATGCGCCAGGATTTCCTAGTCCAATATCTTCATAAGCAATGACTAACAATCTTCTTTCAATGCTGTCCATATCATTTGCTTCTATTAATAAACCAAGATAATATAGGGCTGCATCAACATCACTCCCGCGTATTGATTTTTGAAAAGCACTTAAGGTATTATAATGTCCATCTTCATCACTATCCATGCCTGTATTGGGAATGAAGGAGAATTGTCCAACGATTTCTTTTGTGATACAGCCCTCACTAGCTACCGCACAGATTTCTAAGATATTTAAAGCATAGCGAATATCACCATTGCTGTGTCTTGCGATAATATGCAATGCTTCTTCTTCAATCGTAACACGGTCGTTTAAACCATCTGGATGATGAATTGCATTTTGTAAAGCTTGTTCAATATCTTCTTGTGTAAGTGCCTTGACTTCAAATAAATGACAGCGAGAGCGTATTGCAGGATTAATGGCATGCAAAGGATTGGATGTTGTTGCGCCAATTAAGGTAATACTTCCATCTTCCACATGAGGCAAAAGCAGATCCTGTTTGTCTTTATTTAAACGATGCACCTCATCTACGATAACGACCATGCCTGGATAAAACTTTGCCTCCGCAAAGATTTGTTCCAGTTCTTTTTTGTTTCCTGTTACTGCATTAAACATACGATAATGCATTTGTATTTCATTTGCTAAGACAGTGGCTAGTGTCGTTTTTCCAGTACCTGGAGGTCCAAAAAAAATCATGGAAAACAATTGGTTAGCTTCTACGCATTTTCTTAAGACACAGCCTTCTCCAATCAGATGCCTTTGACCAATGACTTCATCTAATGTTTTTGGCCGTAAGCGAAATGCCAAAGGTTTTTTCATACATTCACTTCCTTTATTGTAAAGAAAAACGATTCATGGGAATCGTTTATTTGTACTGCAGTTGTGCACATAATGCATCTAAATCTTGTTTTTCAGATTCTTGAAACTCAAGTTTTAATGCATCTTGTTCACTGTAACGTGGAATCAGATGAATGTGGCAATGCATTACACTTTGTCCAGCAACTTCATGAACGTTGGTAAGAATGTTCATTCCATTTGCCTCTGTTTCTTTAAGAATGTGATTTCCCAGCATCTTTGCGACTTTCATTACATGGGAAGTGGTTTCATCATCACACTCCAAAAAATTATCAAAATGCTTTTTAGGAACAACTAGCGTATGTCCTTTTGTTACTTGAGAGATATCCAGAAAAGCTTTTACTTTATCATCCTCATAAATCGTTGCGGAAGGAATCTTTCCTTCAATGATATCACAGAAAATACACATATACATGCCTCCTCTTTCTATAGGGTATTATATCAGTTTACAGATTAAATATAAATGAAAAATAAAAAAAGCGTCTATGCGCTTTAAAAAAACAAATGTTCAATCAAAATTTTACATCCGATAAGAATCAAAATACATCCTCCTAGGATACCTGCATATTTTTCCAGCATATTACCTAAACGATTACCAATGATAACAGCAAGGAATGAAAGAACAAAGGTAATGATACCAATCATTGTGATTGCCTGCAGGATATCTACCTTCAAAAAAGCAAAACTGATACCGACAGCCAAAGCATCAATGCTTGTCGCAATCGCCAGCAGTAAAATTGTTTTGAATGATAGAGAATCATCGACTTCTTCTTCCTTATTCGATAAAGACTCTTTCAACATGTGGACACCGATAAATCCAAGAAGCAAAAAAGCAATCCAGTGATCAAATGCAGAAATTAACTCCTGAAAATAACTGCCTGCCCACCATCCTAACAAAGGCATCAAAGCCTGAAAAAAGCCAAAGAAGAAAGCAAGGATAAAAGCATAACGAAGCAAAAGATGTTTTTTTATGGTCATGCCTTTCGCAATACTTACCGCAAAAGCATCCATGCTTAAACCAATGCCAATCATACATATGGAAAAGATACTCATGAATTTCCTCCTACTATAAAACCACATTACGTGGGTAATCATAGCAGAAAATAAGCATATTTTCAATTTTGTTTTATAAAGGAATTTCAGTTAATGAAAAAGAATCTAACTCATTAGGGAAAGCAATTCCTACATTTTTTTGATGTCAGAAAGAGATAGGATAATAGAAAGATTCTGTGCCTTGTTCTTTTGAAAAGAAAAGAGGTAATTGTTTGCAAATCTTATGCGCTTATTTTTTGCCTAAAAATAAAAAGCGAGTAATAAAATCTTAGAAATGTAGGAATATGATAAATTCTTTTCTGCTTTCTTTTTCTTCTTTGACGTTAGTATTTCTTTTTTTCTTTTGTAATAAAAGGTATAATATGACTATAATTAAATAATGAAGTAAGTATTTATCTAGAAATTAAATTGAATTAGATTCTTAGGGGGGATTGTTGTGAATCAAGTGTTTTCTTCTTATAATCCTTTTTTAACACTGGAATATATGCAAAGAAAGTCTATAACACCAGAAATATGGCAACAGCTTGACGAATTAGAAAAATCAATTTTAACTTATTTAGGAAGCAAAAAGAAAGTAACAAGATCAGAACTATGCACTTACACTAGTAAAGCACCTAATACGATATCTGCTAGACTAAATCATCTAATCTCATTAAATATCATTAAGCGCAATGGAAGTAAATATGATCCTAAGCAGACATATGAAATGCAATAGTTCAAGAGTGCAAATTGCGAGGTAAATGTGAGGTGTTGCGAGGTTAAAGTATAAATATATAATATGATAGTTGTTATAGAATTCTCTAAGATGCTTATGAAAAATGGGGTTTATTTATCCTGGTAAAGATATACAAGATTATATTCCATACAGAGATGTTGAGAGCTGCTATTTAATGTATAGAAGGATTAATAGCTAAGTATAATTGATTTTTTGTAATGAAAGGTAGAAGTTCTGAGTTGTAATAGTATTTAGAGAATTTTATTTATAATCATAATAAGAATAAAAAGAGCGATGTAAGTTTGTTGTGAATGTGATACATCAAACATAGATACAGGAGGAAATAGTATGTTTCGTATAGGACAATCCGTAGATATTCATCAATTGGTGGAAGGAAGAAGATTGATACTTGGAGGAGTAGAGATACCACATGAAAAAGGTTTGCTGGGACATTCGGATGCTGATGTGCTGCTGCATGCAATTGCGGAAAGCATATTAGGCGCATTGGCATTAGGTGATTTAGGAAAACATTTTCCAGATACGGATGATGCATATAAAGGAATGGATTCTTTATGGATGTTGAAACAAGTGTATCGCTTGATGGATGAAAAAGGATATCGCATTGGAAATCTGGATGCATTGATCATGATTGAAAGACCAAAGATGGCACCACATATTCAAAAAATGAGAGAAAATGTAGCTATGGCTTTGCATTGTGATATGGATGCAGTCAGCATAAAAGCAACTCGTGGAGAAAAAATGGGATTTGTAGGAAAAGAAGAAGGAGCACAGGCACAGTGTGTAGTGCTTTTAATGAAGAAATAAAGATAAAAAGGTACGATTTATATAACTAAAGTGATAAGTTATGAAAATCGTACTTTTTTAAGAGAATCTATGTTATAATGCCGGAGGTCATTAGGATGATGGCAGGTGGTTGCTTCTTTGAAGGAGTACAGTTGTTCTTCTTAAAAAGAGAAGTTTGTTTGAAGCCTTCGTAAATCGGAGGTGGTATGTATGATAGATTTAATTATGAACATAGTTAAAATACTATTAGATATACTGCGTTTTATCTTCGAAGTGTATAAATACTTTATGGATAAAAAACGATAAAACAAAAACAGCGACTACCTAATTTGCCGAGGAATGTCGCTGTTTTTGTTAACATACACAAAAACCAACATTTCAGAAGCAGCCATCTGTATTACCTAATGGCTTTTTCTTACTATTAGAATTATAACATCTTCACTTAAAAAGTCAATAAGTGACAATTTGAGGGTTTATCTTCAGATAGCGTAAAAGACATGAAGTATTATTAGTCTGATATTCTTCTTCTACTCCATAAGCATGACAAATATCTTCATAATTGTTCAGGTTTTTCTAATCTTGAATTACCATTTCTTTCTATATTCTGTATCAGCTTATTTGTTTTTCCAAAATAAGTAATCTGTTATTCATTTTCCGTAAAAATTTTTTCATGATTTGATCCGTATAGTGTATGATGATATATAAAAAGGTACGATTTATATAACTAGCGTGATAAGTTATAAAAATCGTATTTTTTAAGAGTATCTTTGTTATAATGCCGGAGGTCATTAGGATGATGGCAGGTGGTTGCTTCTTTGAAGGAGTACAGTTGTTCTTCTTAAAAAGAGAAGTTTGTTTGAAGCCTTCGTAAATCGGAGGTGGTATGTATGATAGATTTAATTATGAACATAGTTAAAATACTATTAGATATACTACGTTTTATCTTCGAAGTGTACAAATACTTTATGGATAAAAAACGATAAAACAAAAACAGCGACTACCTACTTTGCCCAAGGAATGCCGCTGTTTTTGTTTACTTAACAAAAAACCAACATTTCAGAAGCAGCCATCTGTATTTCCTAATGGCTTTTTCTTACTACTAAAAGTATAACATCTTCATCTGAAAAGTCAATAAGTGCAAAGATTGTCTAAATCTTATAAAAATATACGAAACAGCAGTTATAGAAGATTAGATAATGAAATTAAGAATAATTCTTAATTTATTGTTGACTTTTATTAAATTAAGAATTATAATGAGAATAGTTCTTAAGATTGGAGGTTTCACGTTATGATTAAACGTAAATCATCTAAGCAAAGAGATATGATTCTTGCGTATATGAAAACCATAGAAGGACATGTAAGTGCAGAAGAGGTTTACAAAAATATGAAGGAAGCAGGAATGGATGTGAGTCTTGCGACCATCTATCGAAATTTAAATATTTTGACAGAGATGAATGAAATTAAGAGAATTGCGCATCCTGTAGATGGGTATCAATATGATAAAACCAGCAAACCGCATTATCATCTGCATTGTACGAAATGTAATCGTCTATTTGATTTGGATATGTCCTATATGGAAGAGCTAAATAAGAAACTGGAAGAAGAAGGACATGTGAAAATTACTTCTCATTCCATAATGGCAGAAGGTATATGCGAAGAATGCAGAAAGAAAATGGTGTAAAAAAAAGGAGGATATACACATGGAATTAAAAGGATCTAAAACAGAACAGAATTTGATGGCAGCTTTTGCAGGAGAAAGTCAGGCTCGTAATAAATATACTTATTATGCGAAAAAAGCTCGTGAAGAAGGTATGGAACAGATTGCGGCTTTCTTTGAAGAAACAGCTCGTAATGAACAGGAACATGCTAGATTATGGTTCCAGGCTCTACATGGAGATAGCATTCCTTCAACTGAAGAAAACTTAGCGGATGCTGCAGCTGGTGAAAACTATGAATGGACAGACATGTATAAACAGATGGCAGAAACAGCTAGAGAAGAAGGATTTACAAAAATTGCTTTCCAGATGGAACAGGTTGGTATCATCGAAAAACATCATGAAGAACGTTATTTAAAATTATTAGAAAACGTAAAAAATGGAAAAGTATTTGAAAAAGAAGAATCTACTGTTTGGGTATGTGATATCTGTGGATATCGTTATGAAGGAACAGCTGCTCCTAAAGCTTGTCCAGTATGTGGATACCCTGGTTCTCACTTTGCTCAGGAAAACAACAATTACTAATCATATAAACGATGTAGAAGATATGTGCAAAAAGCATATCTTCTTTTTTTGTAGAAGAGATGATGTTTTTATTGGAAACTAGAAAAATTAATATTTATTGATCATACCCAGGATTATAAATAAGGGTTATGTATGAAAAACATTAAAATATTTTTTATAAATTGGAAAAATTTACTTATTCTATTAAAAGAGAAAAAATCACATTAAAAAAGAAAATTTTGCATTATATAGCATGAATTATCATATAAATTAATTGACATTGTGATAAAATCACAATACTATAATGGTGTAGAGAAGATTTGGAGGGGTTTTATGTTGATAGGATTTTCAGTAAGCAATTTTAAATCATTTAATGATAATCAAACGATTTCTTTTTTATCCACAAAAATAGCTAGACATAAAGAACATATTTTTCAAATTGAAGATAAGAAAATCTTGAAGAGTGGTTTGATATTTGGTGCTAATGCAAGCGGGAAAAGCAATCTGATTAAAGCAATTGCTTTTTCTAGAAAACTAATATTATTAGGAATTGATAAAGTGGATTTAACCAAAAAAAATTTTCGTATTTCTACAGATTCCTATAAGAATCCTGCAGTATTCGAATATAGATTAATGATAGATGATACAGAATATTCTTATGGAGTTGTAGTATCTTATTGTAAAAAAGAAGTACTTGCAGAATGGTTAGTAAAAATTAAGTCAGATGGCAGCGAAGAAGTGATTTTTAATAGAGAAGTAGATAAAAACGATAGAAGTAATGTGTCATCCGATAAAGTTTATGATACTCAAGAAGAAAATAAACGAATTGAAGTATATTTAGAAGATTTTAGTGAAAATATATCTGATGCTTTTAGAAAAAAAACAATCTTAAGTGATATCGCAGAAAGAGTAAATGATCAACAAAACTTTTTTATTGAAATTAGAAAGGTATATGAATGGTTTAAAAATATGACTATTATTTTTCCAAGTTCAAAATATAATGGGATAAATGATATCATTTCTAATGATAAAAAGAAAAACTTTTTTACTACTCTATTAAGTTATTTCGATACTGGAATTCAAGGTGTTGAGGGTAGGGAAAAAATATTTGATTTTGATAAAATACTAAATAGCGTACCAGAAGAGGTAGCAGAAAAAGTGAAAGTTGATATATCTAATAAAGTAGAAAAACATCCTATTATGATGAAAGTTGGAGAGCAGATAGTTTTATTGAAAAAAGACAAGAATGGAGATATAAAATATAATAAATTGCAGTTAAACCATGGAAATAATGATGATTTGTTTGAATATATGGATGAATCTGATGGAACTAGAAGATTATTTGATTTAATTCCATTATTGTATACGAATAAAAAAAGAAGTGTTATATTCATTGATGAAATTGATCGCAGTTTACACACAAATTTAACGAAAAAATTTATGCAGTTATTTTATAATTTAACAAAAAACACTTCCAGTCAATTGATAGTAACAACACATGACTCTAATTTACTGGATTTAGATTTGGTTCGACAAGATGAAATATGGTTTGTAGAAAGGCAGCAAGATCATAGTTCTAAGATTTATTCTTTAAATAAGTTTAAAGAGCGTTTTGATAAAAAAATAGATAAAGAATATTTAATTGGAAGATATGGTGCAATTCCTTTCTTTAATGAAAGTTTTTTAGGTATAGGGGAAAATTTTGATGAATAATTCTTATAGATTATCTTCATCAGCATTTGATAGAGAAAAAGAAGATGAAAAGATCGAACCATTAAAAATCTATTTTTTATCTGTTGAAGGGAATGTGACAGAAAAAGAATATTTTGAAGGAATAGCTGCTTACAGAGAAGAATTGCATATAAATGGACAAGTTCGTGTGGAGGTATTAAGCAGAAGTAATGAAGATACTAACAGTGCACCAAAACAGGTGATTGAATTACTAGAGGATTATTTAAGATTAAGAGAAATGGGGGAATATGACTTTTATAAAGATATTCCAATGGAAGTTGTTGATGAATATGGGGAAGAATCTGTAAAAAAATATATTGAAGATCCTAATTTATTATCGAAAGAAGATAAAGATAAAATTGAAGAGAGTTTACGTATATTAGGTTATGACTATGCATACAGAAGATACTTACATGAATGCGGTGGACGCGAAAGCGATGTGTTTGCTATTATAATTGATCGTGATAGGAAGAGTCATACGGAGAAAGGGTTGAAGGAATGTATTTCTCATTGTAGAAAGAATAATTACTCTTGTTATATTTCTAATCCTTGTTTTGAATTTTGGTTATTGCTACATGCATGTGATGTGAAAGAAGAGTATAAAGATAAACTAGAAGAAATAAGGAAAAATGAGAAAGTTTCCAGGACTCATACGTTTGTAAGTAGAGAGCTTTCGAACAGAAATCATCATAAGAAAAGTGGTATCGCGTTTAAACAAAAGTATTTACCACATGTAGATGAGGCAATTGCACGAGCTAAAAAGTTTGAAAGCGATGAAGAACGTTTATTAGATAATATAGGTACCAATATATGGAAATTATTAGAAAGTATGAGAGATTTTAGTTAATTATAATTATCAGAAAAAATGAAGGCAAAAAAGCATCAAATCTCATAATGAGAAATGATGCTTTTTTTGAATTATGCTATACATTTAGGAAGTGAGTTAGTAATTTTAAAGCACAAAAAAACTATCATATATTTCCTGAAATTGAGAAAGTCTAAAAATATAAAGTACAATTACTGTTAGAATATATATACTATTAATTATAAAATGAAAGAATTTGTTTATTAAGTAAATTATTTCTTTCATTTATAGAAAGTGATTTACAATGTAACTACTTATAGGAAAGAAAGAAAAAATTTGTTATTATAAAAGTAGGAACACAGTAGTACATCAAACTATCGTTTTTATACTACTGTGCTTTTTTATACAAGAAAGAAAGGAGAAAAGTTATGCCTGAAGTAGGAGATATTGTTTTATATCGATTGGTTGTAAGTGAATTTTATGGTATCGAGAAAGAAAAGAAAAATTCCTTCTGCAAGATACGTTCTTTAGAAGGAGATGGCTGTGAATTTAAAGTTCCTTATGAAAATGTTTCGATTCATATGCGAACGATACCGAATACGAATGAATTGGAAGATCTGTTAAACAGTTTGAAAGAAATGCATCTATATCAAATTACAAGAACTGCCGTAGATAAAATATGTCGTCCTGTTATTAATAGCTTTGATATGGAAGAATGGATGCATCTTTTGTTATCTTTATTTGCGGATAAAAAAAGGGCAAGAAGAGAGAAACGCAAATTTTCCCAAAAAGAAGCAATGTACTATCATATATTGATGCAGAGGTTTATTTCTATCTTTTCTTATGTTTTAAAAAAAGATAATATGCAGATAGAAAAAATGCTCCTAGATAGACTAGAAGCAGCAACATAATAAAAACGTTAGTATTATCGTTTTAGGGGGTAGAAAACCAACTCACTTAAATGGGTGGGGGAAGAAAAAAGTAAATTGGATGATAATACTAACAAACATAATATAAACCATTTACTTATTGAAATCAATATATAAAAATTGGAAAATTAGAAAAAAATACAATTATATTCTTTTTTAACTATGCAAGATTAAGTATACGATATTGGTAAATAGGTTGGTTTTGAAGAGATTGATATACCAATGTTAGGTATATCAAGCAAATATATTATGTGAAATTATGATAAATGCTTCTTTATATATACGAAATGTAAGATTTTAGTATATACTTTATCGGAAGTATTACAAGAGGGGGAAGCAATATGAAAAATATACCAGAAGAAAGACTTTCTACAATTGGTAAATTAATTGAAGTAACAAGAGAAGAAAAGAGAAATAAATCACAGAACAAATATACGATGAAATCTTTTGTAGAAGGCATCTGTACAGTAAATACATTGAAAAGAATTGAAGCTGGTGAAATCGCAAGAATCGAAGATGTTTATGTGGAATTGTTAGACAAATTGAATTTGAAACTAGGCTATTTTCCAGCAGTTGATGATGCAATTCTTGAATTGATGGATCCATTATATGAAGCCATTGAATATTATAGAGTAGAAGATATCAGCAAGTATTGTGGTATGGGCTTAAGAGTACTTGGAAAAGTAAAGAACTATGTGTATTACTCTGAACTGTATGATTTATTGCTGGCAACGAAGGAATATTTTGAAGAAGCCAAAATTATTTCGTTATCAAAGATGGAAAGATTTAGAAATGAATATACCCTATTTGATGAGAAATATCATTCTCTGTTTAAAATCATGGTGTTTTATAGAGGTCAGGCAGAAGCACATAATGATCCTAAGTTATTTGAAACTATCGTTGAGGAATTTCAACTATTAAGTTCTTCCAGTGTTATGGAAAATATTTTGGGCTTAAACTATTGTATCATTTTTAAGAAATACATTACTTTTAGAGACAAAGTAAACGCTTTGGAGAATGAGTTAGAATATAGAAAAAATTATGTGAGATTATTGGACTTATATGCTTACATAATTTTCGCTTATATCAAGATTGAGAATCAATCTAATGAAGAATATTTAAAGAAAGCAGATAACTTGATTAGTGAAAATCCAATTCCAAATGCCAAGATAATGTATTTTTATTCAAATGTTGCGGCGGCTTTACATGAAATCAAATTGTATAAAGAAGCATTAGCATACTATGAAAGGATGGTTGAAGTTACTGAACATAATAAACTTTGGATTCCTGCCTTAATTTGTATGGCACATTGTCAAAGGATGTTAGAATTAGAAGTGCATATACCTTTTGTGGAAGAGGAAAAACAAAGTAGTTATAGTAAATTGATTCAGCTAGCATATAAATATTTTGTGGCTAAAAGTGTTAAACCGTTTGCGAAAAGTAATTTCATTTTAAAAGAGATTGCACCAAACTTAGTTGAGAACGTAATGATTACAATATTTCGTGATGAGATGAACTTAATCGCAAATGAGATGAATGCATATAAAGGTATTTATTTGTTTGATGAGATTATTAAGAATAATCGAAATGATAATTAATTCTATTTTTTTACTTAATTTTGATTTTTGAGAAAAAATATTAAGTGGAATATAATTTATTGAGAGAATTTTCATAATCCTTTACTATATGTACGTCGAGATGATATGCATATGATCTGTAGAAATTACAGGTAATTGATGATGAAAAAATTTATTGTTGCGGCTTTATGCGCTTTAAGTTTATTTGCAGCTAGTTCTGTTGTGTTAAATGGTGAGAATACTCCAGCAGTTAGTTCAGGATTTGGATTTGTTATTTGGTAATTTAGAATCAACTTCTTTATCACCCCACAGTGAAAGGAAGTTTTTTCTTTTATCCACTCAAAATATCAAATGATAATTTTTCCAAAAATTACCATTTAATGGCAATTTTCAAGAAAATCATCATTTCGCAAGAACTCTATTGAGGAGCTTTACAAAATCTTATATCATTATGTTGTCGGGAAGCCGGTGGGGGATTCCCGGCATGGATATCGCTTTATGCTGATATCCTTTTTTTTATATTGGTAAGTTTTGGCTGTACGGACGGGAAAATATTGTTCTTGTTTTGGATATAAAGCACAGTGAACGCATTATATGTCATAAATGGTTTTGATGAGATTTTTGATATAAAAAATACATTTTGTATTTATTTTTTCTTTTTTGCGTGGTATTTTAAGAAAAAGAACAGGAGGTATGTTGAAGTGAAAGATATATATTTAGTTTCTTATTCTGTTAAGGGGATAAAGACATTAGACAAGTTAATTTCGCTGCAATTTTATAAGAAAACTATATCAAAGAACCCAGATACGCAGGAATATAATATAAAGGGAATTTACGGCATGAATGGTTCTGGAAAATCAGGTATTATAACTTCTGTTGAAATATTAAGAAACATTATTGTTGATCCAGGATATTTGAATAATCCTGTTGTCCAGAAAAATTTAGATGCAATGATTAATAAACGCACAAAGGAATTATTTATTGAGGCTGACTATATGGTAAAAGCAGGAGAAGAAATAAAACTTTTTCGATATAGTGTGACATTATCCAAGAATAATCTAGGAAAGTACGTTATTTCTCATGAATGTTTATCTACAAAAAAAGCAATTTCAAAGAGTGAATTTGATGAGACTGTTTTTGAGGTATCTGATGGAGAAATTGTATCTGTTTATGAAGGAAAAGAAAAAGATAAATTTGTTGAATCTATACTTAATAAGACGATGAATCTATTGACCACAGCTTCAATGAGTGCCTTATTTTATGAAAAATTTATAAAATCAAATAATATGCAGAAGGAGAAAAATATCCTTTGGGCTTATATAACTTTTTTATATGTTCTTGGAGAAAAAATACATGTATATTTAGATGACTCAGATAATCATAGAAAAAATTTTTTAGAAATATACGATGATTGTATTAATGTTATAAATATTATTGGCAATATTGTACCTCAAGAAATGTACAAGCATTTTGAAAAGACAGTTAATAAACTATTTGAATTTTTGCATATTTTTAAAACGGATTTACAGGGTATTGAGATTGATAGAAAAGAAGATCATGAACTTTGGGTTTGCGATTTAGTTATGTGTTATGAATCTTATAAGATTCATGCAGAATTTGAAAGTACCGGGATAAAAAAACTTATTAAATTATTTGCATATTTAAAAGAAATGGTGCAAGGCGGAATTGTATTTATTGATGAATTTGATTCTAATCTGCATGATGTTTATTTGTGCGCATTACTTGAATATTTAATGGAGTATGGAGAAGGGCAACTTTGTTTCACAACGCATAATGTAGGTCCTATGGATGTTTTGAAGCAGCATAAAAAATCTATTGATTTTCTATCTGAAAATCATAGGATATATCCTTGGACGACAAATGGAAATTATTCACCTTCTAAACTTTATAGAAATGGAATGATTGAAGGATCACCATTTAATGTGGATTCCATCGATTTCATTGGTGTATTTGGAACTGGTGAGGTGGATGAATAATGGGGATACAATTTATTTTGGATGAAAGCAAAGGAAAGATAATGTGTTAGGAAAGAGCGCCGTTTGTTAGAAGCTGAAAATGACAACTTTTCCAAAAATTACCATTTACTGGTAATATTTAAGAAAAATATCATTTCGTAATTGATTCATTGAGAAGCTTTATAAAATCTTATATCATTATGTCGTCGGGAAGCCGGTGGGGGATTCCCGGCATGGATATCGCTTTATGCTGATATCCTTTTTTGCATGTATAGATGATGAACAGCCATACTAACTTTAAGTGAGGTGGTTGTATGGCTGTTGCACATAAAGGGGCTATATCTTTTGGACTTGTTCATATTCCAGTATCTTTATATCGAACAACACAGGATACATCGATAGCGTTTCATCAGTTATGTAAGGATACACATGAGCGTATTAAATATAAAAAATATTGTGCACATTGTGGAAAAGAAGTACATAGTGAGGATATCGTAAAAGGGTATGAATATGAGAAAGATAAATATGTAGTTATGAGTAAAGAGGAGTTAGAGGAAATAAAAACAGAAAAGGATAAAACAATTCATATCTTGCAGTTTGTAAAACTTGAAGAAGTTGATGCGATTTATTATGAGAAAAATTATTATGCATTTCCGGATAAGCATGCAGAGAAGGCCTATGAGTTGCTTAGAAAAGCGATGTTTGATAAAGGTGTTGTAGCAATCTCGAAAACGGTAATAGGTACAAAAGAAACATTGCTTGCTTTATGTCCTGATAAGCAGGGGATTTTAGTTAAAACCTTGTTTTATGAAGAAGAAATAGTAGAAATGCCAAAAGATATCCCTCATCCAAAAACGGTAAAGGCTGAATTAGATATGGCAAAGCAATTAATACAGTCTATGACAAAACCTTTTGACCCTTCTTTATATCACGATGAATATCAAGAAAAGCTAAGAGAGGCAATTTTATCTAAAGTAGAAGGAAAAGAGGTCGTAGAGGCAAATTCTAAGAAAGAAACGATATCTAGTCCAATGGATTTGATGGAAGCTTTAACAAAATCTTTAGCAACCATGAATAAACCAGCAAAAAGAAAGGCGGTACGTCATTAATGTATGAGGATGTACATGTATCGCCAATGCTTATAGGAATTGAAAAAGAGGCTTTTGATGATCGTAATTTTATATATGAATTAAAGCTGGATGGTATACGTGTTCTTGTTTATATTGAGAATGGACATGTGGATATTCGAAATAAAAGAGGAGATAAATTGCTGTATAAGTTTCCTGAACTAGAGGATATGTATAAGCAGATTAAACAAGATTGTATTCTGGATGGAGAACTGTATTGTTTTGGAAATGGGCAAATAGATTTTTTTGAATTACAAAAAAGAAGTTTATTAACCGATAAATTTAAGATCATGATGGCATCGAAACAACATCCAGCTTCCTTTACTGCCTTTGATATTTTATATGTAAAAGAGAAATCCCTGCTGAAAACACCGCTATTAAAGAGGAAAAGTATATTAAGTAAAAATGTTGTGGAAAATCATCAAATAAGTATATCTCGCTATGTGGAAGAACAAGGGAAAGCGTTGTTTCAATTGACAACACAGAAACACTTAGAGGGTATCGTTGCGAAAAGAAAAGACAGTTTGTATTCTTGTGGGAAAAGGACAAAAGACTGGATAAAATGCAAGAACATGATGGATGAAGATTTTGTGATCGTTGGATATATACGAAAAGATAAGAATATGGTTTCTTTGGTACTTGCACAGTATGATGATAAAGAATTGCTGTATAAAGGACATGTAACTTTGGGTGTTTCTTTATCTTATTTGCAAAAACACAGCAATAAAACAAATACCTGTCCTTTTTCCAGTGTTCCAAACGGAAATGAAGATGCAGTTTGGATTTCTCCTTATTTAGTAGGATGTGTAAAGTTTATGCAGCATACGAAAAATGGCGGTATGAGACAGCCTGTATTTAAAGGGTTTCGAGAAGATAAGACGCCTGAAGAATGCAGAGTGGATAAAAAATAAAATTAAGTAACTATTTTTGTAGAATTTATTTACATTATTTTGTATGATATAAGAGCAGCAGGGATAACGAAATTAAACACCTAATATTAATAAACACCCTGTTTGAACTGTTGCGATACTTAACTTAGGAAGAAAGAAAAAAGTTTAATCCAAATGAAATTTTTAATGACTTACTAAGAGAGGTACCCCTAAAGAGGAAGCGGATATGACCCCGCTTCCTTGTTTTTTTATTATTGTGCTGTAAAAATAAATAATTTCATTCATTAAGTTAAAGTTTTGATTTATTTTTTGAAACATTTTTTGTTCTCTTTATGAAAATATATTTGACATTGTGTTTAAAATGTTTGAAATTGTGAAATAATTTATTATGTGGTATGATTATTATGTTTAGTTATAGTTAATTGTAAAAAATAATTAATATTAAGTTTTGGGAGGCTTAATACGTTATGAAGAAATATGTTTTATCGGGGATTTTAATTATTATAGAAACGTTAATATTTTATTTTTTAGCTACATATTTAGATATGGAAAATAAAACCATTTGTCGCCTATTGATTACATTATTATTATTTTTGTTTGTATTTGATCATTATAAAATTACATCAAAATTAGTATGGGATGAAATGAAATCAGTAGGAAAGGCAATGGTTTGTTTTTTTGTAGTAGAAACAGTTATGCTTTCAGCTGTGAATACAAAAGGATGGTTTATTGATGGTATTATTTTAACAATTGTTATGTATATTGTCGCAATATTCTTCGATAGAAGTCTGCGAATTTTATTTCGCCCTATAGTAGCGAGCAGAACACTTGTTATTGGGATAGGGGATGATGCAGCTCGACTAGGAAGAATTGCGAATAATAATCGCTTTGCGTTAACAAAAGTTGTTGGATATGTGCGATATGAACGAGAACAAATAAGTGAAGATTTGATAGAAAGATACGAAAGTGGATTAAAATCGGGCACTAATTTTAAAATTTTTGAAAGTGTAGAAATTGAAAAAGTACTGGAGAAAGAAGATATTGAACAGGTTATTATCGCAATACCACATGTTTCGAAAGAAGAAATTAATCAATTGATGCTTCGTTTATATAATCGAGTTAAGGTAATTAAATATGTTCCTAATGTTAATGTGACAATGACGTTTAATTCTAAAATACAAGATTTTGATGGAATATTATTAATTTCTACAGCTCAAGGTACATTAGGATTTGTTGGAAGATTAATTAAAAGGATCATTGATATTGTAGCAGCTTTATTTGGCATAGTATTATTAGCTCCAATTGCACTTTATGTAAGACATAAAAATAGAAAAAATGGAGATTATGATTCCATTATCTTTAAACAAGATCGTATTGGATTAAATGGAAAACCAATTAAAATATATAAATTTAGAACAATGATTCCAAATGCAGAACAGGTTTTAGAAGAATTAATGGAAAAAGATCCAGAAATAAAGAAAGAATATTTAACAAATAAAAAACTTCAAAATGATCCGCGAATAACAGAAGCTGGACATTTCTTAAGAAAATCATCACTGGATGAATTTCCTCAGTTTATTAATGTATTAAAAGGAGAAATGAGTCTAGTAGGACCACGTCCTTATTTATTTAGAGAAAAAGAGGATATGGGGATATATTATGATTCTGTTATTCACTGTAAACCAGGTATTACTGGAATGTGGCAGGCAAATGGAAGAAGTGATGTAGGCTTTGAAGATCGATGTAAACTAGATGATTATTACTACAAAAATTGGACATTAAGTCTAGATATGATTATAATATACAAGACTGTGAAAAGTGTTTTGTATGGAAAGGGAGCTTTGTAATAGGGGCTATCTTAATTGTTATATAGAAAGAAAGGATTATGAGTATGAAAATTGCGGTTGCAGGAACAGGATATGTAGGATTATCCATTGCGATATTGTTATCACAGCATAATGAAGTAGTAGCATTAGATGTTATCCCAGAAAAAGTTGATTTGCTAAATAGCAAGATTTCACCAATTAAAGACGAAGAAATAGAAAAATTTTTAAAAGAGAAAACATTAAATCTAGTAGCTACATTAGATAAAGAGATGGCATTTAAAAATGCGGATTTTGTTATAATCAGTACTCCAACTAATTACGATTCTGAAAAAAACTATTTTGATACAAGTAGCGTAGAAGAGGTGATTCAATCAGTTAAAGAAATTAATCCTTCTGCTGTGATGGTAGTTAAGTCTACTGTACCAGTTGGGTTTATTAAAGAAATGAAATCAAAATATGAAATAGATAACATTATTTTCTCTCCAGAATTTCTACGAGAAGGCAGAGCTTTATATGATAATCTTTATCCTTCAAGAATTGTTGTTGGTGAAAAAAGTAAAAGAGCTCAAGTTTTTGCTAATTTGTTAAAAAAAGGAGCAGCTAAAGAAGATATTCCAACCTTATTTACTGATAGTACAGAAGCAGAAGCAATTAAGTTATTTGCAAATACCTATTTAGCAATGAGAGTTTCTTTCTTTAATGAATTAGACACATATGCAGAAGTAAGAGGACTTAATTCAAAACAGATAATTGAAGGTGTTGGTTTGGATTCACGTATTGGAAATCACTATAATAACCCTTCATTTGGGTATGGGGGATATTGCTTGCCTAAAGATACAAAGCAATTATTAGCAAACTATCAAGATGTTCCAAATAATTTAATTAAAGCTATTGTAGATAGTAATACTACAAGAAAAGACCATATAGCTAAAATGATTTTAAAAAGAAATCCAAAAACAGTTGGTATTTACAGGCTAACAATGAAAACAGGAAGTGATAACTTCCGTGCTAGTTCAATTCAGGGAATTATGAAAAGAATAAAAGCTAAAGGGATTGAAGTAATAGTATATGAACCTACATTAAAAGAAAATCTTTTCTTTAATAGTGCTGTTATAGATGATTTTAAAGAATTTACTGAGAAATGTGATGTGATTGTTGCAAATAGAATGGTTAATGAATTAAAAGATATAGCAGATAAAGTTTATACAAGAGATTTATTTGGTAAAGATTAGGGGGGATATAATGAAGATTTGCTTTGCAGCTTCTACAGGAGGACATTTTGAGCAATTGATGATGCTTAAACCATTAATGAAAAAATATGATTCATTAATTATTACTGAAAAAACCTCGTATAAAATAAATGTTGAAGATATTAGGACATTTTATCTAAAACAAACAAACAGAAATGAATGGTGTTTCTTATTAAAGATGTTTATAAATTTTTTTAAATCTTTGTATGTATTCTTTAAAGAAAAACCAGACTTAGTTATTTGTACAGGTGTTTTATCTATGATTCCAATCTGTTTAATTGCTAAGTTTTTTAGAAGGAAACTAATATATATAGAATCATTTGCTAAAATTTCATCTCCTACGTTGAGTGGAAAGTTGTTATATAAATTTGCAGATCAATTTTATGTTCAATGGGAAAGTATGCTAGAAGTATACCCTAAAGCGATTTACAAAGGAGGAATTTATTAAATGATTTTTATTACTTTAGGATCTCAGAAATTTCAGTTTAATAGATTAATAAAAAAAATTGATGAATTAGTGGCGAATGAAATATTTAATGATGTTATATTTGCACAAATCGGTTATAGTGATTATATCCCTAAAAACTACAAATATAGTAATTTTCTTGATCAAGAAAAATTTAAAGAATATATGAAAAAAAGTGATATAGTTATAACTCATTCTGGTACTGGTGCTATTATGAGTGCAATTAAAGCTGGAAAAAAAACCATAGTTGTACCTCGATTAAAAAAATTTGAAGAACATGTAGATGATCATCAAATACAAATAGCAAAAGAATTTGAAAATTTGAATCTTGTAGTTGCATGTTACGATATTGAAGATCTTGAAAGTAAATATACTGAGATAAAAAATAAAAAATTAGATAGTTATATTTCAAATACTGAGACTATTATAAATTGTTTAGATAGTTTTATAAAAACAATAAAATAAAATAAATAAAATAAAATATTTGTATAAGGAGCTGGATGATGATAAAGGAGAAAATTAATTATTCATTAAGAAGTTTGGTAATTATACTGATTTCTTTGTTTCCGATTATTGATTCTTTAAATGGATTATTATTGAATTTAAATTATAGTTCAAAATTAGGAATTATTTGGAGAACAATTTTGTTTTTTTTATTAATAGGTATACTTTTTAATAATTTTAATTTAAAAAAAACTTATCAAAAAATAGTACTAATATTTCTATTTTTTTCAATAATAATAAGCTATTTTTTAATGATTCTTTTCCCAGATAATTTGGAGTTAAATCCAAGTATATCGATTGGAGTAAAGTTGATAACCGTTATTTTACTTCTTGATGGTTTATTAACACTTAATGCATTAGATTTGTTGAATTTAAAGAGTATAACTAAAATTATTAATTTGAATGCAATACTAATTCTTTTGCTATATTTTATACCGTTTTTTTTAGGATATGGATTTTCAGTATATTCAGACGGATCAGGTTTTAAAGGTTTCTATTATTCAAATAATGAATTAAATGCTGTATTATTAATGTTTTTTATGTATTCTATTTATATGTTAAATAGATATAGAAGTTTGATTTATGGAATTTTAAGTGGGGGATTTTTATTGGGATGTTTACTTATATCTTCAAAATCGAGTGTTATATTATGTTTAATAATCATTATATATTTTTTGATTAAAGCAAGTCTGTCTATCATTAAAAGTATTAGTAAAAAGAAATTTATTCTAATGATTTGTTTTTTGATTTTTTCTTTAATTTTATTTTTTGTTTTGTTTTATTCAAAAATAGAGATGTTTGTTCATAGGCAACTTTATTTATTAAATATAAGTGATAACTTTATAGAATATTTCACAAGTTCTCGTTCAACGTTTGCATTAAATAATTTTGAGAATTTATATGATTCTAATAATTTTATTTTAAGACTTTTTTTTGGTAATTCAGGTGCTTCAAAGCCTTGTGAAATGGATGTGCTTGACTTATTCTTATACTTTGGTTTGTTTGGCTTTTTTGATGTAGTAATATTTTTCGTCAACAAAATTAAAGTACTCTGCTATAATAAAGAACTTATATTTTTGTTAACGTTGATATTGTTATATAGTTTTTTAACAGGACATGTGTTGTTCTATGGAATATCAGGTTGTTATTTTGCGGTTTTTTTATCAACAATGATTATTTATGTTGAGTTTTTAAAAAATAAAAAAATGGAAGGTGATGTAAGTGAAAAAAGTAATGCTAGTTTTTGGAACTAGACCAGAGGCAATAAAAATGTGTCCATTAGTAAATGAATTGAAAAAACAGGGTGATGAAATAGAAACTATTGTTTGTGTAACTGGACAACATCGTGAAATGTTAAATCAAGTCTTGACTGCATTTAGAGTTAAACCTGATTACGATTTATCAATAATGAAGGAAAAGCAAACATTGTTTGATGTGACAACAAATATTTTAAATAAGATTAAATCAGTTTTAGAAGAAGTTAGGCCTGATATAGTCTTGGTACACGGAGATACTTCAACTACTTTTGTAACAGCATTAGCTTGTTTTTATATGCAGATTCCAGTAGGTCATGTCGAAGCTGGTTTGCGTACATACGATATTTATTCTCCTTTTCCAGAGGAATTCAATAGACAGGCAGTTGGGGTAATTGCAAAATATAATTTTGCTCCTACAGAAATGAGTAAAGAAAATCTTTTAAAAGAAGGTAAAAAAGAAGAAAGTATTTTTGTTACGGGTAATACTGCGATTGATGCATTGAAAACTACAGTAAGAAAAGATTATTTTCATCCTGAACTTGAATGGGCTAATGATTCCAAGCTAATTATGTTGACAGCTCATAGAAGAGAAAATTTAGGAGAGCCTATGCATCATATGTTCAGAGCAATAAAAAGGATTGTTGATGAGCATGATGATGTTAAAGTAATTTATCCTATTCATATGAATCCGATTGTTAGAGAGGCAGCAAAACAGGAATTGGGAAATTGTGATAGAATACACATTATAGATCCATTAGAGGTATTAGACTTTCATAACTTTTTAGCTAGAAGTTATATGATTTTAACAGATAGTGGAGGAATACAGGAAGAAGCTCCTTCATTAGGTAAACCTGTTTTAGTTATGCGAGATACCACTGAAAGACCAGAGGGGATTAAGGCGGGGACTTTAAAGCTTGTTGGAACAGATGAAAGAACGATTTATAATAATTTTAAACTTTTATTAGAAAACGAAGATGAATATAATAAAATGTCACAAGCTTCAAATCCATATGGTGATGGAAAAGCTTGTGAAAGAATTGTGCAGATTTTAAGAGGAACTTTAGAATGAGAAAGATGTTATTAATTTCTAATATGTATCCAACTCCAAAGTATCCTGCATATGGATCATTTGTAAAACAATTTTATGAAAATGTATTAGATGATTTTGATGTAAAACTAGTTGTATTAAAAAAACACCAAAATAAAATATATAAAATATTATCGTATGTGCTGTTTTATATACGAATTGTTTTTAACTGCCTTTTGCATAATTATGATGTTACGTATGTACATTATATCTCACATGTTAGTTTACCTATTTTATTATGTAAAAAGATTAAAGTGTTTAAACTTATTGTTAATGTTCATGGTTCAGATGTTATTCCTAGTAAATCATTTGGTAAATTTTTGTTTCCATACACTTCAAGAGTGTTAGAAGTAGCAGATAGAATAGTAGTTCCGTCAGATTACTATAGTAATTATGTTATTAGTCATTTTAATTTAGAAGACAAAAAAGTTTTTGTCTACCCATCCGGTGGAGTATCTTCATTAACTTTCAATCCAAATAAAAAACATGAAAGAGATAAACTGTTAAAACAGTTAATGTTAAAAGATTTAGAATATTATTGTTTTGCAAGTAGAATAGATGAAAAAAAAGGTTGGGATATTTTAGTTGAGGCTATTAATATTCTTAAATCACGCGATCCAAATTTTTTCAATAATAGAAAATTTATCATAATTGGTTCAGGAAGTTGCGAAAAAAGATTAAATAATTTAATTGAAAAATATGAATTAGAAGAAATGATAATTCGTGTAGATATGGTTAGTAGGGAAGTCTTATCGATGTATTTTTCAATAAGTAAATGGTTTATTTTTCCAACATATATGGAATCCGAAAGTCTTGGATTAGTTGGGATTGAAGCAATGGCATCAGGTACTCCAATCATAGCATCAAATTTTGCAGGACCTACTACTTATGTGAAAGATGGAGTTAATGGGTATTTTTTTGAAGTAAAAAACTATATGTCCTTAGTTGATAAAATTTTGCTTACGTCAAAGTTAAATAATAAAGAGTATTTAGAAATTTGTAAAAATGCACTAAATACAGCAAAACAATTTTATCCTGAGAATTTAAAGGAAAAATTTACTTTAATATTTGATTTTTGATAGTTAAAAGAAAGGAAATTGATATATGAAGGTTTTAATAGCAAGTCCAATTAGACAAAAGCCACAAATTTTACAAATGTTCCTTAAGTCATTAGAACAACTGAATTTAGATAATATTGAGTTGGAATATTATTTTGTAGATGATAACGAAGATATCGAATCAATAAAGGTTTTGAATGAGTTTAATAATACACATGAAAATGTGTTGATTAAAAATTCTAGTGAATTTTTAATCAGTAAAGAAAAAGAAGACTACAAAAGAGAGTCAACGCATATATGGAAGAAATCCTTAATAGAAAGAATAATTCTTTTTAAGAATGATATGATTGATTATGCAAAAAATAACAAATTTGATTATATATTTTTTATAGACTCGGATCTAATCTTAAATAGAAATACGCTGAATCACTTGATTTCATTAGATAAAGAAATTGTATCAAATGTTTTTTGGACTAAATGGAAATTAAATTTTCCATATTTACCACAGGTATGGTTACAGGATGAGACAAATAGATTTGAAAAAAATTGGGATATACCAAACGATCAATGGAAATATGAACAAGATGATATAAATTTTGTTTCACAATTGATGGTTCCAGGAACATATAAGGTTGGAGGATTAGGAGCATGTACGTTGATAAAGTTATCAGCTTTATTAAAAGGGGTTTCATTTTCATTAATAGATAATATATCATTTTGGGGTGAAGATAGACATTTTTGTGTAAGAGCAAGAGCTTTAGGTTGTGAGCTTTACGTTGATACAAATTATCCAGCATTGCACTTATATAGAGAATATTATGTTAATGATGTTGAGAAATTCTATAAATTTGGTTTTTCTTTCAATAGATTAACAGAATTGGATAAAAAATTTGGAGAAAAAAAATTTCAAAAAAATAATCTAGATAAGAAAAGAAGTATAAAAAAATCACTGAAACACTTATATATTAAATATTTAAGGAAAAAAATAGAACCAAAAAGGACGATTAATGAAAATAGTAAAATTACTTTATCTATGGTTGTGAAAAATGAAGAAAAAAGATATTTAAAAGAAATGCTAGAGGAAACAAAAGACTATGTAGATGAATACGTTATTATTGATGACTGTAGTACTGATAATACTGTAAATTTATGTAAATCAGTTTTATCAGATAAAAAATTACATATGATTATAAATAAACATAGTATGTTCTCTAAAGAATATAAGCTAAGAAAGCTTCAGTGGAAAGAAACAGTTAAAACAGATCCTGATTGGATATTATTTTTAGATGCAGATGAAATCTTTGAGAAAAAATTTAAAGAAGACGTCAAGTATTTAATCAACAACCCAAATGTAGATGCTTATTGTTTTAGATTATATGATATGTGGAATGAAAATGAATATAGAGAAGATGAGTTTTGGAATGCTCATTCAATATACAGGCCTTTCTTAATAAGATATCAAAAAGAATTTAAGTATAGATTTTTAAAAAAGAACCAACATTGTGGACGAATGCCTAAAAATGTTTTATGGTTAAAGTATGCGGATTCAGATATTAGATTAAAACATTTAGGATGGATGAATCCACAAGATAGAAAGAGAAAATATCAAAGATATTTAGCTTTAGATAAAGAAGGAAAAATGGGAAATATGGAGCAGTATAAATCTATTTTAGATGATAATCCAAATCTATTAATGTTTGAGGAAAAAAATGAGAGTTAAAAATTCAGCGCTTAATAGTATATTAGGTGGAATTTACTTAGTAATTATAACAATTCTAGGATTTATTTTTACTAAAGTATTTGTAACATATTTAGGTGTTGAGTTTAATGGATTAAATGGATTATTTACTAACGTAATTGCTGTTTTATCAATTACGGAGCTAGGATTAGGGGGAGCTATTAATTTTTCCTTATATGGTCCTGTAGCAAATGAAGAATATGATAAAATCTCTTATATAATGAACTTATATAAAAAATGTTATAGATTTATTGGTATAGCGATATTTTTGTTTTCTATTGCCTTTAGTTTTGTTATTCAATATTTTGTAAACAGCACAACTTTTGATATTCAATATATTAGATATACTTTTATCTTATTTGCATTAAGTTCTAGTTTAAGTTATTTTTTCTCTTATAATAGAAATTTATTTTATGCAACACAACAAAACTATATAGTTTTGACGATAGATTTTGTCTTTAGATTTATTAAAACCATTGTTCAGATTATTTGTATAGTCAAATTTAAAAGCTTTGTATTGTATCTTTTAGTAAATTTAATTGCAACTTTTGGCGCAAATCTATGTGTCCATTTCTTTGCTAGAAAAAAATTTTCAATAGTATATTCTCGAAGTTCGAATTTAAATCAGGATGTAAAAAGGGAAGTTAGAACTGGAGTTTTTAATTCTGTAAAAAAATTATCTGCTTTGCAGATAATGTCCGTGGGTATAAATTCAACAGATAATATCATCATTTCTACTTTTATTGATGTAATTTCTGTTGGAAAATATGCAAATTATAATATGATTATAAGACAACTTTTTCAATTAATTACAACATTTTTTAGCGGAATAGGGGCCAGTATTGGAAATCTTATTGCTGAAAAGGATTCGAAAAAAATTAATGAAGTATTTATAAATTTAGATTATTTGTCATTTTTTATGGCTTCGTTTTGTCTTGTTTCATTGCTTATTCTATTTCAACCATTTATTATATGGTATTTGGGAAAAGATTTATTATTAGGTCATAGTACGGTTTTTGTTTTATGTATTAATTTATATATTCAAATTTTAAGGCAATCTATAAATTATTTTTCATCAGCAAAAGGACTGTTTAATATACAATTAGCTTCAAGTGGAATAGAAGTTGTAATTAATTTAATAGTATCTATTATTTTAGCTAGTAAAATCGGCTTGCTTGGAGTTTTCATTGGAACTTTAATTTCTAGTCTAGTAGGTTGGTCTATTGCTTCGTGGAAATTCTGTAAGTCATTTAATTTAAGTAGAGTAGATTATTTAAAGCGCCAATTATATTATCTTTGTATAAGTTTCTCTGAGGTAGTATGTCTTACTATTATATGTAATTTTATACATCTTACTAATATTTTCTTAAATATGTTGGTTTTAGAAACAATTATTATATTAGTTAGTGTTTTTATAGACATTATAATAGTTTTTACTTCAAAAAATACAATATATTTGAAAAAATTGTTTTGTGAAATAGCTTCAAAATTAAGTGCTAAACTAATAAAAAATAAGAAAAGAGGAGCACCACATGAATGAATTAGTTTCTATAATTGTTCCTGTCTACAATTCACAAGATTTTATCTCACGATGTTTAGAATCTTTAGTTAGACAAAGCTATTCATCTATCGAGATTCTAGTAATTGATGATGGTTCAACGGATAACAGTAAAAATATTATCAAAAAATACTTAGAAAAATATAAAAACATTTTTTATTTTTATAAAGAAAATGGAGGACAAGCGTCTGCAAGAAATTTAGGAATTGATTTATCTAAAGGTGATTATATTTGCTTTGTTGATAGTGATGATATAATCTCTCTGGATTTTTGTAAATTAATGGTTGAGAAAGCCATAAAGGAATCTGCTGATATAGTTTCGTGTAATATCATGGAAGAAATAGGAGATATAAAAATTATCCATTCTTATAAAACAAAGAGTAACTCTAAAAGGGAATTTATGATAAAGCTTAATAGTCCCTGTAACTTATTAATTAAAAAAAATATTTTTAAAAATTCTATTATTAAATTTCCAATAGGATATATTTTTGAAGATATTGCAATTATCCCTGCACTTGTTCTGCTTGCAAATAATGTAGCACATGTTGATCAACCTTTATATGTTTATATTAGAAGAGAAGATTCTACTACTGGGTCTAAAGTTTTTATAAAGAAACATTTAGATATTATTAAAGCAATAGATCATCTAGTCAATTTATTTACTCAGATAGATAAAAAGAATGAATACTATGATGAAATTGAGTATATTGTAGTAAGAAGATTATTGATAAGTGGTGGGATGCGTTTGGCTAAAACCAAAGATGGTAAGCAATATTTAAACTTAATAGCAAATTATATGGATAAATTTCCAAATTGGATACAAAATCAATACGTTAAGAGTAACTTAACAAAAATGCAAAAAATAGCTGGAAGATTAATATATAAAAGACATTTTTATATAATTTATTGCTTGAATCGTATAAATTCTCTTTTTAAGAAATATATTTAACTTTTCCTATGTATAAATTTATAATAGAAAACTAAAATAGTATATTTCCAGATAGTCAGAATCTACCATTTTTCTAATTAATGTACGTAAGTAAAGTGATTCAAATTATAAGAGCAGTCTGATTCGAACATCTTTATTATACATATATATCTTGTATTATTTTGCATTTGGAAATATATAAGTTAATAAAACGTAAGAAATATTATAGCCAATAGTATTTATTTTATAGTACAATACTATTGGCTATTTATTTATACTTGAAAGGCAGGGAGTATGATGGCGAAGAAGAGAGAAAATAAAAAAAGTATATTTAAAAATGTAGGGTTTTATTTTGTTTTAGTATATGCATTGCTTACAATCGGTTTGATTGTACAAGCAGTTACTGTTAATGTTTTACCAATGAAGTTTTTAATTCCAGTAATCGTAGTTTTATTACTATTATTCCTTGGTATGTATTATTTACAGTTGGGGAAACATGTTAATAAGATAAATAAAGTATTAGGGAAAGTATTGATTGTTATTTTATCCGTTATTTTAGGTGTAGGTAACTGGTATTTGTTTACGACTGGCTCTGCTTTCAGTAAGATGACAAGTTCTAAAGATGTATCTGTAGTTTCTGTAGTAGTAATGAAAGATAGCTCAATTAAGAAGGTTTCTGATTTAGATGGACAAAAGCTTGGTATTATGAGTTTGGGAGATATAGAAACTCAGGATAAAGCAATGGCTGACTTAAAGAAGGACTTAGGTAGTGAGCCTACTACAGCTAAATATAATTCATATAAAGATTTTGGTGATGATTTATATGAAGGGAAAGTAGATGCAATCTTGTTAAATGAAGGATCACGTGGTATGTTTGAAGATAATCATAAAGATTTTGATTCAAAGACAAGAGTTGTAAAACAGTATACATATAAAACTGAATCAAAAGATATTAGTAAAAATGTAGATGTTACAGAGAAACCATTTAATATATATATTACTGGTATTGATACATATGGAACTATCGCGACACAGTCTCGTTCGGATGTAAACATGATTGTATCAGTAAATCCTAAAACACATCAAATTTTAATGACAGGTATTCCTCGTGATTTTTATATTCCACAGACTTGTCAGGGAAATCAGAAAGATAAATTGACACATACTGGTATTTTTGGAGTAGATTGCACAATTAGCTCTGTTGAAAACTATATGGGAATTGATTTGAACTATTACGCACGTGTGAATTTTTCAAGTGTAGTAGATATCGTTGATGCATTAGGTGGAATCACAGTAAATTCTCCATTTGCATTTACAACTTTGCATGGAACATTCCAAATTCATGAAGGAGAAAATACATTGAATGGTGAACAGACACTTGGGTTTGTAAGAGAACGATATAGTTTGCCTGATGGAGATAGAGAACGTAGCCGTAATCAGATGCGCGCTGTTGAAGCAATGATTAATAAAGCTATTTCACCTTCTATCATTACAAACTATGCAAGTATCATGAATGCAGTAAGTGGAAGTTTCCAGACAAATATGAGTCAAAGTGAAATGACAAGCCTTATTAAAATGCAGTTAAATGATATGAAAGGCTGGGATATTAAGCAGATTCAGGTTAGTGGACAAGGAACAACAACTTGGTCACCTGCGAATGGATTTAATGCATATGTTATGATTCCAAATGAAGCATGTGTAGAAAATGCAAAAAAATTAATTGAAAAAATAGATTCTGGTGAATTAATTACAGATGAAGATATTGCATATCAAAATCAGTTAGTTTCTCAGGCTGGGTAATAAAAGAAGTAAAAGATGACTTGAAGCGGGTCATCTTTTATTTTGCAGAAGGTTGACAAAAATCGGGCTGCTTTTTAGGCAGCATGGCCATTTCCGCGCACAATTGAAGGTTTCTCTCCACC
>OGZY01000060.1_pt1 | contig 81164 bp, 89 predicted proteins | sample 1576911 | NCBI WGS metagenome assembly OGZY01 (sample SAMEA3541488, study PRJEB24748) | human gut metagenome | biome: human gut; feature: human-associated habitat; material: faeces | place: China | collected 2012 | reverse complement strand
TTAATAAACAAGCGTTTTATGATGAAAATACAGATGTTATACCCGATGATGCAGTGGTTGTTACCCATGAGCAGCATCTATCGCTGATTGGTGGTATGAACGATGGTGAGAGACGTGTTTACATCGGCACAACTGGTGAGCTAACTCTGTCAGACAGCAAACCATCTCAATGGCATAACTGGGACAGTGATACCAATGAGTGGGTTATTTCTGCGGATGCGCAAATTAAATTAGCTGACGACGAGAAATCCCGCTTAACCCAGGAGGCAAACGACTATATAAACAGTAAACAGTGGCCGGGGAAAGCTGCTATGGGGCGTCTAAAAGATGATGAGAAAGCGCAGTATAATGCGTGGCTTGATTATCTCGATGCGCTGGAAGCGGTTGATACTTCGAAAGCACCGGATATTACCTGGCCTGAAATCCCCGCCTGAGGAAATGCCGCCGTCCGTCGTATGCAAGAACGGGCGGCGGCTGGTTGCTCAGTGTTCATGCCCGAGCAAACGCCGGGAATATTACCCGAGTAAAATTTAAAGGCCAACCTGACGAACGGTCGGAAACTCAGAAACCAGCAATATATCGTACTCTTGCAGAATCGTTATTCCCCCCTAGATGCTCGAACTTTTTCATCGATCCACGCTTCCACCTCCGTTGATACCCATCTTACTGATCTGCCTATTTTTATTGATTGCGGAAATTCACCCGCGTTCATCCAGTTGTAAATGGACCCTTTTTTGAACCCAACTTTGCGGCAAACCTCTTTCAGGTCCATAAAATATATGTTCAACTTACGTTCTCCTCGTCAGAAATGTGTGCGGGTTATGGAATATCCAAAATTTCAAATAGAGCCAAATAAGTGGGTTACCGAGTCGGTATTGATGATAGTGACTGGCCTTCGCTCAGGAACGATTGAGCGAGCAAGAAAAAAGTCATGGTTGGTCGGAAGAGAATATCTTCATATCGCCCCTGACGGCATACCAAAAGAGAATAGCGAGTGTATGTACAATCTTGAAGCCATTAACCGATGGATAGAAGGGCAAGCTAAACGGCAGCCGAAAAAATAGTATCCACCAAAATTATCGCACAAATGATCTTGCTATAGGCCTGGCTGAACAATGGAAAAGCTAACATTGACACGAAAGGAGGTCGCTGAGCTACTTGGAGTCTCAAGGGGCACTGTGACGCGATGGGTTTTAGAAGGAAGATTAAAGGCTTACCGTATTAGTGATAGTCCCAAGTCCCCACTTCTGTTTACACGCGAGGATTGTATGGCCGCATTGCAGGCTGTACCGGTTGAACCTGTGCGGCTGAGAGAAAGAGAAGTGAAGCGCGAAAAAGAAGAGTATTTCTCACTGCGTCAGAAGGACGCGAGTAAGGAGCTGGATGCTCTGCTGAAAATTAGGACAGGTAAGGACAGGAAAGCTGAGTGAAAACCCGGCGCGGTGGCCGGGTCATTTTAATGAAGACCTGTTGCACTTTCCTTGGGGAAATCTATACCAAATTGTTCTGGTAGTGGGGCGATGTCAGCTAAAGACTTAGCAGTAATTCCCAATGTCTGACAGCGATTGTAGACGCCCTTATCATGGGTCCATACTTCTTTAACGCCTGTCGATTTTGCAATCGAGATAATCTGCCTATCGAACTTTACTTTTGTCGCTGAATCTGAATTCATCATTTGTTTAAGTTCTTTCAGGTTTGGCATTTGAGCACATTCGATTGCGGCTATTTCATCAAACGAAACAATTTCAAAGCAAGACTGAGACTTTATCAAGTTGATATATGCTTGGTGTTGGTTTTTATCAATACCGACGAGAAACTCAGCTAAGACCGGAGTAGGGATAAGCACTGCTCCACCCAAGCTGTCGACGTGTTCTATCAACGCTTCTGCTCGTTTCTCCGGATCAGAAACTACTTCACCGGTACAAGGGTCTGTGAGCGAAACACCTTCCTTAGTCCCGGTAAGTGCTTGAACCAAAATGTTGGTATCAAAAATTACTCGCAATTTAGTTTCCTCAATGCCTTCAGGATGGAGTGAGGATCTTCCTCTTCAGCCCATTGGTTTCCTGTAGCGGAACGTATACTCTTAACCGCCTCTTTTAAGCTGACTTTCTTGATCTTTTCATAGGAAGATATTTTCAATTTTTTCAGCTTCCAGATGTCATCCTTGCGTTCCCAATCACCTTCGCCGTGGACCCGTATATTCTGAAATAAAATTGCTCCGAGTTCTGCAGCCAAGCCAGGCGTTGCTTCACATGGGTAAGTTTCACCATTCGCACCCTCAACTTTAACAGGAATTGAGTCATCCTTACCTCCGACGCTGTAGAGGCGACCCTGTAGAGTTGTTTTCTTACGGACGTAAAGGGGAATTTCTTTGCTTACAGTTGGGAATTTAACAATTACATCATCATGCTCGTTAAGTATTTTTCCATCGAAACCGTCCTCGGAAAGCAGGTCAACGAGCCGGCTATAAGCTCTACCATTGTTTTGAGCAGCCGCAAGTGAACGTGCAATTACATCTTTGTACGCCGCGGCATTATCAACCCAGGTATTTAAATCTGCAGAACCTTTACTGACTTTATCAAAATGCACCGCTTCTGCTGACCCGTACAAGTCTGTCAAAGCAGACATGTACTTAACAAGTCGCGCCATAGGCAACTTATCCGGGCTTGTCCCATCTAGTTTTAGAATGAGGCTGTTAGGCTTGCGCATTTATTAAAATCCACGATTCAGGGTTGCTGTATAAGTATAGCTACTTGCAAAGGGTGCAGCTTTGCGTATACAGCTATGGCAGCAAATATGATTTTGATATTAACCCATAGTAAATATTGAGTTAACCTGGTGATTTACTCAGTTGTTATCTCCGAAGCGGTAGACAATCGGTTTTCTAATCATTGACCAGCCACATGTCGGATTCTTCAAACATCTCCTCCAGCATGCGGTTCAGCTTTTCCCGATCGCTCTTGCTGGCATCACTGTTCAAGCCGTTTGCCTGCATCGGCTTAACCCTCACTTCGGCATCAGGGAAAATCTGGTGCACCCTTTTCGTCAGCTCAGACAAGATAATCTCTCTGGCCCCTTCAAGTCCCTCTACATTTCGCTTGTCATAAACCAGTTCAACGAACATTAAAGCCTCCGGAAAACCACTGTGGTTGTATACAGTATCTTTACTGTAAAAATAAACAGTGTCAAGGCGAGCGCAGCGCGAGGAAGGGAAGTGTTTTTGTTACCCTTAGTTACAAATAGAAAAACCCCAGACCGTGAGATCTGGGGTTCTTTTAAAGTGCACGTGCATTTCACGTGCATTTTTTTGTCTTTTCTCGGTCTGCGCTCTGTCTGGTCAGAGTCCGTAAGTGGCTGTTTTTATTGCCGCTGTCCGGTTGCAGTCCTATCAAAAGTGGTGGAGCTGGCGGGAGTTGAACCCGCGTCCGAAATTTCTACATACCATTTTAATAGTAATAAAAACAGATATTTAATAATAAAATCATAATGTTATTGTAATTGGTGTTCGTCAGGTTTTATATGATTTTAAGTCTATGCCGCCAATCTGCCGCCATAAATTATCGGTTCCAGTTAAGATTGTGAAGCGGGTTTTTTGTTACTGCATCTTCCAGATGGTCGGGGGCAAAGTGGGCGTATACCATCGTCATTTTGATATCTGCGTGGCCCAGAATATCGCGCAGTACCAGTATGTTTCCTCCATTCATCATAAAATGACTTGCAAAGGTATGACGCAGTACGTGGGTGCATTGCCCCTCAGGTAAATCAATGCCAGCCCGTTTCACTGCACGCTCAAAAGCTTTTCTGCATGGAGTGAATAACCTTCCTCGGTTTTTGGGGAGTTCATCGTACAGTTCCTGAGAGATAGGTACGGTCCTGTTTTTCTTACCTTTGGTTTTGGTATAGGTAATTCGATACTTTGATAGCTGATGTCCCTGCAGGTTTTCGGCTTCGCTCCAGCGTGCGCCGGTCGCCAGGCAAATTTTTGCAATCATCAGCAGGCTAGGACTTTGAGAATCAGCGCAGGCATCTAGCAGGCGTTTGATTTCATCCTCAGCCAGGAACGCCAGTTCCCCTTCAGCGATCTTGAATGTGGGCAGCCCTGCTAAGGGGTTTGGTGCTGACCAATGCCCCATCTTTTTCAGCGTGCCAAATACAGAGGAGAGGTTGCGTTGTTCAAGGTTTACTGTCCGGGGTTTAACTGGCGCCATGAGTACGCCATCTTCATTTTTAATTTCCCCCTTTAACCGGGCTTCCCGGTATTTTGTGAAATCACCTGCGGTTAACTCCGATGCAATGGGATCGCCCAGGCCATTACAAATAATGCTAAGTTTTGCCATCAGTCGCTTGGGGTCGGCAAGAGTCTGTCCATATAGCGAATGCCACTGCTCGATTACTTCTGACAATTGCCGCCGGTCATCCTTTTCACCTAACCATGGCTTTTTGTTCACTTCATCCATTGTGAAGTTTTCAAACGCTATAGCCTCGCCTTTCGTCGCAAACTGCTTACGGACGCGCTTACCGTCACGCCCGCTTGGGTAGCACTCGCACAACCATTTCCCGTTTGGCTGTTTTCTGATGGTCATATCAAAGGCTCTTAATGATTTTTAAGGCATGGCCTACTATCTCGATATCATCCAGGCTGCACTCAAAAGATGATTCATCCTGATGCACAACTAACCTGTTTCCTGGCAGGCGAGTTAACTTCACAATGCTTTTTATTCCGTCAATATCAACCAGCCATACTCCGTTAACTGGTGGTGTTTGGCTGCGATCGACCAAATATGAGTCACCACTGGTATTAACCAAAAGTAGGTTACTGGAGGTGGGAGGTAGCAGGCTGCTGTCAATGATTGCTTTGCCTTCCTCAACTAACGAGCCATTAGTAAGAGCCGCTTTGTCAATTTCAGGAGAAACAAGGTCCGAAAGATGTTTAACTTTGCTGGAGTTCACGAAATTGATATCTTTTTTTGTGTCAACATTTGAGCATGGCTCGCCTTGCCCGGTGGTTAGCCAGAGCAAAGATACCCCTGTTTCAAGAGCGCACTGAATTACCCATTCCGCAGGAAAGCTGTCTCTTAAGTATCTGTTTGCCATGGTGCTTTTAGACGCACCAAGGTGATCGCATAGTTGCTGTCTTGACTTGAAATCGTAGGCAGCCATTAGCCTATGGATAGCTTCTCTTCCCCCAGTATTCTCGCCCGCCTTTACCTGTATCATTATTTAATCCTGTTGACGTATCAAATATTGGATCGTAGTATCTCTGTGTATCAACTTTTGAATCATATAAAACAAGATAAAACGACGTAAACCAAACCTTAACCGAGAGATACTGCACTATGAGCACTGATATTTCAATTCGTGTACCAAAAGTTATAGCGACTCCTGCTGAGTTCGCTGAATGGGAGGGGTACTCACGTGGCTCGGTTTATCAGATGATTCATAACGGTAAACTGGCCAACTACATTGAAAAGAAGGAAAAAAACAAAGGGCGCGTATTCATTCTTTACCTCAAATACAAAAAGGACCAAGCGAGCAAAAACATGGACAAGTCTGCATTCAATTACAACGTTGTAGTTGGTTGTTAAGTTCAATTATGTGAACTTTTGAGGTATGAAACATGTTTGATTATAAGATTTCCAAACATCCACATTTCGACGATGCCTGCCGGGCTTTTGCGCTGCGTCACAACATGGCGAAGCTGGCAGAACGCGCGGGAATGAACGTCCAGACGCTGCGTAACAAGCTGAACCCGGAGCAACCGCATCAGCTCACGCCGTCGGAAATCTGGCTGCTTACCGATCTTACTGAGGACTCCACGCTGGTTGACGGTTTTCTGGCTCAGATTCACTGCCTGCCATGCGTACCGATGAACGAAGTGGCAAAAGAGAAGCTGCCGCATTACGTCATGAGCGCTACAGCTGAAATCGGACGTGTTGCCGCCGGTGCCGTATCGGGTGATGTGAAAACCACCGCAGGCCGCCGCGATGTTATCAGCAGCATTAACTCTGTAACTCGTCTGATGGCACTGGCTGCCGTTTCGATGCAGGCGCGTTTGCAGGCTAACCCGGCGATGGCAAGCGCGGTGGATACCGTGACGGGCCTCGGCGCTTCGTTTGGTCTGATCTGAGGTGATTATGCTGACTAAAGAACCTTCTTTCGCGTCACTTCTTGTAAAGCAAAGCCCGGCAATGCACTACGGTCACGGCTGGATCATGGGCAAGGATGGCAAACGCTGGCACCCGTGCCGCTCTCAGGATGAACTGCTAGCTGACTTGTCCACAACCAAACAGGGGAAATCATGGCTATTGAAGGCGCTACGGCGACTGTTCCATTAAGCCCCGGTGAACGCCTGGATGGACTGAACCATATTGCGGAATTGAGGGCTAAAGTGTTTGGTCTGAATATTGAGTCGGAGCTTGAAAGGTTTATTAAAGATATGCGCGATCCACGCGACGTAAATAATAAACAGAATGAGCGGGCACTGGCGGCCATTTTTTATATGGCAAAAATTCCGGCAGAACGTCACGGCGTCAATATTAGTGATCTGACTACTGACGAAAAGCGGGAACTGGTTAAAGCAATGAATCATTTTCGTGCAGTGGTGAGCTTATTTCCCAAACGGCTAACCATGCCGAATTAATCCACAACAGAAATTAATGGCGTAAACCCGCCGGGCTTCCTATTGCCAAAATTCAGGAGAAACAACTATGCGAAATATTGAAACCCGTACCACTAAAACCGGACCAGATGATGCCGGACTCAACCTGCTGCTGACTGAGGCACGCAAAGAAGAACGCCGGGGACGCGCAGATGTGATGGCTGCACGTCTGGACTCTTTGGCAGCCCGTATCGTGTCACGTCAGCTTAACCATACAGAAGCGGCTGAGTTGCTGCGTCAGGAAGCGGTGAAGATTCAGAACGAAGCGCAGGAGATCCACTGATGGCTGATTCAATGGACCTCGTACAGCAGCACGTTGAAGAAGAACGCCAGCGCCACATCCACACCGCCCGCAATAAGGCACCGGGCTTTTCCCGTGTTCTCTGCATTGATTGCGATGCGCCGATCCCGCCAGCTCGCCGCAGCGCCATTCCGGGCGTGCAGTGCTGCGTCACTTGTCAGGAAATTGCAGAGCTGAAAGGCAAACACTACAACGGGGGTGCTGTATGAGCACTATCCTGAAATGGGCGGGAAATAAAACCGCCATCATGCCGGAACTGATTAAGCACCTTCCTGCTGGCCCGCGACTGGTTGAACCTTTCGCGGGTTCATGCGCTGTAATGATGGCGACAGACTATCCTCATTATCTTGTCGCGGATATTAATCCTGATTTGATTAATCTTTATCTGATGATTCAGAAAGACCATGAGGCTGTCATTCAGATAGCGAGGGAGTTATTTAAAGATTTTAATTCGGATGTTCAGTATTACCGTGTCCGCCAGCATTTTAATTACTCCATTTCTAATGAGGTAGAAAAGGCGGCATATTTTCTGTATTTAAATCGCCATGGCTACCGTGGCCTTTGCCGTTATAACCAGAAGGGTGAATATAACAATCCATACGGACATTATAAAAAACCGTACTTCCCTGAAAATGAAATACGCACTTTTGCCGTGAAAGCTAAACGTGCAATGTTTATTTGTGCCAGCTTTGAGGAAACACTGGCGCTGCTGCAGGCTGGTGATGTCGTTTATTGTGATCCGCCATACGATGGCACATTTAGCGGTTATCACACTGCCGGTTTTACAGAGGACGACCAGTATCATCTGGCGTCTATTCTTGAGCGCCGGTCATCAGAAGGTCATCCGGTTGTCGTGTCCAACAGCGACACGTCCCTGACCCGTTCGATTTATCGTAACTTTACCCGCCATCGTATCATTGCAAAGCGCAGCATGGGTGTCGCTGCCGGTGATGGTAAATCTGCAGCAGAAATCATCGCCACAAAATCAGCAGGCTGGTTTGGTGTCGATTTGGCGTCCGGTCCAGATATCTCGGTGGAAACTGAGGTGCGGGCGTGGCAGTGAGTAAATTCACATTACATAATGCACCAACCACCGGCGGCTCGAATGAGGCCGCCGTGGCCTTTTCATGGAATAACCCCAAAAAAGCGGTTAGCCCCTATCTGGACCCGGCGGAAGTTGCGCCGGAGTCTGCGCTTTCAAACCTGATCGCTCTTTACGCTGCGGATAACGAGCAGGAGCAGCTGCGCCGTGAGGCGCTGAGCGATGAGGTCTGGGAACGCTATTTCTTCAATGAATCCCATGATCCTGTCCAGCGCGAAATGGAGCAGGACCGGCTGATTAGTCGTGCCAAAATGGCGCGCGAGCAGCAGCGTTTTAATCCTGATCTGGTCATTCTGGCTGACGTTAACGCCATGCCGCCACACATCAGCAAGCCTTTGCTGGAACGGATTAAATATTTCCATAGCCTGGGTAGGGCAAAGGCTTATTCCCGCTACCTGCGCGAAACAATCAGGCCGTGTCTTGAGCGGCTGGAGCGCGTACGTGACAGTCAGGTGTCTGCCTCTTTCCGGTTCATGGCGAGCCATGACGGGCTGGAGGGGCTGCTGGTACTGCCTGAAATGAATCAGGATCAGGTCAAGCGCCTTTCCACGCTGGTTGCGGCACATATGAGCATGTGTCTCGATGCGGCCTGTGGTGATCTGTTTGTCAGCGATGATGTTAAATCAGAAGAAATCCGCCAGGTATGGGAAAGGGTTGCCGCAGAGGCGATGCGCCTTGAGGTCATCCCGCCTGCCTTTGAGCAGTTGCGCCGCAAAAAGCGCCGCCGCAAGCCGGTGCCTTATGAACTGATCCCACCGTCGCTGGCGCGTATGCTGTGCGCGGACTGGTGGTATCGCAAACTGTGGCAGATGCGCTGCGAGTGGCGGGAGGAACAGCTGCGCGCCGTCTGCCTGGTCAACAAAAAAGCGTCCCCGTATGTCAGCTATGAAGCCGTGATCCATAAACGCGAGCAGCGCCGCAAATCGCTGGAGTTCTTCCGCTCGCATGAGCTGGTCAACGAAGACGGCGACACGCTGGACATGGAAGACGTGGTGAACGCCAGCAACAGCAACCCGGCACACCGCCGTAATGAAATGATGGCCTGTGTTAAAGGGCTGGAGCTGATCGCGGAAATGCGCGGAGACTGCGCAGTGTTCTATACCATCACCTGCCCGTCACGCTTCCACGCCACCCTCAACAACGGCAGGCCAAATCCGAAGTGGACCAGCGCCACTGTCCGACAGAGCAGTGATTATCTGGTTGATACCTTCGCCGCTTTCCGCAAGGCCATGCACAAGGCCGGGCTGCGCTGGTATGGCGTCCGCGTGGCAGAGCCGCACCATGACGGCACCGTGCACTGGCATCTTCTGTGCTTCATGCGCAAAAAAGACCGCCGTTCCATCACTGCGATGCTGCGCAAGTTTGCCATCCGTGAAGACCGCGAGGAGCTGGGCAACAATACGGGGCCGCGTTTCAAGTCCGAGCTTATCAACCCGCGCAAGGGCACACCGACCAGCTATATCGCTAAATACATCAGCAAGAACATCGATGGGCGCGGGCTGGCTAAAGAAATCAGCAAAGAAACAGGCAGATCACTGCGTGACAGCGCCGAGCATGTCAGCGCCTGGGCGTCACTACACCGTGTCCAGCAATTTCGCTTCTTTGGTATTCCGGGGCGTCAGGCATACCGCGAGCTGCGCTTGCTGGCTGGTCAGGCGGCGAGAGTGCAGGGCGAACGCAAAGCGGGTGCGCCGGTACTGGATAATCCGCGTCTGGATGCGGTACTGGCGGCGGCTGATGCGGGTTGCTTTGCCACCTACATCATGAAGCAGGGCGGTGTGCTGGTTCCCCGCAAACATCACCTTGTCCGCACGGCATATGAGCTTAACGACGAGCCGAGCGCCTACGGCGATCACGGTATCCGTATCTATGGCATCTGGTCCCCGATTGCGGAGGGCAAGATTTGCACGCACGCGGTGAAGTGGAAAAAGGTTCGCAAGGCCGTTGACGTTCAGGAGGCGGCAGCCGACCAGGGCGCTTGCGCCCCTTGGACTCGTGGCAATAACTGTCCCCCTGTTGAAAATTTGAACCAGACAGGGGGCGAAGTACCGGATATTACGTCCATGGATGAAAAGGCGCTGCAGGAATATCTCCACAACATGGGCCAGAAGGAACGGCGGGAGCTGACAGCCAGGTTAAGGCTGGTAAAACCGAAGCGGAAAAAAGCATATAAACAGAATATTTCGGATCAGCAGCGCCTGCAGCTTGAGGCAGAACTGAGTTCCAGAGGGTTCGATGGTAGCGAGTCAGATATTGACCTGCTTCTGCGCGGCGGCAGTATTCCGTCAGGTGCCGGGCTGCGTATTTTTTACCGCAACCACCGTCTGCAGGAAGATGACAAATGGCGTCAGTGGTACTGATGCCGCAGCTTTAACAATTCTTGCTCTTATTGATCCGCATCAGAGCGATCTAATTGACAGATAAAAAACGGTTTACATTCGCAAATTCCTACTATACTGTAATTATAAACAGTGGATATATATACAGTTATTGTATGTCCGAGGTAGTGATAGGAGGGAAAATGCAGGATTATCTTTTGGAGTCGTTGAAGCTCCAGCGCATTGATTTTTTTATCAAGCTTGTAGCGGCTAGTGAGTGTAGCGACGAAGAAAAGCGGCTGGCTATCCAGTGGGTGTCCGAACTGACCGACGAGCTGATGGCGAAAATCCGCAGCCATGAATACTGCCGGTCAATGGATGTAACCAGTTAAGGGGAATCTGTATGCGCATTGAAATAATGATCGATAAAGAGCAGAAGATTAGCCAGGCTACACTGGACGCCCTTGAATCCGAGCTTTACCGTAATTTGCGCCCTCTGTATCCCAAAACAGCAATTCGTATCCGTAAAGGCAGCGCCAACGGCGTTGAGCTGAGCGGGTTAAAACTGGATGAAGATAAAAAGCGAGTGATGGAAATAATGCAGCAGGTCTGGGAGGACGACAGCTGGTTACATTAGCGAACGTTGCGGACGATAAAACTGGTTTTTACCGTCCGCAAGGTTGAACAACGAGCCACGCGAGGCGTTAGCGCTGTTGTGCATGTCTATGCCGCATGAAATCGCATGATCGTTTGAGGATCGTTTTTGCTCAGGCCCGCCAGAACTGGCGGGCTTTTGCTTAAGTCATGCAGGTGCATGAAAACCACTACACAAAGCGGGCAGGCGTGGCGGGGATACGAGCGCGCGCAACGGGGTGAAATGGTGAAAATACGGCGCAATCTCCGGCACGCTGGCGGCTTCAATTGGTGAGGGTGAGGGAGCGGCAGCAAAAAAGAAGCGCCCCGCAGAATGCTGCTGGGGCGCTGTGAGGGGCGTCGCGGTGCGGTGGGTCAGTCGTTGCGCTTGTCTTCTGTCAGTCCCAGCGTGTACGGCTCAAAGCGGATCACTTCTTCGCCCAGCCAGTCGTTAAGTTCCTGCAGTCGCTTCTGCAGCGGCATCAGCTCGTTGCGGACAAAGACGCGGCTGGCCTTTTCCACATCACCAAAGCCGCCGGTATTGTTGGGAATTATGCCCATCATCTGCGGCGGTACGCGGTGCGCTGCCATCATGTCATCGCGGCTCACGTTCTTGATGTTCAGAAACTCATCTTTCGCCGCAACCTCTGATAACGGGATGATCTGGATGCCGTCCTTTTTGCCGTTAGGCGAATACATAAACAGATTGCGGAAGTTGCCCGGCCCTTTGGCACTTTTCATTGCCTGGCGGATATTGTTCACATCCTCCTGATTCTGTGCTGCGTCGGTCATGTACATGATGAAACCCGCGTGGCTGCCGTTGATGTAATACTTCCGGCGGAACAGCGTTGCGGACTCGTTGAGCAGGGTTGACGGAATGGCGGAGAGATAGCCGGGCAGCCCGTAAATCTCCTGGTTAATGTCCGGCTCCAGCAGATGAAAGATGTTGCCCTGTGTAAATTCATAGGGCTGCGTGGTCAGGCCATACTGCACAAACCAGTAGGTGTCGAGGTCCACGCCTCGCCGCGTGTACTTCGCCAGCGCTGGCTCCAGTGAGAGAACGCCGCCGAGCCGGTTGGTGCGTTTTTCCAGATAGGCGTTACCGAACACCAGATAGTCCTGAACGAAACGGGCAAAAGCCTGCTGGCTGAGCAGGCGGTGCGGGATGTAGGTACTGCTGAGAATGTCACGCTTAACGGCAATCGGTGAGCTGTGATGCACGGCGGCGCGATAGGTCCGCGCCAGTCCGTCAAAGCTCACCGGCGGCTCATACCAGCGGTCCATCTGCACGCATTCCACGTAGTCCAGCAATTCGCGTCGGTCTAACACCGGCACCGGGTCGCCAAAGCTGAACGCCTCCGCCGCAGCGCCGCCTGATTTAGCGTTGTGATCTACCGCTGCGCGGTTATTCTTGTTTTTACGTTTGCTCATGCAGCCTGCTCCTTGTCAGCCTGGAGCCATTCGCACATAAACAGCATTTTCCAGTCCTCCGCTGATAATTCTTTTTTCATGTCATTCAGCCATTCATCATCAAAGAGCGTGGCTCCGGTTGCGAGCATTGCCCCGGATGCTGCAGCGTCATCAGCGGTAAAGGTCATGCTGGTTGTGCTGTTGCGCGAAATCAGCTTCTTGTATTCCCGCCATGCTTCCGGGCTGGGGCTTGGGGTGGTGTAGTAGGTAGCGTGATAGCTCGCGTGCATGGACAGGCTTTTGGCGAGCGCAATCATATTTTTCGGGGAGTCCGCCCAGGCATACTCTGACACGTAGACGTTTCCGTGGAGCGCGGCGGCGAGACTTTCCGGCCAGATAAAATAAATGACCGCACCGTTTGGTAGTTCCAGATGCGCTTTGCCTGATTTTATTTTTCCAAGGTGTGTCCAGGCTGCGGCCTGATCTATAAAGGCTGACATATAGGTTTTGACTGTCAGGGCGGATGCCGGGGTGCAGCCCAGAAAAATCTGGTTGCGTCCGGTATGCAGTGCATCGTTCAGGGCTTCGTAGGCGAAAAAGAAATCCGCGCCAGCCTGACGCATTTTTGTAAGCACGCGGTTTCTGCTGCGTGCGCCACTGTTCCATTCATGCTGATAAGCAAAGAAAGGGCGATCTACAGGCAGGCTGGCGGTGGTCATGAGGTTAGTTGGGGTTGAGTGCATCAGAAAATCTCCACAATGTTGCTGGTATTGGCGGCTTCGCCCTGCAGCGGTTCGTTAAACAGTGCGTGCATCGTTGCCCACGCCAAATCTGCGTGGCTGGCTTCTTCGCTGCGGCTGGCTTCATAGGTTGGGCGGTTGCCGCTGGCGGTGGTGGCCCGGCGGATAGCCATAAAGGACTGCGCAATGTCGGTGTGTCCCGCGTCAAACTCCAGACGGCGGTGGCTGATAATGTCGTATGCCTTGAGCACCAGGGCGTTTTTGACGTTGGGGTTGTAGACAAACTCCCGCACCGCAGGAAAGAACGCTTTCACGTTCTCGTAGACACCGTGACCGACACCGGTCGAGTCGATGCCGATATAGGTCACGTTGTACTGCTGCGTCAGCTTTTTGATGGCGTCAGCCTGGGCGCGGAAGTCCATCCCGCGCCACTGGTGCCGCTCAAGTATGCGGAACTTGCCGCCAGGCACGGTTGGCGGTGCCACCACCACGCACCCGGCGCTGTCACCGTTCTGCGTGCCTTTCGCCGGATCGTATCCGATCCAGACTTCGCGCCAGCCAAACGGGCGCAGCGCCAGCGCCTGAAAATCTGCCCACACTTCCCAGCTGTCCACCATGCACGCCTGCAGCTCGCTGAGCGGGAATACTGACGCCAGATCGTCAATAAATTCGCACATCAGCAGGTTCTGGTATTCGTCCGGGCTGTACTCCATGCGCAGCTGGTCCAGGTCGAACAGGTTACAGCCGCCGCGCACCGCATCCTCCACGGTGACGATCTGGCGGTACTGCCCGTCAGGGCAGAGCAGGCCACGCGCAAGGTTGTTGTGGGTCAGGTCAATATCCACCTTGTCCGCTTTGGCACGGCCCCGGTTAAACAGCGCGCCGGACCAGAACGGATAGGCGCTGTGGGTCAGGCTGGACGGCGTGGAGAAGTAGGTTTGTCGCCATTTCTTGTGAATGGCCATGCCGGAGGCAACCTTGCGCAGCTCCTGGAATTTCGGTATCCAGAAATATTCATCAAGGTACAGGTTGCCGTGGTAGCTCTGCGCAGTGCGGGCGTTGGTGCCGAGGAAGTACAGGCACGCGCCGTTGCTGAGCGTCATAGGATCGCCTTTCAGCTCAACATCCACCTCTTTTGCAAAGTCGATGATGTACTGCTTAAAGACGTGCGCCTGCGCCTTACTGGCTGAGAGGAAAATCTGGTTACGCCCGGTGGTGATGGCGTCAATCAGCGCCTCACGGGCAAAAAAGTATGTTGCCCCGATCTGGCGTGATTTAAGCAGGTTGCGAATGCGGTGTTTTACGCCCGCCTGCCACCAGTGGCGCTGATATTCAAACATGCCGTTGCGGAAAATTTCTTCCAGTTTTTCAGTCTGTTCATCCGTGAAAACATTCTTTTCGGGCTGGCGGCGTGGCCCTTTGTTACGGTTGGCAACTTTCGGGTTTAAGTCTGCTTCGTTGCCGCCATCGTTAAATTTACCGATCCGGGCGTGGCGCTCTGACTGGCGCGCCAGCAGGTCAATTTCCTTGAAGTCTTTCCCTTCTTTCTGCTCCTTCATGATGAGCTGGCAGTAACGTGCGGCGGTGGTGAGCTGCATCTGATCCAGCGGCCCATAGTCGCCCCATTTATCGCGCTTCTTCCAGCTGTGAACGGTTGCAACTTTCTCGCCCAGCATTTCAGCAATGCGGGCTACGCGGTATCCCTGAAAGTACAGCAGCATGGCCTGCCGACGGGGATCGAGGTCTGCGGGGGTCAGTGTGGTGTTCATGGCACAAACATACGGCCTTGACAGGCGGCTTTCCCCGGCTGCGGTTTGTGTGGTTTACCGTACAAGTGCCGCGCGTTGTTTCACTCCCCCCATCACCGCAAACATAAGGCTCCAGTAAGTTTTTTCTAACGGAGCACGGCTCATGACAGTGAAAGCAAAGCGTTTCCGTATCGGGGTGGAAGGTGCCACCACTGACGGGCGCGAAATCCAGCGTGAATGGCTGGTACAGATGGCTGCCAGCTACAACCCGACGGTTTATACCGCGCTGATTAACCTTGAGCACATTAAGTCTTATCTGCCGGACAGCACCTTTAACCGCTACGGCAGGGTGACGGGGCTGGTTGCAGAAGAAATCAAGGACGGGCCGCTGGCGGGCAAGATGGCGCTTTATGCCGATATCGAACCCACGGACGCCCTGGTGGAACTGGTGAAGAAAGGCCAGAAGCTTTTCACCTCCATGGAGGTCAGCACGAAGTTTGCCGACACCGGCAAAGCCTACCTTGTGGGGCTGGGTGCGACGGACGATCCTGCGAGTCTCGGCACCGAAATGCTGGCATTCAGCGCCAGCGCCGCGCATAACCCGCTGGCGAACCGTAAGCAGAACCCTGAAAACCTGTTTTCGGAAGCGGTGGAAACGCTGATCGAACTGGAAGAAGCCCAGGACGAAAAGCCGTCCCTCTTTGCCCGCGTCACCGCGATGTTCACCAAAAAAGAGCAGACCGATGAGGCGCGTTTCTCCGACGTGCATAAAGCCGTGGAACTGGTCGCCACCGAGCAGCAGAACCTGAGCGAGCGCACGGATAAATCCCTGTCCGAACAGGACAAGCGCCTTTCTGAGCTGGAGTCCTCCCTGCAGGAGCAGCAGGCCGCCTTTGCCGAGCTTGAGCAAAAGCTGAGCAGCGAAGACAGCCGTAAAGACTACCGCCAGCGCGCGCCGGGCGGTGACGCACCGGCAGGCACCCTGACCAATTGCTGATGGAGCATAAAACCCGATGAAAAAGAAAACCCGCTTTGCCTTTAACGCTTACCTGCAGCAGCTGGCGCGCCTGAACGGTGTGGAGATTGAAGAACTCTCCAGCAAGTTCACCGTGGAGCCGTCCGTGCAGCAGACGCTGGAAGACCAGATCCAGCAGTCCGCAGCTTTCCTGACGCTGATTAACATCACGCCGGTCACTGAGCAGTCCGGGCAGTTGCTGGGGCTGGGCGTTGGCAGCACCATTGCCGGAACCACCGATACCACCACCAAAGAGCGCGAGCCTACCGATCCGACGCTGATGGAAGACGTGGAATACAAATGCGAACAGACCAACTTTGACACGGTGCTGACCTACGCAAAACTGGACCTGTGGGCGAAGTTCCAGGACTTCCAGGTGCGTATCCGCAACGCCATCGTCAAGCGTCAGGCGCTGGACCGCATCATGATCGGCTTTAACGGCGTGAAGCGTGCCAAAACCTCCAACCGTGCTGAAAACCCGCTGCTGCAGGACGTCAATAAAGGCTGGCTGCAGAAAATCCGCGAAGACGCGCCGGATCACGTCATGGGCAGCACCACAAAAGACGGTGCAACGACTGCAGGCGCGGTCAAAGTGGGCAAGGGAGGCGACTATGCCAACCTGGACGCTGTGGTGATGGATGCCGTCAACGAGCTGATCGACGCGGTTTATCAGGATGATGACGATCTGGTTGTCGTCTGCGGACGTGAACTGCTGTCTGACAAGTATTTCCCGCTGGTCAACAAAGAGCAGGACAACAGCGAGAAAATTGCCGCCGATCTGATCATCAGCCAGAAACGTATGGGCGGCCTGCAGGCCGTGCGTGCGCCTTACTTCCCGGCAAATGCCCTGCTGATCACCCGTCTGGATAACCTGTCCATCTACTGGCAGGAAGATACCCGCCGCCGTTCTGTTATCGACAACCCGAAACGTGACCGGATTGAAAACTTTGAGTCCGTCAACGAGGCGTATGTGGTCGAGGACTACCGCTGCGCGGCGCTGGTTGAAAACATCGAAATCGGTGATTTCAGCGCGCCTGCGGCACCGGAAGGTGGGGAATAACGCATGAGCCTGAGTCCCGCACGGCAGCACCGCCTGCGCATTCAGGCCGAACAGGCCGCCCGTGAGGGCGGCAGTGTTCGCCATGCGTCGGGCTATGACCTGATGCTGCTGCAGCTGGCAGAAGACCGCCGCCGCCTCAAGGGCGTCCAGTCCACGGTGAAAAAGGCGGAAATCAAGGTGGAACTGCTGCCGAAATATTCCGCCTGGGCGGAGGGCGTGCTGGCTGCCGGAGGTGCGCAGCAGGATGACGTGCTGATGTACGTGATGCTGTGGCGTATTGACGCCGGTGATTATGCCGGTGCGCTCGAAATCGGGTGCCATGCGCTGCGCCATGGCTGGGTGATGCCGCTGGGCAACCGTAACGTGCAGACCGTGCTGGCAGAAGAAATGGCAGACGCGGCGCAAAGCGCTCTGCTTGCCGCTGCCGGTTTTGATGCCGATCTGCTTCTGCAGACGCTGGACCTGACCACCGATCTGGATATGCCGGACCAGTCGCGGGCGCGCCTGCATAAAGCCATCGGTGCTGTACTGAGCGAAAACAACCCGGCGTCTGCCCTGAATCACCTTAACCATGCGCTGCAGCTTGATCCCCGCTGCGGTGTGAAAAAAGAAAAGCAGCAGCTGGAGCGCAGACTGCGCAATGACAGCCGCTAACGAACGTGCCCCGCGCACGGGCGGCACGGAATGGCGAAAGGCACTGCCACATCAAAATTCCGTCCACCGCCCACTTATTCAGGAGAAAGCCGCATGAAGTTTGTTGCGCCCGAACAGGCACCGGAACAGGCGGAGGTCATCAAAAATACGCCGTTCTGGCCTGATGTGGATCTGTCGGAATTTCGCAGTGTGATGCGCACTGACGGCACGGTGACGCAGCCGCGTTTAAAGCAGGTCGTGCTGACGGCAATTTCTGAGGTTAACGCTGAGCTGTTCGACTTCCGCAACCGTCAGCAGATGCTGGGCTGGCGGACACTTGCTGAGGTTCCCGCAGAAATGCTGGACGGCAAAAGCGAGCGTATCCGGCACTACCACAACGCTGTTTTTTGCTGGGCGCGCGCCGTGCTCAATGAGCGTTATCAGGACTATGACGCCACGGCGTCAGGTGTGAAGCGAGGGGAGGAGCTGGCGGAGGCCAGCGGCGATCTGTGGCGTGATGCCCGCTGGGCTATCAGCCGGGTGCAGGATGCAGCGCACTGTACGGTGGAGCTTATCTGATGAAAGTGCGTGCGCATCAGTATGACACGGTGGACGCGCTTTGCTGGCGTCATTACGGGCGTACGCAGGGTGTCACTGAGCAGGTTCTGCAGGCAAATCCGGGGCTGGCTGAGTACGGCCCATTTTTACCGCACGGGCTGCAGGTGGAGCTGCCGGACATTACGGCGTCAACCACGGCGCAGACCGTCCAGCTATGGGACTGAATTATGACGCTTGAACGAATCAGCGCCTTTATCACTTACTGCATCGCCGTGCTGCTGGCATGGCTGGGCGATCTGTCGCTCAAGGATGCGTCAACGGTTGGCGGCGTACTGATTGGTGTGCTGATGCTGGCTATCAACTGGTACTACAAACACCAGTCTTTCAAATTGTTACGTGGCGGCAAAATTTCGCGGGGGGAATATGAATCCTTCAATCGTTAAGCGCTGCCTTGTCGGGGCGGTGCTGGCTATCGCCGCCACGCTGCCCGGTTTCCAGTCGCTTCATACCTCCGTTGAGGGGCTGAAACTGATTGCCGATTACGAGGGATGCCGCCTGCAGCCTTATCAGTGCAGCGCGGGCGTGTGGACTGACGGGATCGGCAATACGTCAGGCGTGGTGCCGGGCAAAACTATCACGGAACGGCAGGCGGCGCAGGGACTTATCACCAATGTGCTGCGCGTGGAGCGGGCGCTGGAAAAATGTGTGGTGCAGCCGATGCCGCAAAAGGTCTATGACGCGGTGGTGTCGTTTGCTTTCAACGTGGGCACCGGCAACGCCTGCAGCTCCACGCTGGTTAAGTTGCTGAACCAGCGGCGCTGGGCGGATGCCTGCCATCAGCTGCCGCGCTGGGTATATGTCAAAGGTGTGTTTAATCAGGGGCTGGACAACCGCCGCGCGCGGGAAATGGCATGGTGCTTAAAAGGAGCATAACGGAATGAAAAAGAAAGTCATGAGCGTTTTTTTCCAGCTGGCATGGGTTGCGCTGTTGGTTATCAGCCTGCTGTATCCGCGCAGCGGTGCGTCGGGTCTGGTTGGTGCGTCTGTCTGGGTGTCATGCTTCCTCGCCTGGCTGCTTGCTGCGCTGTGCACCGTCGGGTGGTTCGCCGGAGATCGGGCGCGCGATGAGGTCAGGGCGGCATTGCTGAAATTCAGGGCGCACCCCGTAAAACCCGTGCGTACATGGGTAATCAGGCTGCTTATTGTTCTGTGCCTGGCGTTTTCGGGATGGGTGATCACCCTGGTCTTTTACCTGCTGACGCTGGTTTTGTATCAGATTGCCCGCGCGCAGCTTCATGAGCCGATGGCGGCCTGATGCGTGCGCTGGCGGTAGTGCTGGCCCTGTCACTTGCGGCGCTGGGCTGGCAGTCGTGGCGGCTTAACAATGCCAGCCACACCATCGAGACGCAGGGCGTGGCGCTGAAAAGCAAAGCGCAGGAGCTGACGAAGAAAAACAGCCAGCTGATCGGCCTGTCAATTCTGACCGAAACCAACAACCGGGAGCAGACGCGGCTTTATGCGGCAGCGGAACAGACCACCGCACTGCTGCGAAGCCGTCAGCGCCGGATCGAGGAACTGAAACGTGAAAACGAGGATTTGCGCCGCTGGGCTGACACTCCTTTGCCTGCTGACATTATCCGGCTGCGGGAGCGTCCGGCCCTCGCCGGAGGTGCAGCTTACCGTGAGTGGCTGTCCCAGAGTGACGCAGTGCCGCCTGGAAAGGTCAGCGCCGCGCAGTAACGGCGATCTGAATGCTGTGCTGGATGAAACCGAGGCCGCCTGGGCGGTCTGTGCTGACAAAGTGGACACGATTATTGCGTGTCAGGAGCGAGACAGTGAACAAACCGCAGTCCTTACGCAGCGCCCTGAATAAAGCGGTTGCCTATGTCCGCGACAACCCGGACAAGCTGCACCTTTTCGTTGATAACGGTTCACTGGTGGCAACCGGGGCCAGCTCCATGTCATGGGAATACCGCTACACCCTGAACGTGGTGATCGAGGATTTCAGCGGTGACCAGAATCTGCTGATGGCTCCAGTCCTGCTGTGGCTAAATGACAACCAGCCGGACGCTATCAATAACCCTGAGCTGCGCGAAAAACTGTTCACCTTTGAAGTGGATATTCTGCGCAACGATGTGTGCGATATCAGCCTGAAACTGCAGTTGACAGAGCGTGTACTGGTCAGCACTGACGGCAGCGTGTCGAGCGTTGAAGCGGTGCCGGAGCCGGACGAACCCGAAGAAATGTGGACGGTGAAACGTGGATGAGCTGCAGAGGGTAGATGACTGGCTGACGGCGCTGCTGGCAAATCTGGAGCCTGCCGCACGCAACCGTATGATGCGACAACTGGCACAACAGCTGCGCCGGACGCAGCAGCAGAACATCAGGCTGCAGCGTAATCCTGACGGCAGCGGCTATGAGCCGCGTCGGATGACAGCCCGCAGCAAGAAGGGGCGCATCAAACGCCAGATGTTTGCAAAGCTTCGCACCACAAAATACCTGAAAACCACCGCCAGTGCGGACTCTGCCAGCGTGCAGTTTGATGGCAAGGTGCAGCGCATTGCCCGTGTTCACCATTACGGTCTGCGGGATCGCGTCAGCCGCAAAGGCCCGGAGGTCCGCTACGCAGAGCGCCGCCTGTTGGGCGTGAATGATGAGGTGGAAACCATCACCCGTGACACTCTGCTGCGTTGGCTGGCGGGGTGATCTTTGTGCCACCGCTGGCACAAGCGTCCGCGCTGCCTCCCTTTTCCCTCTGATGGCAACCTTTCGTTATGAATGCACAACTGACCGAAATCATGCGCCTTATCACCAACCTGATCCGCACCGGCACCGTGACCGAAGTGGACCGGGACAACTGGCTGTGCCGGGTGAAAGTGGGCGAGCTTGAAACCAACTGGATTAACTGGCTGACACTACGTGCCGGTGGTGCCCGTACATGGTGGTGCCCCTCGCCGGATGAGCAGGTGGTGGTGCTGAGCATGGGCGGCAATCTGGAAACGGCTTTTGCGTTGCCTGCCATCTATTCCAATCAGTTTGCGCCGCCGTCGGATTCCGTGGACGGTTGCGTGACGGAGTACCCGGACGGAGGCTGGTTTGAGTATGAACCCGCCACCGGGCGGTGGCATGTCCGGGGTATCAAATCCATGGTGATCGAGGCGGCGGACAATATCACCCTCAAAACCGGTGAGTTTGTGGTGGAGGCTGACACCACGCGCATTAACAGCGAGGTGGTGATCAATGGCGGCGTCACCCAGGGCGGCGGTGCGATGAGTTCCAACGGGATCGTGGTGGATAAACACGGTCACACCGGCGTTAAGTCCGGCGGCGATACGTCAGGAGGCCCGGTATGACGCTGTATATCGGCATGAGCCAGGGCAACGGCAAGGCCATTACTGATACGGACCATCTGCGCCAGTCAGTGCGGGATATTCTGCTGACCCCACAGGGCAGCCGGATTGCCCGTCGGGAATATGGTTCCCTGCTGTCCGCCCTGATTGACCAGCCGCAGAACCCAGCGCTACGCCTGCAGGTCATGTCTGCGGTCTATGTGGCCCTGAGTCGCTGGGAACCACGGCTTACGCTGGATTCCATCACCATCAGCAGCAATTTTGACGGTTCCATGGTGGTTGAGCTTACCGGGCAGCGCAATAACGGCGCGCCGGTTTCCCTTTCGGTAACTACAGGAGCAGACAATGGCAGTGATTGACCTTTCTCAGCTGCCCGCGCCGCAGATAGTGGACGTGCCGGATTTTGAGACGCTGCTGGCTGAGCGCAAGGCCGCTTTTGTGGCCCTTTATCCGGCGGATGAGCAGGACGCGGTACGACGCACGCTGGCGCTGGAATCTGAACCCGTCACCAAGCTGCTGCAGGAAAGCACATACCGCGAAATCCTGTTGCGCCAGCGTATTAACGAGGCCGCGCAGGCGGTGATGGTGGCCTATTCGATGGGAAATGATCTTGAGCAGCTGGCAGCCAACTGCAACGTGAAACGCCTGACGGTAGTGCCTGCTGATAATGATGCAGTACCGCCGGTCGCCGCAGTGATGGAAGATGATGAGGCGCTGCGCCAGCGCATCACTGCTGCGTTTGAGGGGCTGTCGGTTGCTGGCCCGACGGGAGCCTATGAATTTCACGCCAGAAGCGCGGACGGGCGCGTGGCAGATGCCAGCGCAACCAGCCCGGCACCTGCGGAGGTGGTGCTTACCGTACTGAGCCGTGAGGGTGACGGTACGGCAGAGGCTGATCTGCTGGCGGTGGTGGAGCAGGCGCTTAACAGCGAGAACGTGCGCCCGGTGGCAGACCGCCTGACGGTGCGCAGCGCCGAAATAATTCCGTACAGCGTGGATGCGACGATTTTTCTTTATCCGGGGCCGGAAGCTGAGCCGGTGATGGCGGCAGCAAAAGCAAGCCTGCAGAAGTACATCGCCAGTCAGACGCGGCTTGGCCGTGATATCCGCCGTAGCGCCATTTATGCCGCGCTGCACGTTGAGGGCGTCCAGCGTGTGGAGCTGGCGTCCCCGCTGGCTGATGTGGTGCTGGATAAGACGCAGGCGGCGTCCTGTACGGAATGGAGCGTAACTAACGGGGGCACGGATGAATAGCCTGCTGCCGCCCGGTTCATCGCCGCTTGAGCGCCGACTGGCGCAGACCTGCAGCGGCATTTCCGATCTGCAGGTGCCGCTGCGCGATTTGTGGAACCCGGCAACGTGTCCGGTCAGCTTTCTGCCGTATCTGGCGTGGGCGTTTTCCGTTGACCGCTGGGACGAAAGCTGGACGGAGAGCGTCAAGCGCCGTGTGGTGCAGGATGCTTTCTATATCCATCAGCACAAGGGGACAACCAGCGCCGTGCGGCGCGTGGTGGAGCCGTTTGGTTTTCTGATCCGCATCATTGAGTGGTGGCAGACTGGCGAAACACCAGGGACGTTCCGTCTGGATATTGGCGTGCAGGACCAGGGCATAACAGAAGAAACCTATCTGGAGCTGGAGCGCCTGATCGGTGACGCAAAACCATGCAGCCGTCATCTGGTTGGTATGTCCATCAACCTGCAGACAGGCGGCCCGTATTTTGTGGGTGCAGCCACTTATACCGGCGAAGAAATCACGATCTACCCGTATATCAACGAAACCATTATTTCCGGCGGCACCGCTTATGAGGGCGGCGCGGTCCATGTTATTGACACGATGAGAGTGAACCCATGAGCGCAAAATTTTATACCCTGCTGACGGATATCGGCGCGGCGAAACTGGCAAGCGCCGCCGCGCTCGGTGTCCCACTAAAAATTACCCAGATGGCTGTGGGGGACGGTGGCGGCGTGCTACCGACTCCAAGCGCGCAGCAGACAGCGCTGGTTGCTGAAAAACGCCGCGCTTCCCTTAATATGCTGTACATCGATCCGCAGAACAGCAGTCAGATTATTGCTGAGCAGGTGATCCCCGAAACCGAGGGGGGTTGGTGGATTCGTGAGGTTGGTCTGTTCGATGATACCGGAGCGCTGATTGCCGTGGGCAACTGCCCGGAGAGCTATAAGCCACAGCTGGCGGAGGGGAGCGGACGAACGCAGACCGTGCGCATGGTGCTGATTACCAGCAGTACCGATAATATCACCCTGAAAATTGACCCGTCAGTGGTTCTGGCAACCCGCAAATACGTGGATGATAAGGTGCTGGAGTTGAAGGTGTATGTGGATGATTTGATGGCAAAGCATACCACCGCCAGCGATCCCCATACGCAGTATGCGCCGAAAGCCAGTCCGACATTCATCGGCACGCCAAAAGCGCCGACGGCTGCGGAAGGCAATAATTCTACGCAGCTTGCAACCACGGCCTTTGTACAGGCTGCTATTCTTGCCCTGATCGGTGGCGCACCGGCAACGCTGGATACTCTGAAAGAAATTGCAGCGGCTATCAATAATGACCCGAATTTTGGTACCACCATTAACAATGCGCTGGCACTGAAAGCACCGCTGGTAAGCCCGGCCCTGACCGGAACGCCTACGGCCCCCACAGCAGCTCAGTCGACGAACAATACGCAGATTGCCACTACCGCGTTTGTGAAATCTGCCGTTGCGGCGCTGGTCGGTTCGTCGCCGGAGGCACTGGATACACTGAATGAACTGGCGGCTGCGCTGGGGAATGATCCTAACTTTGCGACAACAGTAATGAACGCGTTGGCTGGAAAACAGCCACTTGATGCCACGCTGACTAACCTTAGCGGGAAAGATGTTAATAGACTTCTCGAATACCTTGGTTTCTCATCTTATATAAAGGGCTTAATCGGTCAGGGTAATCAGTGGTCTGCCTGGCAATACCTCGGCTTAGTCGATGCGCTTAATGGTAAACAACAGGCGGATGCCACATTGACGGCACTTGCCGGGTTAGTTAATGGCGCAGATAAGCTCCCGTACTTTTCGGGAGTTGACCAGATGGCGTCTACTGACCTGACAGCTTTCGCACGAGGGCTTTTGGGGAAAGCAGATGCTGCGACAGCCAAGGGGCACCTTGGTGTGGGGAGTGCAGGTGGCAGAAATGTTGGGGCTGGTTTTAGCTCCGGTGGAAGTGAAATTCCTGATATGACGTTTTTTGCGGGGTTGAAAGGCGATGCGGGATATCAGTATTTTCCAAACGGCACGCTTCTGCAGTGGGGAACCGTTGGATTGAAGTCTGCTCCGTCAGGAACCTCGATAGGGACATTCCCTGTCGCATTTCCTGCGGCCGGGCAGCAGATATTTGTTACCCATGATAATCCTCTCGCCAACGTGATGGCATTTGGTGCAGCCAGTATTATCGATCCGACACAATTTAGAGTTAATGCCATTGCAATCAATGCTGACACTTTCACGATGGCACCGGGATATGATCTCACCCTGCGCTGGTTCGCTATTGGGAGTTAATAATGACAATTAAATTTAGTGTTAATAAACAAGCGTTTTATGATGAAAATACAGATGTTATACCCGATGATGCAGTAGTTATTACCCATGAGCAGCACGTATCACTGATTAATGGTATGAACGATGGTGAGAGACGTGTTTACATCGGTACAGATGGGGAGTTAACACTGTCAGACAGCAAGCCATCTCAATGGCATACCTGGGACAGTGATACAAATGAGTGGTTCATTTCTGCGGATGCGCAAATTAAATTAGCCGATAACGAAAAATCCCGCTTAATCCAGGATGCAAACGACTATATAAACAGTAAGCAGTGGCCGGGGAAAGCTGCTATGGGGCGACTAAAGGATACCGAAAAAGCTCAGTACAACGCGTGGCTTGATTATCTGGATGCGCTGGAGGCGGTAGACACCTCGAAAGCACCGGATATTACCTGGCCTGAAATCCCCGCCTGATGAAATGCCGCCGTCCGTCGTATGCAAGTACGGGCGGCAGCTGGTTGCTCAGAGTTAATGTCCGAGCAAACGCCGGGAATATTACCCGAACAAGATTTACAGGCCAACCTGGCGAACGGTCGGGAACTCAGAAACCAACCACAAATCGGAGTCTTCAAACATTTCCTCCAGCATGCGGTTCAGTTTTTCCCGATCGCTTTTGCTTGCATCGCTATTCAGGCCGTTCGCCTGCATCGGCTTTACCTTCACTTCGGCATCAGGAAAAATCTGGTGCACCCGCTTCGTCAGCTCGGCCAGTATGATCTCTCTGGCCCCTTCGAGCCCCTCTACATTTCGCTTGTCATAAACCAACTCAACGAACATCACTCTCCATCCTTGCTGACTTGATCTGGTGAAACAAAAATACTACTGTATATGCATACAGTCAATAATCAAGTGAGGGTGCTGCTATGCCTCGCCAATATGATATTCACGCAGCTTTTTTAGCCTCTATAGAACAGAATCCAAAGGGCTACCTTTGCCTAAAAACAAACAAATTCATCAATAATTTGCGCGAGAAGAACTGGCATTTCAGCCACGCAGACGCTAACGCATGGATTGAGAGATACCAGCCTGATTTTGCTGATAAGACGACGGATGGAAGCGATAACCGTTACTGGATATTGCGTAATATGGGGAGGATTTTCTGATGGGTTTTCCTTCGCCGGCGATGGATTACCAGGAGCAGAGGTTAACCATAGATCTGCTATGCGGAATTGACGGGAACTGCAGGGTAATAGAAACATCCTGTGGTTGGGCAGTGATTAACATTGCTCTGAGGCCAGAGCAGGGAGATACGTTACTGGTAAGAATGGATAACAGGAACGAGTTTGCAAAGCTATACGGGGCGGCATTGATAACTGAAGATGGCGAAGCGATAGAAGGCGACGCGCTGGATGATGTAACTGTATATGGCGTACTGACTCACACCCTTAACATTATTGGGGAAGACAAGTTACCCACCATATAACCGGATAACCACTAAACTGCCTTCCCCAAAATAAAAACTAAGGCAATGAAAATTATGAAGAATTTTAAACGTGAAAACTATAGTTAATCAGCCAGCGAAACAAAGCTAACTGGCTGATTAACAAGGGTTAATTTGAGGTTGTTGAGCTTTGCTTGTGGAACAGCTCCCTGAACACCGGATAAATGTCATCCTGGTCACGGATATGCTGCATGGCAAAATTATCGAACATCGACTGCAGATGCTCATACTCCCGCCACAGGGTCTGGTGCGCACGACGGGTGATTTCGATATAGCTGTAGTAACGCACGACCGGCAGAATTTTCTTCGCCAGAATCTCGTGACACAGCGGCGAGTCGTCGGCCCAGTTATCGCCATCCGACGCCTGCGCGGCATAAATGTTCCACTGTGCCGGGTCGTAGCGCTCTTTGACCACTTCATCCATCAGCTTCAGCGCGCTCGAGACGATGGTGCCCCCGGTTTCCTGCGAGTAGAAGAACTCATGTTCATCCACTTCTTTTGCCTGGGTATGGTGACGGATATAGACCACCTCGACGTTCTTATAGGTTCTGCTCAGGAACAGGTAGAGCAGGATATAAAAACGCTTCGCCATATCCTTCGTGGCCTGGTCCATCGAGCCGGACACGTCCATCAGACAGAACATCACCGCCTGGCTGGAGGGCTCAGGGCGTTTTTCGTAGTTCTTGTAGCGCAGGTCAAAGGTGTCGATAAACGGGACCCGTTCGATCTTCGCCCTCAGCTCTTCAATCTCTTTACGCAGGCGCTCCTCTTCCAGCAGTTGCGCCGGTTCCGTATTTTCCACCACCTTCAGGCTGCTCTCCAGCTCGCGCAGTTCGCGACGTTTGCCTGCCGTCATGGCCGTGCGTCGCGCCAGCGAGTTCTGCAACGAACGCACGACGCTGATGTTGGCGGGCACGCCGTTGGCGGTATAGCCCGCGCGGTGGGTTTTATATTCATTAAGCTGACGATGCTGATTCTTTTTCAGATTCGGCAGCGCCAGGTCTTCGAACAGCAGGTCGAGATATTCATCTTTTGAGATCTGGAAGACAAATTCGTCCTGACCTTCACCGTCCTGGCTGGCCTGTCCCTGACCGTTTCCTGAACCACCGCCGCCGCCCTGAGGGCGCTCAATTCTGTCGTTCTGAACGAAGTGGTCATTACCTGGGTGTACGCGATGGCGCAGGCCGCCTCGCCCCTGATGAAACATCGGTTCGCTGATGTCATCGGTGGGGATGGAGACAGACTCGCCGCTGTCGACGTCGGTCACCGAGCGTTTGTTGATGGCCTCGGAGATAGACTGTTTAATTTGCGCTTTATAACGACGCAAGAAGCGCTGGCGGTTCACCGTGCTCTTGTTTTTGCCGTTAAGACGCCGGTCAATAAACCAGGTCATATACCCCCCGTACTGCATTTGCCAACTTGCATTTTGTAGGCCCGGCAGGCGCTAAGCGCCGCCGGGCACTTGTTTTAAGACGATTTACGCACGCGCAGGTACCATTCGCAGAGCAGGCGGACCTGTTTGCGGGTGTAGCCTTTTTCCATCATACGGTCGACAAAATCGTCGTGTTTTTTCTGTTCATCGGTTGAGGTTTTGGCGTTAAACGAGATCACCGGCAGCAGCTCTTCGGTATTGGAGAACATTTTCTTCTCAATGACCGTGCGCAGCTTCTCGTAGCTGGTCCAGTTCGGGTTGCGCCCGTTGTTATGCGCTCTGGCGCGCAGGACGAAGTTCACAATCTCGTTACGGAAGTCTTTCGGGTTGCTGATCCCGGCAGGCTTCTCGATTTTTTCCAGCTCCGCGTTCAGGGATTCACGGTCAAACAGCTGGCCGGTATCCGGGTCGCGGTATTCCTGATCCTGGATCCAGAAGTCAGCGTAGGTGACATAACGGTCAAAAATGTTCTGCCCGTATTCTGAATAGGATTCCAGGTAGGCCGTCTGGATCTCTTTGCCAATGAACTCGGCGTATTTCGGGATCAGGTAACCTTTCAGGAACTCAAGGTAGCGTTCAGCCTGCTCCTGCGGGAACTGCTCGCGCTCGATTTGCTGCTCCAGCACGTAGAACAGATGCACCGGGTTGGCCGCCACTTCCGCATGGTCGAAGTTAAAGACGCGGGAGAGGATCTTAAACGCGAAGCGCGTGGACAGACCGTTCATCCCTTCATCAACCCCGGCGTAGTCGCGATACTCCTGATACGACTTCGCTTTCGGATCGGTATCCTTCAGGCTCTCACCGTCATAGACGCGCATTTTCGAGTAGATGCTGGAGTTTTCCGGCTCTTTCAGGCGCGACAGGATGGAGAAGCGAGACAGCGTTTCCAGCGTGCCCGGCGCGCACGGCGCATGCACCAGCTCACTGTGGTTAAGCAGTTTCTCGTAAATTTTGATCTCTTCGGAGATCCGCAGGCAGTAAGGCACCTTGACGATGTACACGCGGTCAAGGAAGGCCTCGTTGTTTTTGTTGTTACGGAAGGTCACCCATTCAGATTCGTTCGAGTGGGCAAGAATGATCCCGTTAAACGGCAGGGCGGAGATACCTTCCGTCCCGTTGTAGTTTCCTTCCTGAGTGGCCGTCAGCAGCGGATGCAGCACCTTGATGGGCGCTTTAAACATCTCGACGAATTCCATAATCCCCTGGTTAGCCCGGCACAGCGCGCCAGAGTAACCGTAGGCATCCGGGTCGTTTTGCGCGAAGTTTTCCAGCTTGCGGATGTCGACCTTACCGACCAGCGCCGAAATATCCTGGTTGTTCTCATCACCGGGTTCCGTTTTAGCGATGGCGATCTGTTCCAGGATCGACGGCCAGACTTTCACCACGCGGAATTTGGTGATGTCGCCACCAAACTCGTGCAGGCGTTTTGCCGCCCACGGCGACATGATGGTGCCGAGGTAGCGACGCGGGATGCCGTACTCTTTATCCAGAATCTGCGCATCTTCCTGCGGATTGAACAAGCACAGCGGGTGGTCATTCACCGGGCTGCGCTCGCCGTTGGCGCTCAGGACATAGATAGGCACGCGCTGCATCAGCGACTTCAGGCGTTCCGCCAGCGAGGATTTACCGCCGCCCACGGGGCCGAGTAAATAGAGGATCTGTTTCTTCTCTTCCAGACCCTGAGCGGCATGCTTCAGGTAGGAGACAATCTGTTCGATTGCATCTTCCATACCATAGAACTCTTCAAACGCCGGGTATCGGGCGACCACCCGATTCGAAAAGAGACGGGAAAGCCGGGGTTCCAGGGCAGTGTCAACCATGTTTGGCTCACCAATAGCCATCAATAGCCGTTCTGCCGCATTGGCATAGGCACTGCGATCTTGCCGACAGATGGTAAGAAACTCCTGCAGTGTGAACTCTTCGTCCTTGGCAGCTTCATAGCGCTGGCGATAGTGATCGAATATATTCATGGCATGCCGTCCTTTCGTTTTTTAGCACAAGATAAGAGCCGTTCGTATGAGTAGTGGAGGCTCCCGGAAGAGAATCTCTCGCACCTCACTGCCAGAGCAGCAACCTGTGTGCCAGGTCAGACGCTAAGAACCGCAGGGTGTTCAGGAAAACTCTTCTTAAATTAAAGCGTAGATGGCATTTGCAAAACTTGCATGCCCATAAAATCTACTTTCAATGACATATCAATAACTCATCCAAAAATTTCCACTCTGGTAATAAGGCAAAAGCACATTTTTCATTCAGCGGTCATGTAAATGAAAGCCGGTTGTCATCTGATAAGTTAAAAATAATGGGTTAATCAGACTGATTAGCAGGCAAAAAATTTTGGGATGTACGGGAATGGCGGTTACACTTCACCCGCTGATTATTTGACTACAGGAAAGAATGGATTGTGACCAAACTCAAACTTCTGGCATTAGGCATCCTTGCCGCGACCGCAGTAAGCACCGCACAGGCGGAAAGTCAGTGGACGGTTGGCGCGGGTGTTGGCGTCATTAACAGCCCGTACAAACAGTATGACCGTGATGTTTATCCTGTCCCGGTTATCACCTATGAAGGCGATAACTTCTGGTTCCGTGGGCTCGGCGGCGGCTACTATCTGTGGAACGATACGGCCGATAAGCTTTCCATCATGGCGTACTACGATCCTACGCACTTCAAGCCGGGTGACAGCGACAGCCACGCGCTTCGCCAGCTCGACAAGCGTAAAAGCTCGATGATGGCTGGCCTCTCTTATGTGCATAACACCCAGTATGGCTTCCTGCGTACGGCCCTGGCAGGCGATACGCTGGATAACAGCAACGGCTTTATCTGGGATCTGGCGTGGCTGTACCGTTACACCAACGGTGGTCTGACCCTGACGCCGGGTATTGGTTTGCAGTACAACAGCGAGAACTACAATGACTACTATTATGGCGTCTCTAAAAACGAGTCCCGTCGTAGCGGTCTGAAGAGCTACAGCGCAGATGACGGCTGGGATCCGTACCTGGAGCTGACCGCGAGCTATAACTTCCTTGGCGACTGGAGCGTGTATGGTACTGGCCGTTATGAGCGTCTGAGCGATGAAGTGAAAGACAGCCCGATGGTCGATAAGTCCTGGGCAGGCATCTTTTCCGTCGGTGTGACCTACAAGTTCTGATTGTGCACTTATATTGTGCAATTGGTGCATCAAAACGGGGCGATTGCGCCCCGTTTGCTTTAGTGTGGTGCAGCGAGATTATCGCTTAATAATGCGGATCGTCTGCCCTAAACGAGATGGCTTTTCTTCACTCGCTTTCTGCGGGGTAGTCACGCAGGCCGTTTCCACGCAGACAAACGTTTTATAACCGTCGTCAGGCACGTCGGCCATGCTGACAGACAGTGCAGGACCCGGGTTCCAGCCCACCACGTTGCTGTGATGGTGATGTACTACCTCAATGCCGCGGTTCAGGGCACCGTCGTGGATCATGCTGCATGCTTCCGGATGCAGATAGACGCGGTCGGTACGGTCAGGAAACGCCTGAACGCCGTCGCTGAGTTTGCCTTCTTTCGCGTTGTCGACTTTATCGATAAAGGTATCGCCCAGACCGCTCACCTTCACAGCGCTGATGTCACCCACGTTGAAATAGGTGTGCAGGGCGGAGGTGGTTTCGAACTCGCCGTGGGCTTCCAGTTCGATTTCACAGGTTTTACCCAGCTTAAAGCGGGCGTACAGGGTGAAATCGTGCGGCCAAAGAGCGCGGGTTTCGTCATTTGCCTGCAGCTCAAAGGTCAGCACGGCGCCGTTGTCGTCTTCGTTATGCGCTTTAAGGGTCCACTGCTGGTTACGGGCAAAACCGTGAGAAGGCAAACCCTGCTGTGCGGACGGGCCGAACCACGGCCAGCAGATCGGTACGCCACCACGGATTGCAGCCCCTTTTTTGAAGGAGGTCGCATCACTGAGCCACAATCCCTCAACTTCACCTTCCGGCTTCCAGGAGAGCAGGTGGGCGCCGTTCAGCGCCACGGAGGCCTTAACGCGTGGATGGTCAACGACAATAACGTCAGCACCGTCAATCTGGCGGCGGGAGAGCACAGGGGTAAGTTGTTCGACTACCGGAAGTGCAAAAATTTTATTAATCATTAAGCAATCCTCTGTCTTATAAATAAAAAAGGCGACCGAAGTCGCCTTTTTGGATCAAACACTCATCTCAACTTATTTGGAGATGTGAGCGATCAGGTCCAGTACTTTGTTAGAGTAGCCGGTTTCGTTGTCGTACCAGGATACCAGTTTAACGAAGTTGTCGTTCAGTGCGATACCTGCTTTAGCATCGAACACAGAAGTGCACACTTCGCCGTTGAAATCGGTAGAAACAACGTCGTCTTCGGTGTAACCCAGAACGCCTTTCATTGGGCCTTCGGAAGCAGCTTTGATTGCTTTCTTAATTTCTTCATAAGAAGCAGCTTTTTCCAGACGAACGGTCAGGTCAACAACGGATACGTTAGGAGTTGGAACGCGGAACGCCATACCAGTCAGTTTGCCATTCAGTTCTGGCAGTACTTTACCTACAGCTTTAGCCGCACCGGTAGAGGATGGGATGATGTTCTGAGCCGCGCCACGGCCGCCGCGCCAGTCTTTGTGAGACGGGCCATCAACGGTTTTCTGAGTAGCGGTGGTTGCGTGAACGGTAGTCATCAGACCTTCGATGATGCCGAAGTTGTCGTTGATAACTTTAGCCAGCGGTGCCAGGCAGTTGGTGGTGCAGGATGCGTTGGAAACGATGTCCTGGCCAGCGTAAGTTTCGAAGTTTGCACCACGAACGAACATTGGGGTGTTGTCTTTGGAAGGACCCGTCAGAACAACTTTCTTCGCACCCGCAGTGATGTGTTTACGTGCAGTTTCGTCGGTCAGGAAGATACCGGTTGCTTCAGCAACAACGTCAACACCAATTTCGTTCCATTTCAGGTTAGCTGGGTCTTTCTCAGCAGTAACGCGGATGGTTTTGCCATTTACAACCAGGTGGCCGTCTTTCACTTCAACGGTGCCGTCGAAACGACCGTGAGTTGAGTCGTACTTCAGCATGTACGCCATGTATTCAGCGTCCAGGAGATCGTTGATACCAACGATTTCGATGTCAGAACGTTTCTGAGCAGCACGGAAAACAATACGGCCGATACGGCCAAAACCGTTGATACCTACTTTGATAGTCATATATTCCACCAGCTATTTGTTAGTGAATAAAAGGTTGCCTGTAAAATTACAAAAACCTTACGCAGCGTCAAGCGGAATCGTGTCAATCATTGCGACAAATCAATCCTGTGACTAACGTTTGTGCGACTGACTCGCCTCACTTTCCCTTTGAGCTTGCAACCACATGGGGGCTGCGCCCGGAATTTTAAAGTCCTCGCAGGATAAAAATGTGAATATGATCACAATTGCCTGACCGCCTTTTCGCGACACATAAGTTTAGATCAAAAGTGCACGCAAGGGTGTTAATGTTTTGTTAGAATGCGGGGTAAAAGATGTCTGTTTCTACAGCGAGATGTAAGCATATGTCGAACCAACGTAACCCCGACGATTTGAAAAAAAACCTCACAGAAATGCAGTTTTACGTGACGCAAAACCACGGGACGGAACCGCCGTTCACCGGGCGTTTACTGCACAACAAGCGAGACGGCGTCTACCACTGCCTGGTCTGTGATGCTCCGCTGTTCAATTCCCAAACGAAATTTGATTCGGGCTGCGGCTGGCCGAGCTTTTACGAGCCGGTGAGCGATGAGGCGATCCGCTATCTGACCGACTCGTCGCACGGTATGGTGCGCACCGAAATTCGCTGCGGCAACTGCGATGCGCACCTTGGACACGTCTTCCCGGATGGCCCTCAGCCAACGGGCGAGCGTTTCTGCGTGAATTCAGCCTCAATGAGCTTCACTGACGACGAAAACGGCGACCAGATCAAGGGTTGAAAAAACGATTCAGCAAATTATTCCTTTAAAAGGGCGGGATTGTGAATATTGAAGACATGATTAGCGGTATGACGCCGGAGATTTATCAGCGTCTGGTCACCGCCGTAGAGCTGGGAAAATGGCCCGATGGCGTCGCGCTGACCCCGGAGCAAAAAGAAAACAGCCTGCAGCTGGTGATGCTGTGGCAGGCGCGCAACAACACCGACGCGCAGCACATGACGATCGACACCCATGGTCAAATGGTGATGAAGAGCAAGCGTGAGCTGAAAGAGGACTTCGGTATCACCCCGAAGCCGATTGCGACTTTCAAATAAGGCTCTCATGTAGGCCGGGTAAGCGCTAGCGCCACCCGGCACGCTACACTTTAGTGCGGGATCCCGAGCGACGCCGCCAGCTGCTTCGCTAACTGGTTTTCATCATCCGCGCCGTACTCCCAGAACATCGCCCCGGCGAGACCTTTCTCTTTGATGTAGTCCGCTTTGATCGCCACGGATCGCGGGTTCTCATACGAAATCGCAAACAGCGCGTTGCCATCGGCACCCTTCACCGAAAGCCACGGCACTTTCGCCTGGTCGTCCCAGTGCTCGGTAAAGCGTTTCTGCGGATCGTTCAGCAGCTTTTTGACGATATCGTTGTACTTCACGTAGGTATCTTTGGTCAGGTCGTAGCCGAGCGACTTGAACAACCCGATCTCCTGCGGCCCGAAGTAGGGCTGAGTGGCCGGATTTTTTTGCGCATCGGGTTTCGTCCAGTCAATGCCCGGCTCCACGGCGCGTTTCGGTACGCGGCCATAGAAACCAATCCCGAGATTCATCTGCTGCGGCTTCAGCCCGGCGGCCAGATAGTTGTTCACCACAAAATCGACGCTGTATTTGTCCGCGGCGGCCACCGTCGGCCAGGCGCTGGAGTCGTACAGGTTGGCATTGAAATACTGCGTGCCGTACGCCATGTCGTAGGTCATCAGGTTGATGTAATCGAGCAGGGGGGCAATGGCTTTCACATCCACCCAGCTTTTCGGACTTTCCGCATTCGCGCCTACCGCAATGGTCACCAGCTTTTTATGCCCGAACGCGTCGCGCATCTCCTTCAGCAGGGCGGTAAAGTTTTCCCTGTCGGTGGGCTGGCTTGCCACCAGGCCCCAGGCGCCGTTGACCGGATACTCCCAGTCGAGGTCGATCCCGTCCAGACCATATTTTTCAACAATCTCCTGCGCGGAGCGGATGAACACCGCGCGGCTTTCTTGGGTTGCCGCTGCGCCAGAGAAACCACGCGCGCCCCAGCCGCCGACGGAGAGCAGGACCTTAAGATTTGGGTTTTGCTTACGCAGCGTGGGGATTAAGGCCAGATCGGACGCCACTTTTGGCGATAGCCAGATTTGATGCAGCTTCGCCGGATCTTTCAGCGCGGCGTTGGTTTCGTCTTTTTCGTCGTTATAGACCAGACCAAACGAGTAGTTCAGGTGGGTGATCTGGCGAACGTCCAGCTTATTGATATCGCCACCCGGTCCGGCGGTGACGTCGCCACCCCCGTTAAAGTAGCCTACGGACATCAGGGAACTGGCGGAGGCAACTGATGCGCAAAGCAAGGGTAGTGCTGCCAGCAAGGGCAAACGTTTCATACAAGTTCCTCTTTGACTTAATAAAAATAACCACGCCACGGAAAAGGCGTGGCGAAAAAACAGCCTGAAGAGAATAGCATTGCCGCTTCGCTGAGGTTGCGAGGGAGTTCACTTTATGGGGATCGGAGGGGGAGTTTTGCCGGGTGGCGCTGACGCTTACCCGGCCTACAAAACCAAAGAAGTCGGCCGGGTAAGGCGCAGCCGCCACCCGGCTTAAAAGGCCTAAGCCTGGGTTTCCAGCCAGTCTTCGAGCGTATACAGCGTCGCGCCTTCCGCAGCCATATCCATAAACGCCTGAGCGCTGTCCTGCGGGTGAATGTTCACCCCGCGGCAGCCGTCGGTGATGACGCTGACGGTGTAGCCAAGCTGAAGCGCATCCAGCACGGTGAACTTCACGCAGTAGTCCGTTGCCAGCCCCAGTACAATCAGCTCGGTGATTTCATGGTGACGTAACCAGGCGTCCAGCGCCGTTTTCTGGCGATGCCCGTTATCAAAAAACGCGCTATAGCTGTCGATAGCCGGGTTTTCACCTTTATGGAACACCGCGTCGATGGCTTTCTGGTTCAGGAGCGGATGTAACTCCGCGCCTTCCGTTTGCTGTACGCAGTGATCCGGCCAGAAAGTTTGCGCCAGCCCGTCGAGTTCACCCTGGGTGAAGGGCTCGACATTGTGCTGGCTGGCAAAGCTGCCGTGATTTGCCGGGTGCCAGTCCTGGCTTGCGACAACTGCTTCACCACGGGCTTTGCACCAGTCAATCAGCGTGTTGGCCACGTCAACGGTGCTGTCACCTTCGGCGACGGCCAGCGCACCGCCCGCGCAGAAATCATTTTGCAAATCGACCAGGAGCAGGGCGCGTTGCTTCATGAGACCTCCTTATTCGTCAGGCGTCAGTTCGCCGCGCAGGTTTTGCATCATCGCGCTGCGAATGGACTGAATGTCCAGATCCTGACTCAGTAAATAGTGAAGTTTAGTCAGCGTTGCCTCAACGGTCATATCGAAACCGCTGATCACCCCCGCATGCGCCAGCGCGTTGCCGGTGGCATAGCCGCCCATATTGACTTTACCGGACATACACTGGGTCAGGTTTACCACCACAATTCCGCGCTCGCTGGCCTCCTGAAGCTCTTTCAGGAATTCACCGTTCTGTGGGGCGTTGCCCACGCCGTAGGAGCGCAGGATCAGCGCCTTCACCGGCTGGCGCAGGAAGTTACGCACCACGTCCGCAGAGATACCCGGATAAATGGTCACCACGCCAATCGGTTGTGGAGTAATCGGATGCACAATCAGCTCGCCCGCGGTGTTTGGCGCAGGCGGCGTGCCCAGACGACGGATATGAATCCCGGCCTCCAGCAGCGGCTGCAGGTTGGGTGAGGCGAAGGCGTCAAAGCCGTCGGCGTGGGCTTTGGTGGTGCGGTTACCGCGATAAAGACGATTGTTAAAGAACAACGACACTTCGTTAATCGGGTAATTCGCCGCCACGTACAGGGAGTTCAGCAGGTTGATCTGCCCGTCAGAGCGCAGCTCCGCCAGCGGAATTTGCGATCCGGTGACGATAACCGGTTTGCTCAGGTTCTCCAGCATGAAGGAGAGCGCCGAGGCGGTAAATGCCATGGTGTCGGTACCGTGCAGAATCACGAAGCCGTCGTACTGGTCGTAATGGGCTTTAATGTCATCCGCGATGTGCTGCCAGTCTTCCGGCGTCATGTCGGAGGAGTCCATCAGCGGCTCGTATTCGTGGATAGTAAAGTCAGGCATTTCCGGACGGTGGAATTCGGGCATCAGCGCAAGCTGACGCTGCAGGTGGCCGGAGACGGGGATATAGCCGTTTTCAGAGCGCTGCATACCGATGGTACCGCCAGTGTAGGCTACATAAATCGATTTCTTCTGCATGGTAGTGAGTTCTTGTTCTTCAAAAGAAAAAAATCCCCTCTTCGTAGGAAGAGGGGACGGTTTTTAACGGACGTTCGCGCAGGTCAGGCAAAACGCGTAACGACTCTGTGGATCGTTAAAGGCCGCAAGCTTATCGCTTTCTGCCTTCATCGCTTTTGCCGCCGTGGCGACCGGCGCAGGCAGGTAAGCCTGCAGCGCCTCCGGCAGCATGGCGCGTACCGAGCCGGACATGCTGTCCATGACCATATCGAAGAACGACGGTTCGTCCTGGTAATACTCGATATGCCACTGCTTCAGCTTCGCCAGTTCGGCGGCTTTCTTCACCGCGTCATCGAAGTCGCCCAGGCTGTCCACCAGTCCGTTGCTCTTCGCATCCTGACCGGTCCAGACGTGGCCCTGCGCAATCTGGTCGATCTGCTCAGGCGTCTTTTTGCGCGAGTCGGCGACCAGGGTGATAAAGCGTTTATAGCCGTTCTCAATGCTGAGCTGCATCATCTCAGAGACTTCCGGCGGCAGGGATTTGGTCACCGCGACATCCGCGAGCGGAGAAGTCGCTACGCCGTCAGTATGCACGCCCAGAGAATCCAGGCTGTTTTCTACGGTGTTGATCACCCCGAAGATGCCAATCGAGCCGGTGAGCGTGCTTGGGTTCGCCACGATGTAGTTGGCTGGCGTGGAGATCCAGTAACCCCCGGAGGCGGCCATTCCGCCCATTGAGACGACGACCGGCTTACCGGCGGCGCGGGCCGCGGCCAGTTCAGCGCGGATCACTTCGGAGGCGCTGACGCTACCGCCAGGGCTGTTGACCCGCAGGACAATCGCCTTCACTTTCGGATCGAGGCGCGCATCGCGGATTTGTGACGCGGTGGTGTCGCCGCCCACGTTCCCCGGGGTCTCCTGACCGTCCATGATCGCACCGTTGGCAAAGACCACCGCGACGCTGTCCCCGTTCTCATCCGGTTTCTTCGTCGAGTAATCATACATGCTGATGGCGCTGTAATTTTTGTCCTCTTTGCTCCAGCCAAACTGTTTGCTCAGGGATTTTTCAATCTCGGCGCTGGTGCCCAGGGCATCAACCAGTTTGTTATCGAGCGCATATTTCGCGGTATCGCCGTCAACCTTACGCAGGCCTTCGAGCACGCCCTGCGCGCCAGGGAACACCTGCTCAGGCGTAATCTGACGGTTCGCGGCAACGGTGCCGAGATAGTTCTGCCACAGCTCGCCAATCCAGCGGCTGTCCGCTTCGCGGGCGGCAGGGGACATATCGTCGCGGATAAACGGCTCCACGGCGGATTTGTACGTGCCGACGCGGAAGACGTGGGTGGTGACCTTCAGCTTATCGAGCAGCGATTTATAGTACAGGCCGTTGGTGGCAAAGCCGTGCAGATCGACCGTACCCTGCGGAGAGAGCCAGATTTTATTGGCGAAGCTCGCCAGATAATATTGCCCCTGGCTGTAGCTGTCGCCCACGGCAATCACCGGCTTGCCGCTGTCGCGGAATTCGCGCAGCGCTTTACCGATGTACTGCATAGAGGGCTGGTCGCCGCCGGCAAAATCTTTCAGATCCAGCACGATGCCGGTGATGTTGCGGTCATCTTTGGCCTGACGGATGGCATCGACGATATCGAACAGGGAGTTTTCCTGCAGGCGGTCGGACGTGGCGCCAAACAGCTGACGGCTGATCACACCCAGACGGTTGCTGGCTGACGGTTTATCAACGATGACGCCGGTGATATCGAGTAACAGGGCCCCGCGAGTCGAATGCTGCGCCTGATTTGCGTTGCTGATGTGCATCCAGATGCCCGCGCAAACCAGAACCAGCAGGATGAAGAAGATATTCATCACCAGGTTGCGGACGAAGTTGAGCAGTCGCCACGTCCATTTAAAGAAACCGGCAATAATTCGCCAAAGGGTTCGCATGTATTCTCCCTAACCAGAAAATGACTGTTTCCGTCGCCACTGGACGGTAATGTTGGGTTATCGTAATGACCCAACCGCCACTTGTCAGCAGGAATCGCCTGCCAGGCTGTAACAAAATCTGCCGTCGTGTTAATTTTGTGAGTAAATTTCAAGAAAGGAGTTAACCAATGGACGCACTCGAACTGCTTGTTAACCGCCGTAGCGCTTCCCGTCTGGCCGAACCTGCCCCGGCAGGCGAGCAGCTGGAGAACATTCTGCGTGCCGGCATGCGTGCCCCCGATCATGGCACGCTGCAGCCGTGGCACTTCTTTGTGATTGAAGGCGAAGGCCGCGATCGTTTCAGTAAACTGCTGGAGCAGGGGGCGGTGGCCGCAGGGCAGGATGAGAAAGGAATCGATAAGGCGCGCAATGCCCCGTTCCGCGCCCCGATGATCATTGCTGTCGTGGCAAAATGCCAGGTGGATCATAAAGTCCCGGTCTGGGAACAGGAAATGTCTGCGGGCTGTGCGGTGATGGCGATGCAGATGGCCGCCGTCGCGCAAGGCTTTAATGGTATCTGGCGCACCGGTGCGCTGACCGAAAGCCCGGCGGTCCGGGACGGTTTTGGCTGCGGTGAGCATGACAAAATTGTCGGTTTCCTCTATCTCGGTACTCCGCAGCTTAAAGCCTCCAGCACCATCAGCGTGCCGGACACCACGCCTTTCGTCAGCCGTTTCTGATAGCGCGCGCTAAACTGTCTGGATTCTGAGCATCTGCCGCAGAATTCAGACAGTCATACTTACCTCTTTATGGAATGAGCGCTACCATAGCGCGATTGAGATGACAGGAGACGTCCATGAGCGAGCAAACCATTCGTTTAACGCAGTACAGCCACGGAGCCGGTTGCGGTTGTAAAATTTCCCCGAAAGTGCTGGAGACCATCCTGCACAGCGAACAGGCGAAGTTTGTCGACCCGAACCTGCTTGTCGGCAACGAAACGCGTGACGATGCTGCAGTTTATGACCTGGGTAACGGCACCAGCATTATCAGTACCACCGACTTCTTTATGCCGATTGTCGACAATCCGTTCGATTTCGGGCGCATTGCGGCCACCAACGCCATCAGCGATATCTTTGCCATGGGCGGTAAGCCGATTATGGCGATCGCCATTCTGGGCTGGCCGATCAACACCATCCCGCCGGAAGTGGCCCGTGAAGTGATTGATGGCGGCCGTTTTGCCTGCCAGCAGGCGGGGATTGCGCTGGCCGGTGGTCACTCTATCGATGCGCCGGAGCCTATCTTCGGCCTGGCCGTTACCGGCGTGGTCCCGACCGAGCGCGTGAAGCGCAACAGTACCGCGCAGGCGGGCTGCAAGCTGTTCCTCACCAAGCCGTTGGGCATTGGCGTGCTGACCACCGCCGAGAAAAAATCCCTGCTCAAACCGGAGCACAAAGGGCTGGCAACGGAAGTCATGTGCCAGATGAACCTCGCGGGTGCGGCGTTCGCCAATATCGACGGCGTGAAGGCGATGACCGACGTGACCGGTTTTGGTCTGCTGGGGCACCTCTCCGAAGTGTGTCAGGGCGCGGGCGTGCAGGCGCAGGTCTGGTATCAGGACGTGCCGAAGCTACCGGGCGTGGAAGAGTATATTGCTCAGGGCGCGGTCCCGGGCGGTACCCAGCGTAACTTCGCCAGCTATGGTCACCTGATGGGCGAAATGCCAGAAGAATGGCGCAACCTGCTGTGCGATCCGCAAACCTCCGGCGGCCTGCTGCTGGCGGTCACGCCGGAATCCGAAGCCGAGGTTCAGGCAACGGCCGCCGAGTTCGGCATTACCCTGACGGCGATCGGCGAGCTGGTGACCGCGCGCGGTGGCCGACCGATGATTGAGATCCGTTAATTCGATGCGGTTGTTTATTGCCGAAAAGCCGAGCCTGGCCCGTGCCATTGCCGATGTGCTGCCTAAGCCGCATCGCAAGGGCGACGGCTTTATCGAATGCGGTAACGGGCAGGTGGTCACCTGGTGTATCGGTCACCTGCTTGAGCAGGCGCAGCCGGATGTCTATGACAGCCGCTACGCCCGCTGGAATTTGAACGATTTGCCCATCGTGCCGGAAAAATGGCGCTTGCAGCCCCGGCCTTCAGTCACCAAACAGCTCAACGTGATCAAGCGCTTCCTGCATGAAGCCGATGAAATCGTGCACGCGGGTGACCCGGACAGGGAAGGACAGCTGCTGGTGGATGAGGTGCTGGACTATCTTGAACTGGCGCCGGAAAAGCGTCAGCAGGTGCAGCGCTGCCTGATCAACGACCTCAACCCGCAGGCGGTGGAGCGTGCGATCTCGCGCCTGCGCGCCAACAGCGAGTTTATTCCGCTGTGCGTCTCGGCGCTCGCCCGCGCGCGCGCCGACTGGCTGTACGGCATCAACATGACCCGCGCCTACACCATCCTCGGGCGCAACGCGGGCTATCAGGGCGTGCTCTCCGTGGGGCGCGTGCAGACGCCGGTGCTGGGGCTGGTCGTGCGTCGTGATGAAGAGATTGAGAACTTCGTCGCCAAAGATTTCTTTGAAGTGAAAGCGCATATCGTCACGCCTAAAGACGAACGCTTTACCGCCGTCTGGCAGCCGAGCGATGCCTGCGAGTCATATCAGGATGAAGAGGGGCGTTTGCTGCACCGTCCGCTGGCGGATCATGTGGTTAACCGCATTACCGGACAGCCCGCTATCGTCACCAGCTATAACGATAAACGGGAATCAGAACCCGCGCCGCTGCCGTTCTCGCTGTCGGCCCTGCAGATCGAGGCCGCAAAGCGCTTTGGCCTCAGCGCGCAGAACGTGCTGGATATCTGCCAGAAGCTCTATGAAACCCATAAGCTGATCACCTATCCGCGTTCGGATAGCCGCTACCTGCCGGAAGAGCATTTTGCCGGTCGTCATTCGGTGATGAACGCCATTAGCGTGCACGCGCCGGATCTGCTGCCGCAGCCGGTAGTGAACCCAGATACCCATAACCGCTGCTGGGACGACAAAAAGGTGGACGCCCACCACGCGATTATCCCGACGGCGCGCGCCAGCAGCGTCAACCTGACGGATAACGAAGCGAAGGTCTACAACCTGATCGCTCGTCAGTACCTGATGCAGTTCTGCCCGGACGCGGTGTTCCGCAAATGCGTGATCGAGCTGGAAATCGCAAAAGGGAAGTTTATCGCCAAAGCCCGTTTCCTCGCGGAAGCAGGCTGGCGCACGCTGCTCGGCAACAAAGAGCGTGACGAAGAGAACGACGGTACGCCGCTGCCCGTGGTCGCCAAAGACGACGAGCTGCTGTGCGAGAAAGGGGAAGTGGTGGAACGCCAGACCCAGCCGCCGCGCCATTTTACCGATGCGACGCTGCTTTCCGCGATGACCGGGATCGCCCGGTTCGTGCAGGATAAAGATCTGAAGAAGATCCTGCGCGCCACCGACGGTCTGGGCACGGAGGCAACCCGCGCGGGGATCATCGAGCTGCTCTTTAAGCGCGGTTTTCTTGAGAAAAAGGGGCGCTATATCCATTCGACCGAGCCGGGCCGCGCGCTGATTCACTCCCTGCCGGAGCTGGCCGCCAGGCCGGACATGACCGCGCACTGGGAATCGGTGCTGACGCAGATCAGCGAGAAGCAGTGCCGCTATCAGGACTTTATGCAGCCGCTGGTGGGGACGCTTTACCAGCTGATCGATCAGGCGCGCAGCACGCCCGTGAAAACGTTCAGAGGGATGGTTGCACCCGGTGGTGGGGCGAAGAAACCGTTTAAAAAGAAAAAGAGCGCGGCCGCTTCTTAACCGGCCGGGTCAGGCGAAGCCGCCACCCGGCGAAAGACAGCTCTGCGGCCTGAAAAAAGCCCGGTGGCGGCTACGCCTTACCGGGCCTACAGGGCGAGAACGCCGCGAAACTTTAAATCACACCCTGCCCAATCATCGCATCCGCTACCTTCACGAACCCGGCGATATTCGCCCCACGCACGTAGTTGGTTTGTGACGCTTCACCGCCATATTCCACGCAGGCGTGGTGAATATCCAGCATGATATGGTGCAGGCGCGCATCCACTTTCTCTGCCTTCCAGCCGAGACGCGCGGCGTTTTGCGCCATCTCGAGGCCGGAGGTTGCCACGCCGCCCGCGTTGGCGGCCTTGCCCGGTGCAAACAGCACGCCTGCCTCCAGGAACAGGTCCGTCGCGTCGATGGTGGTCGGCATGTTTGCCCCTTCGGCGACCGCTTTTACGCCGTTGCTAATCAACGTGCGCGCGGCTTCAGCATCCAGCTCGTTCTGCGTGGCGCACGGCAGGGCGATATCCACCGGCACGCCCCACGGCTGTTTCCCTTCCAGGTAGGTCAGGCCAAACTCCCGGGCGTAATCCGCTACGCGTCCATCGCGGCTGGCTTTGATTTCACACAGGCGCGCCAGCTTCTCTGCCGTGAAGCCCGCTTCATCCACCACCGTGCCGCTGGAGTCAGAGGCGGTCACCACGCGAGCGCCAAACTGCATCGCTTTTTCAATCGCGTACAGCGCCACGTTACCGGAGCCGGAAACGGCTACGCGCATGCCTTCGAAGCCTAAGCCGTGACGCTTGAGCATGGCCTCTGTGAAGTAAACCAGGCCGTACCCGGTCGCTTCCGGGCGGATCAGGCTCCCGCCAAACGACAGCCCTTTGCCGGTAAAGACGCAGGCGCTGTTGTTGGAAAGCTTTTTCATCATCCCGGCCATAAAGCCCACTTCACGTCCGCCCACGCCGATATCACCGGCAGGCACGTCGGTGTCCGGGCCGAGGTGACGGTAGAGTTCGGTCATCAGCGCCTGGCAGAAACGCATCACTTCACCTTCGCTTTTGCCTTTCGGGTCGAAATCGCTGCCGCCTTTTCCGCCGCCCATGGGCAGCGTGGTCAGTGCGTTTTTAAAGGTCTGCTCGAAGCCGAGGAATTTCAGAATCGACAAATTCACGGAAGGGTGGAAGCGCATACCACCCTTAAACGGGCCAATGGCCGAGTTAAACTGGACGCGCCACGCGCGGTTAACCTGCACCTGATTGCGATCGTCCACCCAGGTCACGCGGAACTGGATCACGCGCTCTGGCTCGACCAGGCGTTCGAGCAACGACATCTGGCGATAGCGCGGGTTTTGTTCAAGGAAGGGCCACAGGGTGGTCATCACTTCACGCACGGCCTGGGCGAACTCGCTTTGGTGCGGGTCGCGCTGCTGAACATGGGCAAGGAAACTTTCCAGAGAGCGTGTCTGATCCATAGATATAAGAACCTCTTATAATAATGTTTGTATATGACTTATGCATTTTGTGTTGTTTTTTGACTATACCACCCGTACCGCTTTGTGTGGCAAGCAGAAATTCAGGACGAAAGGGAAATTAATGACAGGTGCTGCGTCATAACCAAAAGCGATGGCGCGCTAAATTAAAGATTCTGCCCGATTTACCGTTATAGTCATTATCAGGACACAACAGGAAGAGAAGTCTATGAACCGTTACGTGATGGCCGCGTTATCATTGATGTTGACCGCAGGCGCGCAGGCTGACCGCATTCGCCCGGATGTAGAAGTGAACGTGCCGCCAGAAGTGTTTAGCTCCAGCGGCCAGCGTGCGCAGCCGTGTAACCAGTGCTGCATTTATCAGGATCAAAACTATTCTGAAGGGGCCGTCGTGAAGGCGGATGGCGTGCTGCTGCAGTGCCAGCGCGACGAGCGCGCCATCAGCACGAACCCGCTGGTCTGGCGTCGCGTAAAACAATAAACGCCTCCAGCAGGGGAATATCCGCGGGGGCTAAGGTATAGCCAAACGCCTCTTCAGGCGTACACCACGCCAGCGCGCTGTGCTAGTGCGCCCTGAGCTCGCCGCTAAACGCAGGAACGTGCCAGGCGTGCAGGTTGATTAAGCGCTGCGAGACTTCGCGCTGGTGGCTTGCCACGTATTGCGCAGGGCGTGCTTCAATACCCAACTCTTCACGCAGCTCGCGGATAAGCGCCTCGGGCTGGGTTTCACCCGCCTCGACTTTGCCGCCTGCAAATTCCCACATGCCCGGCTGGTCGGCGTGGGCAGGGCGCTGCGCCAGTAAAATTTTGTCGTCTTTTTCGATGATGGCGGCAACGACATCGAGTGTTTTCAGCATGGTCGTCAATAATTGATGGCGAAAAAAGACATATTATCGTGCCCTTTCTCAGAGTCCAGTAATCAGGAGAATCAGGTGAAAGAGACCACCGCCTGGGTTGCCCCTATCGAATCCCTTCCCGCCAGCCTTACACCCATTGCCGTGATGCAGAAAAAGCATTTTGGCGCCGTGCTGAATCCCACGCGCTGGTGGGGGCGCATGCCGCGTCTGTTCTGGCTGGTCGCGCTGTTCGTCGGTTTTCTGGAGCGTCGTCGCGCGCGCCTGTCACCCGTGCTGCGTTCGCTGCTCATGACGCGGGTGTCCCAGCTTTGCCACTGCGCTTTCTGTATTGATGCCAACAGCCTGCGGCTGGCCGAGCGCTGCGGGGCGCTGGAAAAGGTGCAGGCCGTGAGCGACTGGCAGGGTTCCGCCTTGTTCACGGAGCAGGAGCGCGCGGCGCTGGCCTACGCCGAGGCGGTGACCGCCACGCCGCCCCGGGCGGATGAGGCCATCAGAACGGCGCTGAAGCGCCACTTTACGGAAGATGCCATCACCGAGATGACGGCGCTCATTGCCTTTCAGAATCTCTCTGCCCGCTTTAACGCCGCGCTGGATATTCCGGCGCAGGGGCTATGCGCCACCTTTAACGAGACGCCCCATGCTTGATCGCCATTTTCACCCGCGGATAAAACCGGCGCTGAATCGTCTGGTCTCTATGCTGGACAGGCCGGGCATCACGCCAGACGGATTGACCCTGACCGGGTTTGCCATCGGCGTGCTGGCGCTGCCGTTTCTGGCCCTCGGCTGGTATCCGGCGGCGCTGGTCGCCATCGTGCTTAACCGCCTGCTGGACGGTCTGGACGGGGCGCTGGCGCGCCGCAGAGGGTTGAGCGATGCGGGAGGATTTCTCGATATCGCGCTCGACTTTCTGTTCTACGCCCTGGTGCCGTTTGGCTTTGCGCTGGCAGCACCGGCGGAAAATGCGCTGGCGGCCGCCTGGCTGCTGTTCGCGTTTATCGGGACCGGCAGCAGTTTTCTGGCGTTCGCGGCCCTGGCCGCGAAGCACGACATCGACAACCCCGGCTATGCGCACAAGTCGTTTTATTACATCTGCGGGTTAACGGAAGGGACGGAGACCATCGTGCTGTTTGTGCTGTGCTGCCTTTTTCCTGCGCACTTTACGCTCTTCGCGTGGGTATTCGGCGCGCTGTGCTGGCTGACCACCACAACGCGCATCTGGAGCGGCTACGTGACGCTGAAGTCACTTAACCCTTAGCGCGCGCTTTCAGGCCCGCGCTCACCGGTCGTCACCGGGTTCTGCGGATGACTGCTCCATTCGTACCAGCCGCCGTCATAGACGGCGATATTCTTCCAGCCCATCGCCCGGGCGTACATAAAGGTTTCAGACGCCCGCCAGCCGGTGCCGCAGTAAAACGCGACGTGCTGTTCCGGCAGAATATTCCAGCGCTTCCAATGGGCGGCGATGTCGTCAGCGCTGCGCATGGTGCCATCCGGGTTATGGAAATCCTCCATGTGGGTGGCATCGCTGCCCGCGTGACCCCAGCGGGCACCGGCAATTTCACCTTTTGGCTTGATGTAGCTGTAGCCGCTGGTTTCGCCGATGAACTCCGGCCACGAGCGTATGCTGACCAGAGAGGCATCCTGACGGTGCAGCATGTCGCGCGCCTGTTCCATATCCACCATCAGCTGCGGCTGACCGGGGATCGGCGCGCCGAAATCGGGGGCGGGCGTCACTTTACCGGGCGTACCGCGCTCAACCGGCAGGCCTGCATCCGACCACGCCTTCCAGCCGCCGTCGAGAATACGCACATCCTTCACGCCCGCATACAGCATAATCTGCGCCACGCGCGCGGCGGCGTAGACGTCGCGGCCATACAAAATGACGGTGGTATCGTGACGGATCCCGTGCTTCGCCAGCATCGCTCTCAGCTTGTCGTCGGAGACTTTATTCCACAGCGGTTCGCTTTCCACCTCGTTGGTGTCGATATAGCCCGCGCCGGGAATGTGGTTCAGCAGGTAAAACTTCGGTGCACCCCAGGCGGCCTCAATCACTTTCCAGTCGCCCGCCGGTGCGGCAGCCACGGGTTTACCCTGCTGGAGCCGGTGGATCCACTGCGGGTAAACCAGCTGTTCAAAGTGAGGCAGGCGCTGAAGGCGCTCGGGCGTCTGCAGAGCATCGCTGAGCAGCGAAACGTGGCGGTACCCGGCTTTCTCCAGGCGGGCTTTCACCGCCTGGTTATCGTTCTCGTCGCCGTACAGGGCGATGGTCGTCGCAGGGGTAAGCTGATGCTGTTTTGCCCACAGCGCAATCTGCTCGTCGCTCATGGCGCTGAGCCAGGCGGCAGCAAGGTTGAGCGCGGCGGGTTCATGCCCGGAGGGGCCGCTGAGCGTCTGCGGCCAGCCGTTATAGAAGGCGCTGGCGCGGGTGTCGACAGGCGTGCCGTGCTGTGCCTGAAGCTGAGACAGCGTGATGGCGTTGGGCATATCAGCCGCCAGCGAGGAAAAAGAAGCGAGGCCGCAGAGCAGGGCCAGCGCTGTCAGTTGAGAAACACGTTTCATCGAATAACCTGACGTCAGTAAAAGAGGGGGGCATTGTCGTCTCTCCCGAAACGGAAAACATTGCGTTAGCACATTATTGCCAGCGAGAAATCTCAATCAGCTCGCCGCCGGGTGGAATATCGTCCTCATCGTGCGTGACCAGCACCGCCGGAATATTGCGCGCGCGGACGGCGTCAAATACCCATGCCCGAAACGTGGCGCGTAACGCTTTATCGAGGCGGCTGAACGGTTCATCCAGCAGCAGCGCCTGCGGCTCCGCGAGCAGGGCCCGCAGCAGGCTGACCCGGGCACGCTCCCCGCCGGAGAGGGTGGCTGGATCGCTGGCGTAATGGCCGCTCAGCCCGGCGGAATCCAGCGCCTGCGCGACCGCCTCCCGACGCGCGCGTCCGTTGATGCGCTCAGGCAGCGCCAGCAGCAAATTTTGCCCGACGCTGAACTGATCGAACAGCAGCGCGTCCTGAAAGAGAATACCCAGCCCGCGGGACTCCACGGGAAGCGCGTCGCAGCGACGCGCGTCGAGCCACAGTTCGCCCCGCGCCTGGAAATCGTCTGACAGCGCGCCGACCATCCAGGCAAAAAGGGTCGACTTTCCGCTGCCGGACGGCCCCATCAGGGTGACGATCTCCCCGCGGGGCACGCAAAAACTGACCTCGCGGAAAAGCGGTTCGATGGTGAGATTTTTTACCTTCAGCATTAACGTAACCCTTGTCGGTAGCGGCCCACGAGCCGGGATAGCAGGGCGGCAAGACCAAATACCGTGCCCGTGACCAGCAGTAATCCCAGCGCCCGGTTAGCGAGAATCGGGATGCTGCCCCCGCTGCTGAGCGCCACGGTTTCGGTGGTCAGCGTGGCGAAATGCCCCGCGCCCAGCCACAGCGTCGGCATATATTGCGCCATGCTGACGGAAAAGCCGGTGGCAAAGGCCAGTAGCGCAGGGCGCACCAGCAGCGGGCATTTCAGCAGTAAAAAGATTTTTGTCCGTCGCCAGCCGAGGGTTCTGGCGGTGAGAATAAGCCGGGGATCGATCCGGCGCCAGGCGGGTTGCAGCACCAGCAGCATCCACGGCAATACCCACAGGAGGTGGCTCCAGAGCACGGCGGCGTAGTGCCCGTCGATGCCCAGGTGCAACGCAATGGCATACTGGCCGGTGACGAGCGGGAGGGCCGGAAGGGCGAGCGGTAACCATACCCACAGCGTGCCGCGCTGCGGGCCCCACTCCAGCCAGAGTAACCCGACGACCAGGGCAATCAGGGCTGAAAGCAGACCGAAGGAAAGGCTGGTTCCCACCGGGCCAACGTCATCCCGTTGCGCCAGCATCAGCAGTACTGCGGCGCACAGGACGCCGCAGGCGGGCAGAAACCCGCTCAGTGCCCGCTCAGGCCGGACGCGCTGCGACCGGGGACGCGTTCCGGTGAGGTCCGCAAGTGTGCGAACCCATGCCTTCCAGAGTCCGTATCCCAGAGCGGCAAGCGCGGCCAGCAGCAGAAGGAGAAGCAGGCACAGCAGCGTCCCTTTTGCCTGCTGCTGCGCGTCGCCCTGGTTTAACCACTGCCAGGCCAGCACGGCCAGGGTAGGCGGGTTGCCGGGCCCGAGAACGATCGCCACGTCCACGACCGACAGCGACCATGCCAGCACCGCCAGCATGACTGCCCCGAGGACGGGCGCGATAGCTGGCAGAATCAGCCAGCTCAGCGTCTGAAATCGCCCGTAGCCGAGCGTCTGCAGGACGATCTTCTGCTGCGCGAGCCGTTTTTCCGGCAGTACGGCATAAATCGCCCACAGGACAAACGCGCTCTCTTTGACCGCGAGCGTCAGCCCCAGCCCGACGCCGTAGCGGTCAAACGGCGGCGAACAGACGGTGCAGACCTGATAAAACAGGCCGCCCTCGGCAAACAGCAGTAGCGCGCCGGTGGCGAACGCTGCATGGGGGATCGCCAGCAGCCACGGCAGGCGGGTTGTGAGACGTCGCCAGCGTTTACCGGGCCAGAGAAGGCTGACGAGGAGAAGGGCAATGAACAACGCCCCCAGCGTGGCGATGAGCGTTGAGACCAGCGTGGCGACGGCCGCCTGCGGGAGCTGCGGATCGTTCAGCAGCCGCTGCCAGTTTGTCAGCGAAAACGCCGGGGCAAGCAGCATGGCGCCGGCGGGCAGGATCGGCAGATAAATCACCGCCATCGCCAGCCGGACGAGCCCGCTCAGCGGGTGCCGTAACGACGCAGCCATTCCTGCTCCAGCGCGTTCACCCAGGCGGACTGCGGCTCGGCAAGCACCTTCGGCAGCCCCTGAGTCGTGTGGGCCAGCAGCTGTCTGGCTTCTTCTTCGGGCAGCGTTTTCGCATCCAGCACGCTCGGATCGCCCCAGATGGCCGGGTCAGCTTTACGGATCTGCGCCTGCGGCGACAGCAGGAAATTGGCGACCATTTTCGCTCCCGCGCTCGCGCTGGCGTTGGCCGGAATCGCCACAAAATGGACGTTGCCGAGCATCCCGCTCTGAAAACCAAAGCTGTAGCTGTCGGCGGGCAGTTCGCCGCTCGCCACTTTCTGCTGCGCATGGGCCGGGTTAAAGGTCAGCGACAGATTCAGGCTGCCGCTGGCAAGCAGGGCATCCATCCGAGCAGGAGAAGGGGGAAAATCTTTCCCTTCGCGCCACAGCAGCGGGTGGAGCGTGTCCAGATAATCCCAGAGCGGGGCCGTGACCTCGGCAAAGGTGCTATCGGGGGCCTTTTGCAGCGCCTCCGGGTGAGCGGTTAGCGTCATCAGCAGCTGCTCAAGAAATGCCGTGCCGGTAAAATCGGGCGGGCGGGGATAGCTGATCTTGCCCGGATGCTGCTGCGCGTACGCCAGCAGTGCCTGAGGATCCACAGGCGGCGTCGGCATGCTGGCTTTGCGGGCGATAAAGGTCAGCTGCGCGCCGCCCCACGGCGATTCCGCGCCGTCTGTGGGGATAGCAAAATCCTCCGTAACCGGTTTGCGGGTATCGACATAGCGCCAGTTGGGCAACGTCTGCGCCCATCCGGTCTCCAGCAGGTTTGCCTCTTTCAGCGTGCGGAAGTTCTCGCCGTTAACCCACAGCAGGTCAACGGAGCCGTTGGTCTTACGCCCCGCGGCGGCTTCGGTCTGAATACGTTTTACCGCGTCGGCAGCATCCGCCAGCGGGACAATTTTAAGGGTAATGGCATAGTGCGTTTGCATCTCGCCGCTGACCCACTCCAGATAGCGGTTGACCGCCGGATCGCCGCCCCAGGCGTTAAACCAGACGGTCTGGCCTTTGGCCTGTTGCTGAATAGCCTGCCAGCCGTCGGCGGCATACAGAGGGGCCGCCAGCAGCAGCCCGGTCAGAAACGCGCAAAAACGCACACGGCGCATAATGCCTCACTTTTTAGCAGACGGGAGATAACGGGAAAACAGCCGGCGGGTGACCAACGGCAATAACCCCAGTAGTGTAAAGGCGAATAGCATGCCCGGCGACAAAATATCGCGCAGCGAGGTCACTTTTCCCAGCTCGCGCCCGGCGTTGAGAAAGACCACCGTCGCGGGCAGCATGGCGACCTGGCTGACCCACCAGTAGCGAAATACTCCCATGCGGGTCAGTCCCATCAGCAAATTCACCAGGAAAAACGGGAACAGCGGCATCAGGCGCAGGGCAAAAAGATAGCCCGCGCCGTCGCGCGCCATGCCGGTATTCACCGTACCCATCTGCCTGGCAAACCGCCGTTGCACCCAGTCGCGCAAAAGATAGCGGCTGGCGAGCATCGCCAGCGTGGCCCCAAGCGTGGAGGCAAACGAGACCAGCACAGTGCCTTCCCACAGGCTAAACAACGTCCCGCCCAGCAGGGTCAGGATCGCCGCGCCGGGGATCGAGAGGGCGGAGACCGCCACATAGACCGCAAAGAAGATCAGCGCGCTGCGCAGCGGCGAGTGGTCGACATAGGAGAGTAATGCCTGCTGGTGCGTTTTAATCCCTTCCAGGGAGAGGGTTCCCGGCGGAAGCATGATAAACGCCAGAATAAAGGCGCCCAGAAGGGCGCACAGGAAGAGTGTTTTTGAAAGGTTCACGCGTCATTACAGCTTGAATTTAGCCCACACTGGCGCGTGGTCAGACGGTTTTTCCATGCTGCGGATGTCGTAGTCGATCCCGGTTTCGATGCAGCGCTCGGCCAGCGGGGAACTGGCCAGCAGAAGATCGATACGCAGGCCGCGGTTGTCGTCAAAGCCTTTAGAGCGATAGTCAAACCAGGAGAAGCGATCCTGCGTTTCCGGGTTGGCATTGCGGAAGGTATCCACCAGGCCCCAGCCCAGCAGGCGCTCCATCCACTCACGCTCTTCCGGCAGGAAGGAGCATTTGCCGGTGCGCAGCCAGCGTTTGCGGTTCTCTTCGCCAATACCGATATCGAGATCCGTCGGGCTGATATTCATGTCGCCCATGATCAGCACCGGATTCTCTTTTTTGAGTTCGGTGGTCAGGTAGTCCTGCAGATCCTGATAAAACTTCGCTTTCGCCGGGAATTTGGTCTCATGGTCACGGCTCTCACCCTGCGGGAAATAGCCGTTGATGACCGTGATATTGCCGATCGCAGAAGGGACTTCCGCCATGATAATGCGACGCTGTGCTTCTTCACCGTCGCCCGGGAAGCCGCGACGCACGGAAACCGGCGGCGCTTTGGTCAGCAGCGCGACGCCATAGTGACCTTTCTGGCCGTGATAAAAGACGTTGTAGCCGAGTTTCGCCACCTCTTCGAGGGGGAACATGTCGTCGTGAACCTTTGTCTCCTGCAGGCCGATCACATCTGGCTGATGTTGCTCAACGATAGCTTCAAGCTGATGAGGGCGGGCACGCAGGCCGTTGATATTAAAAGAGACAAATTTCATAGTCGCTGCCAGTGCAAGGTGAATAGTGCAAGGATGGTAGCAGAATTTGCGTCAACTGTTACCGGGTTCGACCAATAACTGCGACATATAATGCCGGTGGTGCAATATTTGCACCATTCTGACGCGCTTCGCCCCCAAAGAGGGCGTAAATGGCCGATAAATTTCGCGAGCGATCACAATTCCAGAATTATATTTGGCCTGTGCATACTCTTTCTGATTTTCATGCGGCAAAGCGCCGCTTGCCGTAAAAATATTCACTTTTTATGCACTAACAGTGAATAACTCCATGTTGTAACTCATTGATATTCTGTTGCCTCAACCCGTTTATGCATTTTTATCGCTGGCTGGCACGAAGGCTGCAATCTACATTCACAGTGCAAACACTCAATTATTTAACATTCAAATAACCTTTTATTTACCGGATGAGGTCGCTATGTCTCTGTCAATTACGCGTGAAAATTTCGATGAATGGATGATGCCGGTTTACGCTCCGGCGGCTTTTATTCCGGTTCGTGGGGAAGGCTCGCGCCTGTGGGATCAGCAGGGTAAAGAGTATATCGACTTTGCCGGTGGGATTGCGGTGAACGCGCTGGGGCATGCCCACCCGGCGCTGCGTCAGGCGCTCAATGACCAGGCAGCGAAGTTCTGGCATACCGGCAACGGCTTTACCAACGAGCCCGCGCTGCGCCTGGCCAAAAAACTGATCGACGCGACGTTTGCCGAAAAAGTCTTTTTCTGTAACTCGGGGGCGGAAGCCAACGAAGCGGCGCTGAAGCTGGCGCGCAAATATGCGCACGATAAGTTTGGTACCCACAAGAGCGGTATCGTGGCGTTTAAAAATGCCTTCCACGGACGCACGCTCTTTACCGTCAGCGCGGGTGGCCAGCCTTCCTACTCGCAGGATTTCGCACCGCTGCCGCCGGATATCCGTCACGGTATTTATAACGATCTGCAGTCTGCCAGCGAGCTGATTAACGACACCACCTGTGCGGTGATCGTCGAGCCGATGCAGGGTGAGGGTGGCGTGCTTCCGGCGCAAAAGGAATTCCTGCAGGGGCTGCGCGAGCTGTGCGATCGTCATAACGCGGTGCTGATTTTCGACGAAGTGCAGACCGGCGTGGGCCGCACCGGCGAGCTGTATGCCTATATGCACTACGGCGTCACGCCGGACGTGCTGTCGACCGCCAAAGCGCTGGGCGGCGGCTTCCCGATTGGCGCAACGCTGACCACCGATAAATTCGCCAGCGTGATGACCGTCGGCACCCACGGCACCACCTACGGCGGCAACCCGCTGGCCACTGCCGTTGCCGGACAGGTGCTCGACATCATTAATACCCCTGAGGTGCTGAAGGGCGTTAAGCAGCGCCACGACTGGTTTGTTGAGCGCCTGAATGCCATCAACGGCAAGGTTGGCCTGTTTAAAGAAATTCGTGGCCTGGGGCTGTTAATCGGCTGCGAGCTCACCGCTGAGTTTGCCGGAAAAGCTAAACTAATTTCACAGGAAGCGGCAAAAGTGGGTGTGATGGTGCTGATTGCCGGTGCCAACGTCGTGCGTTTTGCTCCCGCGCTGATTGTCAGCGAGGAAGAGGTGCAAACCGGTCTGGACCGCTTTGCGCTGGCGTGTGAAAAGGTGAAATCCGGGGTGTCATCATGATGGTCATCCGTCCCGTTGAGCGCGGCGATCTCGCCGGGCTCATGCAGCTTGCCGGTAAGACGGGAGGCGGGCTGACCTCGCTTCCTGCCGATGAAAAAACGCTGTCGGCGCGCATTGAGCGCGCCCTTCAAACCTGGCAGGGGACGTTGCCAAAAAGCGAACAGGGGTATGTGTTCGTGCTGGAAGACACCGACACGGGGACCGTGGCCGGGATCTGCGCCATTGAAGTGGCCGTCGGGCTTAACGACCCGTGGTACAACTACCGCGTCGGCACCATGGTTCATGCCTCGAAAGAGCTGAACGTCTATAACGCGCTGCCGACGCTGTTCCTCTGCAACGACCACACGGGCGCCAGCGAGCTTTGCACGCTGTTCCTCGACCCGGCGTGGCGCAAGGAGGGCAACGGCTACCTGCTTTCCAAATCGCGCTTTATGTTTATGGCCGCCTTCCGCGATCGCTTTAACGAAAAGGTGGTTGCGGAGATGCGCGGCGTGATCGACGACACCGGCTATTCACCGTTCTGGGAGAGCCTGGGCGAGCGCTTCTTCTCGATGGAGTTTAGCCGGGCGGACTATCTCTGCGGCACGGGTCAGAAAGCCTTTATTGCCGAACTGATGCCGAAGCATCCTATCTATACCCATTTCCTCAGCCCGGAAGCGCAGGCGGTGATCGGTGAAGTGCATCCGCAAACCGCGCCTGCCCGCGCGGTGCTGGAGAAAGAAGGGTTCCGCTACCGCAACTATGTCGACATCTTTGACGGTGGGCCCACGCTTGAGTGCGATATCGACCGCGTGCGCGCTATCCGTAAAAGCCGGCTGGTTGAGGTCTCTGAAGGCCAGCCCGCGCCGGGCGACTGGCCGGCATGCCTGGTGGCGAACGAAAATTACGCCAACTTCCGTGCGATGCTGGTGCGGACCAACCCGAAATGTGAACGTCTGGTGCTGACGGCTGCAGAACTGGATGCCCTGAAATGTAACGCCGGCGATAGGGTTCGCCTGGTGCGTCTCTGCCCTGAGGAGAAAACAGCATGACATTATGGATTAACGGTGACTGGGTCACGGGCGAAGGCGAACAGCGCGTAAAGACCAATCCGGTAGGAAAAGAGGTGCTCTGGAAGGGGAATGACGCCAGCGCCGAGCAGGTGGAACAAGCCTGCCATGCCGCTCGCCGCGCGTTCCCGGCGTGGGCAAAACAGCCTTTCGCCGTGCGCCAGGCGCTTGTTGAAAAGTTTGCCGGGCTGCTGGAGGCAAATAAGGCCGAACTGACGCGCATCATCGCGTCTGAAACCAGTAAACCGCGCTGGGAAGCGGCAACCGAAGTGACAGCGATGATCAACAAAGTCGCCATTTCGGTGAAGGCGTACCACACCCGCACCGGCGAACAGCACACCGAGATGCCGGACGGCGCGGCCACGCTGCGCCACCGTCCGCACGGCGTGCTGGCGGTGTTTGGTCCGTACAACTTCCCGGGGCATCTGCCGAATGGCCACGTTGTGCCCGCGCTGCTGGCAGGCAATACCGTGATTTTCAAGCCGAGCGAGCTCACCCCATTAACCGGCGAGGCGGTGGTTAAGCTGTGGGAACAGGCTGGCCTGCCGCCGGGCGTGCTGAATCTGGTGCAGGGCGGACGCGAAACCGGCCAGGCGCTGAGCGCGCTGAGCGATATCGACGGCCTGCTGTTTACCGGCAGCGCCGGGACGGGCTATCAGCTGCATCGCCAGCTGGCGGGGCAGCCGGAAAAAATCCTTGCTCTCGAGATGGGCGGCAACAACCCGCTGATTGTGGAAGACCCTGACGATATCGACGCCGCGGTGCACCTGACGATTCAGTCCGCCTTTATTACCGCCGGACAGCGCTGCACCTGCGCCCGCCGCCTGCTGGTGAAACGGGGCGCGCAGGGGGATGCGTTCCTCAAACGTCTGGTTGAGGTGAGCGCGCGTCTGGTGCCAGCCGCGTGGGATGCCGATCCGCAGCCGTTTATCGGCGGGCTGATTTCCGAACAGGCCGCGCTGAACGTGCTGAAGGCCTGGCAGGACCACGTTGCGCGCGGCGCGAAAACCCTGCTCGAGCCGAAACAGGTTCAGCCGGGTGCCTCGCTCCTGACGCCGGGCATCGTTGAGATGAGCGGCGCGAGCAACGTGCCGGATGAAGAGGTCTTTGGCCCGCTGCTGTGCGTCTGGCGCTATGACGATTTTGACGACGCCATCGCAATGGCCAATAACACCCGCTACGGTCTGTCGAGCGGGCTGATTTCGCCGCATCGCGAGAAGTTTGACCAACTGCTGCTGGAAGCGCGCGCCGGGATTGTGAACTGGAATAAACCGCTGACCGGGGCCGCGAGCACCGCGCCGTTCGGCGGCGTGGGCGCGTCGGGGAACCATCGCGCCAGCGCGTGGTATGCCGCTGATTACTGTGCCTGGCCGATGGCGAGCCTGGAAACCCCGGCGCTGACGCTGCCGGAGACGCTTAACCCGGGGCTGGACTTTACCGGAGGGGATCGTCATGAAAGCGCGTGAAGTTAACTTTGACGGGCTGGTGGGGCTGACGCACCACTACGCCGGTCTCTCTTTTGGTAATGAAGCCTCCACGAAGCACCGTTTTCAGGTTTCCAACCCGAAGCTGGCGGCGAAGCAGGGGCTGCTGAAGATGAAAGCGCTGGCGGATGCCGGTTTCCCGCAGGCGGTGATCCCGCCGCAGGAGCGTCCGAACGTGGCGGTGCTGCGTCAGCTCGGCTTTAGCGGCACCGATGAGCAGGTGGTCGAAAAAGCGGGGACGCAGACGCCGCACCTGCTCTCGGCGGCAAGCTCCGCCTCTTCGATGTGGGTCGCCAACGCGGCAACCGTCGCGCCGTCAGCCGATACGCTGGATGGCAAAGTCCACCTGACGGTGGCGAACCTGAATAACAAGTTTCACCGCGCCACCGAAGCGGAAACCACCGAGCGCGTGCTGCGCGCCATTTTCAACCAGGATGCCCATTTCGCGGTGCATCAGGCCCTGCCGCAGGTGGCGATGTTTGGCGACGAAGGCGCGGCCAACCATAACCGCCTGGGGGGCGATTATGGCGAGCCGGGTGTGCAGCTGTTTATTTACGGGCGAGAAGAGGGGGGCCACGTCGCGCCAACCCGTTATCCTGCCCGTCAGACGCTGGCGGCCAGCCAGGCGGTTGCCCGCCTGAACCAGGTGAATCCTTCCCAGGTGATTTTTGCCCAGCAGAACCCGCATGTGATCGACCAGGGCGTGTTCCACAACGACGTGATTGCCGTTTCTAACCGCCAGGTGCTGTTCTGCCACGAGCAGGCGTTTGCCCATCAGGAAAAGCTGCTCGCCACGCTGCATGAGCGCGTGCGCGGCTTCACGCCTGTCCAGGTGCCAACGGAGGCGGTGAGCGTGCAGGACGCGGTTGAAACGTATCTGTTCAATAGCCAGCTGCTCAGCCGCGATGACGGCAGCATGATGCTGGTCCTGCCGCAGGAGTCCCGGGATCATCAGGGCGTATGGCGCTACCTGACCGAGCTGGTGAAGGCGGATAACCCGATTGACGAACTGCGCGTGTTTGACCTGCGTGAAAGCATGGCCAATGGCGGTGGTCCAGCCTGTTTACGTCTGCGTGTGGTCTTGACTCAGGACGAAATGCAGGCGGTTAACCCGGCGGTCATGATGAACGATACGCTCTTTACGCGCCTGAATGACTGGGTCGATCGCTACTATCGCGACCGGCTAACGCAGGCCGATCTGGTTGACCCGCAGCTTCTGCGCGAAGGTCGCGAGGCGCTGGACGCGTTGTCGACAATCCTGCAGCTGGGATCGGTTTATCCGTTCCAGCGCTAAAGGAGTGGGTATGGAAAATTTACTGGCGCTGACCCTGGCCGATGAAACGCCGGAACAGAAAGAGGGGGATGGCCCCTCATTTCGCTGGCGGTGGCTGGGGCGCGGGGTGCTTGAGCTGACGCCGACCGCAAAGAGCGATCTCTCGCTGCTGCTTTCAACGGGCATTCACGGGAATGAAACGGCGCCCGTTGAGATTGTCGATCTGCTGCTGCGCGCGCTGTATCGCAATGAAATTGCCCTGAAGTGCCGCGTGCTGGTGGTGCTCGGCAATCCCCCTGCGCTGGCGCAAAATAAACGGTATCTGGTGAGCGACATTAACCGCATGTTCGGCGGGCGCTGGTCGCAGTTTCCGCAGAGTGACGAAACGGCGCGGGCAGCGTGGCTGGAGAACGTGGTGATCGCGTTCTTTGCCGCTGCGGGTCCCGTGCGCTGGCATCTGGATCTGCATACGGCCATCCGCGCGTCCTACCATGTCCGCTTCGGCGTGCTGCCGCAGCGCAATCAGCCGTGGGAGGAAGATTTCCTGAGCTGGCTGGGAGATGCCGGGCTGGAGGCGCTGGTGTTTCACCAGTCGCCGGGCGGAACCTTTACGCACTTCACCTGTGAGCACTTTGGTGCGTTGTCCTGTACGCTGGAGTTGGGGAAAGCGCTGCCGTTTGGGGAAAACGATCTCACCCGCTTTGCGCCAACGCATCTCGCCCTGCGGGCGCTGCTGGGCGGGTCGGCTCCCGAGCCTACGCACCAGACCGTTGAGCGGTACCGGGTCGTACAGCAGATCACGCGCCGCAGCGACGCCTTCCTGCTCCACATGGCCGCACACACCCTCAACTTCACCCCGTTCCGCAAAGGGGCGCTGCTGGCCGAGGATGGCGAGGAACGTTACGAGGTGCAGAAAACCACCGAGTATGTTTTATTCCCTAACCCAACCGTCGCGTTTGGCCTGCGGGCCGGGCTGATGCTGGAAAAAATATCCTGAACCTTTCCCCTCTCATCATCCGGGAGGGGAAGTTAAATACCTTTTCTTAGCAATTAAAGCGCGTGAACGTGTTTTGCAGAATATTCCTGGTGAATTGCTTTATTATTCACCTTCACTCCGTTATACTTTTGCTAAATCGCTTTAAAATCATCGTATTGAATATTTTTGGTTGCAACTCTCCACGCTTTATCCTTATTTCCTCCACATTTGGCGAAAATTTGTTTTTTACACTTTCATTGTTTTACCGTTGCTCTGACTAATTGACGATAAACCCCGTAAAGTTAATCTCGTCAACACGGCATAGCGCCGAAGAATAACTGAAAGAAAGGAAATAAATTATGCGTAAGTTTACTGCACTGTTTGTTGCTTCTACCCTGGCTCTGGGCGCTACCAGCATGGCGTTCGCCGCAGATACTGCGACCACCACCGCTGCCGCGCCTGCTGAAGGCAAAATGATGATGCATCATAAAGGCCCGGGTATGCACAACGAGATGATGATGTTTAAGGATCTCAACCTGACGGATGCGCAGAAACAGCAGATCCGCGATATCCGGAAAAGCGAACGCGACCAGATGAAACGTCCGCCGCTGGAAGAGCGTCGTGCCATGCATGACATCATCGCCAGCGACAGCTTCGACAAGGCGAAAGCCGAAGCGCAGATCGACAAAATGGCCGAGCAGCACAAAGCCCGTATGCTGGCTCACCTGGAAACCCAGAACAAGATCTACAACATTCTGACCCCGGAACAGAAAAAACAATTTAATGCGAATTTTGAGAAGCGTCTGACAGAACGTCCGGCGATGGAAGGTAAAATGCCAGCACCAACCGAATAATCGGTTCACTCTCTTAAGACCGCCGGGATCCTGTCCACAAAAGCGCAATCGCTGTGGACAGGACCGGCGGTTTTTCTTTCCTGCCCTCTTGTCTGCCGCCGCCAGCGCGGTATGCTCCTGTAGTCGCATCAGAGAATGTTTGTAGAGTCATGGCGTTAGAATTTTTATTAACGTTCCGCTAAGGCCTGCCCGCTCTGCTGCCGATACTGTGTTGTGAATACCTAACGATAACAAACAAGACAGCAACGATAGCAATATCCTTGCCCTGGCACGGGTTGTGCCATTCAGGAGTGGTGATGGAGTTCTTTGATATCCGTAAGATGCCGGTCAGCCTCTGGCGCAATGGTGCGGGTGAAACGCGTGAGATTTGTTGTTTCCCTCCCGCAACGCGCGATTTTCACTGGCGCGCCAGTATCGCAACTATCGCCAGCAACGGCGAATTTTCCTCTTTTCCCGGCGTCGATCGGGTAATTACCTTGCTGGAAGGCGGGGAGGTGACGCTGGATGCGGGCCAGGCGTTCTTCCATACCCTGAAGCACCATCAGCCCTACAGCTTTGCCGGCGACCTGCCGGTGAAAGCGCTGCTGTCCGATGGGCGGATGGCGATGGACTTCAACATCATGACCCGTCGCGACTGCTGCCGGGCGAAGGTGCGCGTGGCTGACCGTACCTTTACCACCTTTGGCACACGCGCGGGCGTGGTGTTTGTGTTAAGCGGGGCGTGGCAGCTGGGTGATAAATTGCTGACGGCCGATCAGGGCGCCAGCTGGGAGGAGGGTACCCACACGCTGCGTCTGCTGGAGGCTCAGGGTACCTTATTGTTCAGCGAAATCACGTGGCTGCCAGGCCATTGAGCTCAATGATTTCAAACTTACCGGCCAGCACAGGTTTACAGAGAATTTTGTAGCCATCGTGGTCAAATCCGGCGGGCGTGCGCAGCAGGGTTGCCGCGTCGTTGATATCGTCGACAGCGCCCAGCCAGAGCCAGTTATTGACGATGTGATATTGGGTCATCGCGTCACCCACTTCTTTTAGCGCAACGGCGCTTTCCCAGGGCCAGCACTTCACGCTGATGGCCGCCAGACCGGCGAGGAGCCGGGCGTGGTGCGCCTCAACGCTCTCTTTCCCACAGCAGGCACCGGCACAGCGCTTCAGCGCGGATCGGAAACAGGCGCGTCCGCGCGTGGTCGCCTCCAGGCCCAAAAGGCTGTAGCAAAGCTGGAGCTCGTCCGCCAGCGTCTGCAGCGCCTGAAGTGCGGCACGTTTATTGGCGAACAGTCCGTAGAGATTCGGGGCATGAGAAAAATCGACGTCGCGCGCGTAGACGACCTGCGGCTTGCCTTCGTTGATCTGCAGGGAGCAGAGCTGACGGTTGCGGCGCAGGCGCTTGTTGAAAAGCGGCTGTTGTTCTTTTATCAACCGCGCCTCCAGCAACAGCGCGCCCATTTCTCCCGCCGTCTGGAACCAGGTAATGCGTCGCGACTGGCGCAGCATGGCGGCCTCATCCGGAGTACGCAGATGGGATAACACCCGACTGCGAATGTTAACGCTCTTGCCGATGTAGAGCGGCAGCGTGTCGCTTTCACCGTGAAAGATGTACACGCCCGGCTGTTTAGGCAATGCCTCAAGCCAGGGACGAAGGTGCTCGGGATATTCGTAGATAGCCGCCGCTTCAAACTCAAGACGCGGGGCGGATTGACGCCTGCTCACATACTGCTCCATATACTGTTCAGGCATACAGTGTAGCAGAGAGGGTTTGGTTAAAAAAGAGCCGGGTGGCGGCTACGCCTTACCCGGCCTACAAAACGGGGCTACCGTTTTGCGTTTATTTCCAGAAGTCGTCAAACACCGTAATTGGCGTGTGGCGCTTGTGCTCGGTTTTCAGATACCAGCCTTCGATGATCTTTGCGGTGCCTTCATCCAGCTTTTTGCCTTCCAGATAATCATCAATGTTGTCGTAGGTGACGCCAAGAGCCGCTTCATCCGGCAGGGAAGGGCGATCGTCCTCCAGATCGGCCGTCGGCGCTTTCTTATACAGATGCTCAGGACAGCCCAGCGCGGCAAGCAGCTGCTTACCCTGACGCTTGTTCAGGCGGAAGATCGGGTTGATGTCGGTGCCGCCGTCGCCGTACTTGGTGAAGAAACCGGTGATCGCTTCTGCCGCATGGTCGGTGCCGACCACGACGCCTTTGGTCATCCCGGCAATGCTGTACTGCGCTTTCATGCGCTCGCGGGCTTTCTCGTTGCCGCGAACAAAATCGCTTAACTCAATGCCCGCTTCGCGAAGCGCCTGCTCGCTTGCCAGCACGGAGCCTTTAATATTTACGGTCAGCACGCGGTCAGGCTGAATGAAGGCGATTGCATCCTGGCAATCCTGCTCGTCCGCCTGTACGCCATATGGAAGACGCACGGCGATAAATTGCAGGGTTTCATCTCCCGTCTCCTCGCGCAGCTCTGAAATTGCCATCTGGCAGAGCTTACCGGTCAGCGTTGAATCCTGGCCGCCGCTGATGCCCAGCACCAGAGATTTCAGGAAAGAGTTCTTCTTTAAATACGCTTTTAAAAAATCCACGCTGCGGCGGATCTCTTCATTTGCATCTACCGCAGGCTTCGCGCCCAGCGCCTGGATAATCTCTTGTTGCAGAGTCATCACGCTCTCCATAAACAGAATGTGTTAACTGTTAAAACTAACCCTTTGGACGTAAAACGACAAGGATCACAGTTTCGAGTGCGCTAATTTGCGCCGTTTTAGCAGGTTATCGTTGTTTTATTAGAATTTTCCGAAATTCGTCTGGCGTAATGCACAAAGTTGAACAATAGTACTTTTTATCCCATGCTTAGATAACACGCTGATAAACAAGAGGACGGAATATGAACAAGAACGTAGCAGGAATTCTTAGCGCAGCGGCGGTACTGACTATGCTGGCAGGGTGTACGGCCTACGATCGCACCAAGGATCAGTTTACGCAGCCCGTAGTAAAAGATGTCAAAAAAGGGATGACCCGTTCGCAGGTCGCTGCGATTGCCGGTAAACCTTCTTCCGAAGTCACCATGATTCATGCGAAAGGCACCTGCCAGACCTACATCCTGGGTCAACGTGATGGTAAGGCAGAAACCTACTTTGTCGCCCTGGATGATACCGGTCATGTGATCAACTCCGGCTATCAGACCTGTGCTGAATACGATACTGACCCGCAGGCACCTAAGGCGTAGTCACCCTGCTTGCCTGAGGATGTTAACAAACCGGCCCTGAGGCCGGTTTTTTTATGCATCGGAAAATCTTATTTCTTTTCGCGAATTATTTGCCCGAAATGTGAGGGTAGTCAACAAGCTAGGTCAATGAGAGACAATTTGAGTCTGTTCAGAATTATCCCCTGTCTGTACCATTGCGTATACTCACTCCAACGATAAACAACAGTACGCAAACTACCTGTCTGCCGGGACAGCGAGTCGAGTGAGAACGCGACGGCAGGTAGTCATACAAGAGGGAAATTACGATGGAAAAGAAACATATCTACCTGTTCTGCTCAGCGGGCATGTCAACCTCGCTTCTGGTGTCAAAGATGCGTGCGCAGGCTGAAAAGTATGAAGTCCCTGTGGTGATCGAAGCGTTCCCGGAAACGCTGGCGGGCGAAAAAGGTCAGACAGCCGATGTTGTTTTACTGGGACCGCAAATTGCCTATATGTTGCCCGAAATTCAACGACTGTTACCTAATAAACCGGTCGAAGTGATCGACTCGGGGCTGTACGGCAAGATTGATGGTTTAGGTGTTCTTAAAGCTGCTGTGGCAGCGATTAAAAAAGCTGCTAATTAATTTTTATTTTTCCCGTCAAAGAGTTATTTCACACACAATACGCCGTAACATGCGTTACGGCATTTAAGGGTATTTTCCTATGAGTAAAGTCATCGCTTCACTTGAAAAGGTACTCCTTCCTTTTGCTGTTAAAATAGGAAAGCAGCCTCACGTTAATGCCATCAAAAACGGCTTTATTAAATTAATGCCGTTGACGCTGGCCGGGGCCATGTTCGTTTTAATTAACAACGTTTTTCTGAGCTTTGGTGAAGGTTCCTTCTTTTATTCATTAGGAATTCGGTTAGACGCTTCCACAATTGAAACCCTTAATGGTTTTAAAGCCATCGGCGGCAACGTCTATAACGGTACGTTGGGGATTATGTCGCTGATGGCGCCTTTCTTTATTGGGATGGCGCTGGCAGAAGAGCGTAAGGTGGACCCACTGGCTGCCGGGTTATTATCCGTCGCCGCCTTTATGACAGTGACCCCGTACAGCGTCGGTGAAGCCTATGCTGTGGGCGCCAACTGGCTGGGTGGGGCTAACATCATCTCCGGTATTGTTATCGGCCTGGTGGTGGCAGAGATGTTCACCTTTATTATCCGTCGCAACTGGGTGATCCGCCTGCCGGATAGCGTACCGGCCTCCGTTTCCCGTTCATTTTCCGCGTTGATTCCAGGCTTCATTATTCTCTCTATTATGGGGATTATCGCCTGGGCGCTCTCCCACTGGGGCACAAACTTCCACCAGATCATCATGGACTCTATCTCTACGCCGCTGGCGTCTATGGGTGGCGTGGTCGGTTGGGCGTACGTGATTTTCACCTCTCTGCTGTGGTTCTTTGGCGTGCATGGTTCACTGGCACTGGCCGCGCTGGACAGCGGAATTATGACCCCGTGGGCACTGGAAAACGTTGCACTTTATCAGCAGTACGGCTCCGTTGATGCGGCGCTGGCAGCGGGTAAAACTTTCCATGTGTGGGCGAAGCCGATGCTTGACTCTTATATCTTCCTGGGCGGTACCGGGGCAACCTTGGGTCTGATCATCGCGGTCTTTATTGTCTCTCGTCGCGCAGACTACCGTCAGGTCGCGAAGCTGGCGCTGCCATCAGGCATCTTCCAGATTAACGAACCGATTCTGTTCGGTCTGCCAATCATCATGAACCCGGTCATGTTCATTCCGTTCATCCTGGTTCAGCCGCTGCTGGCCGCTATCACCCTGACGGCGTATTACATGGGCATCATTCCACCGGTCACCAACATTGCACCGTGGACCATGCCAGCGGGTCTGGGCGCCTTCTTCAACACCAACGGCAGCGTCGCAGCCTTCCTGCTGGCGATATTTAACCTCGGGATTGCCACCCTGCTGTACATGCCGTTCGTGGCGATTGCGAACAAAGCCGCCACCATCATTGATGAAGAAGAGAGCGAAGAGGATATCGCCCTCTCACTGAAATTCTAAGATTGACGGCGCGGGGAAACCCGCGCCAGCCACAAGGAGCTTAAAGATGTTAGATTTGGATAATATTGTCGCAGACGAAGCCGTCGAGAACGATCTCGAAGAAGTGGTGATGGGGCTTATCATCAACTCCGGGCAGGCCCGCAGCCTGGCCTACGCCGCGCTGAAGCAGGCCAAGCAGGGGGATTTTGCCGCGGCGAAAACCATGATGGAACAGTCCCGCACGGCGCTGAACGAAGCGCACCTGGTGCAGACAAAGCTGATTGAAAGCGATCAGGGCGAAGGGAAGATGAAGGTCAGCCTGGTGCTGGTCCACGCGCAGGATCACCTGATGACCTCGATGCTGGCACGCGAGCTGGTGGCGGAGCTCATTGAGCTTCACGAGAAGATGCAGTAAGTCAGACTGAGTAGCAGGAGGTCAGCACGATGGAAATTAAAACCGCACTTGAACAGCAGCTGTTTAATGGCAAAAATTTTCACGTGGTTATCTACAACAAAACGGAGAGCGCCAGTGGTCTGCATCAGCATGACTACTACGAGTTCACGATTGTTCTGACCGGCCGCTACTACCAGGAGATTAACGGTAAGCGCGTTCTGCTTGAACGAGGGGATTTTGTCTTCCTGCCGATGGGATCTTATCACCAGAGCTTTTACGAATTTGGTGCCACCCGTATTCTGAACGTGGGCGTCAGCAGACGTTTCTTCGAGAAGCATTATCTGCCGCTGGTGCCGTTCTGCTTTGTGGCCTCCCAGGTTTATCGCGTCAAAAACGAGTTCATGACCTGGATTGAAACGGTTATCGCCTCGCTTAACTTCCGCGACAATGAATTTGATGAGTTTATTGAAACGGTGACCTTCTACGTGATGAACCGGCTGCGCCATCATCGTGAAGAGCAGCAGGTGACGGATGATATTCCGCAATGGCTGCGCAGCACCGTTGAGCTGATGCACGATAAAAGCCAGTTCAGCGAAAATGCGCTGGAAAATATGGTCTCCCTGTCGGGCAAATCCCAGGAATATCTGACCCGCGCGACGCAGCGTTATTACCGTAAAACGCCCGTGCAAATTATTAATGAAATCCGCATTAATTTTGCTAAAAAACAGCTGGAAATTACCAACTATTCTGTTACCGATATTGCATACGAGTCAGGATACAGCAGCCCCAGCCTGTTTATTAAAACCTTTAAGAAATTGACGTCATTCACACCGAACAGTTACCGGAAAAATTTGACGGTAATTAATTAACTGTCGGCGGATTACCCGCCACGAATATTGCTTTAATGGCTTGCCCAAATAGCGGGAAGAGCACGCTATACCTTGCAGGCGATTAACCTGATACGCTAAGGGAGATATTATGCAGAAGAAATTAAAAGTCGTAACCATTGGTGGCGGCAGCAGCTATACCCCGGAATTACTCGAAGGTTTCCTGAAACGTTATCATGAATTACCGGTCAGCGAATTATGGCTGGTAGACGTTGAGGAAGGTCAGGAGAAGCTGAATATTATTTTCGACCTGTGCAAGCGCATGGTGGAAAAAGCGGGCGTGCCTCTGACCGTGCATAAAACCCTCGATCGTCGTCTGGCGCTGAAAGATGCGGATTTTGTCACCACCCAGCTGCGCGTCGGCCAGCTGAAGGCGCGTGAGCTGGACGAGCGTATTCCCCTGAGCCACGGGTATCTGGGGCAGGAGACCAACGGCGCGGGCGGCCTGTTTAAAGGCCTGCGCACCATCCCGGTGATTTTCGACATCGTCAAAGACGTGCAGGAGATCTGCCCGAACGCGTGGGTCATTAACTTCACCAACCCGGCCGGTATGGTGACCGAGGCGGTCTATCGTCATACGAACTTCAAGCGCTTTATCGGCGTCTGTAATATTCCGATCGGCATGAAGATGTTCATCCGCGACGTGCTGGCGCTGACCGACAACGACGATCTCTCCATCGATCTGTTCGGCCTGAACCACATGGTGTTTATTAAAGATGTCATCGTGAACGGAGAATCGCGCTTTGCCGAGCTTCTCGACGGCGTGGCCTCCGGTCGTCTGACGGCGGCATCGGTGAAAAACATCTTTGACCTGCCGTTCAGCGAAGGGCTGATCCGCTCGCTGAATCTGCTGCCTTGCTCGTACCTGCTTTACTACTTCAAGCAGAAAGAGATGCTGGCCATCGAAATGGGCGAGTATTATAAGGGCGGCGCGCGTGCGCAGATCGTTCAGAAGGTCGAAAAGCAGCTGTTCGATTTGTATAAAGACCCGAACCTGAACGTCAAACCGAAAGAGCTGGAGCAGCGCGGCGGGGCCTACTACTCCGATGCGGCGTGCGAAGTGATCAACGCCATCTACAACGACAAGCAGGCTGAGCACTATGTTAACGTCCCGCATCACGGCCATGTCGACAATATTCCGGCTGAATGGGCCGTCGAAATGACCTGCATCCTGGGGCGCGAGGGGGCTAAACCGCATCCCCGTATCACCCACTTCGATGACAAGGTCATGGGGCTGATTCATACCATCAAAGGCTTTGAAGTGGCAGCAAGCAACGCGGCGCTGAGCGGGGAACTCAACGACGTGCTGCTGGCCCTGAACCTCAGCCCGCTGGTGCATTCTGACCGCGACGCGGAGCAGCTGGCCAGCGAGATGATCCTGGCGCATGAAAAGTGGTTGCCGAACTTTGCTGCCACGATCGAGAAGCTGAAGTTCAAACAGCAATAAGAGGACGCACAATGGAAAACCTGCTGATCGTTAATGCTGATGATTTTGGCCTCTCGAAAGGCCAGAACTACGGCATTATTGAAGCCTGTCGCCGGGGGGTTGTGACCTCTACAACGGCGCTGGTTAACGCTGAGGCGGTTGAACACGCGGCGCAGCTGAGCCGCGAGGTGCCAGAGCTGGGCGTCGGCATGCATTTTGTGCTGACGCTCGGGATGCCGCTTTCGCCAATGCCGGGCCTGACGCGCGACGGCCAGCTGGGTAAATGGATATGGGAACGGGCGGAGCAGGGTGCTCTGCCGCTCGAAGAGATTGCCCGCGAGCTGGAGTGCCAGTTCAACCGCTTCGTTGATGTGTTTGGTCAGGCGCCGACGCATATCGACAGCCATCACCACGTGCATATGATCCCGGCAATTTTCCTTGTTGTCGCCGGGTTTGCGCAGCGCAAAGGCGTGGCGATGCGAGTGGATCGCGAGGTGCACGGATTGCCGGACTGCGCTGTTACATCCACTGAGGGGTTCAGTAGCGCGTTTTACGGAGAAGAGATCAGCGAAGCGCTGTTCCTGAAGGTGCTGGATGATTCCGCTGCCCGCGGTGAAACCTCGGTGGAAGTGATGGCGCATCCTGCCTTTGTCGATAACACCGTGCGTAAAAGTGCCTACTGCTGGCCGCGGCTGGCGGAGCTGGACGTGCTGACGTCGGCCTCGCTGAAATACGCGATTGCCGAACGCGGGTATCGGTTGGGGACGTTCAGGGAGCTGTAAGAGTTGCCGGGTGGCGGCTTCGCCTTACCCGGCCTACGAACGACCTGCTAACTCTTGTAGGCCCGGTAAGGCGAAGCCGCCACCGGGCTTTTTTTACGCCGGAATCTGATCGACCTTGCTGCTTCGCGACCAGACGCGGTGCGCGGCGAGCAAATCAAACAGCTTCGTCATGAAGGCATCGTCAACGTTATCGCCCTCGACAATGCCGTCCTCACCCTGATCGGCCACCTTCAGCTGCGCTTTAAACTGTCGCGCATCGCCGGACAGCGCGATCGGTTTCAGGTGCTTATAGGCTTCCAGCAGATAATAGACGGCGTCGCCGTTGGTCAGCAGACTGGCAAGATCTCCGCCTGGCACAATCACCGCATCGACGGTGAGCGATGGCGCACCGGCAAAGGTCGCCGCGACCGGCAGCACAGAACCATCGTCGGCCGTCACCTCACCCATGCGGGAATAGAGCAGTTTGGCATGCACGCCCTGGGTTTTTAGCGCCTGCATGATCCCCAGCACGTCGCTGGCGCGGGTTTTGTCGTTCAGCAGAATGGCAACCACGCGGCCTTTAATCGAGCCGCCCGGCAACGCATACAGGCTCAGCGACGGATCTTTCTTCACGCCGTTAACCTCTTTCGGCGGAGCGAGGTTACGCTGCTCGTCGGTCAGCGTAATGCCCAGGTTGTCCGCGACGCTCTGGGCAAGCTGAACATCAATATGCGCCAGCTGATCGACCACGCGCTCGCGGATGTAGGTGCGCACCACTTTACTCAGCTCAAAGCTGAAGCCGCCGATGATGTGCTGTTGCTCAATCGGCGTCTGGCTGATCCAGAACAGGCGAGGGTGGGCGTAATACTCGCCGAACGAGGGGCTGCGTTCGCGAATTTTATTGCCATCGATACGCTCCTGATAGGATTCAAATCCACCGCGTTTCGGTCCGGGAGGCGTTTCACGCGGCCAGTTATCGTTGATGGAGTTCGGCTCATAGTTCGCCGGGTTGGTATCAATATCCTGACGGTGCATCCCGTCGCGCTGGAAGTTGTGGTACGGGCAGGTTGGGCGGTTAATCGGAATTTCGTGGAAGTTCGGCCCGCCAAGACGGCTGATCTGCGTATCGGTATAGGAGAACAGGCGTCCCTGCAGGAGCGGATCGTTGGTGAAGTCCAGCCCCGGCACGATATGCCCCGGGTGGAACGCGGCCTGCTCGTTTTCGGCAAAGAAGTTATCCGGGTTGCGGTTGAGCACCATTTTACCCACCAGCTGCACCGGTACCAGCTCTTCCGGGATCAGCTTCGTCGGGTCCAGAAGGTCGAAATCGAACTTAAATTCGTCCTCTTCCGGGATGAGCTGCAGGCCCAGCTCGTATTCCGGGAAGTCGCCCGCTTCAATGGATTCCCAGAGCTCGCGGCGATGGAAGTCCGGATCGCGCCCGGTCAGCTTCTGCGCCTCGTCCCACACGAGCGAGGCTTTACCCGCCACCGGCTTCCAGTGGAAACGGACAAACGTGGCTTTCCCCTCGGCGTTGATCATCCGGAAGGTATGGATGCCAAACCCCTCCATGGTGCGGTAGCTGCGGGGGATCCCGCGGTCTGACATCGCCCACATCACGTTGTGTAAGGTTTCAGGCTGCAGGGAGACATAGTCCCAGAAGGTGTCGTGCGCACTTTGTCCCTGCGGTATGGCCCAGTGGGGCTCCGGTTTTACCGCATGGACAAAGTCAGGAAATTTATGCGCGTCCTGAATGAAAAACACCGGCGTATTATTGCCGACCAGATCGAAAATACCCTCTTCGGTATAAAACTTGGTGGCAAAGCCGCGGATATCCCGGACGGTGTCTGCCGAACCTGCGCCGCCCTGCACGGTGGAGAAACGCACAAATACCGGGGTAATTTTATCCGGGTCGGAGAGGAAGTCCGCTTTGGTGATCGCCTTCAGGCTCTTGTAGGGCTGAAAATAGCCGTGCGCAGCGGAACCGCGTGCGTGGACGATGCGTTCCGGTATCCGCTCGTGGTCAAAATGGGTGATTTTTTCCCGCAGAATGAAGTCTTCCAGCAGGGTTGGCCCGCGCGAGCCTGCGCGAAGTGAGTTCTGATCGTCAGCAATGCGCACGCCCTGATTGGTGGTGAGCGCAAAACCTTCGCCGCCTTTACGGTGCGGCTCAAGCGATTTCAGCTTCTCGTTTCCCGTATCCGGGGATTTCATGCTTCCCGGTGCGGTAGGCTGTTCGCCTGGTGCGGAAGGGCCCGGGGAGGGGCGGTGAGAGCCGTCAGAAGGGGCGAGAGAGTCCATGCCCGGTTGAGATTCTTCAGTGCCATGAATCGGTGATTGATGTGTTTTATCTTTGTTCGACATTGCACGCTTCTCCTTTATCCATTGCTAAAAACCCTATTAAGGATAGAACAATGTCGTGACATGGCTCGCGAACTAAGAGTTTTCACATGCCAGCATTAACGAAAGGAGCCATCTCACCCACTCGGAGCGCGACGGAAGGCAGCAGGATCGGCTATCATAGAATTTTCCTGCTTCAAGAATTTGCTTTAGTGAATCCGTCTCTTATGAAACCTCTTCGTCAACAAAACCGCCAGGTTATTAGCTATGTGCCCCGCGTTGAGCCCGCGCCGCCAGACCATGCCCTGAAAGTGGAGGGTTTTCGCGATGTGTGGCAGTTACGGGGGAAATACGTGGCCTTTGTGCTGATCGGCGAGCATTTCCGTCGCTCTCCCACCTTTACGGTGCCGGAGTCCGCACAGCGGTGGGCGATGCAGATCCGCCAGGATGAAGAGGTTGAAGAATAACAGCCATAAAAAAACCGCCTGTTGGCGGTTTTTTTATTTCTACAGCGATTAACGATGCGCCAGTTCGGCGTCGTCTTCACTTTCCAGAATCGCTTTGTCGGTCTGCTTCAGCCACTGGCTGGTCAGCGTACCGGCGGTCATGGAGCCGCTGACGTTCAGCGCGGTACGGCCCATGTCGATCAGCGGCTCAACGGAGATCAGCAGGGCAACCAGCGTCACAGGCAGGCCCAGCGCAGGCAGCACAATCAGCGCGGCGAAGGTTGCACCGCCGCCAACGCCCGCAACGCCTGCGGAGCTTACGGTAACAATCCCGACCAGCGTGGCGATCCAGACCGGATCCAGCGGGTTGATGCCGACTGTAGGAGCAACCATTACCGCCAGCATCGCCGGGTACAGACCCGCACAGCCGTTCTGACCAATGGTGGCACCAAAGGAGGCAGAGAAGCTGGCGATGGATTCAGGCACGCCCAGACGACGAGTCTGTGCTTCAACGTTCAGCGGAATAGACGCGGCGCTGGAACGGCTGGTGAAGGCAAAGGTCAGTACCGGCCAGACCTTACGGAAGTATTTCAGCGGGCTGACGCCGTTCACGCCCAGCAGGATGCCGTGCACCACGAACATAATGCCAAGGCCCAGGTAAGAGGCGACAACGAAGCTGCCCAGCTTAATGATGTCCTGCAGGTTAGAGCCGGCAACCACTTTGGTCATCAGCGCCAGCACGCCGTAAGGGGTGAGCTGCATAACCAGACGAACCAGCTTCATCACCCAGCTTTGCAGGGTATCAATCGCGGTCAGCACGCGTTCGCCTTTTGGCGCATCGTCTTTCAGCAGCTTCAGCGCCGCCACGCCCAGGAACGCGGCGAAAATAACCACGCTGATGATGGAGGTTGGGCTCGCACCGGTCAGGTCAGCAAACGGGTTCTTCGGAATGAAGGAGAGCACCATCTGCGGCACGGTCAGGTCAGCCACTTTACCGACGTAGTTGGTCTGAATCGCAGTCAGACGCGCCGTTTCAGCGGTCCCCTGAACCAGACCTTCTGCGGTCAGGCCAAACAGGTTAGTGACCAGCACACCCACCAGCGCGGCAATCAGCGTGGTGAACAGTAGCGTACCAATGGTCAGGAAACTGATTTTTCCCAACTGGGTCGCGTTATGCAGACGGGCAACGGCGCTCAGAATAGAGGCGAACACCAGCGGCATAACGATCATCTGCAGCAGCTGAACATAGCCGTTACCGACAATGTTGAACCACTGAATGGAATCTTTCAGTACTGGATTATCGGAGCCATAAATAGCCTGTAATGCCAGACCAAATACGACACCCATGGCCAGACCAACCAGCACCTTTTTCGCCAGGCTCCACTGTTTATGGCGCGCCTGCGCGAGAAGCAATAGCAATACAACGAACACAACGACGTTCGCGATGAGTGGAAAATTCATCCCCGTTCTCCTGATTTATTATCGGGTCGGTTTTTACCGATCCTGTTGGCGGAAGGTTAGCAGAAGTGTGATGTCGCGCTTATATCCAAATGGAATGGGTTATGACAAATGGGATAGTTTTGTTGGTTTACTGTTCAATCTGGTGATGAATAAAGCGATTGAACTGAAATTGTAGCGAATTAATCATCTGGGAAGACCAGCGGACTGCACTGTTTTCGGGCAACGTTTGCGGCATCCAGACGGCGTAAGCAAACAGCGCCATGCACAAGACGCGCTCAAGCTGGTTCCCTTTCTGCGGTGCCAGGATAGGAAAACGGAAGCGCCAGCGGCAGGGCCACAGCAGCGGTACGCCCGCAGGCGTCAGCATATCGGCCAGAATATGGCTCAGATAGCCCAGCACCATCCCCTGGATGGCATCACCGGGGACGATCCAGCTTTCGGGCACTTTTAAATAGAAAAGCGTCAGCAGGCCAAACACGGCCAGCAGGCTGTGCGTAAACCCCCGGTGGCCGAAAGCGCGGGCGATGGGTTTCGACACCCAATTCAGACGCTGTCCGAGGAAGGACTTGGGATGGTCAATGTCGGGCAGCAGACAGGTCAATACGGCGGAAGGGACGATATGCCACCAGTCCCCCTGCGCCAGCACGGGGGTGAGTTCAGCGTTTTTGGCAAATACTGCGCACGCGATAGAAAAAAGCAGGTGGCCTTCCGCCGTCATGATAAAACCCATAAAACTGTCAATTCATACAGTATAGGGTTTTTATACAGTAGGCGGAAGAGGTGACGGTGTAACTGTTTGTCACAAACTGCAGGAGGGCCTTAACCGCCCCGCAGGTGATGCGCCGTGAGTTCTGTCAGTGAAATCAGCTTCACATCGGCAAGGGCAAACCGGGGATCGTGGCGGCCTTCTTCCGCAGGCACCACAATGGAGCGCATCCGCGCGGCTTTAGACGCTATCATGCCGTTAACGGAATCTTCCAGCGCAACGCAGTTGAGGGGATCCACGCCGAGCTTAGCGGCACAGTCCAGATAGACCTGCGGGTGCGGCTTGCTGTAAGGCAATTTCTCAGCGGACGCCAGCGCGTCGAAACTGTCGCGCAGTTCAAACATGATGAGCACTTTTTCCAGCATATGCAGCGGTGACGCCGAGGCCAGGCCGACCTTGAGCCCCTGGGCTTTACACAGCGCGACGGCCTCACGTACGCCGGGCAGCAGCGGCTTGCTCTCTTCTACCAGCGAAATGGCGCGGCTGATAATGCGCGCGGTCACTTCATCACGACCCGGTCCAGCCCACGGCTGTTGGGCAAACCACAGGTCAACCACCATATCGATGCGCAGGCCCAGCGTATCGGGAAGTTCATTACGGCGGCTGATGTCCACGCCCAGGCTGGCCATGACCTCCAGTTCGGCGCGATCCCACAACGGTTCGGAATCGATCAGTAATCCATCCATGTCAAAAATTGCGGCAAGAATTTGGCGCGGTGTCGACATCACAACGTCTCCTTATCCAGGGTGTTCGACAGACGATAAGTGCTAAGCACACTCTGCAATTTAGCATATTGCTTTTAAAGAGCGGGCGAAATTGATGACCAGCAGGTAGACTTAGGCACAAATAACGCGTCTTTATGAAGAGGAACTGATGACGTATCAACAAGCTGGACGCATTGCGGTCTTAAAACGTATTGCTGGCTGGGTGATTTTTATTCCTGCCGTCATTTCTACGCTGATTTCTGTACTCAAATTTATGTACGATCACAGCGAAAAACAGCCGGGTATCAATGCGGTTATGCTTGATTTTGCGCATGTGATGATTGAGATGATGCGTTTTAATACGCCATTCTTGAATGTCTTCTGGTTTAACTCACCGACCCCGGATTTTCAGCATCAGCTGAATATCGGCTTTTGGGTGATCTACGCCCTGATCTTTGTTGCGCTGGCGCTGCAGGCCTCTGGCGCGCGAATGAGCCGTCAGACGCGCTTCTTACGCGAGGGCGTCGAGGACCAGCTCATTCTGGAGCAGGCCAAAGGCCCGGAAGGCATGAGCCGGGAGCAGATTGAATCCCGCATTGTTGTGCCGCGCCACACCATTTTCCTGCAAATTTTCCCGCTCTATATCCTTCCCGTGATTATCATTGTGGCAGGATACTTCTTCTTCTCACTGCTCGGTTTTCTGTAACCGATACGGGTGGCGGCAAAGCCACCCGTCCGCGTCTCAGGCGGCAAGCATGCGCTCAAGCGCCCGCTGGGCGTTAACCAGGTGTTCCCCACCAAAAAGTATGGCGCGGTTCATCAGCGTATAAAGCTGATACACCGGTTGACGATCGAGGAAGCCGGGCGGCAGGGGAGAAACCGACTGATATCCGTCGTATATTTGCGGCGGTTGTTCAGGATGCAGCGGCAGCATGGCAAGATCGCACTCACGGTCGCCCCAGTAGCAGGCCGGGTCGAAGATATAGGGGCCGTTGGGCCCCAGCGCGCAGTTATCGGACCACAAATCACCGTGGAGCAGAGACGCCTGAGGCTGGTGGGAGGCCAGACGCTGCTGCACGTGTTCGACGATGGCATCAATATTGCCAAATTCCAGGCCTTTCTCGGCGGCAAGCTCAAGCTGCCAGCCAATGCGCTGCTCGGCAAAAAACGTCGACCAGCGGCGCTGCCAGGCATTGGGCTGTGGCGTGGTGGAGAGATCGTTGTCAAAATCAAGGCCAAACTGCGGCTGGTCGCTCCACTGATGGAGGCGCGCTAGCTGCTGGCCAAGAATGAAAGCGTTATGGGCATCCAGCGGACGGGCGGGGAGATATTCCATGACCAGAAAACTGTAATCGCGGTCGCTACCGACGGCCAGAACCTGCGGGACCGTCACCGTTTTACTGCGCGACAACAGCTCCAGCTGATCGGCTTCGGCGGTAAATATCGGAAGCAGCTCGCGTTCATCGCATTTTACGAAGAGATCGCGCCCTGCGTAGCGTAAATGCCACGCGGCGTGGATCTCTCCGCCTGGCAGTTCGTTACGCAGTTCAATTTCACCTTCACCCAGCTGCTCACTTAAAAGATGACTGATAGCCTGCCACATGTTGACTCTCCCATGTTGTCTGCCAGATCATAAAGTTAGCGCATTATTGCGGTAAAAAAATACGAACTAACGCACACCTGAGCGGTTTAATTTCATACAGGGCACTTATTGTTCTTTTTTCTGCCAGCTTTCCCAGGTGTCGACGTCAATTTCGGCTGGCTTGTCGGTCACACTTTCCACCAGGCTGGCGGCCAGCGCATGGACCTCTTCTTTATTAAGCGCGCCGATCAGGCCAAATGTCAGAGTGCCTAAATCATGAATATTGCCTTCGTCATCCGTCAGGGTGAGGAGAAAATTAGCCCGGGTGAAGGCATTGTTGAGCTCATTTAGCTCGGTAAGCGATGCCTCATGAAGGTTGACGGTTACGACATAACGAGTGATGTCACCACTGCTCATAATTCACCTCATTGTTATCATGGAAGTTTTCTTAGCATAGTCGATAGTTTGCGTTTGGCGACTCGGGGATGACGTTCCCCTTCATGCAGATGAAGGGGAACAGACGTTAATTTCGGGACAGGTAATCGACGATTTTTTGCGTATCGGCCAGCGAACAGAGGCGCGTGCCCTGGTTGATGGTGGCGGCGCTACCCGCCGCCACGCCGTAGCGCGTCATCTCCAGCAGTGACGCACCCTGCGCAAGTTTAAGCGTCATCGCACCCACCATGCTGTCACCCGCGCCAACCGTGCTCTGGCTCTTCATCGGCGGTGGAACAACCTGAACGGACGACGTTTCATCGACGGCCAGCGCCCCCTGCGGACCGAGGGAAACCACCACGCGTCGCGCTTTGCCGCTGCGTACCAGCTCCTGCGCGGCGGTGCGCACATCGTCAGGCTGCGTCAAGTCTCGGTTGACCAGCGCGCTTAGCTCTTTCTGGTTGGGTTTGACCAGTTCAAGATTGCCCGGCACTAAGGCCGCTTGCAGGGCCTCGCCGCTGCTGTCGACGATGCAGCGGATACCGCGTTGCTGCGCCGCCTGAATCAGCGCGGTTAATTTTTCCGTGCTGACGCCGGGCGGCAGGCTGCCGCTGACCACCAGCAGCGCGCCGCTTTCTATCGTCAGCACTTTCTCTTCAAGCTGACGAAACTCGTCATCGGTGAGTTTCGCGCCCGGCATGACAAACCGGTACTGCTCGCCGCTGGATTCCACGTGAACATGCAGGTTTTGCCGCGTCCAGTCTTTCGCCTCGACGGTCTCTACGGCCACCTGTTCATCTGCCAGCAGGGAGACCAGGTGTTCACCGGTAGCACCGCCTGCGGGGAAAATGGCCGTGGCTTTGCCGCTGAGGTGGGTAATGGCGCGCGCCACGTTGATACCGCCACCGCCGGGCTCAAAGACCGGGGCGCTACAGCGCAATTTACCTTCCGGATAAATCTGCGGCGTCAGGGTGGCGGAATCAAGGGAAGGGGAGAGCGTCAGGGTGTAGATAGGAACCATCATTACCTCCTTTTAGCATGGGTTCCTTTTAGTCTGGCACCATTTGTCAGGAAGGCAATGTAAATAACAGTATGATTTTAAATATGAATAGTGAATAAAAGTGAGACCGGAGACATATAAAATAAAACGCTTTTTGGGATCGTTCTTATTCAAAAAATGAAATAAGAAAACATTGCTATGTTATTTGCGGCTTTTTATAATTTGTTACCTTTCTCTGGACGCCTTGTCATTGATCCTCAAGAAAGATTCCGGGACCGTGTGGTCTCTTTTTTTGTTGTACGGACTCCTTAATAAAATGAAGCTTTTAAAGACAGTGCCCGCTGCACTGATGCTGGCGGGTGGCGTGTTTGCGGCTATGAACGCGACCGCCGATGATTCCGTTTTTACTGTCATGGACGATCCCTCCACCGCGAAAAAACCGTTTGAAGGTAACCTGAACGCGGGGTACCTGGCACAATCCGGTAACACCAAAAGCTCTTCTCTGACGGCGGACAGTACGCTCACCTGGTACGGTAATACCACCGCCTGGTCTCTGTGGGGTAATGCCAGCAATACGTCCGCTAATGACGAACGCTCTTCCGAGAAATATGCGGTAGGCGGACGTAGCCGTTACAACATGACCGACTATGACTACCTGTTTGGTCAGGCAAGCTGGTTAACCGACCGTTACAACGGTTATCGCCAGCGTGACGTGTTCACGGCGGGTTATGGTCGTCAGTTCCTGAACGGTCCGGTACACAGCCTCCGTTTTGAATTCGGTCCCGGTGTGCGTTATGACGAGTACACCAATGGCGATACCAAAACTCAACCGCTCGGTTACGCTTCTGGTACCTATGCCTGGCAGATGACTGATAACACCAAATTTACACAGGGTGTTTCTGTATTTGGTGCCGACGACACGACGCTGAACTCTGAGACGGCGCTCAACGTGGCCATCAACGAACACTTTGGTCTGAAAGTCACCTACAACGTGACCTGGAACTCTTCACCACCAGAGTCTGCACCGGATCATACCGACCGCAGAACCACGGTTTCACTGGGTTATAGAATGTAATAAAGACGGGCCGATGATAATGTCGGCCCGTTTATTCTCTCTGATCTTGTGACGTCCCTTCTGATGAGCTCTACTCGCCCCTAACCCCAAATCATCGCCGCCCAACGGAGTAACAGCATTGCGCCGCAGATGGCAATCAGCACCAGCACCATTTTCCAGTGTTTTACGGCAAATCGTTTTGTTGGCATAACCTAATCCTTGTTCGTTGATATCCACAGTCTACCAAACAGGGCCTGAATATGCCCCTTCGCAGGAACGATTGGGTTATGCCAGCGTAGGGGGCGGTTCAGAACCAGTGGAATCGTTCGGCGAGAATCAACAATAAACCTGTGGCGGAAAGGATGTTCAATATCACAACCGTTCTACTGGATACGTTCATGGTATGCACCTTTGGGTTTAAAGACCTGTTCAAGAGTAGCTCTGCATTTCTAAATTGCGAGCGCCGGGAATATGCAACCTGCAAATTCATGCGAAAGTGCCAGCACATCAATCTGCCAGCAGAGGGTGCAATCTCCCTTTTGTTAGTGTTAACATTGCAAGGCTTGCCGTATATCCGGCGTTGTCTGATTTTCCGGCAGGTGAATGATGACGAACCAATTTGACGATTGTTGGTCAGATGGTGTCGTAATCTATTGTCAAATCACGATTATTTTCTTTGTATATGCTCTTATGTGTGGGGCATCACTGCAAATAAGGATATAAAATGCCTGTAATTACTCTTCCTGATGGCAGCCAACGCCATTTCGACCGCGCTGTTAGCCCAATGGATGTTGCCCTGGACATCGGTCCTGGTCTCGCGAAAGCGACCATCGCCGGCCGTGTCAACGGTGAGCTGGTGGATGCCTCCGATCTGATCGAAAACGATGCGACGCTGGCCATCATCACCGCAAAAGATGAAGAAGGTCTGGAGATCATTCGTCACTCCTGCGCGCACCTGTTGGGCCATGCCATCAAACAGCTGTGGCCAAACACCAAAATGGCGATCGGTCCGGTTATCGATAATGGTTTCTATTACGATGTTGACCTTGACCATACCCTGACTCAGGAAGATATCGACGCGCTCGAAAAACGTATGCACGAGCTCGCCGAAACGAACTATGACGTCATCAAGAAGAAAGTCAGCTGGCACGAAGCGCGTGAAACCTTCGTGAAGCGCGGCGAGAGCTATAAAGTCTCGATTCTTGACGAAAACATTTCGCATGATGACAAGCCTGGCTTGTACCATCACGAAGAATACGTCGACATGTGCCGTGGACCGCACGTGCCGAACATGCGCTTCTGTCATCACTTTAAGCTGATGAAGATCGCAGGCGCCTACTGGCGCGGCGACAGCAACAACAAGATGTTGCAGCGTATCTATGGTACCGCATGGGCCGATAAAAAAGCCCTGAACGCTTACCTGCTGCGCCTGGAAGAGGCGGCGAAGCGTGACCACCGTAAAATCGGCAAGCAGCTTGACCTGTACCACATGCAGGAAGAAGCGCCGGGTATGGTGTTCTGGCATAACGACGGCTGGACCATCTTCCGTGAACTGGAAACCTTCGTACGCTCCAAGCTGAAAGAGTACCAGTATCAGGAAGTGAAAGGCCCGTTCATGATGGACCGTGTGCTGTGGGAAAAAACCGGCCACTGGGACAACTACAAGGATGCGATGTTCACCACCTCGTCTGAGAACCGTGAATACTGCATCAAGCCAATGAACTGCCCGGGCCACGTACAGATCTTCAACCAGGGCCTGAAATCCTACCGCGACCTGCCGCTGCGTATGGCGGAGTTCGGTAGCTGCCACCGTAACGAGCCATCAGGCGCGCTGCACGGTCTGATGCGCGTGCGTGGCTTTACGCAGGATGATGCGCATATCTTCTGTACCGAAGATCAGGTCCGTGATGAAGTTAACGCCTGTATTCGTATGGTCTACGATATGTACAGCACCTTTGGCTTCGAGAAGATCGTGGTCAAACTCTCAACGCGTCCGGAAAAACGTATCGGTAGCGATGAGACCTGGGATCGCGCAGAAGCGGATCTCGCCGTGGCGCTGGAAGAGAACGGCATTCCGTTCGAATACCAGCTGGGCGAGGGCGCATTCTACGGTCCGAAAATTGAATTTACCCTGTATGACTGCCTCGATCGCGCATGGCAGTGCGGTACTGTACAGCTGGACTTCTCCCTGCCTCAGCGTTTAAGCGCCTCTTATGTTGGCGAAGACAACGAGCGTCAGGTGCCGGTAATGATTCACCGTGCCATTCTCGGTTCTCTGGAGCGCTTCATCGGCATCCTGACCGAAGAGTTCGCCGGCTTCTTCCCAACCTGGCTTGCGCCGGTGCAGGTGGTGGTGATGAACATTACCGATTCTCAGGCAGATTACGTTAAAGAATTGACGCAGAAACTACAAAATGCGGGCATTCGCGTAAAAGCAGACTTGAGAAATGAGAAGATTGGCTTTAAAATCCGCGAGCACACTTTGC
>OGZY01000059.1_pt1 | contig 81561 bp, 87 predicted proteins | sample 1576911 | NCBI WGS metagenome assembly OGZY01 (sample SAMEA3541488, study PRJEB24748) | human gut metagenome | biome: human gut; feature: human-associated habitat; material: faeces | place: China | collected 2012 | reverse complement strand
TTAAACCACATACTCCACCGCTTGTGCGGGCCCCCGTCAATTCCTTTGAGTTTCACACTTGCGTGCATACTCCCCAGGCGGAGAACTTATTGCGTTAACTGCAGCACTGAGTCTCCCCAACACTTAGTTCTCATCGTTTACGGCGTGGACTACTAGGGTATCTAATCCTATTTGCTCCCCACGCTTTCGTGCCTCAGTGTCAGTTGCAGGCCAGGCGACCGCCTTCGCCACTGGTGTTCCTCCATATATCTACGCATTTTACCGCTACACATGGAATTCCATCGCCCTCTCCTGCACTCCAGTTCACCAGTTTCCAAAGCCAACAGCAGTTGAGCTGCTGCCTTTTACTTCGGACTTAATGTACCACCTGCGCACCCTTTACGCCCAATGATTCCGGATAACGCTCGCCACCTACGTATTACCGCGGCTGCTGGCACGTAGTTAGCCGTGGCTTTCTGGTAAGCTACCGTCACTTCAGTATCATTTCCTCTACTGACCGTTCTTCACTTACAACAGAGCTTTACGATCCGAAGACCTTCTTCACTCACGCGGCATTGCTCGTTCAGGGTTCCCCCCATTGACGAAAATTCCCTACTGCTGCCTCCCGTAGGAGTTTGGGCCGTGTCTCAGTCCCAATGTGGCCGTTCGCCCTCTCAGGTCGGCTACGCATCGTCGCCTTGGTGTGCCGTTACCACTCCAACCAGCTAATGCGCCGCAGGTCCATCCATGTTCGCACCTTTGCAGGTCCTTTAATGAATACGAGATGCCTCCTATTCACCTATCCGGTTTTAGCTACCGTTTCCAGCAGTTATCCCGGGCACATGGGCAGGTTACCTACGTGTTACTCACCCGTTCGCCACTGAGCTCTTACAGAAGCAAGCTTCCATATTCGCTCCGTTCGACTTGCATGTATTAGGCATGCCGCCAGCGTTCATCCTGAGCCAGGATCAAACTCTCCATTTGATTTTAGCTCAAAACGTTTTCTGCTAACGTTTTTTCTTTTGTTTTGTTATCTTTTTCATTGTTTGAAATTGACGTTTCCTGTTTAGTTTTCAAAGACCGAGCCAAGCTCTCTCGCTTGGTGCTCGTATATATTACCACCCGCTCTTCCCTATGTCAACATTTTTTTACTCTTTTTTTACTTTTTTTTCGAGATTTTTTCAAGTCCTTTTTATTTCTCTTATTTTCCTGTATCTATTCACTTTCTTTTTGATTTTTTCTTCTGTTGATTTGCTGTTATCTTTTTGCGATTTCTATCTATAAATCATATAAATATGATATAATCTTTTTGGTCTTTCAATTATTTATTGAAAGCATTATTTACTTTTATTTATCATAGAAAAGAGGTTGAATAGATTGGATTGTATTATTAACAACAAGAACCGTTCTTTCCTCCCTGTTCTTCTTGGTACAGATGCAAATGCTTATGGTATGGCAAAATCATTTCATAAAGCCTATGGAATTACTTCTCTTTCTTTAGGAAAAGCACCTTTACTTGAAACAAAGAGAAGTAATATTGTCAAAGTCATGACCTTCCATAACTTTGACCATGACGAAGTATTTAGAAAATATATCCAGGAAGTAGGAGAAACATATGGCAAAGAATATAAAAAACTCCTTTTAATAGCATGTGGTGATCGCTATACGGAATTAATTGTTAACAATAGAGATATTATTGATAAATACTTTATTACAAACTACATTCCAAAAGAAATGAAGGAACAGTTGGAAAATAAAGAGGATTTCTATAAAATTTGTGAACAATATGGATTAGATTATCCAAAAACTTTTATTGTCACAAAGGCAAACAAAGATAACTTTACTCTCCCGTTTTCTTTTCCAGTAGCAGTAAAAGCAAGCAATAGTATTGAATATGTAGACTTAGAATTTGAAGGAAAGAAAAAAGGATATAAAGCAGATTCTTTGGAAGAATTAAAACGTATTCTTAGCAGTGTATATAATGCTGGTTATACAGGGAATATGATCATTCAAGATTTTATTCCTGGTGATGATAGTACCATGTATGTATTGAACAGTTATTCAGACCAAAACGGCAATGTTCGTGTCATGTGTTTAGGACATTGTGTAAGTGAAGATTATACACCGCATGGAATTGGAAATTACAATGCTATTGTGCAGGAAGCAAATTCTGCAATATACAAACAGTATCAAAAATTTTTAGAAGATCTGCATTATGTGGGATATTCAAATTTCGATATGAAATATGATGAAAGAGATGGAAAATATAAAGTCTTCGAAATCAACATCCGCCAAGGAAGAAGCAGTTACTTTACAACAGCGTCTGGATGTAATATTGCTGAATATATGGCTGAAGATTTGATTTTCCACAAACAAAATGAATTACATTATCATAACAATCCTTATCTTTGGCTGCATATCCCTCCTAGATTACTATTAAAGTATGTATCAAAAAACAGTTATGCACAGGTTAAAAAATTAATCAGAGATAAAAAATACGATTACACATTACTTTATTCGAAAGATTTTAGTATTTTTAGAAGTATTATGATTCGAAGATTTTATCACATGGCTTATAAAAAATATAAGCTATATTTTAACAAAAGAGGAATGGACTAGTCTCCATTCCTTTTCAAATGTTGTTTATCCGCAAAATATGTGATAAACTAATAACGCTTAAAGGAGGTGTGTTATGCACTATCAACTTGGTATTTTAGGTGGAGTTGGATCTGATGCCAGCGCATATTTATACGAAAAGATTTTAAAACACACAGCTGTTGATAAGGATCAAGATCATCTTGACATGGTTATTCTAAATCATGCTAGTATACCAGATCGCACTTCCTACATTTTAGATCATTCTAACCCTAGTCCACTGCCACACATTATTTCTGATATTGAAATTTTTAATAAACTACAAGTAGAAATGATTGTTATTCCCTGCAATACATCCTATTACTTTTATGATGAATATTCTAAGTACAGCAATGTTCCGATTTACCATCTCATTGATGAAACAATAAAGAATATTAAAAGTAAAAATATACAGAAAGTTGGCATTTTGGCTACCGATGGAACAATTCAATCCGGACTCTATCAAAATTCATGTGAAAAGTTTCATATTAAATGGGAAATCCCCTGCATAAGCAATCAGAAAAAAGTCATGGATATGATTTATACATATTTAAAAAAAGGAGATCCTGTTCCTAAAGAATTATTTGAATCTGTGCTTTATGAGATGAAAGAAAAAAAAGTCGAATGCATTATTCTTGCATGTACAGAGCTTTCTTTACTAAAAGAAATGTGGAAGCTTTCAGATTTTTTTATTGATCCATTGGATATATGTACAAATAATATTATCAAACACTTTAACAAAAACTTAAAATAGGAGTTATATTTCAAGCATTGTGAAAATAACTCCTATTTTTTTTATTCCAAATCTTCAAGTTTCAGGCGATCTACGATCATCGCAATAAATTCTGAATTGGTTGGTTTTGTTTTAGAGTAGCTTATCGTATTCCCAAAAATTTCTTCTAATATAGCAAGATTCCCTCTACTCCATGCTACTTCAATTGCGTTTCTAATTCCTCTTTCTACACAAGAAACATTTGTTTCATACTCATCTGCAACATCAGGATATAATCTTTTCATCATATTTCCATGATAGGTAGCATCCTCATACATTTTTATAATTGCTGTTCTTAAATAATTGTGTCCTTTAATATGTGCAGGTGTCCCTATCTTGTGCAATTCACAAGTTACCCTTCTATATAAGCTTTTCCTTTCTATTTCTTTTTCCATACTTTTCTCATCCTTTCCTTTCATAATCAAGCAATAATATTTAAAACCTAAAAAATTAAAAAGTCTGTCACTTTTTATCTAATTTTGTCGATTTTGAATATTTTTTTAATTTTAACTATAAAAAGTATAGATTTACTGCCTTTTCTGATAAAGCATAGATATCTTACTCTAATTTCGTTAGCGAACTCGTTAGCAGTCTTCCTATAAAGTATTAAAAAAGCCTTTACTTAAAGGCTTAAATAACTTATTGGTGGAGGTGAGGGGAGTCGAACCCCTGTCCAGAATCAGCCCCACGTACAGACTTCTACAGTTTAGTTCATGATAAATATTCAGCAGGTAATCATGAACCACTCCTGCTGAGGTGTCTATTTAATTTTTCGTATAACCATTCATAGACAAATGATTATCTTATCCTTTGTATCTTATTCGCTCTTCTATCTAACCAAAGGAGAAAAAGATAGTGGCGGCTGCGAACCTATGTCGGTTAATTAAGCAGCGAAAGCAACTCTCTGGTTTCCACCAAAGATGTTAGCTAATTTAGTTTTTCCGTTTAAATTTAATTGGTTATTACGTAACCACTCGACTGCCATCTGTACCAAGCATAACCCTGTCGAAACCAGTACACCCCCAAATACGAGCAGTTGTAGTTTACCACATTTATAAGCAAACTACAACATGCATTACCAATGATTTTTCATTGCTTTTTCAATTTCGCGTTTTGCATCTTTTTCTTTTTGCGCATTTCGTTTATCATGTAAATCTTTTCCTCTAGCAAGTGCAATTTCCAGTTTCGCTTTTCCTTTTTCTAAATACAATGAAGTTGGAACCACCGTGTATCCCTTCAATTTCACTTTCTGCTGAAGTTTTCGTATTTCTAGTTTATGCAGAAGTAATTTTCTTATTCTTGTTTCATCATGGTTAAAGCGATTCCCAAATACATATTCTGGAATATGCATTTCTTTGATAAATGCTTCCCCATTCGTAAAACTAATATAAGCATCTTTTAATTGGACATGTCCCTTTCGAATAGATTTTATTTCTGTTCCTTTTAAAACCAACCCAGCTTCAAAGCGATCTTCCAGAAAATACTCATGTGATGCTTTTCGATTAAACGCAATCACTTTTCTTCCAGATGTCATAATCTTCCGCCTTTCCGTTTTCTTCGTTTTCGATTTCTAGTTCTATCCTGTTTAGCTAAGCGCTTTTGCTGTTTTAATGGCGGACTTTTTTTCTTGGATTTCTGTACCAGCACTTCAAAATCCACCTCTCGCTTAAAACGATCGGCGCCTATACATTTCACGTGCACATGTTGTCCCATGCGATATACTTTTGCTGTATGCTCTCCAATTAAGGAATGTGTAGTTTCGTCATAGTGATAATAATCGTCTTGCAAGCTTGCGATATGGACCAATCCCTCTACTGTATTTTCCAGCTCAACAAACATTCCAAATTTTGTAATTCCACTGACTACGCCATCAAATACAGAACCTACATATTTTTCCATATATTCTGCTTTCTTCATATCATCTACTTCACGTTCTGCATCTACGGCATTACGTTCACGATCACTTGCCTGTATAGCAGCTTCTTCACACCATTTTTCATCACTATTCATTTTTTCTGTATTCGTATTGGAATTGAAAACATATTTTCTAAGCATACGATGCACAATTAAATCGGGATACCTTCGAATAGGAGAAGTAAAATGTAAATATTCTTTCAAAGCTAAACCAAAATGACCTAAACAGCGATTATCGTAACGTGCTTTCTGCATACTTCTTAACATAAAACTAGAAAGCACAAAATAATTATCTTGCCCTTTCGCCTCTTTTAAAAGACTTTGCAGCTGCATTGGATATACATTTTGGATACCCCCCTGGAACGTATAGCCTAAAACTTTTGCTACTCTGGCAAATTCGCGTATCTTTTTTGGTTCTGGCTGCTCATGCACACGATACATCGATGGAATTTCCATCCATTTCGCATGTGTAGCAACAGTCTCATTTGCGGCAATCATAAAATCCTCGATCATACGCTCTGCATCTTTTCTTTCACGCAAAACAATATCTTTAGGTTTACCTTTCTCATCAACAAGAATTTTTGCCTCTCTTGTATCAAAATCAATTGCCCCTAATTTTTCTCTGCGTCTTCGAATGATATCGGATAACACTTTCATTTGAATACACATATCCAAAAGGTAAGGATAGCGTTTCTGGACTTTTTCATCCCCTTCTAATATTTTATTAACATTTGTATACGTCATTCTTTCATTACTGTTAATAACACTCGGGAAAATTTTATAGTTTATAACATCTCCCTTGCGATTTATATCCATCTGACAAGTTAAAGTCAAACGATCAACATGGGGATTTAAAGAACAAATCCCATTGCATAATGCATGTGGCAGCATAGGAACTACACGATCAACAACATAAACAGATGTTCCACGATGATATGCTTCCTTATCAATTTCGCTTCCTTCTCTTACATAATACGATACATCTGCAATATGAACATACAGACGATATCCTTCTGGTATTCTTTCAATAGAAATCGCATCATCCAAATCACGTGCATCTTCTCCATCAATAGTAATTGTCAATAGCGAACGTAAATCTTCACGATTTCTTAATTCTTCATCTTGTACCGTTTCTTCAATCTGCATCACTTCTTTCATGACAGCATCACTGAATTCTGGATTAATATCTTTTTCTAAAAGTACACTTAAAATATCAATTCCCGGATCATATTTATATCCAATCTCTTTTTCAATATGACATTTTAATGTAGCACCATAACTATCAATCTTCAACAACACTTTTGAATCATTGACCAAATGAAAATCCTCATAATTAGTAATTCTAAATCTTCGATTTAAAATAGGAGAATCCGGTAAAAAATACCTTCTTCCCTCTTTTATTTTTACGACACCTACAATATGTGTAATATGATGTTCAATAACATCAATAACTTCTCCTTCTACGCTGCCATCATTATTTGTCCAGCTTTTCGCGTATACGATATCTTTGTCCATTCCAAGGCCTAACGCCTCTTTCGCAATATAAAAACTTGTGTCCGTTGTATCTACAAAACCAAATCCTTTTGGATTCACACGCAATGTTCCTGTAACATATCCTAAATGAGAACTCAAAAAATAACGTTCCCTGGAATCTCTTGCAATTAAACGTTCTCCTTCTAGCTCATTCAAATATTTTAACAACTCTGTAAAGGAGGCACTGTCTTCCATTTGAAAGTAACAAGACAGCTCAGCTGTAGTCATTCCTTTATAAGAAGAATCATGCAGCAAATCTAATATTTCCATTTTCTTTTTCATTCTCATCCCTCCAAACAAAGGCAAATATCTCTTATTCATTATACCACATCTTATTTCTTTCCATTACAATAAGCAAAGAAAAAAGACCATTGCGGCCTTATTTAATAATACGGATAATAATTACAAGAGCAAAGAATACGATCCCTGTAATAAGTGTAATATTGGAAATCACTTTCTCAGATCCTCGTTCTTTAACATTTGCAAATAGGTTTAATCCATCGCTTCCCCCAAAAGCTCCGCTCAGACCATCTGATTTACCGCTTTGCAATAAGGAGAGTATTATTAATATGACCGCTGAAATCATTAAAACTATCTCTAAAACGCCCATGTATAGTCCTCCTTTCCTGTAATCAAGTACTTTAATAGTATAACAAACACTCTTCAGAAAAACAACCTATTTTATGTTTTTTCATAAGAAACGAAAAAGGCGCGCCATAAGCGCACCTTTAAACATCATATCTTAGTGTTTGTAGATGTTATAGAATGCAGATTTTCCCTGGAATACTGCAACATCACCTAATTCTTCTTCAATACGAATCAACTGGTTGTATTTAGCAATACGATCTGTTCTTGACATTGAACCAGTTTTGATCTGACCAGCATTGAATGCAACTGCGATATCAGCAATTGTAGTGTCTTCAGTTTCTCCACTACGGTGAGATACTACTGCAGTATATCCGTGTTTCTTAGCTAGTTCCATAGCATCGAAAGTTTCAGTTAAAGTACCGATCTGGTTAACTTTGATTAGGATAGAGTTAGCGATGTCTTTATCGATACCTTCCTGAAGAATAGCAGGGTTAGTAACGTATAGGTCATCTCCAACCAACTGGATTTTCTTACCTAAGTGTTCAGTAAGTTTTTTCCATCCGTCCCAATCTCTTTCACCTAATCCATCTTCGATAGAGATGATTGGATATTTTTCTACTAATTCATCGTACCAAGCGATCATTTCATCAGTAGTTTTTGTTCCCTGTCCAGATTTTGTAAGTTCATACATACCTGTTTCAGTATTATAGAATTCACTAGCAGCTACGTCCATAGCAATGCAGATTTCTTCACCTGGTTTGTATCCAGCAGCTTCGATAGCTTCCATGATACATTTTAAAGGAGCTTCGTTATCTTCCAAGTTTGGAGCGAATCCACCTTCATCACCAACAGCAGTAACCTGTCCTTTGTTTTTCAATACTTTTTTCAAAGCATGGAAAGTTTCAGCACCCATACGAATAGCTTCTTTAATGCTCTTAGCACCTACAGGCATGATCATGAATTCCTGGAAGTCAACTGAAGAGTCAGCGTGGCTACCACCATTCAATACGTTCATCATTGGAACTGGAAGAGTTTTTGCATTAATTCCTCCTAAGTAACGATATAATGGCAATCCATAGCAATCAGCAGCAGCATGTGCTACAGCTAAAGAAATACCAAGAATAGCATTTGCTCCGTATTTTGATTTATCTTTTGTACCATCAGCTTCAATCAATGCTTTATCGATAGCAGCCTGATTTGTAACATCCATTCCTCTAACAACGTCAGCTAAAACGTTATTTACGTTATCTACAGCTTTTAAAACACCTTTTCCTAAGAAACGAGCTTTATCACCGTCACGAAGTTCTAACGCTTCACGCTCACCTGTACTTGCTCCACTTGGAACCATAGCACGTCCGAAGAATCCACTAGCAGTTCTTACTTCAACTTCGATTGTTGGATTCCCTCTAGAATCTAAAATTTCTCTTGCATGTACATCAACAATAATTGACATATGAATAGTCCTCCTTATTCTTCACATTACACTCAAAGTATAGCACATATCAAAAAAAAGAGAAAGAACTTTTGCGAATTCTCTCACAAATATCTTACTCTTTTAATAATTCACAAAGATTATCCACAATGTAATCTGGATGTATGCCCAATTTTTCTATATCTTCTCTTTGATGAACTCCACTTGTCACAAAAATAGTTTCAATATCACATCGATTTCCTAACAAGATGTCAGTTTCCAAATTATCCCCAATCAAAATAACTTCTTCCTTTGTTTTATCAAAATAATCCAAAGCCTCTAAAAGAATCGTTTCATGAGGTTTTCCAATTTTTGGACTTTTTTGTCCACTGGCATATTCAAACATCGCCACAATGGAACCATTTCCAATGCTAAAGCCATCTTTTTGAGCCAAAATGCGATCATTATTTGTACCTATAAGTTTTGCACCTTTCAATAAATATCCTAAAGCTTTAGAATACTCCTTATAAGTAGCCTCCGTATTTAAACCTACAAATACAACATCCACATTTTTTTCACTTAGGATAAAACCATTTTCTTCTAATGCTTCTTTCAGACCATCTTGTCCTACATAATATGCATATCTTCCCGCTATATGTTTTTTCGCATAGCGAGCTGCCGCCATAGCAGATGTAAAAAAGTGCTCTTCTTTAATACCGTGAAAACCAACCTTTTCCATATGCTCTACATTTTGTTTTCTTGTTCGTTTCGAATTATTTGTAAGAAAATAAAATGGCTGGTTTCTTTTTATTAATTCTTCAATAAAAGGTATTGCTCCTTCAATCTGTCCATCTCCTCTATACATGGTACCATCTAAATCAATCAAATATGTTTTCAAAATAATCCCCTGCTTTCTTATGATACCATCTTATCGAAAACTTTAACTTTATGCAAGATTAACGTTTTCTTCGCATTTGCTTTTTTGATGGTTTTATAAGAAACATTCCGATCATAACCAATAACATTGGCCAGCATTCATGTATCATTTTTTCAAAAACAGGCAGTATTTCTTTCATATCAAAATATGGTTTTACCAGCAAAAAGCAACCACCAATTCCAAATATAATCCCTGCTCTTTCTTTCATTTGCTCACTTCCTGCTATCATTATAAAAAACAAAAAATGCATATTTTGTCAAAATAAAAAGGACTTTCGTCCCTTTTAAAGTTCAATTTTCTCTAGTTCACTATATCCAACTTCTGTTGGTGTCTCTCTACCAAACAGGATTGTCAATACTACCGCAATCTGATTATCATCGTCCATTTCTTCAACAGTTCCTTCTATGTTAGAAAAAGCACCGCTTAAGATACGAACACGATCTCCTACCTGGAAATCAACCTGAACTTTTTTATCAGTAATTCCTAGTTTGCGTAGAATATTTTCCATTTCTTCTTCTGCGACAGGGAAAGGTTTTGCCCCTCCACCACTAGATCCGATAAACCCAGTAACTCCAGGTGTATTACGAACAATATACCACGCTTCGTCAGTCATGATCATTTCTACAAATAAGTATCCGCTAAATAAATTCGTTGTTTTTTCAACTTCTTTTCCATTTTTATATTCAATTTCTTTTTCTTCTGCTACAACGATACGAAACAAGAAATCCTGCAGACCCATTGTTTCAATACGACGTTCCAAATTCTCTTTAACTCTGTTTTCATGTCCGGCATATGTATTAACTACATACCATTGTTTTTTATTTTCTTCAGCCATCTTGAAATTCCCTCCTACATTCCAATTAACTTAAGGAAGCCAGAAGAAACAAGTTGGCAAAGGAAAAAGAAAATTCCTAAAAACAACACAAAAACGACACAGATTCCGCTGTCATGAAACAAATCTTTTGCCTTTGGCCAACGAATTCTTTTCATTTCTGTTAGAATTCCATTAATACTGAACCATTTCATCCACTCATCCCTCCTATTTCGTTTCCTTATGAATAGTATGCTTTCCACATTTTTTACAATACTTTTTCAATTCAATACGCTCATTATGCGTTTTTTTATTTTTGGTAGTTGTATAATTTCGTGAAAGACATTCGGTGCATGTCAAAATTACTTTATCACTCATGAAAAACACCTCTTTCTTTGCCTAATAACTTTATCATAAACCACCTCAAGAAGTCAATTATTCTTTTTATTACGTAATTTTCTTAAAATATATTCAACTTGTCGATTTGAAATATTCAAACTGGATGAAATCTCCTGATATGAATATCCCTGCAATCTTAAATGCAAGACTTTCATTTCAATCTTTTTTAATTGAATTCCTTTCTTCCTCAACAAATACTGTAGCTCTTCTTGATTTATAGATACTTTTTCCGTTTCATTCTCTTTATAAACATTATCCCCCTCTTTAGCTTCTAACTCTTGTAAAGAAACAGTATATATTCCTCTGCTTTTATTTCTAAAATAATCTACAAAGGCATTTTTTAAAATTTGCTGATAAAAATACGCAAAACTAGTGATTTTCTCTTCTCGAAAAGAATTCACTGCCTGCATTAGCTTAATATACGCTAATTGTTTCATTTCTTCTTTATCCTGCTGCTCAGCAGAGTTTATTCCTATATATTGATAAATCATTATATATATTCTCATTTCATATTTTTTAAATAAAATTTGCAAAGCCTGTTCATCTCCCTGATGAATCATATACAATAATTCATTATCTAGAAACTCTGTAACATTGGCTTTCATATTTTTCACCTAGAAATCTACTGGATTTCTTCCATTATATATTTGATATAACAAAATACCACACGCAACACTTGCATTTAAGCTAGTAACACTTCCTTCCATAGGAAGTCGAACACAGTAATCACAGTTTTTCGCTACTAATGGACTAATTCCAAATCCTTCACTTCCTACTACTAATACAAGTGGAACATCGTATTGTCCTTCACGATAGTCACGAGAGTTATGCAAGTCTGCACCAACAACCCAATAACCCTGTTTTTTTAAATACTTAATACTTTGTGCAAGATTTGTTACCATACTTACTTTTACAGTATCAATTGCACCAGTACTAACCTTGGCAACTGTTGGTGTTAGTTTCACATTTCGATGCTTTCCAATAATGACTCCATCAACTCCTACACAATCGCATGTTCTAAGAATTGCCCCTAAATTGTGAGGATCTTCCAATCCATCTAACATAACAAGCAATGGAGTCTTTCCCTTTGGTATACTTTCTAAAAGCTCATCAAGTTCATATGTTTTGTAATCGTCAATTTTAGCTGCAATTCCCTGATGATTTGTCGCATTTAGAAACTGATCCATTTTCTTTCTTCCTAAAACTCTTAGTTTTATATTTCTTTGTCGTATTAATGTTTCAATCTCTTTATCTTTCATACCATCTGCAAGAAGAATTTCATAAATCTTCTTGTTATCTTCTAAAAGAGAGCGAACGACATTTTTCCCATATACATATTGTGTCATGATTTCTCTCCTATCTCAACAATGCGCTCCCACAAAGTTTTTAAACGCTTATAGTCCTGTTTTAAATACAGCCAGCCAAAGATTGCTTCTAAACCAGTTGACTTGCGATACGTTATCACATCTGCATTTTTCGCTTTCGTTTTTGGATTCGTATTTCTTCCGCGAAGAACGATTCCCCATTCCTCCTCTGTAAAAAAACCTTCTGTTTCCAAAACTTCCAAAAAACGTGCCTGTGCTTTTGCACTTACCCATTCCACACTTTTTTTCTGCAGAACATTAGGTTTTTGATATCCTTTTGATAAAAGCATTTCCCTTACGAACAGTGACATAACAGCATCTCCCATGTAAGCAAGAGAAGTTCCATTATACTCCTGTAAAAGCATTACAAAATCCCCTTCTCTATTAATTGCGCACGGAATTTATCTGCAAGTTCAAAATCTTTTTGCGCAACAGCACTTTTCCACTCTGCATGCAAGTTTTTATCTTCTTCACTTAAAACGATTCGATGATTTTCAATTCCTAATACATCTAACATTTTTTCAACTGCATTTACTTTTAATCCTAATGCAGTAAAATCAATCTCTTTTTGACGTACAACTTGATTCAACTGTTTTACCACATCAAAAATAGCCGCAAAAGCATTCGGTGTATTCAAATCATCTTCCATTGCAGTAAGGAATGTATGAAAACTTTCTACATCATACTCTTCTTTTAAATCTACACCTGCAAGACCTGCTTTTACATATGCTTGTTTTAAAGGCGTTTTAACTTTGTTTAATTCTTTTTTAGCTGTTTCGATTGCTTCTTCATTAATATTTAAAGGACTGCGATAATGAGAGGATAAGAACAGCCAGCGAAGAGTATCTCCACCGATTTTTTCAATCATATCTTTTGCCCAAATAACATTGCCAAGCGATTTACTCATTTTTTCCCCATCAATATTTACCATACCATTGTGAATCCAGTAATTGGCAATTCCTGTTTCATAAGCAGCTCTAGACTGTGCAATTTCATTTTCATGATGTGGAAATTTTAAATCCATTCCCCCGCCATGAATATCAATCAAATGGTTCCCATCAAACTCTTTGTTGATCATAACAACACATTCTGTATGCCAGCCTGGTCTTCCTACAGACCAAGGTGATTCCCATTTAATCCCCTCTTCTGTACGTTTCCACAAGGTAAAGTCCAATGGATTTTCCTTCTTGCTGTTTTCATCAATACGAGCACCTACCATTAGATCATCAATTTGCTGATTGCTTAATTTTCCATAGTTTTCCACACTGCTTACACGGAAATACACATCCCCATCAACCACATAAGCATGTTCTTTTTTTACTAGTAAATCAATAAACGCAATAATGGCATCCATCGTTTCCGTAACTTTTGGTGCTGCATCCGGCATCATTGCATGAAGAGCTAAACGATCATCATTATAAGCCTTTATAAATTTTTCTGTTACTTCCTTTTCACTAATTCCGCATTCTTTCGCAACTTTGATAATTTTATCATCTACATCTGTATAGTTTGATACCATTTTCACCTTGTATCCAAGTGCCATAAATGTACGTTTCAACGTATCAAATACTACAATTGGTCTTGCATTTCCAATATGTGGATAGTTATAAACCGTAGGCCCGCATACATACATACTTACTTGTCCTTCTGTAATAGGCTTAAATTCCTCTATTTTTTGACTCATACTATTAAATAGTTTCATAAATCTTCCTCCTTTAGAAATAAAAAAAGCACTTACTGTAAAGACGCCTTAGCGCGGTTCCACTTTACTTGAAAAATGCTTCCACCTCTAGATACATTAACGCTGTATCCCACGTATTTCTCTACGTTATCGAAAAATCCCTCAAAGGGGCATTCACCTTATCTTCACACTTCTGCTTCCACCATCCAGAATTCGCTATTTGCTCATAATAAGACTACTTTTCCTTTGTCATCAGTTTTGTTATAGTATATCAACCTTTATCATAAAATTCAACTTATCAAACTTATTTTTCTTTTTCGTCCAGTTCCTTCATTAGTTTAGAAAACTGGTTTAAAAACTCTTCCTGTAAACCCGCTTTTTTCATATCTTCCATATATACAGCATCTAACGGATCTACATTTTCTTCTGTATCTTCATTGGTTAATTTTTCTTTTACAGCCATAATCCACCTCTACAATACTAGTATATACCTTTTTACCAACTTTTGAAACGCAAACTTCTAAAACAAGCACAAAAAAACCGGAAATACATCCGGTTTTTGTATCACTCTAATAAATCTTGAATTAAGCCAATTCAGAGAAGTATTTGATTGTTCTAACCATCTGGCTAGTGTAAGAGTTTTCGTTGTCATACCAAGATACAACCTGTACCTGAGTATTTCCATCTTCCATTTCAATGCACATAGTCTGAGTAGCATCGAATAGAGAACCATAACGCATACCTACGATATCGCTAGATACTAATTCTTCTTCAGTGTATCCGAAAGATTCAGTAGCAGCAGCTTTCATAGCAGCATTGATTTCTTCTTTTGTAACTTTTCCTTTAACTACAGCAACTAAGATAGTTGTAGATCCTGTAGGAGTTGGAACACGCTGAGCAGAACCGATAAGTTTTCCGTTCAATTCAGGAATAACTAGACCGATAGCTTTAGCAGCACCTGTAGAGTTAGGTACGATGTTGCAAGCAGCAGCACGAGAACGACGTTTGTCACCTTTTCTCTGAGGTCCATCAAGAGTCATCTGATCTCCTGTATAAGCGTGAACTGTAGTCATGATACCGCTCTGGATAGGAGCAAGATCATTTAATGCTTTAGCCATAGGAGCCAAGCAGTTTGTTGTACAAGATGCAGCTGAAATTACTGTATCTTCTGCAGTTAATACATCGTGGTTAACGTTGTAAACAACTGTTGGAAGGTCGTTTCCTGCTGGTGCAGAAATAACAACTTTACGAGCACCTGCTTCGATGTGAGCAGAAGCTTTTGCTTTAGAAGTATAGAAACCTGTACATTCAAGTACTACGTCTACTCCTAGTTCTCCCCAAGGTAAGTTTTTAGCATCTGCTTCAGCATAGATAGTGATTTCTTTTCCATCAACTGTGATTGATTTTTCACCAGCTTTTACTGTATCAGCTAATGCATAACGTCCCTGTGTAGAGTCGTATTTTAATAAGTGAGCTAACATTTCAGGAGAAGTTAAGTCATTGATAGCAACTACTTCATATCCTTCAGCTCCAAACATCTGTCTGAATGCAAGACGTCCGATACGTCCAAATCCATTAATAGCAACTTTTACTGTCATTTTCAAAGTCCTCCTTCATTAACACCAATATTATACGAACTTCTTACCTAAAAGTCAATTGAGAATTCTTTCACTTATGCATTTTTTCAATTCTTTTCCAGTACTTTTTCACATAGGTATAAAACAAGAGATAAATCGCATACTATATAGCATATTAAGGAGGAAAAACAATGGTTGTTGTACCTACAATTTTAGAAAGAAGTAACGATAAAGAATATATGTATGATTTATATTCTTGTCTTTTAAAAAAAAGAATTATTTTACTTAATGGTGAAATTGATGATACGATGTCAAGCAGTATCTGTGCACAGCTTTTATACTTATCAAGCCTAAGTAAAGACCCTATCCAAATCTATATAAATTCCAATGGGGGAAGTATTTCCGCAGGGCTTGCTATTTATGATATCATGCAATATATACCATGTGAAATCTCTACTATCTGCATGGGTTTATGCGCTAGCATGGCTGCTGTAATACTAGCTGCTGGTACAAAAGGAAAGCGCTGTGCTTTAAAGCATGCAGAAGTCATGATTCACCAGCCTCTTGGTGGTATGCAAGGGCAGGCAAAAGACATGGAAATCGCAATGAAACACATGAGCCGAACGAAAGATACCATCTATGAAATTTTAAGTAACACGACTTCCCAGCCAAAAGAAAAAATACAAATAGACTGCGACAGAGATTATTTCATGAACGTCCATGAAGCGAAAGTCTATGGTATTATAGATCACATCATTTAAAAAAGTCTGAATTTCCTCAGACCTTACATAAACAGTTTTCAAATAAAAAAAGCGAGATTTTAAACTCGCTTCAGACCGTTGACAAAGTCGCTCTTTGAGCAGACTTTGTCATTCGGTCTTTTTTTATCCCCACTTTTGTATAAAAAACAGGTGATTTTAAGCTATCATTTACCAAAAATCACCTAGTAAAAGGAATCTTTCTACCACTTTTTTTAAATTGGTTTTATATATTTTCAAAATATATAGTTTGTCAACAACCTGAAGCGAGATTTTAAACTCGCTTCATTATTTCGTGGATATTATCTTCATAAGGTGTACCCTTACAATGTTCCAATGCAGGGGTAAAATACTTCATCATATTTTCACGATCATTTTCATAAGAGTATTGTAAACCAATCAAATATTCAAATGTACCAACAATCATTTTTTTATCATCACCAAGAGGAGTCTTTCCATCCCACAAAGCTTCTAATTTCTGTTTTACCTCATCAATATATTTGCTTTCTTTCTTCAAAAGAATACTATATTGCATTTCTAAATCCCTGCAAACATTTTCTCCACCATTTGCCTTAACAAAATCAATCATATCACGAGCTTTCTTTGCACGTCCCTGCTCTAAATAATAGTAAAACCCTCTATTCCCCAAAGCAATTTTGTATTTTGCTTTTACACGCATATTTTTCATCATTGCAAACTGATTTTCAACATCATCTTTGCGTCCTTCACTCATATATCCTGACAAACGCATATTTTCTCTATCAAATGCAGAATAGGATACTTTACACATAAAAGAGTCAATTGATTTGTAATATTTGTTAAAATCTTCTTTTTCAAGAGCCTTTACGATTTTATTCCAAGATAACTTACGCATCACTAATGGAATACAAGCTAATATAACTACAAACAACAGTATAATCAATAAATTTTTCATTTTCTTCCATCCAATCTTTTAAGAATATAAAACATTAAGTAAATAATTCCTATATTTTTTATTTCTTGTTTTTTGTTAAACACGCAAACAATTCAAACAATGCCATAAAAACTGAAGCCACAGCAAAAGCATAGTTCAGATACAAAACAACACCTGTATAACCCTGCTGTTTTACATTTATTACCAGCAAGGTTGCTAATAAAATAAATAAGACAATTTTTAAGATTACTTTATTTAAAGGCTTTTGTCTTTCAGCATCTACCTTACTTATTTTCTTTTCCGGAACAAAATTTGTCATTTGTGTTAAATTTGATAAAAATCTTCTAAATTTAAATTCCATAAAAGCATACACTGCAATACCTAAAACAACACAAAGCCATAAAGGAAGTTTAAATGCATAGATAATGACAATTGCAGCGATTCCTAAAAAGAAACGCATACTATACAATTGATATGTTTTCTCCACATCTTTTAACAAGTATGCTCTTTTTGAAAAACGATCATAGTACACTGGTCTTTGACGTGAATCAAAATATACATTCATACCACCGATTTCAGGTGTAGTTTTTTTATCAACCTGTTTTACACGATTTGATCTCTTGTTTTTCATATTTGCCATACAAACACCTCTTTACCACGCAACAATTTCTTCCTGCTCTTCTTCTGACTTAGCAGGCCCTCTCTTAAAATCATAATAAGTTGTTAACCAGCCAGCATCTTCTGGTTTTTCACTGCTTTCTAAAGTTTCTCCATACAACGATAAGAAATCTGTTTCAGATAATTTATCACCCACTGAATTAACTCTGTAAAACTTAGGAGCTTTTCCGATTTGCATAAACATTGTATCAATCATCATATAATCAGCAACATGACTTGCTTTTGTAGAAAATGAAACTTCATCTAACAACGTTCTACAAAACTGCTTAACCATACCTTTATCTACATTACCTCTGAAAATAATAAATGGAATCTTATTATTTGTAACCTTCAATGCTTGACTGAATGTAAACTTATTAACAATATTGACATAGCACTCATCAATAATTTGTTCCATATATGATTGATAATCTTCATCTGACTTTAACATATCCTCATTCAATCGAATATTAAAATATACGGTTGGATGAATCGAACAATGTTTATACAAAGTACCCATTAAATTTGTTGCATAAAGTACTGGATATTTCTTATCTTTCATAGTAGAAGCACCTCCAAAAACTGCTCTCTAATTATAATATATAAATTTTAAAAATAAAAGGACCATGGACAATTCATGGTCCTCTTAAAAGTATAGTTACAAAACTTAGTTTATTAACTATTCTGGCATTGTTACTTTAACACCATTTTCATTTAACTGATCAACAATTTTCTGAGTTGCATCCCAAGCTTCCTGACCAGTTTTTTCTGGAGCAGCTGGAGCTGGGTATTCATACCATTCAACCAATGGTTTATATCCACCGTTAATTCCTGCACCATTTTCATCGATAGCTTTAGAATCACCTGTCCAGATACCGAATGCACAACCAACGATACCTGCAACCAAAATCAATACGATACATTTGATTGGAGTCCATCCTTTTTTGATCAATGCATATAAACCACAAGTGATTAACAATGGAATCAATTTAGGAAGGATACCATCTAATAATGACTGAACATTAATAGCTGGATCAGCAATTGCAATACGAACAGTTGTAGAACCATAGTTAGCAATCAATGCACCTACTGTAAAGATACCTAAGATAGAAGCTGCACGAGTAAATTCTTTTGCGTTAGATGTTAACATACCAACAGCAGAAGTTCCTAAGTTATAAGACCAGTGCATTAAGAAATAACGAATTGCGAACTGCACAGCATTGAAAATTACTAAGAATAAAATAGCACCTATGATAGAAGCATCGTTTAATGCCATATTAGCTGTAATACCACCAACAATTGGTACTAAAGTTAACCAGAACAATGCATCACCGATACCACCTAATGGACCAGCAGCAGAGATACGTACAGAACGAATTGTCTGTGTATCAACTTTATTCTGTTCCAATGAAAGAACGATACCCATAACGAATGTTACTAAGAATGGATGCGTATTTAAGAAGTCCAAGTTGTGAGCCATAGAAGCTTTCAAGTCTTCTTTATTTGTATGGATTTTTGTCAAACCTGGTAAAATAGCCCATAACCAACCTGCAGCCTGCATACGTTCATAGTTGAATGAAGCCTGCAAGAAACAAGACATCCATACCATTTTATTTAAAGTCTTTTTATCCAGTTTTGCAGCTGGAGTCAAATCTTGATAATGTTCAGGAATATTATATGCCATCTGAAACACCTCCTGCTCCTATACCAGCATTAGCTTTAATTTTAGAGTTCATCTGGTAATCGTAAAGAGCGATAGCCAAACCAACCATAGCACACATTAACAATGTAGCACCTGACATTCCTGGAACTGCAGCACAGATATTTGCCATAACGAAACCAGCAAATAAGAATCCCCACATTTCTCCAGACATCATAACTTTCATCAAGATAGCGAAACCAACAAATTTCATAGCTCCACCAGCAGCATCTAATCCAGCCATTACCCAAGACCACTGGAATGAGAATGCACGTAAACTATCACCTAAAGCAGATGCACCATATACACCAGCTACAGCTAATACACCAAACAAGCATCCTAAGATTGCCATTTCAGTGTAGTTAACCATTGCGATACCTTTAGGATCTGCATTTTCAGCAGCTTTATCAGCTTTAGCCATAAGACCTGACATAATTGTAAATGTTAAAGTAACAGCGTACTGTCCAAATACAGCAAATGGAATAGCTAAACCAACAGCTAAACCAACACCATCAGCAGTTGGTTCCAAATTCATTGCGATAGCAAATGCAGCTGTCATGATTGTACCCATGATAGCGTTAGGAGGCTGAGCTCCACCGATTGGCATACTACCAATCTGAACTAGCTGGTAAGCACCACCAACTACGATACCTAATTCAAGATTTCCTAAAATCGCACCCATGATTGGTCCTAATACAACCGGCTGGTACAAAGATTCCAAGAAACTGAACTGGTCAATACCCATAATGAATGCTACTACGAAGATCATAATAGCTTGAACGATTGAAATATCAATACTCATTATTGTTTCTCCTTTCAATTCCTTTAATGAATTTTATTTAAATAGTTTGTTAATGTCTTCAGAAGGTGTATCTGGAACTCGTTTAATTTCAAGTTCTACACCAAGATCCTGAAGTTTTTTGAAAGTTGCAACATCATCATCATTTACTGCAACAGAAGTAGCAACCTGACGTTTTCCTTCTGCCATGTGCATGTTTCCGATGTTAACTTTCTTAATTGGCACTCCGCCTTCCACAAGTTTTAATACATCCTGTGGAGTTTCACAGATAATAGCAATATGCTGTGCTGGACTCGCTTTACCGATAATATCGATAGTCTTCTGAATACTGAAGAAACGTGTCTGTGCATATGCAGGTGCTGCCATGTTCATTAATCCCTGACGGAATGTGTCAGTAGATACTGCATCATTAGCAACTAACAATAAGTTAGCACCTACAACACCACACCACTGTGTTGCTACCTGTCCATGAATTAAACGGTTGTCAATTCTTGTAAGTACAATATCTGGCATCTGGTCTTTTCTCTCCTTTCCTTTTTCTAGACTTGAACGAATCTTGTTTGTTAAATCCAAATCCCAAAGGAATGATTCAACAAGTAACCCCTTTCAGTTCACTATCGATTTTATGCGAAAACAACTCTAAATTCTTTGTAATTTTTATTACTCATTTTGTACTTTTTAGTATTTTGTAGCAAATTCTATAATAAAAATCACAACCTTGCATAATTTTACATAATTTTTGCAAAAAAATCCATATCACAAAATTATCGTTGATTATGTGATATAAAAAATATAGAATCTATATATCTATCACTTTTTAGTAAAAATGAAATTATTTTCATAAAATACACATAATTTTATCAAGAGTTTTTCCTTTTCTACTTTATAAACTTTTGTTATACTATAGAAAAAAGGAGAGTGTATACATGTTTACCAAAACAACAAGCTTTGCTTTTAGTGAATATGGAGAAATCGTTAATAAAAGTGAGTATAAATTCCCTCAAAAAAATATACATTCTACACTTCGTATTAAAGAGAAGAGTTTTACTTCTTTTCTTTCCTATGATCATGATGTATATATTCAGGCTACTTCAGGAATCGTTATGTTAGTCGTATGCAAAGAAGGGGATATAAAAGCTCCAGAGCAATTTATTATTCATAGGACAATAAAAATCAAAAAAGGTATTCTATTTAACTTCATAAGCATTTCACATTCAGCACGTATTCTTATGAATACAGATACTAAGGCAAAAAAAACAACACATCCTCTTCCAAAAGATGCTCCTATTGTATATGAGCCAATCATTCCAAGTTTCGAGATCAAAGAAATATTATCTTATTTTTATCAAGTAAGAAATGCCAGTTATGAATTTCCAGGTGAAGAACATGAATTTTGGGAATTGACTTTTATTGATAATGGTGAGTTAACAACAACAGTTAATGATGAGGAATATAATCTTGATGAAATGGATTTGATTTTATATGCTCCTGGTCAATATCACACACAAAAAACCGGGCATTCGAAGTCCTGCAGTTATTTAACGATATTATTTGATATGGAACTTCCAGATGCATATTTATTAACAGATCGTGTGTATCATGCTCATCGAGATATTCAAAATGCACTTAACAATTTTATTAAAGTATCAAGCAATGATATGCTGTATGATAACGAACTCATGCTTTGTTATTTAAAAGAGTTAATTATACGTATTCTACAGTATGATTTTTTATCAAGCTCACCAATCGCTTCCACCCCTATGCAGCAGCGCTTTGAAAATGAATTACTAAATGAAATCATCGTTTATATAAATGATATGATATATAAACAATTGACTATAGAAGAGATATGCAACAAATTTTCCATCTCTAGATCTAGTTTACAGCTTTTATTTAAAAATAATTTAGGCACCGCCCCTAAACAATATATCAGTGATTTAAAGCTTAATAAAAGTAAGCATCTTATCAAAGAAAGTATGTATACAATAAGTGAAATTGCCAGTATGCTAGGCTTTACAAGTATCCATTATTTTTCTAGAAAATTTAAACAGCAGTTTGGTATTACGCCTACTGATTATGCAAAAACTATCTACAATTAAAATAACTATAGCTTTTCTTTCATAATCCTTAATCTTGCTTTATAATTATAAGTCATATATAAAAAATACACCTCTCCATATGGAATTAGGTGTATTTTTTATTCATAAGCTTATCTTCTTTTTTCTTATTGATTCGTGAATCTTAGATACCATCACTAGATTCTACTTGTTCAACTTCTTTAAGTTCAAAACGAACTACCTGATCTTTACCTGTATTCAATGCCATATTTGTTAAAGTTTCTAAATCTTCAATAAATTTACGACCCATTGCTACTTCTACAAGCATTGGAAGGTTTGTACCAGCAACTACCTGAACATTTCCTCTTGGGAAACCTACTTCTACAGCCGTTTTAAATGGAGAACCACCTGGTAAATCAGAAAGAACTAAAATTCCTTCGCAATCTTTTAATTCATCCATCGCACTCGTTAAAGCTGCACGAAGTTCATCAATTCCCCACTCCTGTACGAAATCGATTGCTTTATAGTTTTCCTGTTCTCCACCAATCAGGTTTAAAGAACTAGTTAATCCACTACCAAAATTTCCATGACCTGTTACGATTAATCCAATCATATTGTTCCTCCTTATATATGTATCAATTATTTTATACGATTTTTCATTTAAAATCTATCTTTTTGTATATGGATGTAAAATTACACCTTTAACAACACGATTTACTTCTCCAGTTGGACATGGATTATCTGGTGTAATACCATAAGATAATGATTTAAACAATGCTAAAATCTGTGCACATACGATATAGTTGAATCCCAGGAATGCATTATCGTGTTCTTCATTTAATTCACATGCATAAGCATAATCTACAAGAGAAGCAATTTCTTCATCTTTCTTATTCATGATTGCAACGATTTTGTTTCCTTTACGCTGTCCACTCATTTCTTTGATCAAATCTACTTCATACTGACGAGTGTATGGATCATCACTTACATAAACAACTGTCAATGTTTCATCGTTGATGATTGATTTAGGACCATGTCGGAATCCCATTGGTGTATCAAACATAGTTGCTACTTTACCAGCAGTAAGTTCCAGCATTTTCAACTGGCTTTCCTGTGCAATACCTTTTAAGCAGTTAGCTCCTAAATATACGATACGATTGAAATCATATTCTCCTGCAATATTTTTGAAGAATTCATAATCCTTCATTGTTTTTTCAGCAGCACTGATAACATCTTCCAACTCCGCTTTTACACTGTCTAATTTATCTAAGCTGAAGCATAACAATGTTGCCAGCATCATATTTGAGAAACTTGAAGTCATTGCGAAACTTTGATCGTGTGTTTCTGGAGTCAAGTTAATTGCGTATGCATTATCTCTTGTTTCTGCAGCTTTTGATAAAGCACCTTCTGCGTTACATGTAATGAATAAGTGGTAAACATTTTCTCCACATACTTCATCTGCTACATCAACAGCACCAACAGATTCAGGAGAGTTTCCACTACGTCCATAAGAAATTAATAATGTTGGTTTATTCTGTGATAGATAATTTTCTGGAGTAGCTACGATATCTGTAGTTCCATAAGATTTTGTTTTGAAATTTGTTCTTTTCGCAACATATGTATAAATAGCATTACCAACAAATTCACTTGTTCCTGCACCTGTTAAGATAATATCATAATCATCATGTTTTGTTACATTTTCAATAAATGCTTTTAATTCTTCTTTAGAGTCTTCAATCTGTTTGATTGTTTTTCTCCATGTTGATGGCTGCTGATTGATTTCTGCAGCTGTAAAGATTCCTTTTAGGTTTTCCCATTCAGATTTGTCTTTTCCAAAAATCATGTTATCGCTCCTTTTCTGGTATAATATACCCTTGAATTCGTTTACATTATAATACTCAGTTATCTAAAAAACAATTCCTAGTATAGAAGGTTGTTAATTTGTGCAAAAAACTTGCTAATTTGATATATTTATTTTTGATAATTAAATCATTTTTGAAAAAAACCTTTGCATTCTTTACAAAGGTTAATATGTTTCATGAATCCATAAAGGTTTATGTAATAAAGCAAACGCTTCTTTTACGGAGCTAATATCACAACAAAACAGTTTGTTAAACAATTCATAATTATTAATATGTGCCATAATATAAGAATTCTTTTTTGGTATCGCTAATGGAAATAACTTTTCCAGTTTCTCGCTAGGACTTACATTTATAAATATCTCTTCTGCTTTTCCTATTGCACATTTCAACATTCGAAGCAAGGCGATAGAATCTAAATAGATAGCTTCTTCTACATGTACTTCTCCATTTTTCATACCAAATATCAAATACCCTTTTACTTCTTTGTTTTCATCACGATAAATTACCATCTGCTTTTGTGTCGCAACCAGTTCTTTCTGCATCATTTCATAAGAATCCAATGTTCTTTCATAAAATCCATCAAAACGAGAAGTAAATTTTTGATACACTTCCAACAGTTCTTTTAACTCTGCACTGTAAGATACATTCTGAATCGTTACTTTATTTAATTCCTCTTTTTTTATCATATATTGTTTTTGATAATAAATTGTATGAAACCCAAATGGTTCATACAAACGCGGCTGAAATGCAGGCACAAGAGTAATGAGATGTGTATGAGCTGCTTCATCTAACATTGACTCTGTCAACTTTCGCATATATCCTCTTCTTCGATAATCAGGTGATGTAGATACTCCACATAAAAAACCGCAAACAAGTTTTCTTCCATGAAAATGCAATACATGGCGATTCATCTGCAAACTGCTTACAATCTTTTGATCCTTTTCTTCAATCAGACAAACTCCTGAATCAAAAAGATGTTTAAAATAAAAATTCAAATAATTGCGATCTAATGTAGGATAGGATTGTTTCCATAATTGATAGACTTCACTTTTATCATAAACTCTTGCTTCTCTTAACATAGCCTATTCCTCATCATGAACATCACTTTCACTATATTCCACATCTATGACACTATCATCATATATTTGTCTGCTATCTTCAAAATAAGTGTCTGCATCTTTTTGTATATCTTCCATGTTTCTTTTTATCTTATGCCTGATATATAAAAGGAAAATTCCTACCACAAGCAATATGATGATTACCAGTGGCAACAAAATTGGAAGTATCGCCAAAAACAAATATATCAAACCAATACATACAAAAATATAAATTAAAGTTTCCATGGAAATCCTCGCTTTCTTTTTCTTTATTATAAAACATTTTTTTCATGATGTATATTGAAAAAGAGGGAATATGTCCCTCATAAAAATAATTCTCTTTCATCTACTCTCAATGCTTTCGCCAAGAGTTCCACTACCCGAAGCGACACATTTCTTTTTCCTAATTCCACATCGGAAATATAATGTTGCTGGAAACCGCATAAGTCTGCCAAATCTTCCTGTGTCAAATGCTGCTGCCTGCGCAGTCTTCGAACATTACGTCCAAATCGGGTTTCAATATTCTCAAATTCATATAATATTTCCTGCTTCTTTTGTTTTTCCACCATCTCCTTTTCAGAAGCAATGAGAGTCTTATCATGTTTCTCCATAAAGACTCCCTTCTGGAAAGTGTTACCTTCTTTCCAATAAGTATTTTATCATATTTTATTTATATTCCCTTTTTTTTGCTTTCTTTTTTTTATTGAAATATCCAAATATGATACTTCCCCATAAAAGAAAAGCAATTCCAAAATATAGGGGGCCTTGAAAAGCAGGAGAATGGGATTCTTCCTCTGTATCCTTTGCGATAACATTTGTCGCATTATACGCCTCTTCCATTCTTTTTTCATATGTATACTGTGGATTTTTAATAATTGGATAGGCATACCCCTTTTTTAACAGTTCTTCCTGAAGCAGCATTTCATCCGCAAAAAGATAAACAGGAAGATCCTTTGTTATTTTTGAACTTGGATCAATTTCAAAAGTAACTGTATTTGCTTCTTCTAATAAAGAACAAGTCATATCCCATCCTTTATCATCCGTTATTTTCGTATTAAATAAAGAAAGATTCAATTCACTTCCTTCACTTTTCACAATGATCTGATCTTTTTGACAAGAAACCATTTCTGCTTTATAACTTTTCTCATGTAAAAAAGGAAAAAGTGCAGTTAGAACGATCATGAACAGTTTCATCTTCATCACCATTTCTATTTTGCACTTTTCTTTCTCTTTTATACATTGCGATACTGATTTGCAATTTCTTTTAATTTAGCTAAACGATGTTTCATACCAGATTTTGAGATTGTTTCATCAAACTGTTCTTCACAATACTCACAAAGTTCAAGTAAGCTTGCCTCTGGCATAGCTTTACGGGCATAAGCTGCATTCTGAAGTTTTACAGGTAAAGCATCTAAACCTTTATAATTTTCAATCCACTGAATATCTTCCAGCTGACGTTTTCCTGCTGCCATGCTTTTCATTTCATTCGCAAGTTCACAATTATCTAATCGTGTTAAAGAATTCATAAAATCTCTTTGAATACGACTATCTTCAAAGGTAAATACAGCTTCACTTGCACCTACACAACGTAAAAAATCACTGATTTTATCACTCGCTTTTAAATAAACTACATCGTTATTTCTACGTTTAATATATTTTGCAGGCAAATTAAATTTCTGCATGATCTTCTGAATAAACTTTGCCAATTCTACATTTGTTGTACTTATCTCCAAATGATAATTGCTTTTACTAGGAGAGTTTACAGAACCTCCCGCTAAAAATGCACCGGCCAAATACGCTCTTGCACAGCACTCTTTCTTTAACAGCTTCATAGATGGGTGTGTCTGCAACCCTTTATCTGTAAAGATTTCCAAATCTTTCAAAATTTCCATCGCTTTATTTTCTACACGTATTACATATACATTATTCTTTTTTAGTTTCATTTTTCGAATAACGGATAATTGTGTCACCACATCATATCGTTCCTTCAAAAGCTTATAAATTCGTTTCGCAGTTGTCGCATTTTCTGTTTTTACTGTTAGATGCAATCCACTGGAATCAAAATTCATAGTAGAGCACATCTGTAAAACCGCACTTAACTCTGCCCGCATACAACATGTATGCAATTGATTTGCGGCAATTTCTGCCTTCACATCTGTTGTAAAAGACACAATCATCATCCTATCTGTTCAATTAACTCTTTTACTATATCACGAATCTTATTTGAATCATGACGAATTAAATTATCTTCGAAAGATAATATATCTCGATATAAAATATCAAAAGTATGTTCTTTTTCTACTACTTTTATTGGCTCACTGCCCATTTTCTTATATTTCTCTAATATTTCAGAAGAGGCTTTGTTACTGTGTGTTACAACAATATCAACTGCACCTTCAAAAGAATGCTTCTGCAAAGCACGTACATGATCTTCCAATGAGAAATGATCTGTTTCTCCCGGCTGACTCATTGCATTACAAAAATAAATCTTTGGTGCCTTGTTGTTTTTTAATTCCTCCACAATACCATCTACAATTAAATTAGGAATAATACTTGTATATAAGCTTCCTATTCCATATAAAATAATATCTGCATCATGAATTGCCTGTAATGCTTCTCTTGTAGGCTCTACAGGTTTATCATAAAATACCTTTCCTATACGATTATTAAACTCTGGAATATTGCTTTCTCCTCGTACAATCGTACCATCTTCCATTATGGCATATAACGTAATGACCTGTAAAGAGCAAGGAACGATATTTCCTTTTACTTTTAAGAATTTTGAAAATGTACGAATAGCTTCCATAAAACCACCGCTTGTTTGAGTCATAGCCGTAAGAATTAAATTTCCTAGATTATGACCTCCAACATCTTCATCATCCCCTTCAAAACGAAAGTTCATCAAAGAAGTAAAGATAGTTTCCTCTTCTGCCATTGCACACATGACATTTCGTATATCCCCCATTGCTGGAATATGAAACTGACGGCGAATACGCCCTGTACTTCCTCCATCATCCGCAACTGTTACAATAGCAGTCAAATTAATATCCTCAATTTGTTTTAAACCTCTAAGCATTACAGAAAGACCGGTACCTCCACCGATAACAACAACATTTTTCATTCGTCTTATCCCACTTTCTTATCTCTATGTGATTTATAACAATGATACTGATCCTTATAATGTGCATATAACCAATTTGTTATAGACACACTTCGATGATGCCCCCCTGTACAGCCAATCCCTACCATTATATGATTTTTATTTTGATTTTTATATTGTACAAATGCAAAATCAAGTAAGGATTTTATATTTCTTATACACTCTTTGGTTTCTTCAAACCCCATAACATAATCATATACTGGAGCATCATCTCCGGTTAGACTTTTTAACTCCTTTATATAATATGGGTTTGGAAGAAATCTGACATCAAAAATAAAATCAGCATCTAGTGGAACACCATGTTTAAATCCAAAAGAAACAAATGATATAGAAAGTGCAGGCTGCTTATCCATGGATAGTTTTTCCATTAGAATGCTCTTTAATTCTCCCTGTCCAAGCTTTGTAGTATCAATATGTAAAATAGCTCTATCATTTAATTCTTCAAACATATCACGTTCATATTCAATTGCTTCCTCTAAAGTCGTTGCTTTTCCACTTTGAATCATCGGATGATGTCTTCTTGTAAATTTATAACGCAATAACAGACACTGATCTTGTGCATCTAGAAAAACAACCGTTACCTTCAAATCCAGACTTTCAAAATATTGTAAAAATTTTGGATAGTCCTGCGCTGTTGTTGCCAAAGCAAGATTTGAATAGCGCTCATCCAACTCTTTATTTTTTTTCCTAATAATTTTTCCAAGGTTCTCAATCAACTGTACTGGAAAATTATCAATACAATGATAACCCATATCTTCTAATATACCCATACAGGTTGTTTTCCCTGCACCAGACATTCCCGTAATAAGTACGATATTTTGATTTTCCATAAGTTTCACCTCGCTATAAGTTTACCACAGCCTATACATATGTACCAGTTTAACTGATATTTTAATTACTAAAATTGTTTTCTCAAAATATTGCATTTTACAACATGATATATTCCTAATCTTTTATAACAACTAACTAAGCGAAAAATTATATTTTTCATTCTGTAAGCAATGCATGATAAAAAGGTTCCATATAGAGGGATCTTGACTTTCTCTTGACGATCATAGAATTAACATTTGAGTGTAAGCACAAAATAGTGTATACAAAATAAAGCAGAAAGATTTCCAATTTTGTTTATATTTTCTTTCTGCTTTTTATTAACAATATATTTTTTCTGTTTTAGCGATTCATTCCAAAAATTTATACCCTCCTATTTCTTACATAATTCATTAATATCAAAGATTCTGACACTTTTTACACTTTATCTTTACAATAAGAAACGAGCTGCACTTTTGACTCTTTCTTCCTTTTTATCAGGAAATCGAATTCCATTTATGATGATGACGCATTAATAATTCATCAGCCTCTGTTGGTCCATCGCTATCTGCCATATAGGTAAATAATGGCAATTGTTCCTGTTTCATTCTTTCTTTTAACTGTTCTACATAACTCCAGCTGTATTCAATCTGATCCCATTTTGAAAACCATGAGGTATCCTGCTGAACAGCTGCCTGTAATAAACGCTCATATGCTTCAGGAGTATTGATTCGATTAAAATCAGAACAGCTTTGACAGAAGTCCATACTTGTTGTGACAATTTCATCGCTATCTCCCGGTTTCTTTATATTAAACTGAAAATACACTCCTTCTGTCGGCTGTATACGAATTAACAAAACATTCGCATCTACATCTGGATTTGTTCTTTTAAATGTAATCACAATTTCCATCTCTCTGCGATTTAATTTCTTTCCTGTACGAATATAGAATGGAACATCTTTCCAGCGTTCATTGTCCACAAACAATCGCAATGCCGCATATGTTTCTGTCATAGAATCATCTTTTACTTGATTTTCTTTTTGATAATGAAAATATTGTCCCAAAACAACACTGTCATGAATATCAAGCTTTTCTACAGAGCGCAATGCATGCAATACATCTAATTGTTTCTGATGCATATCTTCTCCAAAAAAAGTTGCAGGCTGCTCCATAGCGACAAGGGATAAAATCTGAAATAAATGATTCTGAACCATATCCTTCAAAGCTCCGCTTTGATCGTAATATCCTCCACGATTCTCTACTCCAACAGTTTCTAATGCACTAATCTGTACATGCTCTATGTACTTAGCATTCCATACATCTTGAAAAATAGGATTCATAAAACGAATGGCCTGCATATTGCGAACCATTTCTTTTCCAAGATAATGGTCAATATGAAAAATATGATTTTTTGTAAAGAAAGCTTCTAAGTCCTTATTCAATGCCTTAGCAGAAGCCAGGTCCTCACCAAACGGTTTTTCAATAATTACTTTCCCAAGACAAGCGTTCTCTACTTTTTCCAAACCTTTCGCAATAACTGCAAAAAATCGAGGGGCAACCGCAAAATAGAAGATATGATTTTTTAAATGATGTGCTTTATAGAAAGCATCCAGCATTTCATAATTATTTAAATCCGTAAAATCCATCTGTACATAATGAATGCGTTTTGAAAAACGTTCGTATTCATCTATCCGATAAGGAAGCCGAGCAAATTTTTTCACCCAATCTTTCACTTCTTCACAATAACTATCATGGTCATATGCTCGACGGCCAATGATAACAATTGAAAAATCATCAGCCAATTTTTTTTGTGCCTGCAGATTATAAAAAGCAGGCAGCAATTTACGGAATGTCAAATCACCTGTTCCACCAAAAATAGTAAATGTTAAATTTTCCATACTATTTCCCCCATTCGTGATGAAAACTTCCGTCCTTATCAATACGTTCAAATGTATGAGCACCAAAATAATCTCGCTGTGCCTGAATCAGATTAGCTCCGACATGATTTTTTGTAAATAAATCTAAATAGCTGATTGCATTGGCCATAGCAGGAACAGGAATTCCACTTAACATCGCCTGTGCCGCAATCTGTCGTAATGCGTTTTCATAAGAAATGACACGTTTTTCAAATACTTCATCAAGCAATAAATGAGATAAATTCTTTTCATGTTCATATGCCCTTGTAATATCATTTAAAAATTTTGCCTGAATGATACAGCCTGCGCGGAAAATAGATGCAATCTTGCCAAGGGGAAGATTCCAGTCATATGCTGTACTTGCTTGTTTTAAAAGATCAAACCCTTGTGCATAAGCAATAATTTTTGCAGCATATAGACTTTTACGTACATCTTCAATTAATGTTTCATGATTAGGGATTTTTGCAATCTTTATTCTAGGATAATGTTCTTCTGCTGTTTTTCTTGTTTCTTTATTTGACATCAAGCGCGCATTTCCGGCAGCAGCAATCATAGAAACATCAATTCCCTGTTTCAAGGCCTCCATATTCGTCCATCGTCCAGTGCCTTTTTGCTGAGCGCTATCTTTAATCATATCGACTAAACTTTGCGTGCTCATATCATCCATTTCCTGAAATATTTCTGAGGTAATACGAATTAAGAAACTGCTTAGTTCACCTTTCTGATATTCTTCGAAAATTTTTCCTATTTCCTGATTATTAAATTTCCCAATATGTTTTAAAACAAGATAAGCCTCTGCAATCAGCTGCATATCCGCATATTCAATTCCGTTATGCACCATCTTTACATAGTGACCAGCTCCATTTTCACCAATATACGTACAACATGGAGTGCCATCTTCACTCTTAGCCGCAATATTTTCTAAAATGGATCGAATTTCTTCATATGCTTCACAATCCCCGCCTGGCATAATGCTTGGTCCTTTTCGAGCGCCTTCTTCACCACCTGAAATACCAATTCCAAAATAATGCAACCCCTGTCTTTTCACATATGCCTCTCTACGTATGGTATCTTCAAAGAATGAATTACCGCCATCCATAATAATATCGCCATTTTCAAGCAACGGAAGCAGTTGTTCAATCACAGCATCTACTGCTTTTCCTGCCTTTACCATCAGCATTACTTTACGAGGTTTTTCCAAAGATTTTACAAACTCTTCCAATGTCTCATAAGGGATAAAGTTTTCATGGGGATTTTTTTCCACCATTTGTTTTGTGACTTCATAACTGCGATTATATCCTGCTACTTTATATCCATGATCTGCCATATTCAAAGCTAAACTTCTTCCCATGACAGCCAATCCTATAATACCTATCTGATTCATATACATCCTCCTCTCTTTTATTCATAGCACACAATACTTACACCTTGTGCTATGGCATCAACTGTATCTTTTTCTTCCAATAAACCATTTTCATCAATCGCAAACGCAACTAAATTATCACTATTTCGATTTGCGACAAACAAGTAACGATCATCAAGGGAAAGATTGATATCGCGAGGATGATCGCCTCCACTTGAAATCACCTGTAAAATCGCAAAACTTTGTGTATCTACAACATAGACACGATTTACTTCACGAACGGATATATACAATCGTTTTTCATTTTGACTCAAACGAATTGCAGCTCCTCCGCCTTTTTCATTCTCTTTCAGCAATGAGATTTTCTTTAAAATCGTATTAGTCTCTAAATCAATAGCAAACACTTCACAGCTATCTTCACTAACCATATATAATATATGATCATCATGACTTGCAACACCATGGCGAATCCCTGTATGTTTTGGAAATGAAAGAACTCTTTTAAATTCCAGAGTATCACGATCATACACATATACATGGTCTAATAAACGACATGGCACATATACATGCGACTTCGTTAAAATTGCCTGATGTGCTCCCGAATGTTCTTGAATCTCAACTTTTTTATCTTCCACTAACTGATGATTTTCAAAACAATAGCGAATCAGTGTTCCTTCATGATAATTAACTGTATATATATAAGTTTTATCTTGTCCAACATAACATGCCGTACAGCTTTCTTTTCCGGCTTTATATGTTTGTCCATCTTTCAAAACACATATACCTGCAGCTTCTTCCTGTATTGGAAATACAAAACGATTATAATCATATGATAAATATTTTGCATCTCTTGTTTCAAAGTATACACTTGTTTCTATAAATTTATCTTTTTCAGTATCAAATACAAAAGAGTAAACTCCTTTGCTTGGTGCATAAGTTCCTACCCAACCTTTTATTGTTTTCATAACAAGCCTCCATTCATATCATTACTGCTTATAATCATCATACAAGAGTGTCATTTTAAAAGCAATTTGCATGCTCAACCGAAATATCTTGGGATACTTCCCTGATTTCTCTTATGATGTATTATAGCTAACACAATATATAGACATGAAACTAAAGTTATAGATATATCTTTTAACAATAAAGATGGAGTATTTTATTGTCACATTTGTGCTATCATTCCTTCAAGCAACAAAATACTTGCATATAAAATGACGCTCTCTATCATTATTTACTTGTATGAAATATTATATCCACAATTTTTGATTAACATTTTGAGAATTGTAAAACATGATAAAATTAGCACTTTAGTGCAATTTTATTGCATACCTGCTGCATTGCCATTGCTACTCACAAAACTTATATCCGCTTATTCTGCATTATTATTAGATTATGATACAGCTTCAACCTGAGCAATTAATTGTTCCTTATCAGTTCACAAAATCAAACCAATGGAAGATTATCATTTTCATCGTTTATTTCTGCTGCATAATAATTCAAATACATATTAAGTTGTCCAACTGCTTTTGGCATCAATTTAATCGTCTTTAATTCAAGCAATACACATGATCTTTATCGGCTTGTTTTCTGGAATTTACAAGAATGAGATGGAAATTAGATTAAACATATTTAATATTTTGTAAACAAGTGTATATATTTTACATATACTATAATTATCATAATATATACTTAAATCTTTTGACATATGCGTGCATAATTGTATGTTGAAGGTAGAAATACCGCAAACAGTACGGCTCCTACCGCCATAAGTGTAGGGCGTTAAAGTGTGGAGGGATGCATAATCCTTCCTTTTAATTTTTTATAAAACACTTAGCATTATTCTTCATCAGAAGAAAACCAAAGAAATTAAATTTGGTTACTGTAATTATGATTTGTTAGAAGATAAAATGAAGGAATGGGAAACTCAAAACCATTGATGATATCTGAGTCTTTTTCGCATATTTGAGAATATGGGGTTAGAATATTGTATCTTACGTTTCGCATATTTATCGCTTACCGTTTTTAATTGATAAATATACAAAAAAAACTCAAATCGAGTCTTAGCCGATAAATAAAGGCTTTTGATGATTGATTTGAGTTTCTTTGAATTGTTTTGAATATTCCCAAAAATCAACGTTTTGAGAACTCCGAAGCCTTATAAAACAAGGGTTTTAAAAGCGTTTTTGTTGCATACGTATTGCATTGTCAAAGCATCTTATAACAACATATCACTATTCTTTAATAGCAATAGCTTCTTAGGAGTTTTAAAAGATTTCAACTCTATTTAACAAGAAATCAATTAAACTGCAATGATAAATCCCGTGATTGTCATAATAATTATGAGATATATCATTCCTAATGATAATCTTTTTAAAGAAGTCATTCGTTAGTTTCAAAGAATTCAATTCAGAATTTATTTTTTCTTCTTCATCCATTCTTAATGCTGATTGAATATATATTCTTTTATCACCATCATTGACCACAAAGTCTACTTCTTTTACAGCTGTAGTTCTATTTGTACGATCATATACGACTCCTACATCAACTGAGTAACCTCTTCTTATCAACTCAAGATATATGATATTTTCCATTAAATGACCAGGATCAAATTGTCTAAAATTTAGTCTAGCATTTCTAAGTCCAACATCTGTAAAATAATATTTATTCGGGTATTTAAAATATGATTTCCCTTTTATATCATATCTTTTTGCTATCAAGATTAAAAAAGCATTAACAGAATGATTAATATAATGACTAACAAGAATATTGTCTATTTTCTCTTTCTTCTCATTAGAAATGGCATTTGCGACTTTTGTAGGATTTGTTAAAGATGAGATTTGTGAAGATAAGTAGTCAAGAATTTCTTCTAATATATCTTCCCTTTCTATACGATTCCTTTCCTTAATATCTTTAATATAGACTTCCTCATAAAGTGATAACAAATATTTTTTCTTAGCATTATCATCTTTTAATTGTGTTAACCTTGGCATTCCTCCATAGAGCATATATTCTTCTAAGCATTTTCTTTCATCTCCACCCTTATATGAATAATACTCTTCAAAAGATAGAGGATAAACATGAATTTGAGTTGATCTTCCTCTAAATTCAGTTAAGATATCACTTGCCAACATTTTAGAATTTGAACCTGTAACATATACATCTATATTCTTATATGATTTTAATTCATTTAGCATGTCATAAACAGTTACTTCAATATTGCCATTTTCTTTGTCAATAGTTTTTATGCTCATCTGAATTTCATCAATAAACACATAATACTTACTGTCATCATCTTTTATAACCGATTCAACATAATCACATAAAAGAATAGGATTACGATATTTATAGTATTTTCTTTGATCCAGTGAAATAGCAATAATATTTTTATCTGATACTCCTGTTGATATAAGATAATCTCTAAATAATTCAAATAAAAGAACTGATTTCCCACATCTTCTAAGACCAGTGATTACTTTTACTTGTCCGTCCCACATACTAGATTTAATTTCTTCTAAATAAAAATCTCGATTAATCATATTATACCTCCATCTATAAGTGAAAATGTTTGTACTTATAGATATAATAAGCCTTTTACCTTATAAAATCAATTATTATCTATGAGTATAAACGACTGTGTTTTAACTTATAGATATATTATATACAGCTTTAAAAAAATATTCATAAATGATTTATATTTTAATTTTTATATAGACAGAATAAAAGACTTATCAATAAAAAAAGATCCAAGATAATCCTGAATCTTTCTTCATATTTGTTTTGATTAACGTTTAGAGAACTCCGACATATGATAAAATCAACTTTTTTTAGCTGTTTTGTTGCATACGTGTTGTATTGACTTAACTACTCACAAAGACTCACACCCATTTATTCTGTATCATCATTAGATGATAATACAGCTTCAACCTGAGCAATCAATTGTTCCTTGTCAGGCATATATGTGACATATTTTGATGCAAAAATATTATTACTCAGACCTCCTAATGCATACTGCATATCAACATTCCCCTTATCAGTACATAAAATCAAACCAATCGGTGGATTATCATCTTAACGCTAATTCAAGAACCCTCTTTTTGTTAGCCTCGCCATTTGATAACAACAATCTTTCAAATAATGAAGTGCTTATTTGTCTTTTTAACTCCCTTACTGACCAATTTGCATTAATCGCTTCCTTTTCATAGAAACTACGTTTATCATCATCTGATATATACAGTAATTCACAGTAATGTGACCAGCTTAATTTGCTAGACAGTGTCTGGCAATTTGGATATTTCAAATAAAGTAATCTCATATTTTGAAGGTTTGCTCGAGAAAATCCTTTCCCAAATTTATTTGTAAGAGTCTTCGATAGTGTAAGTAATTGCTTTTTCCCATATTCGCCACGCTCGGATTTTAACTCATCCTCAACTATGATACGTCCTATATTCCAATATGCATTAATTAACTCATTATTAACATTTTTAATAACATTATTTCTAGCATTTACGATAATATAAGTGATTTCATTTACTAACGATTCATTATCTAGAAAATTATTTTCCAAAATCAAATACTCCTTTCAATATTAATTATTCTTATTATACCCCTATTTTAAAAAGAAAAAAAGAAGCATCTAAACTTCTTACAAAGTCTAAATACTTCTCTAATCTTCTCACAACAATTATTACTAACGTTTTGAGAACTGTGGAGCACGACGAGCTGCTTTAAGACCGTATTTTTTACGTTCTTTAGCACGTGGATCACGAGTAACGAATCCAGCTGCTTTTAATGCAGGACGATAATCAGCACTTGCTTCCATCAAAGCACGTGTAATACCGTGACGCATAGCACCAGCCTGACCAGTGTATCCTCCACCTTTAACATTGATTTTGATATCAAATTGTTCTAAAGTTTCAGTTAATTCAAGTGGTGAACGAACAACCATACGCAAAGTTTCTAGTGGCAAGTATTCTTCTAATGTTTTACCATTAACAACAATATTACCTTTACCCGGAGTCATGAAGACACGAGCAACAGAAGTTTTACGGCGTCCTGTACCATTGTAAGTTACTGAATTTTTCTTAGCTGCCATTTCTTATTCCTCCTTACCCTTTGATTTTCAGCTCAACTGGTTTCTGAGCTGCATGTGGATGTTCACTACCTGTGTAAACAAACAAGTGTCTACGCATTCTGTCTCCAAGTTTTGTGTGAGGCAACATACCATAAATTGATCTTTCAACCCATTCAACAGTATAGTTTTCTTTCATAACACGTGCAGTACGTGTACGAAGTCCTCCAGCATAACCAGAGTGGTTGTAGTATTTCTTAGTTTCTAATTTGTTTCCTGTCATAACGATTTGGTCAGCGTTGATTACGATAACGAAATCTCCACAGTCAACGTTTGGTGTGTAAGTAGGTTTGTGTTTTCCTCTTAACACTGATGCTACTTCAGTAGATAAACGACCTAAAGTCATTCCTGCTCCATCTACTACGTACCAAGTACGTTCTACTTCAGCAGGTTTTGTAAAAGTTGTTTGGCGCATATTTTTTACTTCCTTTCCTATGTAGTTTCCGGGGCTACAAAGGCATAAGTGCCTATTTAATAGTTTATATTCAAAATGTTTTAAAGTCAACAGAATTTTATCAAAAATTTTTAAACTTTTTTTATCGCATCTTGTAAAATCTTCTTCTATGAAATACGTTTCCTATCTCTTTGTTAAAATTGATGAAACTTAATCGTATCTATAATATTAATACCTAGCCCTTCCAAAAAAGAAATCGCTTCATCTCGATACTTATTGTTTTCCATTGCTTTGGGTTCATGAGCGTCAACACCTATAATAGTCTTATTCCCTACTTCTGCAGCTATTTTCCAAAATTCAGGATGAGGATACTGTGTAGTATTCATAATGTCATTATATGCTGCACCTGCTAAATTATATTCTAAGGGAATATCCATATCTTTTGCAGCCTGGCATAAACGATAGCTCTGCTGTTTTGAAAATTCATCAAATTTTCTTCGTCCTCGCATAAATAAATCTGGATGACATAAATAGGAATACAATCCTGTTTTCATCCCTTCAATTGCTTCATCAACATATTTTTCAAGCATATCGTCTTTCTCACAAGCTGTACCAAAATACACTCTATCCTCATCTGTTTTATAATAATGATTGCCAAAGATGATGTAATCCAAATGATATTCTTTTAACAATTCTTTTAGCCAAGGCATATACTTAGGAAAATATTCACATTCTAAACCTATTTTAATAGAAATCTGATTTTTATATTTTTCTTTTAAAGCAGAAACGCTTCTATAATAGTCGTGAAACTGACTATCCTTCATACGCATATGTGCAACAAAATTGCTATCATATTTCCAGGGGGAATGATCAGAAAATCCGATTTCTTCATAACCATTTTTAATTGCACTTAAGACATACTCTTCATCAGTTCCAGAAGCATGCATACATCGATAAGTATGCATATGATAATTTGTTTTTCTCATATAATAAACACTTCCTCATTTTACTAGCTTACTATACCACAAATCAAAAAAACATATAATAGCTAGTGCTTTATTTTTTTAATTAAACACTCCACCAATTAAAAGAGAATCCATTTAACCTTACTAAATGTAAAAAAAGATTCCATGTGGAATCTTTCTAGTTTATCATGGTGGACCGTAGCGGGATCGAACCGCTGACCCCCTGCGTGCAAGGCAGGTGCTCTCCCAGCTGAGCTAACAGCCCATATGTATATTAAATTCGATGGTGGGCCTGAATGGACTTGAACCAACGACCTCACCCTTATCAGGGGTGCGCTCTAACCACCTGAGCTACAGGCCCGTCTTCCATCGAATGCCTTAATATAATACCATCCTCCTATCCCTATGTCAACAACTTTTTTATAATTTTTTTCAATCCTTAATTTTACCTCTTTTTAGTAAAAAACAATTCTCAAAAAAAAGAGCTTATAACTAGCTCTTAATTGTTCATAAATTCTTTTATTTGCGGAAGTCTGTTTTTTGTATCCTCATATCCCAAATCAAACCACTTCTGCAACAAATCTTTATCATGTGTATACCGTGTTACACCATAATCTGCACTTGGTCTTAACACAAGTGCTTTTCCTTTGTTTTCCAAATCTTTCACAATTCCCCATTGTTTATTATAATTCTCATGACGGATTCGTAAAAACTCTTTTACTTTTTTATTTCCAGGATAGAATAAAGAAGCTAACATCAACTGCCATTTAGGTGCAGGCTTTCTAATATAATTTTCTTCTTTTGTAGAAATAAAAACATGTTTTTCCATCCCATTTCGAATACTTTGTTCAATTGGAATCATATCAACAAGACCTGCATCCATACATTTATGTCCTTTAAAATAAACAGGTCTAGTTAACAAAAACAAAGAGCAGGATGCTTTCATAAGATTTTGTTCTTCCGGATCAAAATCTTCTTTTGGATAATATTCCACCTGATCATTATCCATATTATAAACACCAATATCCAGTTTTGTTGGATTTTTCATAAACGTCTTATAATCCAGTGGTTCATGTTTTTCAATAAATTTACAAACATAATCAATCCCAAAGACTCCTTTTTCATGAAGTAAGGGAGAAAGTCCTATTGCTTTTGGATCACTAGCTGCCTCAACACCACTAAAGCGAAGTCGTTCTCTTTGTTTTGCGACAAATGGCAACAAAACTTCTGCTCCTGCACTAATTCCAACAGTATATGGAAAATTAATATCATTATCTAGAAAGCACTGTAAAACACCGCAGGTATATGCTGCTTTTGTTCCTCCGCCTTCACAAATCAATCCAATTTTTTTACTCATAACTATCACACCTCAACGATAAAATTATAATTATTTTTTTAATATTGTAAAGTTTTCTTTTTTCATAACGAAATTGGTCAAATATGTATCATTACGTAACACTTCCTGTTTTTTAATGATCTTGTAACCTCTTTTTTCAAAAAAACGACAAGCTGTTATGGAGGAATGCGTTTCAAAACCAAGCGCCTTGCTTTGTTTTTCCAAAGCATCGCACAATGCACTTGCAATTCCTTTTCTTTGATGATCCTTATGCACATACAAATGATCTAAATATCCAGTTTTATCCATATCCGCAAACCCAACAATCTGATGATTGATACAGGCTACCAGCGTTTCATGGCATAACAAACTAGTTTTAAACTTTTCCACATTCATGCCTTCCACCCACGCTGCAAGCTGTTTGCTGTCATAATCTTTTTTGTTAACAGTATAAATCGTATCTTTAAACAGTTGTAGTATGATTTTTAAGTCAGCTTCAACATATGGCCTTATTTCCAAATCTATTTTCTTTTTCATCTGCAATTTCTCTCTTTTACATCATAGGAGAAAATAAATTTAAAATAGAGCGCAAGATACGAACTGGAAGTTTTACCTTTAAACAATCTTCTAAAGTAATCTGCTGTGATTTTTCCAAAGTTTCCAAATAGTCTTTCTTAACATCCATAACAACTTTGCTTTTATAAAACCATACACCACATTCATAATGAAGATAGTAAGATCGATAATCCATATTTACCGTTCCAACAACTGCCATCTTATCATCTACTACAAACGTTTTTCCATGTACAAAACCTGGTGTATATTCATAAATTTTAACACCAGCTTCAATTAATGAACGATAATTAGAACGTGTTACCATAAATACATACCATTTATCAGGAATATGAGGAACTAAGATACGTACATCAATTCCATTTTTCGCAGCTAATATCAATGCTGTTTTCATTTCATTATCAATAACTAAATAAGGCGTTGTCGCATACACATAAGAATTCGCACCATTAATCATATTGATATGTGTGTATTCCCCTATGTTTTCAGAATCCGTAGGACTGTCACTATAAGGCTGTACAAAACCATCGTTTTTAAAATTCATATTTTCTGCTTTATATTGGAAAAAGTCATCTTTTACATCTTCATCGTAATTCCAAAACTGTAAAAACATCATCGTAAGATTCCATACAGCTTCCCCTTTCAACATGACGCCGCAATCTTTCCAATGTCCAAAACGTTCTTTTTTATTTATATATTCATCCGCAAGGTTAATTCCACCTGTCATTCCAACTTTTCCATCAATAATAAGTATTTTACGATGATCGCGGTTGTTCATCTGAATAGCCAGTCTTGGACGAATCGGATTAAACACCTTTGTCTTAATACCTAATTTACATAAAACCTGTGCATAATCAGGCTGAAGCGTTGTAATACATCCAAAATCATCATACAGCACACGAACTTCTACGCCTTCTTTCACTTTTTGAATCAAAATATCCAAAATCGTATCCCACATAATACCTGGGGCAATAATGAAATATTCTAAAAATATAAATTTTTCCGCTTTTTTCAATTTTTCTACAATTGCCTTAAACTTTTCTTCTCCAATTGGAAAGAATGTTGTTTCTGTTTGTTTATAAATTGGAAAACGTGCATTTTTCCACAAATAATTTGCCTGTTTAAATGCATTTGAATCTTCTTCCTGCAATTCTTCCATAATTTCTGCATTCTGCCAAAAAATTCCCGGATATTTTTTTGCCGCTTCATTGTCACGAACACGAAGTTCCTTAGGTACTTTCTGACCGCCAAACAACAAATAAATCAAACCGCCAAAAACAGGGAGCCCCATGATCAACATGACCCATGTCATCTTATATGTCGGATTATCATCTTTATTTACTATATAAATACTAATGATAAAGCTAAGGGCAATCAAAAAGAAATAAATTGCCACGAAGTATTCGCTTAATTTAAAGACAATACCAAAAAACACTGCCAGCTGAATAAGGATCAATACCCCAACAATAAAGATTTTATTATGTAACAAAGATAAAATTTTACGAAGCATAAAAAAGCCTCCTTCCAATTAAGAAAGTTTACAAAGATAATTATAAAGCATTTCCACTACATCATCCGCCATACTTTCTTCTATATGTTTATCTTTTGAAGTACATGTTGTTGTTAAACATAACTCATTATCTTTATCCAAATCCCCTCTTGCGATAACAACAGCATGAGAAAATACTCCCATCGCATTTTGCATACGCATTGTTTCTGATAACTTAACCAAATCGATGTTCTCTTTTTGTTTTAATTTTACAGCCATTTTTCGCATATTCGGATTATATCCAATCTGAATAACAGATCCTTCACCAATACAATCAATACAGATAAAATCTGGATTTTTGTTTTCTTGTATAAATTTGTCAACTGCAAGCTGTGCTCCATAATACCTTGTTTTATTTTTATCCGTAAACAAGAATCCAACCTTTCTTTTTTCATCTTTTCCTAGTTTCTGTGCCAGTTCTATCGCTGTTGCCACAGACAAAGAATATCGATTGTAATTGTTGCGATTCGCAATCCCAATTGTCATAAGATACAAAAGGAAAAAGATTAGAAAATATATAAACAAAGAAATCCCAAAAGCCAATTGTGGTGATGTAACAAAATGATCCGCAATCCACAGCATCACAAAAACCATCAAATATAATAAAATAACTGGTGCAAACATAGGAAGCACACTTTTATTTGCAGATTTATTCCCATTTAAAGGATAGTAAGAAACTCTTCTCCAAAAACAGTGCTGAGGTGTATCAAAGGGTATAACGATGACTGTTTTCATCGTTTTTATATTTCCAAACAAATAATTTTCTGCTTTTGAAAATACTTTTCTTCCACTTATCATTGTACCTTCATAACCTGCATCTTTCATATCCTCAAACAACACCAAAGAAGCTTTTCTTTTTTGTCGTCTTGAAAAACGTACGCCATATTCTTTTGTATATTTATCTATTATTTTTTTATTCATCCTGCACACTCCTAAACCAATACTGTAATTATAACGTAAACCTACTTTTTTTAATACCCTTTCTTTTGGAATCACTATAGAAAGCATAGATAGTTGATAAAATATATCAAAAATATTCCCACGCATAAAACCATTACAAACAGAAGATATATTATTTTTCGCATATATTTACCCCCTGTTTTAGAATATTCTTCTTATTTAAAAAGGTATAGACACTATTTAGAAATACAGCATTTCTTTTATTTTATTTAATTTTATTATCAATTTCATTTATTATAAGCTACTAAACATCACTTATCTAGTATAATTTTATCCCAGGAGGTAGGAAATCATGAAGAAAAAAGACGCTTTTTTAATTCAATGTGGGGAAGTAATTAAAGAAGCTATTTCTTTCCATGATACAACACAGAAAGAAATAGCAGAAAAAATGCATATGTCTCCTCAATCTTTGAACAGTTACTTAAACGGAAGAACAACTTGGAGAATTGATGATTTTTGTAGAATCGCAAGACTTTTAAACCTTGATCCTAACCATATATTAGGATTTCATACAGATAGAGAAGTGCGAAGTGAATTACAAAAGTTTTTTCACTCCATGTCAAAAGAACAAAAGCAGAAAATTATACAATTAATTTCTTATTTTATTATGCAATGTTAAAAAAACTGAGTAGTTTTTCAATCAACACTCAGTTTTTTACTCTTTAACACACATAAACATTGTTTTGGAAAAACAATCTGTTTCTGCTTTGTAATACATTCTTCTTTACATAGCAGCCATTTTGCACAAGTGCCCTTGTTTCTTACAAAACTATAAGTTCCATTTAAATTCGAAATTGTTTTTACAACCTCAATCTCATAACTGTTTTCAGATTGTTTTTGTGAGCATATATCTTCTGCACGTATCGCAGCATGTGTATATGAAGTATTTAAAGCTATATCACTTTTTAATACCATGTCCCAGTCCTTCGCATAAAAAGTATACGAATCAAGTATTTCAATCTCAGATATGTTTTCATATCCTGCCTGGATAGCTCCATAAACGGTTTCAGGGTGATGAAATATTTTTTCCTTGTTTCCTTTTTCCACAATCCTTCCATGATTCAACAAAGCAATTTGATCAGCTAAAGAATACACTTCTTCATTATCATGTGACACATAAATAACACACCCAGAAAAGGTTTCTAAAAGATGCTGCAATTCATAACTTAATTTCTTTTTTATATACTTGTCCATAGCAGAAAACGGTTCATCTAGTAATAAAATTTGTGGATTGGAGGCCATGGTTCTTGCAAAAGCACAGCGCTGTGCCTGTCCACCCGATAAATGCGACGGGTATACATCTGCCAGTTCCATTAAATCATAGGTTTTCATGATCTGTTCTGTTTTCTGTTTACGTATTGTTTTATCTTGAACTGCACATGCGATATTTTCCTTCACTGTCATATTCGGAAATAAAGCATAGTTTTGAAACATAAAGCCACAGTGTCTTTTTTGAATAGGAACATTGATATGATTTTTAGAATCAAACACAACAACATCATTGATAGCAATATAACCTTCATCCGGTGTTTCTATTCCCGCAATACATTTTAATGTCATACTTTTTCCACATCCACTAGGACCTAACAGTGCAAACACGCCATCTTCACAATCTAAATCTACCTGCAGTAAAAAAGAGCGAAGCTGTTTTTTGATATGTATCGATAGTTTCATTTTTCTACCTTCTTCCATTTATAAGAAGTAACATACTGCATAACAAGGATGCAGGCAGTAGAGAACAACAAAATACACGCTACCCAGATATAGGCAGTTTGAAAATCACCCGATTGCATCGCAGAATAAATTGCCATCGATATAGTTTGTGTTTTTCCTGGAATATTCCCTGCCACCATAATCGTTGCGCCAAATTCACCAAAGGCTCTGGTAAACGCAAGAAGGATTCCAGAAACAATCCCTGGTATACAATTTGGTATAACAATTTTCCAAAAGATCGTTATTTCTTTCATTCCTAATGTTCTTGCCACAAGGCATAAATTTTCATCCATTTGTTCCATCGCACTTTGTACACTACGATACATCAATGGAAATGCAACTATGAAAGAAGCAAAGACGCCTCCCCACCAGCTAAATATGATTTGTATTCCCACACTGTCTAAAAACTGTCCAAAAGGATATTGTTTACTGAAAAACAGCAGCAAGAAGAATCCAATCACTGTAGGAGGCAATACCATCGGCAGCAAAAAGATAATATCCATGATCTTTCTTGTTTTTTTCCAGTGCAAAGACTTATACGCAAGAAATAAACCACTAATAAACACAAGCAGTGTTGCCAATAAAGCAATTTTTAAAGAAATGAAAAATGGTGAATGAAACATATTATTCTACCTGAAATCCATTATCTTTAAACACGTTTTTAGCATCATCACTTTGCAGATATTCCATAAATTCTTTTGCGGCTTCTTTATGCTTGCTGTCTTTGATAATTGCTATAGGATAGCGAATTTCTTTATGTGAGTCGTTTGGAAAGCTATCAACAACACGTACTAAATCACTGCTTTTCGCATCACTTCCATAAACGATTCCACAATCCGCCTGTGATGTTTCAACCCAGTTTAAAACCGCTCGAACATCTGAACCATATACAATTTTGTCTTTCAATGTATCAAACATACGCAAAGAATCCAGCGCTTCTTTTGCATATTGTCCAGCAGGCACACTGGCAAACTCACCCACAGCAATCGCTTTTACACTGTCTTTTTCTAGATCATCAATACTCTTGATCGCTGTATTATTTTTTCCAGCAATCAAAACCAAATCATTTTTCAGTAATACGCCTCTTGTATCCGCATCAATTTTGCCTTTTTCCTCTAAAGTATCCATCTGTTTATCTGCTGCAGATATAAAAATATCAGCTGGTGCTCCCTGTTCTATCTGGTTTTGCAGTGTTCCACTTGCCCCATAAGAATAATTGATTACTATATTTTCATTTGGATACATCGTTTTAATTTCTTCCAAAGCATCCTTCATACTGGCAGCTGCCAACACAGTAATTTCTTCTTTTTCTTTTCCTGTATTGGAACAAGCGCATAACATAAGAGCTAACATTCCCGCAAATAACAATCTACTCATTCTTTTTTTTCTCATTTTCTTGCACAATTCCTTTCTATATTCATCATGATTCCTAAAGCATGTGGAAGTTCTTCAATGATTGCCTCCATACATTCTTTAACTGCCTTGGGACTTCCTGGAAGATTAATGATCAACGTTTGTTTTCTTGTAGCTGCAACCGCTCTTGAAAACATGGCACGTTTTGTAAATTGCATAGAATAGGCACGCATTGCTTCCGCAATTCCTGGTACCATACGCTGTGCAATTGCCACAGTAGCTTCCGGCATACAATCTCTTTGTGATAAACCTGTCCCTCCACTTGTTAGTAAAAGCTGTGGTTTTATGTTATCACAAATATCTTTCATTGCTTCTTCCAATTGCTGCTGCTCATCTGGCAATATTCTACAGTCAACCACTTTATAGCCTTGCTCTTTCAACAATTCCTTTAAATAAGGCGTACAGAGATCTTCTCGTGTTCCTGCATATCCTTGATCACTAGCAATCAGTATCGCTGCCTGATACATAAAACTCATCTCCTATCTGAATATCTCCACCTTGTAAAACTTTCGCAAATACCCCTTGTTTTGGCATGATGCATTCACCCATACGCTTATAAATTTCACAATGAGTATGACATTCTTTTCCAATCTGTGTAAGTTCTAAGATTACATCCTTGCATTTCATGATTGTACCAACAGGTAGATTTACAAAATCAATACCGTCCACAATAATATTTTCTCCAAAAGCACCTGCTTCTACATTGGCACCTTTTTCATTAAAGGCACGAATACGCTCATACGACAACAAACTTACCTGTCGATGCCAATTACCTGCGTGTGCATCATGTTCAATCCCATAATCCTTTATTAAATGTATTTTCCCTACATTTTGTTTTACTGTCCCTCTTTTGGGACTTATACATACCGCAACAACTTTCCCCATCTTAACCTCCTATTTTTGACATTGGTTTTGTTTCCTTATCCTTATGATCTTCGGATAAAAACGCATGAGATTTTGGTTTATGATAAACCATATTTGCAATACGATGTCTTACTTCTTCCACATCATGTTTTTTTAGTGGCTCTTTTAGATCACATCCATAAGAATATTGTAAACATGGTTTTAAAAAACCATCGGCAGTCAATCGCAAACGGGAACAGTTTGCACAAAATTCATGTGACAAAGCACTAATAAAACCAATATATCCTTGAAATCCTTCTAATGCATAATAACTGCATGGTCCATTTCCTAATGATTTATGAACTTCCTTCAATTCTCCATATGCATCTTTGATCCACGAACGAACAACTTCCTCTTCCAATCGTTTTTGCTGTTTTCCCATACCAATCGGCATCAATTCAATAAAACGAACGTGCAATGGATACTCTTTTGCCAGATTTACAAGTTCTATAATTTCTTTTCTTGTTCGCTCTTTTACCGCAACAACATTAATTTTTATATGCATGCCTAAAGATAAGGCATGTAAAATACCTTTCCACACCTTGCTTACTCCATATTGTCCAGTAATACGATGATAAATTTCTTCATCCAAGGTATCTAAACTTACATTGATATGACGAATCCCTGCCGCATATAAATCTTCTACCTGTGCATCTAATAAAATTCCATTGGTTGTAAGTGTTACTTCCTCAATACCTTTTACCTTCAACAAATTCTTAACAAGCACAGACACATTTTTTCTTACCAGAGGCTCTCCGCCTGTTAATTTAATTTTACGTATGCCACTTTGCGCAAAAATTTCTACAAGCTCTATAATTTCATCATAAGTTAAAACATCTTCTTTTTCTTCAGAAATTTCTTTTGGCATACAGTATGTACAAGCAAGATTGCATCTTTGTGTAATCGAAATACGAAGATAATCAATATTTCTTCCAAACGTATCTTTCATACATTTACTCATAAGAAAAATCTCCGCTTTTTCCACCACTTTTTTCTACTAAATGGACATGTTCAATATGCATATGTTTATCAATGGCTTTACACATATCATAAATAGTTAATAAAGCAGTGGTTACGGCTGTTAAGGCTTCCATCTCCACACCGGTTTTCCCATCTGTTTTTACCGTAGATACTGCTTCTATACACCCTTTATCTTCATGGATATGAAATTGTACCTGACACTTTCCAAGCATTAAAGGATGGCACAAGGGAATTAAATCACTTGTTTTCTTGGCGCCCATAATTCCTGCAATCTGTGCAACACCCAAGACATCTCCTTTTTTTACTTTTTTCTTCAACAAAGCCTGCATGATATCTTCACTGACATAAATTTCACCTTTTGCCACTGCTGTTCTAGAAGTAATTTTCTTTTCACTTACATCGACCATAACAGCATTTCCATGTTCATCAAAATGTGTTAATTCCATATTCTCACTCATTTCTATAAAATCTCTTTCCCAAAACTGCAGTTTGGATAATGACATTCTTTGCATTGCATACAAAATCCGCCATTTCCTAATCTTGCGATATCTTTTTTCGTTAATTTAATTCCACATGCAATTCTTGGAAGACATAAATCAAATACGGTTGCCTTTGCATACATGACACAACCTGGAAGTCCTACAATTGGTGTATCATCTTCAAAATAACCAAGCAAAAACATGGCACCTGGAAGAACTGGGGCTCCATAAGATACGATATTTGCTCCACTTAATCGAATAGATAGCGGAGTAACATCATCTGGATCTACACTCATACCTCCTGTGCATAAGATCATATCTACCTTAGCTTCTTTCATAGTACGTATTGCTTCTGTAATTTGTTCTGGCTTATCATCCACAATCATATGCATACATACTTCTATGCCATATTCTTTTAATTTATCTATGATAACCGGTGTAAAGGTATCTTTGATACGTCCGTGATATACCTCACTTCCTGTTGTGACTACACCTGCTGTTTTTAATATGAAAGGACGAATGGCTAACAAAGGCTTATCTTTCGCTTTTTGTTTAACCTCTTCCATTTTTGCTTTACTTACCATTAAAGGAATCACACGCATTCCAGCAAGTTTTTCTCCTTTTTTCACAAGAGAATAGTTGCTTCTTGACGCAATCATGATTTCTTCTGTTTCATTGATGTCGCATAAACGCTCTACATCAACATCCAGCATGCCATCCACTTCTCCAATTACCTCAATCTTTCCTTCTCTAATTGCAGAAGGGTGCATATATTCATTTTCACAAAGGGAATATAAGATTTTTGCGGCATCATTTTCATGCAGCATATCTTCCTTTTGTTCCCATACATATAAATGTTCTTTTCCAAGCGATAATAAAACAGGAATATCTTCTTCTTTTACAATATGCCCTTTACGAAAAGGGGTATCTTTTACCTCATCTTTGATAATTCTTGTAATATCATGACATAATACATGCCCTATCGCATCCACTGTATTGATTTTTTTCATAGACACCCTCTCCTCTTTTGTTCTTTTTCAATATAGCACATTTTTTTAAGTTGATAAAGAAAGAAACCTTACCAATACTCATCTATTTCTTTTCTTTTACCATAACATATCTGCTTTTTCTAACAATACACAGGCATCTCCCCCGCATACCATTCCTTCTTTGGCTGCATCTTCATTCGATAATGAAAAATACATAACTTGTGATGTATCTAAACTTTGAAATAAAAGTTCTGCCTGTTTTTGCACTGCATATTCCAAATTTCCTCCACCAACACTTCCCTCAATATGTCCATCTTTAAAAATCAGCATCTTGCTTCCCATTTCTCTTGGAGTAGAACCATGATGATATAAAATAGTCGCCAGGATACAATCCTTTTCCACTTTTTTCCAAACACTTTCTGTTGTGGATTGTGGACGTAACTGCGCTCTTTTCTGAATCAATTCTGCCACGATACTTATTGCAATTTCAGCAGGTGTATCCGATTGAATAGCAATTCCGATTGGGGCATGCACCTCATCCAGCTTTTCTTTTTCATATCCCTGCATCAGCAAATGCTCCCTAATGATATTGTTTTTTCTTTTTGAACCAATCATCCCTACATAAGCATAGGAAAGCTGCAGCACTTCTTTCAAACACTTTTCATCATTCAAATGTCCTCTTGTCACAAGTACAAAATATGCATCTTTTTGAAAATGATAACAAGAAAACAGCTCATCAAAAGGCATGCATAGGACTTCTTCTGCCCATGGAAAACGATGGGAATCTGCAAACTCTTTTCGATCATCAAAGACATGAACTTCAAAATCACACATTTGTGCCATCTGTGCCAAGAAAAGCGCAATCGTTCCTCCACCCATAATATATAACGGTGTTTTGGGAAGTACACATTCTAACATATAAGAAGTATCTCCATCTTTCCAATAGGCACTTTTCTTCTCATGAAAAAGTTCTTTTATATGTTCACTCTGTAAAAAGGAAGGAAGTTCTTCTGCCTTTTCCACAAACCAGCATCTTTTTTGTTTTGTATCATCCAATTCATGCAGTGCAAACATCGTCACACCTTTTTTAATTTGTTCTTGCATCTTCTCTAACATACGCATCCCTCCTACAACAAAATTTCTACAACCTGTTCATATACGACTGTTTCTTTTGAAAGATAATCCAGCAGTTCCATTTTTAAAGACAAAGGAGATTTCCATGCTAATCCACACCCTGATGATAACGATGTCGGTAAAGGAATCAGCCTTCCTTCTATAGGACAATTTGCCTCAAAACGCATTGCATCATTTGTTGTAGAAAAACTCACAATCAGCCATGTTTGTTTTACTCGCATACTTCCTCCATAATTTCCTGTAATGCCTTCAGCGCAATATCGACTTCTTCTATTGTATTGTCTTTTGAAAAAGAAAATCGTAATAGCCCACATGTTTCTGTATGCAGCTGTTTATGCAGTAAAGGTGCACAATGAATTCCACCTCTTACGCATATATCATAGTTCTGTGAAAGAAGATCCATCGCTTCCTCACTTGCTATTCCATGTAAGCGCAAGGAAACAAGCGCACATCGATTTGTATTTTCTTCACATAAGATTTCCACATTGGAAATCTGTTTCACCTTTTCTATAAAATATGTACAAATACGTTGTTCCTGTTTCTTGTTTTCTTTACTTTCTTCTTTTAATGCCGCCTGCAAGGATGCAATCAGTTCTATCGGCAAAGTCCCAGCTTCCAAGTGTTCCGGAAGATTTTTTGGCTGCCTTTTTTCAAAGGATGAAAATCCACTTCCTCCACTTAATAAAGGATCGATAGCATATGCCTGTTTCATAACGATAGCACCTATTCCTCTTGGCGTACGCAGCCCTTTATGTCCACTAAAACATAAAATATCAATTCCCATTTCCTTCATGTTAATATCCATATGTCCCACTGCCTGTGCTGCATCAACGATAACAAGCATTCCATACGCATGTGCAATTTCCGCAATCTGTTTTACTGGCTGTATCACTCCAAATACATTGGAAACCAATGTCATGATCATTGCTTTCGTATTGGGCTTTCTCTTGGAAATGAATTCCTCTATATCAATTGTTCCATCTTTCTTAAAAGAAAGAATATCCACTTCTACCCCTTGTTTTTCCATCTCATACAAAGGACGCAAGATAGAATTATGTTCCAATGCTGTTGTAAGAATATGATCACCTTTATGAAACATTCCTTTGATGATGATATTGAAAGCCATAGTCGTTCCACTTGTAAAAACAACTTCTCCATTTCCCGCATGAACGTATTTTTTTATATCTTCTCTTGTCTGATAAAGCATTCGTGATGCCTGCAAGGAAGCTTCATAACTCCCTCTGCCTGCATTGGCATACGTATTTGCGGCATAAACAAAAGCATCCAGTGCTGCCTTTGACTTTGGAAAGGAAGTAGCCGCATGATCAAAATATATCATTTTATTCCCTCTTTTCTATACACTTAGAAAAACTGTAAAAAACTCACGGGATTCATGAGTTTCTTTCACTTCTTATATCTTATATTCTTAAAGATTATGCAAATGTAAAATAGCTTCTACTACTCCACCAGCAATACAGCGTGCTTTATCAGAAATCGTTGTACAGTTTTCTACCTGTTCCTTTCGAGGATCAATATCTGCCATTTTCAATCCTTTCCATACAGAAAAACCATCTGGAAGAATTCCTCGTAAAACACCACTTAAACTTGCTTCTACACATACATTTCCAATCATCGCAATACACTGCCCTTTTTCTACGATATCACCGATTTTTGCCTTGCAATGTAAAATTCCTGTTTCCGGGGCATGAATTACTCTTTCTTTTCCATATCCGCCAATCACTCCTGGTATTCCTGTATTCGCAATGGCTTTTCCTTCATAATATACAACACCTAAAGAATGTCCACGTTTTGTTTCCACAACAGCATGAACATCTTTTCCTGCTTCAAATCCAGGACCTAAACCAATAACAATTTTTGCCATATCGATTCTTGTTCCCAAGTTTTTTTTCGCCAAGATGGCATCCACGACAACATCTGGATGAAGTTTCGAAATGCTTTTTCCATCTGGATCAACAAGCAAAGCAATTTTCTTATCGCTTAAAATTTTTTCTACTTCCTGTATACTTTCCGCTTTTACACACCATACATTTTCTACACTGGCTTGCCCATGATATACCGCTTCACTAAAAGATACATAACGACGAATCGATGTTGGTTTTTCACATTCTAAAAGAATAACTTCAAAACCGCATTGAAATAGCTTGTACGCCGTTCCACTTGCTAAATCACCGCCACCTCTTACAATTACTCTCATGGACGAATCACTCCACTAGCCAGCATTTGTCTTTCCACAATTTCATACATATTGGTAACTTGACCAATAGCTACTTCATCAACAAGTCCATAATGAGACAGACAGGTACCACAGCTTAAAATTTCAACCCCTAAAGATTCCAGTGTTTTCAAATCCTCTAATACAGCAGAGCCTTTACAGGCAAGTTTTAATCCTCCATTATAGAAAATAACACAGGAAGGTAAAACATCCATCTGTGTGAGTGCATAGATAAATCCTTTCATCAATACGTTTCCCAAAACATCATCTCCCTGTCCCATGACTTCTGAAGAAATCACAACAATTTTCTTAGACAATGTATCTTTTTGACACACAACAGGTTCTTCTATTATATTTTCACTTTGTTCTTCCTCTTTTGTAAGATTCACTACAAAAACATCTTCCTTTTTTTCACTATGCATTTGATAATTCTTTTGTTTTGCCAGTTTCATAAGATTTTGTACTGCAATCTCATTATCCACAACAATTTCAACTGCCTTTTCCTCTTTCATTGCATCTTTTGCAAGTATCACAGGAATCGGACATTGTTTTCCTCTGGCATCAATGATTTTTTTCATTCCAATTCTCCCTTCACATAAATTTCATAAGGCTGTTTCTTTTCAATTCTTCCTACAATGTTACATGATTCCTGCATAATTTGAAGTTCTTCTAACAAACTTTGCGCATCTTCTTTTGAAACACTTATTAACAGCCCTCCACTTGTCTGTGGATCAAACAAAATTTCCTCCATCGCAAAATCCACATTTTCAAAATGAACCTTGCCCTCTAAAAAGTTTCGATTTTTTTGTCCGGCTGCCGTAATATAAAACTCCTCTGCATACCCATGAACATTTGGCAACAAAGGAAGTTTACCTGCATCAACATGCGCACTGTATGCACCATCCAGCATTTCATGCAAATGCCCTAAAAAGCCAAAACCTGTCACATCTGTACAGGCATGTACATGATATTTTTTCATTATTTCACTCGCATAGCGATTTAAGGTTGTCATAGAATGAATCATTTTCTGATAGGCATCATCATCTAATGCCCCCATACGATGGGCACTCAATAAAATTCCTACTCCCAGCGGCTTACTTAGAATTAATACATCTCCTTCTTTTACACCGCAGTTTTGATAAATATGATTGGGATGTATGGTGCCAGTTACACTTAACCCATACAAAACATCCTCTCCCTGAATGGAATGACCTCCAGCAAGCACACCACCAGCTTCTTCTACTTTAGAAGCACCTCCCATTAAGATTTCTCCTAAAATATTTAAGTCCTCTTTTTCAGGAAAGCTAACAATGTTTAAAGCACTAATCACTTCTCCTCCCATTGCATATATATCACTTAATGCATTTGTTGCCGCAATCTGTCCAAAGGTATACGGATCTTCTACCATGGCAGGGAAAAAATCAAGCGTTGATACGATTGCCAGATCTTCACGAAGCTGATAAACTGCAGCATCATCCTTTGATGCATACCCTACCAAAAGATGCTCATCTATTTTTCTTGGAAGTTTTGAAAGTACATGATCAAGTGCATGGGCACCAAGTTTTGCACTGCATCCTCCACTTTTACAAAACAATTTCTTTTCCACATATATCACCAAATTTCTACATCTATATTTTACAATATTTTTTGTTTATTTTATACTATTTTCAGGAAGTGATACCATGAATACCATACAACTTATCATCGATCAAGAAAAGCTTCAAAAACAGCACTGCATTTCTGTAATTGGAGGAGGTGGAAAAACCTCTTTCTGTTTTGCGCTAGGTGATAAATTCTCTAAACAGGAAAAAACGATCGTAACAACAACGACACACATGTTATATCCAAAACATCTAACAAGCAAGCAAATCAGTCTAAGCGAAGACATCAGGGAAATACAATCAAAACTTTCTTCTAATCTTTTATTCCTTGCGAAACCTTATCAAGGTAAAAAACTGCAATCGGTATCATCTGAAGTTTTATCAGCAGCTTTATCTTGTTGCGATAAAATGATCATAGAAGCAGATGGCTCCAGACAATATCCATTAAAATTCGAAAAAGAAAACGAACCAGCAGTTCCCTCTTTTTGTGAATGTGTCATCCAAATCGTAGGAGCTAGTGCCTTTCATAAAAAAGCATGTGAAACCATTCATCGCTATCCTTTGGCAAAACAGCATTTTCAATGGAAAGAAGACACTAGAGTTGATGTTTCTCTTATGGCACAGCTTATCACCTATAACTTTAACAAAACACACGCACAGCAAAAAATCGTTATCATCAACCAGATGGATACAGTTACTGACAAACATTTGCTGGCACCCCTAAAACAAATCCTTCCTTATCCTGTATACTTTTTCTCTCTACTAAATGATATTGTATATAAAATGTAATCTTTTATTGTAAAAAAGAAAACTCCATACTAAAATATAAAACGGTTAAAAAAAGTATATGTAAGATTTATGGAGGATCACTATAGAAATGTTAAATAGTAAAAATAAAACTCATAAACGTTTTAAAATTCTCATCGCAGGCTTCGCTGTCCTTGCCCTTCTTTTATTTTTAACAATTGCGAACTGGACACGTATACAATTAGGATATAAAGGATATCCTGCACAGGAACGAAAAATTTTACTTTCTTTAAGCGATGATGAAATCAAAGAATATTTAGATTATGATAAAGTTATTGATTTATCAAAATGGAATGCATTCCCTAATGAAAAACATTATTTGGATTATGACCTTTTAGTAAGCAGTAACAAAAACACAGAAGAAATCATCTCTTATGTAGATACCTTCTATAAAAAGGATTATAAAGATTTAAGTGCACTTGGTTATCAAAAAGAAAATTTACGTTTTTTGATGCAGAAGCTATCTTTATCTGAGTTTCAAATAGTAATCCAAAACAAACTTACATGGGAACAAATCAACCCTTATTTTGCAGTTCAGGGATATATCGTAAAAGATTTTCCTGCCTATATCAAATCAAAAAAATCTCCAAAAGATGCTGTTATGCAGATTTCTTATCGTATGATTGATACAAGAAACAAAGCAGATAGAAAATATGCAATTAAAGATCCATCACACATAACAACACTTATTAAAAAAGGATTTTATATTCCAGAAAGCTATGTTCCAGAAAATCTTGTAGAAGTCAACATTCCCAATACCCCTGACAACACCAACAATCAAATGCGAAAAGATGCGGCAAATGCTTTAGAAAATATGTATAAAGATGCACAAAAACAGGGATTGCACCTTGTAATCAACAGTGCTTATCGTTCTTATGAGGAACAAAAGAAGATATATGATGAATATTTCCGTATTTATGATTCTGTGACTGCTTCAAAGCTTGTCGCAATTCCTGGTTGCAGTGAACATCAGTTAGGTTTAAGTGTAGACTTAACAAGCCAAAATGTTCTTGATGGAACCTATAGTTTGTTTGGTAATACACCAGAATATCAATGGGTAATCAATCATGCACATGAATATGGCTTTATTCTTCGCTATCCTAAAGATAAAACAAACATCACAGGAACTGCAAATGAGCCATGGCATTTTCGATATGTAGGAAAAAAAGCCGCCAGGGAAATGTACGAAAAAAACTTAACATTAGAAGAATATACCCTAAAACACGGATTTTCGTATCCTGTAACTTTACTTGAATAAAAGAAAGTCTTTCTTCCTAAAACTCCTGTTAACACAGATTTTAGAGAGAAAGACTTTTTATTATATTAGAATCCTATATATTTTCATTTTTCTTATTCATTGGCCAAAATGGCAAGAATCCAATGAATGCACCTACAACAGCAGGTATGATCCATCCAAGTCCCAGACTATAGAAAGGAAGATAATCATGAAACAAAGATGTTATCCCAAAACTAACACCGGCACTTTCCAGTGCACTTACAAAGGAAGCAAGAAAAGCCATGAACATGCCGCCAACATATACCATTCTTCTATGTCCAATATATTTTTTCATAAACGATAACAAAATCAACACAACACTTATTGGATAAATCATCATCAAGACCGGTAAAGAAATGGTTATCAATTGAGATAAACCAACATTGCTGATAACAAAACTAAATATACAAACAGCTGCCGCAATCTTTTTATAAGAAACAGATGGAAACAATTCTTTAAAATAATCTGAAAATGCAGTTGTCAAACCAATGGAAGTTGTTAAACAAGCCAAAAGAACCGCAATACCAAGAATCACTCCCCCAACATTTCCAAACAAACTGCTTGTCAATGCATGTAACAATGCACCTCCATTGGAAAAAGAAGTAGATGTAATAGCTCCTGCATAAGTAAGCATAAAATATACCACTGCTAAAAAGAAAGCTGCACCAAGTCCACTAAAAATCGTATACTTTACAATACTTTTTTTATCGGTAATTCCATAACTTCGAATCGCATTGATCACAATGATTGCAAATGCCAAACCTGCAGGTCCATCCAATGCGTTATATCCTTCTATCATTCCTTTAAAAAAAGGAATAGAAACATAATCCTGTTGAGGAGCACCAATTGTTCCATACTGTATCATTTCTGAATTTACTGGATTTGTAAAAATACAGCCAACAAAAATCATAACAATGCTAATCAGCAAAATAGGTGTCATATATTTCCCTACAACATCTACAACTTTGTTTGGATTGCTGCTCAAATAATACGTAAGCAAAAAGAAACCTGCTGTAAAAAGCAAGGAAAAGATCCATGCATTATGCTGTGGCACATAAGGAAGCAATGCAAGTTCAAAAGAAACACTTCCTGTTCTTGGCAAAGCAAACAATGGCCCTATCAACAGATATACCCCAACAGAAAGTACCACCGCAAACTTTTTACTTACAAGTCTTCCTAAATCACTCATAGAATTTCCAACAAGGACAACCCCAATCATTCCTAAAATCGCAATTCCTGCATCCGTCACAAGAAATCCAGCCAATGCATGAATAAAATTTGTACCAGCCAATTGTCCCATAGCAGGTGGAAAAATCATATTCCCTGCCCCAAAGAAAATCGCAAACAAAGTCAGTGAAACAGAAAGAAGCTGCTTAGCATTTAATTTTCCCATATAAAACTCCCCTTTTCTTAAATTGTTATCAATCATAACGTATTCTTTTAAGAAATACAATAATATTTAAAAAGATTTAGAAATTGTTACAGCATTCGTAAACACACATTCTTTTTCGTTTCTATACACAAAACATTCTCTATCTTATTATGCCATCATCACTTGTTAAAAAGCCACAAGCAAGACCTTGTGACTTCTTTCTCTTTATTGAATAGATGCGATAAAAGATTCCAGTGAAGCATCTCCTAAAACACGAACTCTTTTCAAAGATGTAGGATCATCCCCTTTAAATACTTTTCCATACTCCGTACTAAAAGAACATAAGATATTCGCATCCTTTACTGCCTGTTTGGCATCTTCTGTTACATCTCCATATGGATACGCAAAAGCCTCTGTATTCTGAACGATAGTTTGTGCCTTTACTAAATCATCTTTGATTTCATCTTTTGTTAAAGCACTAATAATACCCCCATGTCCAATTGTTCCTCCACCAATATGCATATTATAAGAATGAGACTGAAAACTAATATACTCACTTGCATACTTTTTCACTTTCTCTTCCCCATTTTTAGAAGCAATTATATAGGATGTAGCAGGTACTTGATATTTCTCCAACAATGGAATTCCATACTCCAAAAAACCTTTTTGCCCATCATCAAAAGTTAAAATAATACTTTTTTCAGGTAAGTCTATTTCTCCCTTAATATATGCATATAATTCCTTATAAGAAGGAAAATAATAATTTTGAGAAGTTAAATATGCTAATTGATCTTCTAAATCTGTATCTAACAAATAGTTAGTATTGATATTTTCAGGTACATCCTCTTTTGTATATACATAATGATACATCATGACAGGAACTCCATTTACATTCTCTTTAAAATCTTTTTCAGAGACAACCTGTACGATTCTTTTTCTGGAACACTCTACCCCCTGTTTGTTTTTCACTTTATAAACAACTTCATATTTTCCAGGTTTGCTAGTATCCACATTCCCTTCTATTTTTACTTTATCTGTAAGATTTCCTTCTATTTTATCAATCGCATGACATCCAGACTCAATATATTTTTGATTCTGTTTCACATAAGTATGTGCAGAACCATTTAAATTCATTACAATTTGTTTATTATCCAGAACTTCCACTGTGCGTGTTACCTTTTGTTTCTTATATGTATAACGAAGCTTGTATGTTCCTGATTTTGTCGTATCTACTTTTCCTTCCATCTCTGCTTCAGGAATATTTACACCAAGCTCTTGATAAGCAGAATCTAGCATAAGTAGCTGTTTTTCATTCCCCACCAATTCTAACGGCTTAGAATTATCCATAACATAAGAAATGCCCTTTACAATTCCAAAAGCAAGCAAACATATTAAAATCAAACCAGTAACAATTACCAGCAGCAAACGCTTTTTATTTATTTTTCTCATACATCTTCCTCTTTCATTATCTTCACAACAGAACTAGTGTAACATTTTAGGTTATATGTGTCGAGATATAATTCAAACTATACTACCCATGATACTTCCCTGCTTCCATACAAATAAAAAGTATGAAACATACAATCATTGCAGTATACTTCATACTTTTTAATAATTCTATTACAAACAAGGAAAACAAATTAGAAATCCTGTTTTCTATATTTTCTATAAACAACCATTCCCAAAACTCCTGCAGAAACAAGCAACATAACACTCAAAAGCATCATATTCATTGTAATCCCTGTCTTAGGATCATCTGTATGAACAACAGGTACTTTCTTAATGGTAAATTCTGTAGTAGCTGTACCAGTTTCGGAAACAATAGAAAGCGTATGCTTACCAGCAGATAAAGTTTCCAGATAAGAAGCTTTTAAAGTAACAGTGGTACTGCCTTCCTTTACCTCATAATTTGCCTTATCAAGTTCTTTCCCATCAACCTGTACTTTAATAAAGTGATTAAAAGATGCATTAGAAGTAAAAGATAATGTATTCTTATTTCCTTTCTGCCATGTACCATTCGCACCAGCAATAATCATAGCCTGAAATTCAGGATCTATCCCTTCACAAACAGTACATTTGCCATTTTCATAGCGATGACCTGTAGCAGGAATTACTGTACTTTCAAGACTTATTTCATTTTCACCTTGTGCATCACTAAAATGTTTACCACAAGTTGCACATGTCAAGTATGCAATATTTCCAGCTTCTGTGCAGGTTGCTGCTTTCATTTCTGTTTTCACCAGTTTATGACCTAATGCCGTAATATCCGTCATTTCTTTTACTACAACATAAATATTTCCATTAAACTCTACTGTTGCTGTATAAGCACTAATCCCCATCTTTGTACATGTTGCAGGTATTTTTACTACTGAAGTCATAGTAACTTTTGGAGTTGCTTTATGAGTTCTGTCATTTTCACAGGTAAATACAACTGTTGCTGTTTTTCCATCATTTGACCACTGCCACTTCGGTTCACTCCATTGATGATCAGCATTTACGGTTATTTTATATACAACATTATTTCCTGCTTTATCAGTAGCAACGATTGTCTGTTCGTTTACTGCTGATGCCACTGTATAAAAACCATCAGAGTCAGGTATAACTTCCTTTCCGTCAATCGTCACACTACTAAGATTATCATCCTCAACGGTGAACATAATTTCTCCACAGTAAGTCTTTCTGTCCTCAATACCATTCATTACAGGTGCTTTTGCATCGTATTCAATACCTTCAACAGTGATTTTCTTGTTCTCACTAATGTTTGATATGACATAATTTCCATTATTGTCACTCTGAATTTCAGCATCGTTTACCTTAATTACAAAATTTTCTCCGGGATAATATCCTTTATCAAAATCAACTGTAAAAGAAAAATCTCCGTTATATGGTATGTTTGTATCTCCTGTATAGTTAATGTTGTACCCTTTTTCTTGCGGCAATGTGATCGTGTAATGGTTTAATACAGGAGTAAATACTGCTGAATACAAAACAGATGCACTGACTGTTTCTCCATCAACAATAGCTGGATTCCAACCTGAAAATTCATAACTGTACTGCGCATCTCCCTGTTTTTCAGGTGTCTGCCCATCATAAACAAGAGGTGTTCCATATTCCATAAAATCTGTTTTATCTGAAATACCATTGCTGTCTGTATCCCAACCGATTTCATATTTTACTTTGTTTGTTTGAGGCTGCATTCCGGTATAAGTTCCTCCAACATTTACCTGAATATTTCCTTCATTTACGACATTACCCTCATTTGTTAATGTAGTATCCTTACCTACAGTTAACACAGCGTCCTTATTAACTAGCAAGGTTTCATCTTTACCTATGGTATAATCTGATGCTAGTTCGTAATTTCCATACACACAAGATTCATTGGAATTATCATTTCTTACAATTTGATGTACTAGTGAATCATCAATTGTATATCTTTCATATGGTGCAAGACTCCAATGTTGTCCATTGGCAACAACAAGGCTGTTTTTAATGTTTATTTCATTTGCTTCAATTGCACTGCTGTCTGCATCTCCCATATTTCTTACATTTCCGGCATTTACTGTTACTACACTGTTTTCAATGGTTATGTTTATACCATCCAGACCATTTCCGGCCATAAGCCCTCGACTCCACCACGCATTTTCATTGTCCGGTGTTTGAGTATTCATTGTACTGTTCTTGATATAGATACTTCCTGCTTCACTTCGAATTGCTTCATTTCTTGATACTTCGGTTTTGCCGGTAGTTGCAGTAATATTGACATTATCAATGATGATATTTTTTGCTATAAATATAGCATATGTTGTATCGTGCGTATCTGCACTTTTTATATCAAGAGAACCTCCACCTAAAAGAGTAAGACCATATGCAAAATTATATGCATTCGTTATTCCGGCTGAATCTGAGTCATCCGCAGAAGCAATAATCTTATTATCTCCCTTCAAATCAATTGTTAAGTCTCCCCCCTTAAACAAAATACCTGCACCATAGCTTGTACTACTTACGCCGGCAATTGTCGCATTGTTCAAATACAGCGTTCCATTTGCATCATAGTACACATTGTAATTTGATTCATCAGATGATGTAAGAACACCATTTTCGTCCGTCATCCAATATCCTTCCTGCGCTACGTCAACCTTAATATTGCCTACTGTCAACTCTGTAGGATTATGTTCAGCTGCAAAAGCTTCGCTCGGCAATAATCCGCTCATCACCATAAACGACAGCAATATTGCCAGTGTTTTATTGAATAATTTATGTTTCATAAAGCCTCCTCCTTTACTATCTTTTCATAACATTTATTCCATTGAAAAATACTTCTAAAACCAGTTTTTGCTACGATATCACTTAACATCATTTATTTCTCACCTCCATTTTTAATGCATAACAAGAGATACCGATTTATAAACACATGACTATATACAACTATCTATATTTTTCAAAAAGGAAAATCGTTATAGTATAAAAGAGCACAATATCCCATAGAATGCCATGGATTTTACTGTGCTCTTATTATAAAAAATATAGATTGTTGTGCAGAAGAATTAATCTTTTTATTATAAGTGTAATTTTTTTCTACAAATGCATTAAGAGCACTTTAGTGAATTTTATCTTCCAGCTTTTCACTTCAAGTATTCACTTACTTAATACACCTTTATTATACTTTAATAAATTTAGAAGTACTATCCCCCATTTCAGAGGTTGAAATGGGGGATATGGAATTGCTAATTCTTTGTCCTTTTTTATTGCAGCATATATTTTTTCAAGTCTTTTCTGTTTTCTACCTGAAGTTTTTTCATTGCCTCAGAAATGTGATCTTTTACTGTATTTGCCGAAATATTCAGGTGTTTTGCGATTTCCTGTGTTGTCCAGCCTCTTGCCGCAAGCATAGCAATAGCAAACTCTGTGGTAGTCAGATCATCCGCAACATCATGTCCTGTTATCGGGTTATGAACTCTACGCCATCCGGAAGAGAAACGATAGGTGATATCGATAATTCTTTTAAAATCTTTTGGCCATTTTGGTTTTATTTCTGCTTCCAGCATAGCTCCTAAAAGACCATGATGTTCCCCAAAACCTTCAATAAGATCATCTAAGCGTGCAATGTCCCATGCAGCAAGTAAATGAAACTTTGCTTTTTTTGGCTGTTTTAAACTCATATAGTCCATGACAGCTACTAAATGCAAATAAATAGCAGGAATTGGATAATTTGATGCTCCCATCGCAAGAGTAGCTTCTACAATCCCAGCACTGTGTTCGTATTCCTCTTTCAAATAAAGATAATGAGCCTGCACATATAGTGCAAATGCTCGAATACCTGGTGCCAGCAAAGGTAAGAATTCTTCAGTGGATGGCATTTCCTTTGGCAAAGGCAAGTGCAAAAGCACAGCTGCTCCAAATGCTACAAAGGCTTCTACTGCATGTACTGATGGTTTGGTTTTTCCATCGTTTGCCAATGTATTTTGAATTTCCTGCAAAGCATGACGGGCATGGTCAATTCGCCCCATTGTCAAACAGGAGTAGGCAAAGATCCAGCAGGTAGAAAGTCGGATTTCTTTATCTGCTGCACTAAGATAAAGTTCTGTTTTCTTCATGGCCTTTTCGGCCTGTCCACTAAAATAATAGTATTCTGCCATGGCAATATCCTTTTTTTGCCCTTCCTTCATATTTTTGATTGTTTCCAGACAATGTCCTGCTTCAAATGGTGTGTTCATCAAGGGCATAAATCCAGAAAACAATTCTTTTACTTTTGTCTGTTTAAGATTGACTGACTGCTTTTTCTGCTTGCGAGGATCGCCTGGTTTTTCTGCATCAAAAGGAACTGCCCATGCTTTTCCAATCCTTTGTGCACCAGAAACACGCCCCTCTACACAGTATTGATTCACTCTTCGCTTTGATACGCCCCATTTTCCCGCAGCTTCTTGAACAGATAGATAACGTTCCATCATACACCTCCTATAGAAATCTTTCTTTATCATGTTTCTTTCTAGTTTTAAAATATACAAAAAGGAATTCTTTCATAAGAACTCCTCTTTTCTTTAATTATGGATGAAGCTGTGCATATAGCTGACAGTATGTATTTGCACTTCTTTCCCAGCTAACATCACAATTCATGGCATTTCGAACCAGAACTTTCCAGTCTTCTGGACGATCATAGTAAACATGAACTGCGTTGTTCATAACATTGATCATTTCATCGCTGTTGTAGTTGGCAAAACTAAAGCCAGTTCCACTCTTTTCAAATTCATTGTATGGAGTTACCGTATCTTTTAGACCTCCAGTTTCTCGTACAAGTGGAAGTGTACCATAACGCATAGAAATCAACTGAGAAATTCCACATGGTTCAAACAAGGAAGGCATAAAGAATAAATCACTTGCGGCATAAATACGATGAGCCAACGCATCATTATATCCGTTGTAGAAAACGATTTTTCCTTTGTTTCCTTCTTCAAGCTGACGCATTTTTTCTTCTATACTTGCTTCTCCACTGCCTAAAATTGCCAGCTGAATTGGCATAGCACATATTTCAGAAAGTTTTTCCATCATTAGATAGAACCCTTTCTGCCATGTTAAACGAGAAACAACACCTACGAGCATCACATTTGGATCTTCTCTTAATCCAAGTTCTTTTTGTAAAGCAAGTTTATTCGCTTCTTTTTGTTTCTTCACATTCACTTTGTTGTAATGATATGGAATATCTGGATCAGATTTCGGATCCCAGTATTCAATATCAATTCCATTGGTAATACCCCATAAATCATATTTACGAATATTTAACACCATTTCCAAATGTTCACCAAATTGAGGTGTTAAAATTTCCTGTGAATAGGTTGGAGATACTGTTGTGACTTTATCCGCATATAAAATACCAGATTTCATAAAGCTAATGCCGCCATCATATCGTACATTTCCATTATCGTATAAACGATAATCAAGTCCTAAACAGCTATCCAGCATTTCTACACCAAAATTTCCCTGATAGGCAAGATTGTGAATTGTATATACATGACGAATATTGCGATAACGTTCATCAAAACTATGTCCTTCTTTGCACATAACAGGAATCATACCTGTATGCCAGTCATGACAATGCATGATTTCAGGGAAGTAATTCAACTGGTTTAACATTTCAATGACTGCTTTTTGAAAATATGCAAAGCGTTCTCCATCATCTGCATATCCATACATGTTATCTCTTTCAAAATAACCTCTATGTTCCACAAAATAAAATTTTACATCTTTGCGCATCGTTGACCAGATATTTACAGGTACTTCATGATAGTTAATAGAAACTGTATATTGTGCTTCCAGCTGCATTTCATCATGAAAATTCTGTGCAATCTTTAAATACATAGGAAGTACTACACGTACTTCATGTCCTTTTTTTACCAGTTCCTGTGGAAGAGAACCAATAACATCTGCCAGACCTCCACTCTTAATGAATGGAAGTCCTTCGGATGCGACCATTAATATTCTAGCCATTATATTTTATCATTCCTTTTCACGTACAGCGGATGTTCTGATACAGAACAAACTTCTTTTTTATTTACGATTCTTGCTCGTTTATCCACTACTACATTATTAATGTGTACATTTTCTCCGATAACAGCCCCTGGAAGAATGACACTGTTTTCAATAACAGCACCTTTCTTAACTTCAACACCACGTCCAATAACACTATTAATTACATTTCCTTCAATGGTACATCCATTGGAAATAATGCTATGTCTTACTACAATATCTTTGTAATACTGTGTTGGACAGGAATCATTGGTACGTGTGTAAAATGGCCAGTTATCATCAAACAAATCTTCTCCCTTATCATAATCCAAAAGCTCCATATTTCCTTTATAATAGCTTTGGAAATCATTGATGCAGGCAACAAAGCCACGATGTGCTACACCTCGAATATCCAATTCTGTACACATATCATTTACGATATCTCTAAACCAATATAAAGAACTTGTATTTGCAGCTTTTTTTACTAAAGATATAAACAGCTCTTTACTTAATACATAGGTTTCTAAGGAAATAGCACGAGCTTTGGCATTTCCTCTGTTTCTTTCCAATGATAACAATCCTTTTTGTTTATTAAGATTTACCACATCACAGTCGATAAATGCTTCCTTTGCATTATCTACATTTTGATACAGCATTGTAATATCTGCACCACTTTCCATATGGATATCTAATAATTTACTAAAATCCTGACGATATACCATATGACTTGGTGCCAGCACTACATATTTTTGACTAATATCTTCAATTGCATTTAGATTATACATCAATGCATTTACATCTGTGTTATAAAAATCTTTATCATCTAATGAAGCAGCCGGAAGAATATGCAGCTTCCCTCTTTTTGAATTTATATTGTAATGCCGCCCTGTTCCCAAATGTTCAACAAGTGATCTTGGATTTGATTTTACTAGAACTTTAATATGATTAATTCCGCTGTTACTCATATTTGAAATTGGAAAATCTACCAGTCGATATCTCCCTAAAAAGGAAAATGCGGATACTGGACGATAATCACCTAATCCCTTTATATTTACGTTTGCAGTTTCAAAATTTACAATACCAAATGCATCACACATATTACTCACCCCTTACTCTTTTACTGACAAGCTCAATGTGTTCACTGTCAGGATCTCCAACGACACAGCCAGCATCTACTTTAACACCTTCCATAAGAATCGCACGATGTATGATTGCACCTTCGCCAATTTCAACACCAGGCATTAAAACAGAATCATTGATTTGTGCATCTTTTTCTACTTTTACATTGGTAAATAGTACAGAGTTATTAATCTCCCCATTAATAACACATCCCTGATTGATATAGGCATTGTTGATTTTGGCATCCACTCCAATGTATTGTGGCACTGCTGCAACATCTTCTGTATAAATTTTCCAGTTTGAATCATTTAAATCCAGCTCATTGTTGGAACTTAACAGATCCATATTTGCTTCCCATAAAGAATCTACTGTTCCAACATCTTTCCAATACCCTTTAAATTCCCACGCAAATAAGCGTTTTCCATCGTTTAGTAAATTTGGAATGATATCTTTTCCAAAATCGTGATTGCTGTTTGGATCATCTATATCTGCTACCAGCATCTTGCGTAACAGTTTCCAGTTAAAGATATAAATCCCCATAGATGCCAGATTGCTTTTTGGATGTTCTGGTTTTTCTTCAAACTCTACGATACGTCCATTTTCATCTGTATTCATAATTCCAAATCGACTTGCTTCTTTCATTGGTACAGGTAAAACCGCAATCGTCGCATCTGCACCGCAAGCTTTGTGATGAGCAAGCATTTTTGAATAATCCATCTTATAGATATGATCCCCTGAAAGAATCAAAACATATTCAGGATTCTGGTTATCGATAAAATCGATATTTTGTGAAATCGCATCTGCAGTACCCCTATATACGTCAAAAGCTGCACCGTCTTTTTCACGTGGAGGAAGGACATAAACTCCACTGTCTTTAGCGTCCAGTCCCCAACGCTGACCAGCAGCCGCATAGGAATTCAACAATACACTTTCATATTGAGTTAGTACTCCAACTACATTAATGTTAGAGTTTGCGCAGTTACTTAATGGGAAATCAATAATACGATATTTCCCACCGTAATATACTGCAGGTTTCGCAATTTTTTTAGTTAGGTCATACAGTCTTGTACCTCTTCCCCCAGCTAAAATCATTGCCAGCATGTTGTTTTGTCTCATGTGTTAATTCACCCCTTGAAAAAATAGATATGCCATTTATATAATATCTTATACTATAAGTATAAACCTTTTTAACTAAATTTCCAGTAATAAAGTGTTAAATTTTCATTTTTCTGTATGCGTTTTCACATATATATAATTTAGTTAAAAGAAAAGCATGCTTAACCTAATAAAGTTTCTGTTTAAACTTCGGTTCTGCATGCTTATTATATGTATGACAATTTAAGGATTTGTATCTTAAATAAAAAAACTTATCGACAAATTATTTATGGTATGGATTATGATTTAAGATCATAAATGCACGATATATCTGTTCCAAAACTAAAATACGTGTCATTTGATGCGTAAATGTTAAATCAGATAACTTCCATCGATAGTTTGCTCTTTGGTATATGTTTTTTCCTGGCCCAAGGGAGCCGGCTATCACAAAAGTAATATTGCTGGATTGATAGGTTTGCAGTTTTTCAAGTTTTTCCGCAAACTTTTCACTGCTGATCATTTCTCCCCAAAGATCTAACAAAATCACATACTCATTATCTTTTATTTTCGACAACAAGCGCTCTCCTTCTTTTTCTTTTACTTGCTCATTTTGTGCATCACTGTTTGTTTGTGGAGCTATTTCATCGGCTACTTCTATCATTTCCAAACGAGTAAAAGGGCGAAGTCTTTTTTCAAATTCTTCAATCTGTGCTTTTGAAAACTTTTCCTTTATTTTTCCTACCGCAACTATTTTTATCATAAATCTCCTTTCAAAAATGCCGCATATTGCGGCATCTTACATTTCTTTATTTCCACCTATATAAATAGAAAACTGATCAGCTGGATATAAACGCATTCCATCATAATTAACTTGTTTGCTATCCAAAATCTGTTTTAAAGTAGACAATGCCATTTCTCTTGTATTTCCTTCTTGTGAAATATGTGCCAATACGATTTCCTTTGTTTTTTCTTCTGAGATCACTTCACTTAAAATATGAGCACTGTCTTCGTTGCATAAATGACCATAATCATTAATAATTCTTTGTTTTACATAAACCGGACGTTTTGTCTGCATAAGCATTTCAATATCATGATTGCTTTCAAAAATATAGTAATCCGCATCTTTCAAGTAGTCTTTCACTTCTTTTTTGATATATCCTGTATCTGTCACATATACAAGTTTTTCATTTCCACATTCAATAAGATAGCCAACCGTATTTTCACAATCATGACTCATGGGAAGTACGGTAATATGAAAGTCTTTGATTTGAAAAGTATCAAATGCTGAAATGTTTCGCAAATTTGATGTTTCTATATTTTGTGCTGCATAAGTAGGCAGTTCTTCAAACATTTTCAATTGAGAAATATGATCCGTATGCGTATGTGTAATTAACAAAGCATCTGCTTTCATAGGATCATACGACAATTGTTCAAAGCAGCCTTTCAAATACTTCTTTGTTGTCCCGCAATCAATAATCAGACTACTGCTGTTATGTTTGACAATACAGCAGTTTCCTTTTGAGCCACTCGCTAATAAAGCAAATTTCATAGTTATATCCCTTCTAATATCCATTATGGGCAATATTGAAAAAGGCAGAGATTGACTTTTGAAAGGCAAGTTCTACCCTTCCTGTTGCCCCATTACGATGTTTGGCAATATCCACATCGGTTTTATCTGTCGGATTTTCTTCTCCATCATGTTCTTTATTGTAATATTCATCACGATATAAAAACATAACGATATCCGCATCCTGTTCAATCGCTCCAGATTCACGCAAATCTGACAACATAGGATGTTTATCTGGTCTTGTTTCAACAGAACGTGACAGCTGTGACAATGCGATAACCGGACACTCCATTTCTCTTGCTAAAGATTTTAAAGAACGCGAAATTTCGGAAATTTCCTGCTGACGATTATCAGAACCACGACCACTTCCACTAATCAGCTGAAGATAATCGACAACGACCATATCTAGTCCATGTTCGCTTTTTAATTTTCGACATTTTGAAAATACTTCACTGATTTTCACATTGGAGCTGTCATCCACAAACAGTTTGGTTGCCATTAATTCGTTTGCGGCTTCATTTAATTTATTAAATTCTTCATCACTGATAAATCCACTTCTAAGTTTGCTGGATTCTACAGCGCTTTTCGCACTTAAAATACGTTTCATCAAAGCTTCTGCAGGCATCTCCAATGAAAAAATCGCAATCGCACCTGGATTATAGAAAGATGCATTCAATGCCAGATTCAACGCAAATGCGGTTTTCCCCATGGCAGGTCTTGCGGCCAGAATAATCAAATCGCCTCGCTGAAAACCATTGGTCATATTATCCAAATCCGTATATCCTGTTTTTATACCTGTAATTCGCGTATCCGAATTTCTTAACTTCACCAGTTCCTGCATAACAGTGGAAACAACCTGTCTGCTGGAGCGAAACTCAGTGGCTTTTCGATCACGAGTAACATTTAAAATGTCGCGTTCTGCTTTATCCATGATCTCATCTAATGAAGATGCACCATCAAAGCCTTCTTCTACAATTTCCTGTGCTGTTTCAATCAAACGTCTTACATGTGCCTTACTTTTAATAATTTCTATATAAGACATACTGTTTGCTGGAGAAATCGCGGTATCGCTTAATTTAATAATATAATCGGCTCCTCCAACTAAATTCAACTGTTCTTTATCCTGTAAACGTGCAATCAAGGTTGTTACATCTACTGGCTTTCCACTGTCACAGATGTCCATCATAGCAGAGAAAATACGCTGATGAATATCCAGATAAAAATCTTTTTCCTGTAGATTTTGATCAAATACAACACCCGTAACATTTGGATAAATCATCATTCCGCCTAAAATCGCCTGTTCTGCTTCGTTACTGTGCGGTAATTCTCTGCTCATAAGCTCCTCCTTTATTTTTCACTTACATGTACTCGAATTGTACCTATAACTTTATTTTTATATAAATCAACTTTAATATCTGTATAACCTAAAGAAGATACCGCTTCTTTATCAATAAACTTACGTTTTTCAATATGAATCCCATGTACTCTTTGCAGTTGTTCTACGATCTGCTTACTTGAAACACTTCCAAATACACGTCCACCTTCTCCAGTTTTCACATGAAACTGCAGCGTAATTTTTGAAAGCTTTTCTTTTAACGCAACCGCATCACTTTCTCTTTGTTTTTCTTCTAAATCATGCTGCAGATTTTGTTCATCAAGAATTTCTTTGCTTTTTTTCGTAGCTAATACCGCAAGTTTTTGTTTTAACAGAAAATTTCTTCCATATCCATCACTAACTTCTACGATATCTCCTTTTTTTCCTACTTTTTTAACATCACTTAACAGAATCACTTTCATCTGTATTTTCCTCCTTAATTTCTTCTAAATATGAATCAATTGTTTCCTGCAGTTCTTTTTTCACTGCTTCTACACTCGTATTTTTACGCTGTAAAGCGGCCGCACCAAAATGTCCTCCACCATGCATCATCTCCATGATTCTTTGCACATTGATAACACCTTTGCTTCGAGAGGAAGCCGCGACACTTTCAGCATCTGTTTTCGCTAATACAAAACTAGCTTCAATTCCTTTGATCTCCAAAAGACTATCTGCCACTTGCGACATTAAGGTTCGACTCATCTGATAGCGCTCATCAACTGCCGCAATGATCATATTGTCTTTATACATGCTGGCATATTTCATAATATTTGTTTTAGCCGCAAAAGAACGATAATCTTCTTTCAACATATTTTCCGCCTTTAATGGATCTACACCATGATTTTTTAAGTAAGCCGCAGCTTCAAATGTACGACTTCCTGTTCTTTGACGGAAACGGTTTGTATCTACCAAAATACCTAAGTACATAAACGTAGCTTCTATCTCGCTTAACTGTACGGTATTTGTCTGATAAGGCAAGAACTCTGCCGCAAGTTCACAGGTAGAGCTTGCACTTGTTTCCACATACACAAGAATTGGATTTCCTACAAAATCTTCACTTCTTCGATGATGATCAATAACAATAATTCGATTTGCATTGTCCAAAGTTAATGGTGCTCCTGTCTGATTTGGATTATTGTGGTCAACAACAATCAATAAATCTTCATCTTTTATCATGCGAGAAGCTTCTCCATCTTCAAGAAAGCGATGTCTACCATTCAAATCATCATAGAAGCTGTCAAATGCTTCCTTCAGCTGTGATTCAATACCACCACTCTTACTTACAACATATACTTCCTTGCCATAAGCCGCAGCCATTCTAGACATGCATAAAGCTGCTCCCATGCAGTCAAAATCCATTTCTTTATGTCCCACAACAAACACACGTTTCGATTCTATAATAGCTTCTGAAACAGCCTGTGCCATAACACGTACACGTACCTTGCTTCGTTTTTCTCTGGCTTCACTGTTTCCCCCAAAATATTTTACACTTTCTCCAAACTTTTTCACAGCCGCCTGATCCCCGCCACGACTTTGTGCCAGTTCCAGCAAATCATTTACCATGGTATCTAATAGCTGATAATCATCTGTACCACGTGCAAAAGACATACTCAGTGTAATAGAAGCATCAATTTCCTCTGCATTTTTTCGAACGATGTTCAAAATAGAAAAGCGATCTTTTATAACTTCAGATAAAATCCTTTCATTTAAAAGAACTAAAAATCGATCACTTCTTAAACGGCGAATAAACATGCCATACTGTCCTGCCCATTCTACCAAAGGCTGACGTACACTTGTGTTGATCTGTGCCATCTTTGCTTCATCTTCATATTGCTGAATTTCCATATAGTTATCCAGCTGCAGCAAACCAACAACAACGCCATCCGCTTCAAAACGATCCTTTAAAGTTTTTACTTCTGTAATATCTTTTACAAATAAAACCTGTCCGTCTTCTTTACGTAAAATTTCATAAAAACGATCGCTATCTTTCGCAACAATGCTATCCACTTCACCACGAAATAAATCCGAAATTTGTGAAATCCAGCTTGTCAGTTTTTTTCCTACAATATCAATATGACGTTCTTCTAAAAAATCATTGATCCATGTCGCATTATACTGTTCATCGTAGGTAATGATTCCAATTTCTCCATAAGACAATGCATCCTTAGCATCATGTCCTAAAATATGAGATATATTAATATCACTTTCTTTTCGATCACTTTGAAAACGCCAGACGATCCATATAACAATCGAAATGTTAAATACGACCAAAATAATCATCGGCAAAATTCTTACACCATCAAAATCCGCTATAAACAATGCCAAAAGCGCAACGATTTGCGCAAAAATAACAAGTGCAATTTGTATTTTAAAATTCTCCAGACGATCCACGAATGACACCTCGTTTCCATATTTGCAAATAAATATCTTTTAAATCGATAAACATATCCAAAATACCAATACAGCCAATGGCCATCTGCACATACGGTACAAATGCTGCCAGCAAAACAAGAAATACAAATTTCTTCTGTTTTGATAAAAGCAGTGCATAGCACAGAGAAATTACCCCATAAAAAATGGCAGTAACTTTCGCTATCCCATATAAGAACACAAGGATTCCTAAAACCTCTTGGTTTAATTTTATCACATTTCGCATAAAATACAGCACCCAAATGAAGAAGATAAGCAATCCTGCATAAGATGGAAGATGTATTTCAAAGATTGTTTTTATCTTTCTTGTTTCTATATGCAAACGCATAAGCAAAACGTGTGCAAATAAATGAATGCACAACGCCTGCATCGCACTTAACAGAATCGTTGATACCAGAATGATCATTCCCGTTAGTTTTGCCAAGTCTAAATCCTGTCCTATATGAAACAAAGATAATAATTGACTTATCATTTCTATGTCTTCCTTGGGATCATATCCAAATAAAGATGCTAGAAAAAACGTTGTTACCAAATAAGAAAGAAATGTAAAAACTGCAGTTCCCATATACAATACTCCGTTTTTCCATTTTTTTCTTATCCCTTCACCATAAAACAATCCACAAACATTGCAGCTAAACAAATAGAAAATGGTTGTCGGTGAAGAAATCATAAAAGAAAGGAGCGTTGTACTAAATGCCGCAATAAGTCCATTCCTGATTCCATATTTTGCAGTATAGATCAAAATAGGAAACGTCAAGATCCAGTACATCAAAGCTTCCGGCATACCTCCAAGCTGTAGATTTACAAACAACATCAAGCCAACCAAAGCTACCATCATAGCTCCTTCTGTTAATTTTCTTGTTTGTGTAACCATAAGCAACACCCCTTCTTATATATCTATATGAAAAGAAAACCTCCACCAGCTTTTGCAGTAGAGGTTGTACCATTTTTATTCGCTAACGTATGGTAATAAAGCCATCTGGCGAGCACGTTTAATTGCTGTAGCCAGCATGCGCTGGTACTTTGCGCGTGTTCCAGTTACACGTCTAGGAATAATTTTTCCGTTTGCAGAAATAAATCTTTTTAATAATTCAACATCTTTGTAATCGATGTATTCAATTTTATTTTTTGTGAAATAACATACTTTCTTACGTCCCATGCGCTGTTTTTTGAAAGCCATATTCATTCTCCTTTCTACCAATTAAAATGGTAAATCATCACTTGCAATATCAAGTGTATCACTTGACGCAAAATCACTGGAGTAGGACTGCTGAGCACTCATATCCGGCTGATAACCCTGATTCATCGGCTCATAATCTGGCGTGTAGACATTTGCTGTCATATTGCTAGAAGCGCTTTTTGGTTCTAAGAACTGAACCGTATCAGCAACTACTTCTGTCACATACACACGTTTGCCCATTTGATCATCATAACTGCGTGTCTGGATTCTTCCTTCCACACCAACCAAAGAACCTTTATGTGTATATTGTGCAGTATTATCCGCAACTTTATTCCAGCATACGCAGTTGATAAAATCCGCTGTCGGCTGTCCTTCTGTTTTAATTCTGCGATCACACGCAACAGTAAAAGACACTACACTGGCACCAGAACCTGTTTTACGAAGTACAGGATCTTTTGTCAGACGTCCTACCAATACTACACGATTGATCATAGTCCATCTTCCTTTCTTTTATTATTCTTCGTCCTGAGTTTTAACTACTAAGAAACGAACGATGTTGCTGTTGATACGAGCCAAACGTTCGAATTCGTGAATTCCTTCGTTGTTAGCTTCAACATTAATTACAACATAGTAACCTTTGTTCATGTGTTTGATTTCGTATGCGAACTCTTTTACACCCCATTCGTCAACCTTTTCGATTTTTCCTTCATGGTCTGTAATGATCTTGTGAAGTCCGTCCATAACCTCTTTACGAGCAGCGTCTTCCAAAGATGCGTTCACAATGTACATGATTTCGTATTTTTTCATTCTGTACACCTCCTCATGGTCTATAGGCCCTATTTTATATAGAGCGGGGAGTAGATAAATCTACCCGTTTACAGATTATAACACTCTTTCTTTCTGATTGTAAAGACTTTATCTTCAATTTTCTTAAAGAACCTGCACTTTGCAACAAATATTGTTTTCTTCTTCTAAAAATTGTTGTAGACTTTTTTTCTTCTGCTTGTATAATAAGCATGAAAACCACAAAAAGTCAGCTGTATAAAAAATAAAAAGTGATGTTATGGATAAACAAGGAAAGGATGGATATTTTAAATGAAAGTAAAAGATCTTTGTCTGATTGCGGCAATGGCCGCTATTGAAATGGTTGTCTTCACTTCCTTTTCTTTTGTTTTATATTTAGAATGCATCACCTTCACAATTATATTATTTGCGATGACTTTTACCAGAAAACAAGCTGTATTTGCCGCAATTGTATTTACGATTCTTAATTTATCTATACAAGGTGTCACTCCATGGTCTATGATGTACTGCCTGATCTATCCCCTATACAGTTTCTTAATTGCCACATTACGCCCTTTTTTAAACAAGCATTTCCTATGTCTTGTTTTCCTATGTGCTCTTTTATCTTTTTTAAGCGGGCAGCTCGTTCAACTTCCTTTTATGCTCATTTCCAAAAAAGTAACCCTTCTTTATATTCTTTCAGGACTACAGGTATCTATCCCGCAGGGAATCGTATCAGGTATCTTCTGTTTTATCTGTTACAAACCTGTATACAATATATTACATAGAATAGAAACAAGAAATTTACATTAAACAACAATATATAATATAAAAGTTTCAGTAATGAAGCTTTTTCTTTTATTAAAATCCCATATTTTTTGATTATGCTCCATATAATCACTAAAAAAATGGTACAATAATATGATGAAGACGGGGTGTTACAATGGAAATTACAGATGTTCAGATTCGCGAATTTGCGCATAATGATACAATTTTAAAAGAAGGAGAAGAATTGTGGAAAAACAATGCTGTTGTATCCTTTGATTTTGATGATTTTTCAAACCCAGACATTATCCTGATCAATGCAAATGTAAAAGATGAAAAAGGGTATCAGGAAGTAAATATGTCAATCGATAAAGATGATGTCATCATACGTGCACATTTATGTAACTGCAAACAGCACAGCGAACAGTTAAGCTGCAGACACTGTGTTGCTGTATTATATAAGGTAAAAGAAATTCTTGAAAAAAAATATCCATCAAAACAAGAACATACAGGAGATGATGCTACACTTGTCCAATTGCTGGAAACCTATGAAAAACAAAATGTATATGCTTCTTTGGCATACACTTTTCAGGAAAAAATGCATCTGGAACCTGTAATAGAAATCCATGATCATTCCTTTCTTGCCTTAACGCTAAAGATAGGAACCAATTATCGTTATATCATTAAAAATATCTCACAGCTGATAGATGACATTCAGGAACATGTCACAAAAGCCTATGGTAAAGAATTAGAATTTTTCCACCATTATGACAGTTTTGACGAGGAAAGCCAGAAATTGCTTGATTTTATTATTTCTCATATGCATGACTCTGTTTATATAAAAAAAGAAAATACATCGCAGGCATGCCTAAAAAATAAAAGTTTATTATTAACACCAGATGCACTTGATTCTTTTTTCAATTTATATGCAGGAAAAGAAATCATGTATCGTTTTAAGGAAAAAACACTTACCAATCTGCATTTTGTAAAAACAAATCCATCTTTTACCTTAGATGTAAAAGAGAATCGCTCTACCGATAGTTTTTCCTTTATGATAGAAGAAAAAGATAATGTAATACTAGAAGGCAGAAAACACCTGTATGTTTTACGAAAAGGCTTTTTATATCAATCCACTCCTTCTTTCTATATAAATATGCATCCTCTGATTCAATCTTTCTATTCCGCAAAAAAAGAACTTTCTGTATCAAAACAATTAATGCCATCTTTTTATACAAATATATTATTAAATATAAAAGAGTATATTCAAATACAGGGAGATGATATATCTCTTTATGCCCCAATGCCTTTAGAATGCAAAGTCTATTTAGATATGCCTAAACATAACTGTATCAGTGTAAAACTTATTTACAGTTATGGAAAAATGGAATATAACGCATTTTTACAGCCTTTATTATCTTCTGGAAGAAATATCAAAGAAGAAATGGCAGTACGCTCTTTGTTATCAAGATATATAACACGTATTGATACCAATGAAGGAATCGTCTATATTGAAAATTCACAGGATGCGATGTATACATTTATTACACAAGGTGTTGATGAACTAACAAAAAAATGCATCATGTATGCAACAGAAGCATTCTCTCGCATGCAGGTACGCTCTTCAACTTCCATATCTATGGGAATACGTATGGAAAGTGATTTGCTGCATATTGACTTTGATACTTATGACTTTCCAAAAGAAGAACTGCAAAACGTATTGGAAGCCTATCGTTTAAATCGAAAATACTATCGTATGAAAGATGGTTCCTTTGTTAGTCTTGAAGACAATGCTTTACAGGAATTATCCTTATTGCTGGATGGAATGAATGTGAGCGCATCCCAATTAGAAAATGGAAATCTCATCGTTCCAAAGTATCGTTCCTTATATATAGATAAAAGTTTAGAAGATGCAGATATGATGAAAATTGATCGTGATGCCAGTTTCAAAGATATCATTCGTGGAATCCATAACATTAAAGATGCCGATTACCCTGTCCCTCCTAACCAGAAACATATTTTAAGAAACTATCAAAAGATTGGATATCGCTGGTTAAAAACAATGGCCAATTATGGCTTTGGCGGCATTTTGGCAGATGATATGGGAATAGGAAAAACCATACAGGTCATTACTTTATTAGAAGATGAAAGAATCCAGCATCCAGAAAGTGTTTCTCTGGTTATTTGCCCTAGTTCTTTACTGTTAAACTGGCAAAGTGAAATACAGAAATTCTCTAAAGATTTATCCTGCATCATGATTAGCGGTACAAGTGAAGAAAGAAAAAGACAAATACAAAACTGTAAATCATATGATGTCGTTATTACCTCGTATGATTATATAAAAAGAGATATTGAACAATATGAAGATGTTCTTTTTACATATCAAATTCTTGACGAAGCACAGTATATTAAAAATCATACAACTAAAAATGCAACTTCCGTAAAACAGATACAGGCGAAACATCGTTTTGCTTTAACTGGGACACCAATTGAAAACTCATTGGCAGAACTATGGTCGATTTTTGATTATCTTATGCCTGGATATTTATACAGCTATCCATACTTTAAAAAGCACTACGAATTTCCAATCGTAAAAGAAAATGACCCAGCTACAGTAAAAGAACTGCAGCGAATGGTAGAGCCTTTCATTCTTCGTCGTGTGAAAAAAGATGTATTAAAAGAATTGCCAGAAAAAATAGAAAAAACAATGATGATTGAACTGGATGAGGAAACTCGAAAATTATATATGGCAAATGTTAACAGCATGAAAGAAGATTTAAGAAAGAATCTAAATGAAAAAGGTGTTGCCGCAAGCAGGATTCTTGTATTAACGATGTTAACAAGACTTCGTCAGCTATGCTGTGATCCTCGCCTTGTCTATGAAAATTATGCTATGGTGGGAAATAAGATCAATGCCTGTATGGAATATATTGAAACTTGTTATGAATCAGGTAAAAAAGTACTGTTATTCTCCCAATTCACTTCTTTATTATCTTTATTAGAAGAAGAACTGCATAAGCGAAATATCCGTTATTACCTGTTAAAAGGATCAACGCCAAAAGATAAGCGACAGGAATATGTCAATGCTTTTCAAAATGACAATACCCCTGTATTCTTAATATCTTTAAAAGCTGGCGGTACCGGTTTAAATCTAACAAAAGCAGAAGTTGTTATCCATTTTGATCCATGGTGGAATATTTCTGCACAAAACCAGGCTACTGATCGTGCGTATCGTATTGGGCAGCATAACAACGTACAAGTAATCAAAATGATTGCGAAAGATACCATTGAAGAAAAAATCATGAAACTCCAAGATAAAAAACAAAGTCTTAGTGATACGATCATCCAGCAAAATGAAGGAATCATTACACAAATGAGCAAAGAAGAAATTTTAGGTTTGTTCTAAACAAAAAGAACTGTGCGCAAAAAACACAGTTTTTTAAGGAAGAAAGAAAATATGTTTAATCCATCATTTGTGTTCGAACGACATCAACAATCATTGCGATAAATTCTTTATTACTCGGTTTGGCTCTTTGAAAATGGACAGTATTCCCAAATACAGAATGTATGGCAGAAATATCACCCCTAGCCCATGCTACTTCAATCGCATTTCGAATTCCCTTTTCCACACTATATACAGAAGTATCATAATAAATCGCTACCTTTACATATAGATGTTTCGTGATGTTTTTTAATAAAGCTGGATTTTCACATGCTGAAACTATCGCGTGTCGTATATAATCATGACCAACAATGTGAGCAGGTATCCCTATTTCATGCAATAAATTTGTAACATTTACATAAATTGCCTTTCTTGAATTATCCATATTTGTTTCTTCCCCCACAAAGCAGATGCTTTCCATATTTTAATAAACACCCTTTTAAATTAAACAACAAAGAGTTCAAAAAAATAGTCGAAAAATGTCGTATTTTACTCTTTTTTGTCGAATATTGCTTTCTCAATTCTTATCCTTCCCTTTTTTCAACTATATATAGTTAAAAAACTATAATATATACAAAATATATCTTTTAAATTATTTACGCTTAATTTAACCAATGGGTACCTAAATATAACTTCTTACATAAATAATGTAACAAATTGGTATATGATTATTTCAGAAACAGGAGGAACAATCCATGAAACAATCAGAATTATTAAAATCTATTGCTTCTTTAACACCATACCAAAAGAGAAAATTAGAAATCTATGTTATTGATGCTTTGAACCTTAATGAAGAAGACAGGGATTTGAAACCAAAACGCTGTCCATATTGTGGCAAGGAATCCAGAATGATCAAGAAAGGGTTTAAAAACGGGAAACAGCGTTATATGTGTAAAGATTGTAGTCATATCTTTACTTACAATTCACACACGATTACAATGTACTCCAAGATTGAAAGAAGCATGTTAAAAAAAATCGTATTAGATACATTAAGTTTTGTTTTCGTTAAAAAGACAGCAGCAGACTTGGATCTCTCTGTCCCCTGCATATTTGAAAATCGCCATAAAATACTTTGTTCACTGAAAGTATTATTATATAGCGAAAATATGAAATTAAGCGGAACCATAGAGATTGATGAAACTCTTGAGCTTGAAAGCCAAAAAGGGTGCAGGAAGATACAAAGAAAAGCCCGCAAACGAGGCGGGCCATCATCTTATAGAGGATTATTTCATGAACAAGTTTGTATCGTCACCACAACAGATAGAAATGGTCATGAGATATTCAAAGCAGTCGGTTATGGAAAACCAACCAAGAACAGTATACTAGAAAACTTCCTAAAAAATCTAGACCCAAAATCAATTCTATATTCCGATGGAGCATTTTGTTATGATGAACTAGCCAAAAAGGCAAACTGCAGTCTTGTACAATTAAAAATCACATTTGTCATACAACACCGTAGAACATATCAATACAGTGAACAGTATACATTCGCTAATAAAAGGTCAATTGGCTGGATACAGGGGTATCGCAACAAAATACATGAACCGATACATGAGCTTGTTTGTATTTGTTCGTAGATTTCAGGAAATGGATGATAATGAAAAACTGCCTATCATCTTACGAAGATTGAAAGATTTAAAGTTTACCATAACAAGAAAATCTTTAAAAACATATAATTTGCTTTATATTTAAGGATTCATTTGTTATCTAGGTACCTTCTTGTTAAATTAAGCGATTATTTATTTACTGTTTTTCCGTTACTGTTCACAGCTTAAATAAAAAAGATACTTGAAAAAGCACGAAAACTAGTA
>OGZY01000058.1_pt1 | contig 82333 bp, 82 predicted proteins | sample 1576911 | NCBI WGS metagenome assembly OGZY01 (sample SAMEA3541488, study PRJEB24748) | human gut metagenome | biome: human gut; feature: human-associated habitat; material: faeces | place: China | collected 2012 | reverse complement strand
ACCATACCCTTATAGGGTGGAGCAAACCACCACTTGAAGTGGTGGTTTGTGATTTGTTAAATTTTTATATTTTCTGGATCTTCTAATTTATCAGCCATTTCTGCAAATGTATCTTGTGATGGCTCATGTCTTTTTTCTTTTGGTGGAAATGTTGATTCGTACTCTAAAAACTCATCTCCTCCAAATGGAATATCACTTAAAAATTCATGAAGATTTCCAGAAATTCCTTCCAGAGAACCAGGATAAAGCTCCATAGCTAAAAGTGCTTTAACAAAAACGCCATCAGCTCTTGCTATTCCAAACTTAGCTGCACTTTGAAATCCAACTCTTGTATAGTACCCAGGGTAACCATATATAGCTATTCCCTTATATCCCATTTCAGCTGCTGCTTTTTTACTATGTTCTATTAAAGCTTTTCCTATTCCAAGATTATGATATTTTGGATCTACACATAAGGGGCCGAAATTTAAAATCTCATGGGCTTTCCCATTTTTATCTCTTACTTCAGCTTTTGTATAGAAAATATATCCAACTATTTCTCCATCTTTAACTGCTACAAAGTTAAGTTCAGGAATCGTTACTTCAGAATCTCTTAAATAGTAAGGGATAAAATGTTCGCTGGCTCCTGGAACATATAGATTCCAAAAGGCTTCCCTAACCATCTCTTCAACTTTTCTATAATCATTTTTTTCTTCTAATCTTATTTCTAATTTCAATATTATCCTCCATCTAATTATATTTTTGACCGCAAATTTTTATCAAAACCTATAATAGAAAAGGACTTTTACATCCTTCCATTATAGGAAGAATACACTCTCATTATTTATCATCTAAATCACCTCTAATTAAAATTTTATTATATAAATACTCTATTTTAGAAAATAGAGACTATATCATATATTTAAACATCTTCGTTGTATGTTTTATAAAATTCTCCCAAGGGAATAAATGCTGCTCCCAATAAATTAGCATTATCAGAAAGAGAAGAAAATTCAAGAATATCTGTATCTTTACTGAAAATATTATTTGAGAAAATTATCTCTTTAAGTAAAGGTTCAAAATATTCTTTATAATCAGAAATTTTTCCTCCGATTATTATTTTATCAGAATTCAGCATCATCAAGGCTGTTTTTATTCCTAATGCTAAAATCCATGTATATCTCTCTAATATTTTCTTACCTTTTTCTGTTTCTATAAATTTTTTCTGGAAGATATCTTCATACTCTTTAATTTCACATTGGAATTCTTTTTCAAATTCTTTCATTAAAGCTAGATTAGAACAATATTGTTCAAGACACCCTTCACTTCCGCAAACACACTTATCTCCATTTGGGATAATTGGAATATGCCCTATTTCCCCAGATTTATTTCCTTTTCCTCTGTACAGCTGATCTTCAACTATAATTCCAGAACCTATACCAGTGTCTATTGATATGAAAAGAATATTTTTCTTTGTCTGAAGTCCAGAGTGATTAACTATATATTCACCTATAGCACCAGCATTAGCTTCATTTTCTAAGAATATTGGAAGACCAAATTCTTCTTCTATTTCTTTCATATCCTGATTAAGAAGAGTAAAATTTCCACCTAATTTTATCATATTATTTTCTGGATCTACAACTCCTGGAAGAACTATCCCTATTCCCTTTATAAATTCTTTTTTATCAAATTCCCATAAAAATTTTTTCAATTCGTTTATGACCAGAAAGACAAAATTCTCACTATTAATAAATTCTTCTTTGACAACAGTCTGTTTTAATATTTTTCCATCAAGATTTATCAGAACCATAGATATATGATTCATTTCTACTTTGATTCCTATGGAAAAATAAGCATTAGGATTAAATTGATATTTTACCGCTTTTCTGCCAAGTTTACCACTGTTAGTTCCTGTTTCATATATCAGCTTACTCGTTAAAAATCTTTCTAATATTTTCGTAACTGTTGGTATACTGATATTCAAATATTGAGATATTTCTAACTTGCTGAATTCTCTTACCTCCACCAGAAATCTAAAAGTTCTGTTTTCATTTCTGAGTTTCTCTCTCTTTTGATAAATTATTTCCATCTTTTCTCCTTTTGAATAGTTGGATACTTCTACCTATATTTTTACACGAATTACAATATTAAGTCAATAACTTAATTCAATTTTTTTATCTTTATTTGAATTATTGTGTTCTGATAAAATATTATTTTAAAAATTCCCGAAAAATATTTTTGTTTTTTAAAAGAAAGAATAATCTCCTTTAAAGTAAATTTTTTAACCATTTATCTCACAAAAAAATGTAACTAAATATTTTGATATTATTTACAAAAATGAAAATAAATGTTATTATACAGTTAACATTTATATATTTGAGAAATTAGTAAACTTTACTGTTTAATACTAGTATAAATATAAAAAATTTCGTAATAGGTGATGTGCCATGGTCGTAAAAATAACAAAAGTGAAAAATCATTTAGAAAGCAATTTTGAATTTACAGTAGAAAATTTTGAAAAAGAATTAAATGATTTAAAAAGAGATTATAAAATAAAAAATGTTACTAACATGGAAGAACTAATAATTGAAAAGATCAAATTTTTTCACTACCTTGAAGAAGGAAAAGCAGAAAATCCTTTAGTTATAAAAGATTCTGATAAAAATGGCGGAATTCTTGTTATGCTTACAGGAAAAGATAAAGAAATTGTTTCTTATATAATAAATACTATATAAAAAGCTCTCATATATACGAGAGCTTTTTATATTACTAATTTTATTCAAATTAACCATTATAAGTTTTAATTGCTGTAAATAAAGGTTTTTTAAGAATTAGTTAGATTGAGCCTGTCCGTCATTAGTTCCTTCTACACTCTCTATTTCTTGAACTTCTACTTGTTCTTCATAAGGATTTGGAGTAGGAGTTTTTATTTTCATTTCAAGAGATGTAAGAGCTTCTTTCATTGTTCCAAATGTTTTTTCAATTTCTTTTGTTAATTTATCCTGTTCAGCTTTATTTTTTATATTAGCTACTTCTTTTTTTGCAGCATCTTCTTTAACCTGAATTTCAGATAATAATTTTTGTATTTTATCCTCTGCTTGAGCTTCAGTCATAGTAGAATCTTTAACTATACTTTCTTGAAAAGCTGCAAAATCTTTTTGAGTTTCTGTCATAAGTTTTTGTACTTCCTGATTAGGTTTATCATTTCCACATCCAGCAAGGACCAAAGCTGATAAAAGAGAACCTGCGATAATATAATTTAATTTTTTCATTTTCATATAAATTTCCTCCTAATTATTAATTAATTCCTTATATTATAAGTATTCGCTAAAAAAAACAATTTCTTTTTATTTATAATAATTTTTTTTAAGGTTATTATAATTTTAATCATCTCTTTTATTTTGCTGTATAAAATAGTATAATATATATGGAAAAGATTTAAAGAGAAAGGAACGATATGAAAAGAACAAGAGAAGAAAAAATTGCGAGAAAATTTATAGGTGCTCATGTCAGCACAGTAGGTGGACCTTTCAACGCTCCTAAAAATGCAAAAGAAATAGGAGCAAGAGCCTTTGGAATGTTTGTTAAAAATCAAAGAAGATGGGAAGCCAAGCCATTAACTGATGAAGATATAGAAAAATTCAAAAAAGCTTTAAAAGAATACGGCTACACTAATGAGTATATACTTCCTCATGACAGTTATCTTATAAATCTAGGTTCAAAAGATGAAGAGAAGAGAGAAAAATCTCTAAATGCTTTTATTGAAGAGATAAAAAGATGTGATCAATTAGGATTGAAATACCTAAACACTCACCCTGGAAGCCACCTAAATGAAATAACTGAAGATGAATGTATAGCTAATATAGCAGAATGTATAAACAAAGCTATTGATGCTACAGAAAATATAGTTATTGTACTGGAGAATACATCTGGTCAAGGTTCGAATATGGGATATAAATTTGAACATTTAGGAAAAATTATTGAAAAAATAAAAAATAAAGAAAGAATAGGAGCTTGTATTGATACTTGCCATACAATAACTGCTGGGTATGAATTAAAAGATGAAGCAGGTTATAAAAAAACTATGGATGAGTTTGAAAAATATGTTGGCTTTAAATATCTTAAAGGAGTACATCTTAATGACTCTAAATTTGATACTGGAAGTAAAAAAGATAGACATGACAGTATAGGAAAAGGAATATTAGGAATGGAATTTTTCGAAAGATTTATGAATGATGAAAGATTTGATAATATCCCTATTATATTGGAAACTATTGATAGTTCTATCTGGAAAGAAGAAATAAACCTTTTATATAGTCTTATCAAATAAATTCTAAGGAGGAATATATATGAATTTTTTAAGCAGAAGAACAATAAGAAAATTTAAAGAAAAAAAAGTAGAAAAAGAAGTGGTAATGGAGCTTATGAAGACTGCATTAGTATCTCCTAGTGGTAGAAATAGAAAGCCGTATGAATTTGTAGTAATAGATGATAAAGAAATAATAAAAAAATTATCTGTAGCTAAAGAAAGTGGAGCAACATTTGCAGCTGATGCACCACTTATGATAGTTATACTAGGGCATGAAAATCCTACTTGGGATGACGATTGTGCTATTGCCAGTACTATAATTCAATTAAAAGCTCATGATTTAGGGCTTGGATCTTGCTGGATACAGACTAAAGAAAAAGTAGACAGTGAAGGGAATGCAACTGATGAAAATATCAAAAAGATTCTAGGAGCTCCACCAGAATTAAAAGTTCATAATATGATGGCTTTAGGATATCCTGATGAAGAGAAACCTGCCTATACAGATGCTGAAGTTGATATGGCAAAACTTCATTTTAATAAATTCTAATTCTATGATAGTTTCAAGCTGAATTTAATTTAAAATTGAATTCAGCTTTTTTATTTACTTTTATTATTTGAAATAAAATGATAAAATCTATATAACAACTTCAACAATAAGGAGAGATTTATGAGTATAGCATCAGATTGGAATATACAGCAAAAAAATTTAAAAGAGCTTATAAGCAAAAAAGAAACTTTTGATAGTGCAAAAGAGCTTTATCTCTCTATGCACAAATACCTTCATTTTTCTGATATTGATGACACCTTAATGAATCAATTATGGAAAAGCCTTGATACAAAAGATTTTTCTATTATGCCAACAATTAAAGATGTAACTATTGCTTGGAATATCTGGCATATAACAAGAATTGAAGATCTTACTATAAATATACTTCTTAATGAAAGTAATCAGCTATTTAACAAGGAGTGGAAAAAGAAGCTTAATGTAGAATTTACTGATACTGGAAATGCAATGACTGATGATGAAATAATGGAATTAAGCAGGAATATAAATATTGATGTATTAAAAGAATATAGAAAAGCTGTAGGAAATCAAAGTCAAAATATACTTTCAAAACTTGTATTTGAAGATATGAAAAGGAGAGTAGAAAGTAAAAACATTGAAAAAATACTAAAAGAAGGTGGAGTAACCACTCATCCTGATTCAATATGGCTTTTAGATTTCTGGGGAAGAAAAAATGTTGCTGGAATAATACTTATGCCTGGAACCAGACATCAAATAGGTCATTTAAATGATTGTATAAATCTCAAAGAAAAAATTGATAAGAAAAAAGATTATTATAAAAGTTAAAAGAGGATAAACTCAAATTTAGACTTAATTTTAGAGACTAATAAATTACTAAAATTATATTTCTATTTATGAGTTATCCTCTTTTTTTATCTTGATAGTTTCTGCAATGACTTTAAAATCATCTTATTTTTCTGCATTTTTTCAAATTTAGTTAATAACCAGTTAAGTTCCTGGTCATTAATATTAAGCTCGTCTTTTACATAACTCTCTAGCTTTTCTATTTCCTGCGGCAAAAGAATAGGTCTTGTAGAGCTGTTTATCTCTTCAACAGTTCCTTCCCCTTCAAAGAAAAGAAGCACTTTTTTCCAGTTTGATAATAAGTCAGTTTTTCTTAACAGCATGATAGACTTATAGTCAAGCTGTGGAATTTCTTTATAGCCTTTTCTTTTTAGAAAAGTCTTGATTTCATCGTCTTTTTCACTGGCTAAAATAACCTCTCCAGCTTTCTTACTGTTCATTATTTTAGGAAGTCTTTTTACCTTGTTTTTAGTTCTAAGATATTTAGATAAAGGAATAGTTTTCACTTCATTGTAAAATTCACAGACATATTCATTGAATGTCATACCATCTGGAATTTGATTATTTTCTATAATTTCAATCATTTCATCAATTTTAGTAAAGTTTATCATAGTTTCAGAATCTCCTATCTTTTCAAAATAATCTCGTATCAATTATAACATTTATAGAAAGATTTTAAAAGGAAATTTGAAACTTATCAAATAATATGTTAGTATTTAATTATGAATAAATTAACTGGAGGAATAATGAGATTAGATAAATTTTTAACAGAATGTGGACTTGGCAGCAGAAGAGAAGTAAAAGAACTGCTTAATACAGGAGAAATAACTGTAAATGGGGCAGTGGCTGATAATCCGCAAATGAATATAAAAGAGAATGATGATGAAGTTTTTTATCAAGAAAGAAAGCTTGAATATAAGAAATTCAGATACTATATACTGAATAAAAAAGCTGGGTACATAACTGCTGTAGAAGATGCAAGAGATCAGACAGTTATGGATTTGTTGCCTGACTGGGTAATAAAAAAAGACTTAGCTCCTGTTGGAAGATTGGATAAAGATACTGAAGGGCTTCTTTTGCTGACTAGTGATGGAGCTTTAAATCATAAACTGCTGTCTCCCAAAAATCATGTAGAGAAAACTTATTACGCTGAACTTGAAAAAGAGATTTCTGAAGCAGATTTAGAAAGATTAAGAAATGGAGTAGATATAGGAGGATATATTACAATGCCAGGAAAGGCAGTAAAAATAGATTCTTGTAAAATCCACCTGACTATAAAAGAAGGAAAATTCCATCAAGTAAAAAAAATGTTGGAAGCAGTAGGGAATAAAGTTGCATTTTTAAGAAGAGTTTCTTTTGGAAAACTAAAATTGGAAGATTTAGAACTCGGAGCTGTAAAAGAAGTAAATATAGAAGATATTATATAATTTTCTTAATTTATTTAATAGGACTTTTAAAAAGAGGTAGAAATGGATATAGTTAAAAGAGAAGAAACCGGAGTAGCAGTCAGTCGAAGAAAGAAAAGAAACAAAGAAGAACGTAAAAGTATTTTTGAAATATATCGTTCTCAAAAAACTCTTAAAGATTATATGTTCTATCTTAAAGACTTTCTCAATTTCGTATATGAAGGAGAGGAAGGAATAAGAGCAGAAGAATTAATCGAACTGATGAAAGATGTAGAAAAACAAGATGTGGAAGACTATATCGCTTACTTGGTAGAAGACAGAAAGCTAAAGAAAACATCTATAAACAAGATAATTTCTTCATTAAAATCTCTATATAAGGAAATGGAAAAAAATGGTTATGAAAATCCATTTAAATATGTAGAACTTTTTAAAGTATCAAGAAATATTGATAATGTACTTAAATTATCTTTCGAAGACATAAAAAAAATTATAGGACAATATCAAATAAATGGAGAAAAGGACTATAGAAATGTAAATATTTTATATACATTATTTTATACTGGAATGAGAAGTCAGGAATTAATCAATCTTAAATTCAAGCATATACTGGAAAGAGAAGGGAACTATTACATAAAATTGGAAGAAACTAAAAGTGGAAGAGAGCAATATAAATCTGTCCATGATATCCTTATTAAAAAATTGAAAGAATATAAAGAATATCTCCAGTCTCTTTACAATATAGATGACAGCGATATAGAGGATCACTATGTCTTTAGCAGCTCAACAGAAAAAAATACTCAGCTTTCATACAGAGCACTTTATGATCTAGTTCAAAATATGGGTAAATTAATTGGTAAAGATATCAGTCCACATAATGTACGTCATGCTGTGGCAACAGAACTTTCTATCAATGGGGCAGATATTTTAGAAATAAGAGATTTTCTTGGTCATGCCGATACAAGAGTAACAGAAGTTTATATAAATGCTAAATCAATTTTAGAAAAAAGAGTTTTAGAAAAACTTCCTGTCTTTTCTTCTTTAGAAGATATCGACGAAGAAAAATAGTCTTATAATTTGAATTAAGAAAAATTATAAAATTTTGCTGAAAATTATTCAGAAAAAGAAATTTTCTTAAATAATTTCGATTTTATCACTTATGAAAGCATCAGCCTATTAAGTACACATTTTTTATAAAATTAGCTCTTATTTTATGTGATTAATTACAAAATAATTTATTATTATCTAAATAAAAATTATTTGAATAATTTTGCCACATATAATTCACATTATATGTGGTTTAGTTATTTAAAGTAACATTGTAAAAATTATTTTAAATAATTTATGAGGAATTTTATAATAAAAAGAGATATCGGAAAATTATTATTAATTTTGTGGAGAAATTTTATTTTTCAGTGATATCTCTTTTTTATTTTTTCTATTAATTTAATTCTTATAAAAAGTCCTATAGTTTTTCTTAAAAAATAATATGATTTTTCTTCTTGTCATTTTTTTCTTTAAGAATTTTTAAAGAAAATTTTTGAAATTTAATAATTTTTTCATATTTTTCTTAATAAAAATTATAGGTTGTTTATAAAAGCTACTTTCAATAAAAAATTTTATCTAAAACATAAATCTCATTTTTATATATTGATAGAATTTTTTAATATAATAAGTAAAAAGTAATTTTAGATTGAAACATTTTACAATTCTATTTCAGTTTTAAAAACTACAGTTGCTGTTCCAGATACTTGAACTTTTACTGGCTCACTATTTTCTATATGAACATTTACATTTATTGTTCCTTCTCTATCTATAGACATTCCCTGCTTAGCAGAAAAATTCAAATTATCATTTTCAATTTTTACCAAATTATATTTTACTATATATGCTCCCACTGGTCCATTGGCATTCCCAGTTACTGGATCTTCTTCTATACCTATGGCTGGAGCAAACATTCTTCCTTTCAAAAGAATATCTTTTTCTTTGCTGTCAAAAGTAAATACGAAATATCCATTACAATTTATAATATCGCTCAGTTTATTGAGTTCTTTCATATCAGGTCTCAAATTATGAAGCTGTTTGTAGTCTTTTATTCCTATCATTACTTTAGAATGCCCTGTTGAAACTATCTGTACAGGAGCTTCTTTTATAAGATCATCATTGTCAATTCCTAAAGCAGAGACTAATCTATCTAAATTCTTTCCATCTATAATATCTCCAAATTCTACTTTTCCTTGTGTCATAATAACATTATAGCTATTATCTATTGGTTCTATTTCCACTGGAAGTATTCCTGCACCTGTTTTCTGTCTGATACAAGTTTTTTCTTTGAAATTATTTTCTAAGGCAATGACATAATGTGCTGCTATAGTAGCATGACCACAAATTGGAACTTCTCTCAAAGGAGTAAAAAATCTTACATGAACATCATATTCCTTTGAATCAGATGAAAAAATAAAAGCTGTTTCAGAATTGTTTAATTCTCTTGCTATTCTCTGCATATCTACTTCAGCTAATCCATCAGCTTTATAAACTACTCCAGCTGGGTTTCCAAAAAACTTCTTATTAGAAAAAGAATCAATTTGATAAATCTTATAAGTATTTTTCATAGTTACTCCTGAGTTCTTTTAGTTGATTAGATTATAGCATTTTACTTCAAAAAATAAAAGAACCAGAATATCTCTATCCTGGTCCATAGTTATTGATTTTTATTTAAATAAAACTATCAATGCTGGGTCTAAAACTCTAAATGTAAAGCTTTCAGTTATAAAAAGTTCTACAGCAGTTTCATTATGATTTTGATATCCTAATGCATAATCTTCACCAATTATTAGTTCAATATTCTCATCATCAAATGGAAGAAGTATTGCTCCATCTATTGATTTACTTACTATAATTTTATGTCCTAATATTTTTTCTAATTTTTCTGGTAATGAATATTCTTTAACTACAGTGTTTAAATAATACCATTTTTCATTACTTACAACTAGTACATAAGGTTTTTTAGCAAAAGCAGCATCTAATTTTAAAACACCATCAAATATAGCTTTTAATGTCTCATCAGTAGTTTTTCCAAAATCTAAAGTTTCATAACTGCTTGATTTGTAAATTCCATCTATTTGTCCATCTTCAAGTCCTTTAAATATAGCGTCTTCTTCAAATTTAGCAGCTTTTTTAACTCCTTCATCCAAAGAACTATAATCTACATCCTTTGCTCCTCTTTCGATATTATCTAATTCCCATCTATTTAAAGGGAAGCATATTCTTGATTCAGTAAGAGGTTGTACTTTATATACTCCATATTTCACATCATCTTTAGTTTTTACTTCCATTCTTCCAGTAGTTACAGAAGTTACTTCTCTTCCTAGTGGTCCTGTTACTTTTACAAATTTTCTAGCTGATAATTCTTTTGATAGTACTGCTGTTGCTCTTTCTTCTATTTCTTTCCACCCATTAGCTGTAATAGGTGCTAATTCTCTTTTTAAAAAGTCCATATATATTACCTCCCGATTATTTTAAGTTTCCAATTTTTAATGAAGAAGAAGATTGTGCTCCTTCTCCAGCAGTTGCTTGTGCTTCGATATCTTCCAATGATCCTTCTGTAAATAAATAATCTTTTAATTCGTGATCAAATTCAGGAATAGTTCTTCTTAGCCACTCTATAATCATAGCAGCATGTTCAATTTCTTCATTTCTGTTATGTATCATAAGTTTTCTTAATTCATCATCAGTAGCAAGTTCTGCTCTTTGGTTGTATACATCTACTGCGTCTAGTTCCTCTCTAAGACTTTCAATTGCTCTAGTTATATCTTTTGTATTGTTACTCAATGACTTCATGCTCTCTTGCATTGCTTTCATAGCTTCTACCATAATTCTTACCTCCAATTTATATTACATTACTAATAAACTCTTATATATATTATTCTACGGTCTGAATAGAAATCCTTTAAAAAAAATAAAAAAATAGACTTGAAATTTTTATGATTCCAAGTCCATTTATTTTAATTAAAAATTATTTTTATGAATTATTAATTTTTATTATAACGCTCTATAAAACTATTTGGCGTTATATAAGTCAGCAAGCATTTTATCAGTATCTAAGTTATTTCTTTCGATATCTTTGAAATATCTATAAGTTCCAACTTTTAATTCTGCACAAGCTGCTTCATCTGAAACTATTATTCCGCATCTGTGTAATTGAAGAGCAGAAACAGTCCACATATGATTAACTCCCTCTTCTACTCCATAATGAAGTGCTCTTGCTTTATTATGACCAGTTACCATAATAAGAACTTCTTTAGCATCAAGTATTGTACCAACTCCTACAGTCAATGCTAATTTAGGAACTGCATTTATATCTCCACCAAAGAATCTTGCATTAGCAACTATTGTATCCATAGTCAGTTCTTTATCTCTAGTTCTTGAAGTAAGAGAAGATCCTGGTTCGTTAAAAGCAATATGTCCATCAGGTCCTATTCCTCCTAAGAACAAATGAATACCTCCATATGATTTTATTTTATCTTCGTATCTTTGACATTCAGCATCATGGTCTTCAGCCATTCCATCAAGAATATTTACATTTTCTTTTTTTATATCTATATGATTGAAAAAGTTAGTGAACATATAATGATGATAACTTTGATCATTATCAGGTGTCAATCCTACATATTCATCCATATTGAAAGTAACTACATTTTCAAAAGAAACTATTCCATCTTTATTTAATTGTATAAGTCTTTTATACATTTCTAATGGAGTACCTCCAGTAGGAAGTCCTAATACAAACGGTCTTTCTTTTGTAGGTTTAAATTCATTAATTTTTTTTGCTACATATACAGCAGCCCAATCTCCAACTTTTTTGTCTGTGATGATAACTCTCATAATACCCTCCATATGATTTTATTTTAAAAATCTTATTAATTAGCTCAGTTTAAACCCTTTTACAAGTTCGATGGCATTGAAAATATAATCTTGTAAATCTTCATTTTCCAGCATAAGTTTTATGTAGATCATATCTATTACTGTTAATTGTGATATTCTTGGAGATAAAGCTGTTGCTCTGAAATCACTTTTCATTTCTACAGTGCTTAATTTTATATCTCCTAATTCCCTTATAGGACTTTGTACTACACTTGTTAATGTAATTATTTTTACTTTTCTATTTTTAGCAGCTTTTGCAAGATTAAATACTTCCAAAGTTTTTCCACTATGAGATATTACAAAGAGAACATCATTTTCATTCATTGTAGCTAGATAGCTCAACTGCATATGAGTATCATTTTCAAATAAAGTCTGTTTTCCTAATTCTAAAAGTTTAAAATGAAAATCTTTAGCCACTATTCCTGAAAATCCTACTCCTGCAAGCATTATCTTTCTAGCTTCAGATATCATTTTTACAGCTTTTTCTAATTCTTTGAAATCTGTTATTTCATAAGTATTATTCACAGCCATTGTATTTTCAGTAGCCACTTTTTTTCCAATTATCTCAAAAGTATCTGTAGGCTTAATCTCTTCATGCATAATATTTACATGCGATTCAGCTTTTCTATTTCCGATATCCTGACTAAGTGAAAGCTTAAAATCAGGAAACCCTTTGAATCCTAACTTTTTAGAAAACCTCACAATAGAAGCCTGACTTGTATCACAATTACTTGCAATCTCATAGGTATTAAGGTTTTTTATTCTCTCAGGATCAGCAAGTATATATTCAGCTATCTTTTTTTCTATAGATGTCAGCTGATTTTTCATAGCATTTAGTTTAATAATTACTCCCATTTTAAAACGCCCCCTTTAAAATTTAGTTCCCCCTTGATATATATTCTCTGCTTTCATTTCTTTTTCAATACTATTTAAAACATCTCTTTTATTAAGGCTCCACAATGGTGCAGCTAATGTTTCTTTATTTCCATCACCTGTCAGTCTGTGGATAACTATATTATACGATATATTTTGCAATATTTTAACTACTTTTTTCACATATTCTTCTTTTTTTTGTATTTTTAATTCATTTTCCTTATAAAATTTCTCTAATTCAGTATTTTTTATAATGTGCAATAAATGTATTTTTATTCCCCATGTTCCACATTTTTCAGAATATACAGCAGTATTCAAAGGGTCATCTTCCTCTTCTCCTGGAAGTCCTACAATTATATGAGTAACAAATTTTATATTATATTTTTTTAATTTTTCAGCTGCTTCTTTATATGTCTTTAGAGGATATTGCCTATTAATAATTTTTGCAACTTTTTCATTAATAGTTTGCAGTCCTAGTTCTATCCATAAAAAATATTTATTATTTATTTCGTTCAATAATTCTATTATATTATCCCCTAAACAGTCTGGTCTGGTAGCAATAGCCAACCCTATTACCCTTGGATGAGAAAGAGCTTCATAATATATTTTTCTTAAATATTCAACATCCCCATATGTATTAGTAAAATTTTGAAAATACGCTATAACCTTTCCTGAAGGAAATTTATTTTCTATAAGTTTCAGCTGCTCTTCTATCTGTTCAGTGATAGATAATCTTCTACTCCCTGCAAAATCTCCACTTCCGCTTTCACTGCAAAATATACACCCTTTAGTGCTTAAAGTTCCATCTCTATTTGGACAAGTAAAGCCTCCATCTAAAGAAACTTTATATATTTTTTCACCGAAAGTATTTTTGAAATAGTTATCCAATGAATTATATCTCTTCTTACTGCTCATTATTATTCCTTTCTAAAATTGAAAACTTCTTTATTATATTGTAATAAATTTTCAAGAAAAAAGAAACACTATATTTTGTTTTTTATTAAAGTTACACTTTAAATAAGAATATTGTAAAAATAATTAATAAAATGTTTCATATTACTCCAATAGTATATTATAATGTAGTAACAGCAAAAAATTACATAATAAGAAATTTGGAGAAAAGGAAAATAGTCAAACAAAAGATTATATAATAACAAATTTAAAAATACAATTATCATTAATCATTGATATAATTTTAAATAAAAATGATAGATAGCATAGGAGGAACAAATGAACAGGCAGCTAAGGGCAAATTTCTTTGTAGGGTTAGTAGCTTTATTTTGGGGATCTACTTACTTTCTAACCAAAATAGGAATAGGATTGCTGGAGCCTTTTAATCTCACTTCATTAAGGTTTGGAACAGCTTTTTTAGTAACAGCTTTATTTTTTTATAAAAGAATATTAAAAGCCGATAAAGTAACTTTTAAATATTCCGTCATCTTGGGGATACTTGCATTTATCTCAGTATTGAGTATGACCATAGGAGTAAAATATACCAGTGCTTCTAATGCTGGATTTCTTATAAGCCTTTCAGTAGTCATGATTCCAGTGATATCAGTTATTTTTTTAAAGAAGAAAATAAAATTTAAACTGCTTATAAGCGTTATTTTAGCAACTATCGGAATAGTTCTTCTCACTTTAAATGATCAGCTCACTGTCAATAAAGGAGATCTTCTATGTATTATTTGTGCTCTGGCTTTTGCTCTGCAAGTTTTGGTTATGGAAAGGATTCCTAAAGATGCTGATTCAGTAGCAATAGGTGCTTTGCAAATGGGAATAGTGGGAATATTAAATATGATAATTTCATTAGGTACTGAGAGTTTTAAATTTCCTCATGATATAAAAATATGGGGGGTTATAATAATATTAGGAATATTCTGTACAGCGATATGCTATATCATGCAGATATATGCCTTGAAAGATACAAGTGCCATACAGGCAGGAATAATTTTATCCCTTGAACCTGTATTTTCAGCACTATTTGCCTATATATTCCTTGGAGAACTTCTCTCAATGAAAGGTTATCTAGGAGCAATTCTATTATTTATAAGTGTTATTTTAGCTGGAGTTATTTAGTTATAACTCCATTTTTATATTCAGGAACAATATCAAACATATCCATAGTGAAGCAATGATTCATATCTCCATAAAAACCTATTGTTTTTAGATATTCAAAATGCTTGCTTCCTTCAAGCGTCTCCTCTATACCAAGAGATGTTTCAGCTAATCTTTTCATAGCAAGGCTGATATCTGTAAGCTGAATATCTCTGTTTTTTTCTTTTACTCTTCTTATTATTTCTCCAGCACATAATGCATCATCCAAAGAAAAATTATTATCAGTACCAGAACAGATTATTACAGTATCATCATTTTCTTCTAATATTTTTTTAGCTACACTTTCTACATTTAAGAAGGCTGCTATAAAAAGTTTTTTAGAACCATTTGCAGAATTTTCAATAGCTCTAGTTCCATTACTTGTTGTCATAAACATATCTTTTCCTGATACAGCTTCCTTAGTATATTCCAGTGGGGAATTTCCAAAATCAAAACCTTCTATCTTTAATCCTTTTCTCTCTCCACCTAAAACAAAAGATTTAGACTTTTTTGAATTTTCCAACACACTTTCAATATCTTTATAAGGATATACTGCCTTTGCTCCATTTGCCAGAGCTGTTATCATTACACTTGTTGCTCTAAGTACATCTATGATTACCACAATTTTATCTTTTATTTTTTCAGGCTGTATATCTGCTGCTGTTAAAATTATATCTATTTTCATCTCTCTTCTCCTTACATATATTTATATAGTAATTATATCACTTTTATCAAAAAAATGAAGAGAATGAGGGAAGAAATAAAAGTATAAAAAATAAACAGCCTCAGTCCTAGAGATATAGAACTTCAGCTGTTTAAAATTTTTATATTATTTAAGTTAAACATTTAATAGAATGCACAGTGTCATATTAACTTTTCTCATCCTCTTAAAATTATATGGTTCTTAGTTAAAATATTTTTGAATAAGTTTGTCATAAGTTCCATTTGCTTTAATTTCACTTAAAGCTTTTTCAACTTTTTCTAAAAGTGCTTTATCATTTTTTCTTACAGCAATAGCATATTCTTCCTGCTCTGCATCTGCATCAGCTAAAACTAATCCTTTATTTTGAGCAACATAATTTTTAGCAGGCTCAGAATCCAATACAATAGCTTCAACTTTTCCAGCTTGAAGAGCCATTATTCCTGCATAAGCAGCATTGAATCTTTCAATTTTTACTCCATCAATTTCACTTACTACCATATCTCCAGTAAATCCAAGCATAACCCCTACTTTTTTACCTTTAAGATCAGCAAAAGATTTTATAGAATCATTTCCATCTTTTACTATAATTACTTGACTGGCAGTATAATAAGGTTGTGTAAAAGATACAGTTTTCATTCTTTCTTCATTGGCAGTCATTCCAGCTATTACCAAATCAACCTTTTTCATTTGAAGTGCTGGAAGCAGTCCATCAAATCCCATATCTACTATCTTTATATCTGCATCTACAAGTTTTCCAATTTCGTGAACTAAGTCCATATCAAATCCTGTTATTTCTCCATTTTCAAGGTATTCAAATGGTGGAAATTCTGCATTTGTTCCTACATATATTTTGTCCTTTGCCAGTGCTGTTGCTGATACTGATAATACCATACTTCCTATTAATAATAATTTAAAAAACTTTTTCATAATTTACCCCCTCCTTATATCTATTATTAAACTATATATTTCTTATTTATTCAAGACTTTCTCTAAAAATTCTTTTGTTCTTTCATGTTTTGGATTATCAAACAGCTCAGCAGGGGTAGTATCTTCTAATATATCTCCTCTATCCATGAAGAATAATCTATTTGCAACATTTCTTGCAAATCCCATTTCATGTGTTACTATAAGCATTGTCATTCCCTCTTTTGCCAGTCCTCTCATAACATCCAAAACCTCTTTAATCATTTCTGGGTCAAGAGCAGATGTAGGCTCATCAAAAAGCATTACTTCCGGTTCCATGGCAAGAGCTCTCGCTATAGCAATTCTTTGTTTCTGTCCTCCAGATAATTGATTAGGATAAGCTGCTGCTTTCTCTCTCAATCCTACTTTATCTAATAGTGCCATTGCTTTTTTATCTGCCTCATCTTGAGAATAACCTTTCAATTTCATAGGTGAAAGAGTAAGATTTTCTAAAACTGTTTTATGTGGAAAAAGATTAAAATGCTGGAATACCATTCCCACTTTTTCACGTACTTTGTTAATATCAGTTTCTGAAGCCATAAGATCTTTACCTTTAAAATATATATGACCAGCTGTTGGCTCTTCAAGTCTGTTCAGGCATCTAAGGAAAGTAGATTTTCCACTTCCAGAAGGACCTATTATTGCTACAATATCTCCCTTATGTATTTCTGCACTTATATTTTTTAATACTTCTAATTTTCCAAAGTTTTTATATAAATTAGCTACCTTAATCACTTACCTTCAACCCCTTTTCTATTCCTCTCATGAATTTAGTAAATACAGCTGTTAATATTAGATATATCAGACCTACTGCCAGTAAAGGCTCTACTCCTCTGTATGTTTGGCTTGTAATGATATTTGCAGATCTCAATAAGTCTACTCCACCAATAAATCCTACTATAGATGTTTCTTTCAACAAAGTAATAAATTCACTTACTAGTGCTGGAAGTATTTTCTTTATAGCCTGTGGAATAATTATTTCTTTCATTGCAATACCATATGGCATCCCCAGAGCTCTTGCAGCTTCCATCTGTCCTTTGTCCAGTCCTTCTATACCAGCTCTTATTATTTCAGCAACATATGCTCCAGAGTTGATTCCGAAAGAAAGTCCAGCTATAACAAGTATAGGTGTATCTCTCAATGCTCCTACGAATATCAGGTTAGCAAGTATCATAAGCTGTACAACTGCTGGTGTTCCTCTTATAAGGTCTACATATGCAAATGCTAATGATGATAATGGATTAAATTTCTCCCATCCCTTTTTATGTTTTAATGGATAAAAATGCGACAGTTCCATAAGAGCAATAAATATTCCTAACAGTACTCCAATTAATGCTGCCAACATAGTTGTTCCTATAGAGAAAGCCAGACCATTTACAATATACATGTATCTGTTTCCTCCTAAAAAAATATCTTTTAGTAATGCTAAATACTCCATTTGTTCCCCCTTCATTATATTTAAATTTTTATTTTTTTTATAAAAAAAAGTACAGCCTTCAAAACAGGTCTGTACTTAAACTCTTAAAAAAACAAAATCAATAGATAAATATCTATTGACCATTCTCATTCTATACTCATGGAAACATATTAAAGAATAAAGATAATTTCCAATCTTTTCAAAGAAAGTTTAATTTTGATCAGCCAATTTTAAAAATAAGGTGATATTCAATTTTCTATTAGTAGATTCCTTATCCTATTATTCCTGAATTTCATTTTACTTTCTCCCTTTAACTTAGTTACTTTATATTTTTTATTATTATACGCCATTACTTTTAAAAAGTCAATTCTTTTATTATGATACTATTTTTTTAATAAAATATTTTTTTGAACTTTTTTTTCATTTTTTATTATTTGGTATTGACATTGAACTAAAGTGGTGATATCATAGTAAATTATATTGAAGTGATAATAATTTAATAAGGAAGTGATTAGAATGAGTTACAAATCAAAATTAGACATCAGGCAGACGGAGGTCGCAATCAAACAAGTAAAAGATTTCTTTGAAAGGGAATTGGCTAAAGAACTAAATTTAACAAGAGTTTCAGCTCCATTATTCGTTAAACCAGAAAGCGGATTAAATGATAATTTGAATGGAATCGAAAGACCAGTAAGTTTTGTTACAAAAGCTGGAGATAAAGCTGAAATTGTTCACTCTTTAGCAAAATGGAAAAGAATGGCACTTCACAATTATAACTTCAATATAGGAGAAGGACTATACACTGACATGAATGCTATTAGAAGAGATGAAGATACAGATTTCATCCACTCATATTATGTTGACCAATGGGATTGGGAAAAAATAATAGCTAAAGAAGACAGAAAAGAAGAAACATTGAAAGAGATAGTTTCTGGAATATATGAGGTATTCAAAAAAACTGAAGATTATGTTAATTCGCTATATCCTGAACTGGACAAAAAAATACCTGAAAAAATAACATTTATTACTGCTCAGGAACTAGAAGATAAATATCCTTTGCTTACTCCAAAAGAAAGAGAACATGCAGCTGCTAAAGAATATGGTGCTGTGTTCCTTATGAAAATAGGAGGAACTCTTAACTCAGGAGAAAAACATGATGGAAGAGCACCTGACTATGATGACTGGGAATTAAATGGAGATATAATTCTTAACTATGAACCTTTAGGAATTGGATTAGAGCTTTCATCTATGGGAATAAGAGTAGATGAGGATTCATTAGTAAAACAGTTGGAAATATCTGGCTGTGAAGACAGAAAAGAATTGGATTATCATAAGAAACTTATTAATAAAGAGCTTCCATATACAGTTGGTGGAGGAATAGGACAATCTCGTATCTGTATGTTCTTCCTTGACAAACTTCATATAGGAGAAGTTCAAGCTTCTATGTGGCCAAAAGAAGTTCATGAGATCTGTAAAAAATTAAATATTCACCTTTTATAAGAATTTTAATAATTGTTTCATATTCAAAAAAGTTGATTAATTAGGCTTATTTCACTAAAAATCCAAAACTCGTTACACTCAAACAGTTGTATTTTTCAGCGTTCAATTTCGCTGTATTAATCTAACTTTATCTCATGAATTACACAATTATTTAAGTTTTATAATACTAAGATAAAGACAAATGTCCTCTCGTTTAATTGAGAGGATTTTATTTTGTAAAGAAATATGGTAAAATATTCTGATAAAACTAAGGGGGAGAGAAAATTGATTACTTATATTTTACTGAAACAAATAATAATAATGTTTATGCTTATGGGGGTAGGTGCTGCACTTTATAAACTAAAATTCATAACGGATCAGGGAGCAAAGGAATTTGGAAATGTTCTGCTTCGTATAATTATACCAAGTGTTATTGTGAAATCATATATAGTGGAATTTACTCCAGAAAAATTCAGAGATATGTGGATGTCTACTGGTCTGGCTCTTTTGGGACTTCTTCTGGCAATGGGTATCTCTGCCTATGTTTATGGAAAAAGAAAGCCAATTGAAAACTTTGCTTCTTCATACTCTAATGCAGGATTCATTGGAATTCCATTGACACAGGCAGTTTTTGGAAGTGAAGCAGTATTTTATGTAGCTGCTTATGTTACTCTTTTAAATCTATTTCAATGGACTTACGGTGTATTTGTAATGACTGGAGAAACTGAGAATATAAAGCCTAAAAATCTGATTACTAATCCAATGCTGGTAAGTATGATAATAGGTCTTGTAATATTTCTTTTTTCTATTCCTGTACATGAAACAGTTGTAAAGACAATAGGTTTTCTTGCTTCAATGAATACTCCTGTTGCTATGCTGGTATTAGGTGTATTTCTTGCTAAAGCTGATATAAAAGATATTTTCTTCGATTACAAGATTTATCCATGTATGGCTATGCGTCTTTTAGTTATTCCATTGATAACTTTAGTAGTATTTTATTTCTTACCAATAAAGAATACTACTATGGTAATGTCGGTTCTTATTGCTGCTTGTACTTCAGTTGGTGGAAATATAGTAATCTTTGCACAGCAATATGATAGAAATTATTTACTTGCTATAAAAACAGTTTGCTTGAGCACTATTCTTTCTATTGTTACAATACCATTATTTTTTATGGTTGTACAAATGTTATATATGTAGGAAATATTTAAAAATGGATGAAAAAAACTAGACTAAATTTTAGAAATTTGGAAATTAGAAAGATTTATGTAATTAATGAAGTGAATAAAATTTTAAAAACAGTATGTTTGAACATAGTGAGTTTACTGTTTTTAGTTTTAAGAACAAAATTAATAATAAATCTTTCTACTGGAAAATTCTAAAATTATATTTCTAGATATGAATCATCCATTTTTTACATATAACCATATTTCCCTTTCTCCCTTCTTATAAAAAACAGAGACACAAGAATAGATAATATCTCTGCAAAAGGAACTGCCAGCCATATTCCATTCACTTGAAATATCATTGGAAGAAAAAATATTCCCAATACTATAAATACCAGTGTTCTCATAAAAGAAATTACTGCTGAAATCTTTCCATTAGATAATGCTGTAAATAGGGAAGATGAAAATATATTATATCCAGCAAATATATATGCTATTGCAAATAGTGAGAATCCTTTTATTGCAATATTATATACTTCTGTTCCCTCAGGAGCAAAAAATCCAACAATATATTTTGCAAATATCAAAGAAAGTAAAAATACTCCTACTGATGATCCCATAATAAGTTTTGAACAAATTTTAAATATTCTTTTTAACTGCTTCTTATTTTGATTTCCATAATTGTAGCTTATAATTGGAGCTGTCCCCATAGAAAATCCCAGATACACTGCTATAAATACAAACTGTGAATAAAGTATTATAGTTATAGCTGCTACTCCCTTTTCTCCCATATATTTCATCATTACTATATTAAAAAGAAAAGTAACTACTCCACTGGAAATATCTGTAACCATTTCTGAAGAACCGTTTATACAACTTTCTATTAATGTTTTCCATTCTATTTTCACTTTCACAAAATATAAATTATTTCTCTTCTTTAAAAAATATACTATTCCAAATATTGAAATTATAAGATATCCTGATACTGTTGCCAATGCTGCTCCTATCATTCCCATTGCAAATGTTTTCATAAATAGATAATCTAATACAGCATTACTGATACCAGAAACAATAGTCATTCTCAATCCTAATTCTGGTCTTCCAGCTGTAATAAAAAAAGTTTGAAAAAGTATCTGCAATATGAAAAAAGGAGCAAAGAATATAATTATTTTCAAATAATCATAAGAATATTTTTCTAATGCTGGTGAAGCTCCTAAAAATCTTATAATCTCATTTAAAAATATATTTCCAAAGATAGAAATACAAATTCCCAGAAATATTCCAGTATACACTATGAGAGAAAAAGCATTTCTTGCTTCTTCATTTTTTCCCTCTCCCATTTTTTTAGCTATAATGGCACTTCCACCAGCTGCAAACATAATAGCCAATGCATGAATAAAGCTGATAAATGGATATGCTATATTCAGCCCTGAAAGTGCAGTTGTTCCAATGAATCTTGAAATAAATATTCCATCAACAATGGTATATAAAGACATAAACAGCATCATAATTATTGCTGGTACAGTAAATTTAATCAGTGATGATAAAGTAAATTTTTTTGATATTGTGTAACTCATTTTTTCCTCCGTGTTCTATAAAACTATTGAATTTATTTCTTACACTAGATATAATAAAGTATAAGGTAACTGGATAGTCAAGAGGAGAATGAAAATTATGATAAACAAATCTAACTTATATTTTACAACAGGAGAATTTGCAAAACTTTTCAATGTAAGTAAGTCTACACTTTTTTATTATGATGAAGTAGGAGTATTTTCTCCCATTATAAGAGAGGAAAATGACTACAGATTTTATGCAGTAGAACAGATAGAGGTATTTGAAGTTATAGTAACTTTGAAAGAACTTGGAATGTCTTTAAAAGATATAAAAGAATATATGGAAAATAGGACCCCAGAAAATTTTATCACTCTTATGGAAGAAAGAGAAAAAATAATAGATGAGAAAATAAGCTATTTGAAAGAAATCAAACAATTCTTTCATAAGAAAGCTGATCTAGTAAGAGAAAGTTTATGTGTAGACACTAATAAAGTAGAAATAAAAGAATATCCAGATGAGTATCTTATTCCAATAAAAACTGAAATAAATAATGAAAAAGATATGGCTGTGTATCTGGCAAATCATATAAAATTCTGTGTAGATAAAAATATATACAGCCCACATCCTATAAGCGGTATGCAGGACTATGAAAATATTTCTAATGGGATTTACTATAAATATTTATCATTTTATACTAAGATTACTCCAGAACAGCTTTCTCTTTTACTAAGCAATAATGTCCCCTACATTTTAAAGAAGAAAGGAAAATATATTGTTGCTTATCACTCTAAAGGATACTATTCATTAGATGAAGTATATGATAAAATATTTAATTTCATAAAAGAAAATAATTTAGAAACTACAGGAAATTTCTATGAAGATGTCTTATTAGATGAGCTTTCTATAAAGGGTTATGAAAACTATATGGTGCAAATATCAATTCAGATAAAATAATTTAAGACTATGATATTTACAGTTCATAGGTTATAATAATATTGAAGTAAAATATATTAAGAAGAGGTGTTTTATGTTTAGATTAATAAAAAATGTTGAAGTATATTCTCCTAAATTTCTTGGAGCAAAGGATATCCTGTTCTGTAACAACAAAATAGTAAAAATAGGAAATGATATAAATATTGATGGATTTGATTGTGAAGTTATAGATGGAACTGGGAAAAAAGCTATTCCAGGATATATTGACCAGCATGTCCATATCACTGGTGGTGGGGGGGAGGGAAGTTTTAAGACTAGAGTTCCTGAAGCTCCATTATCTAAAATAGTTGAAGCTGGAGTTACTACTGTAGTTGGTGTACTTGGTACAGACAGTACTACAAGAAATGTAGAAAATCTTCTTGCTAAAGCTAAAAGTTTAAAAGAGGAAGGAATATCTTGCTATATTACAACTGGTGCATATGAATTCCCTTCTCCAACTATTACTGGAACAGTAAAAAGAGATGTTACTTTTATTGAGGAAATAATAGGAGTAAAACTTGCTATCTCTGACCACAGAGCTTCTTTCATCAATGAAGACATTCTTGAGGATTTAGGATCACAAGTGAGAACAGCTGGAATGTTTGCCAACAAAGCTGGAATAGTAGTACTTCATATGGGAGATGGAGACAGAATTCTTTCTCAGGTACTAAATGTAATAAAAGATTCTGAAATTCCTATTAAACATTTTATCCCTACACATGTAAACAGAAAAGCTGAAGTATTTGAAGCTGCTTTAGATTTTGCTAAAAGAGGAGGATATATTGATATAACTTCTTCATTTACAGAAGAGGACTACATGACAGCAGCAAGAGGAGTAGTTGCTGCCCAGAAAGCTGGAGTGCCTTTAGACCGTATTACATTCAGTTCTGATGGATATGGAAGTTTTTCAGATTATGATGCAGCAGGAAATCTTATCAGAATAGGAGCTTCTCCTATAGATACTGACCATGAGCAGATAGTAGAGCTTGTTAAAAAACATGGATTCTCTCTTGAAGATGCTCTGCAATTTCTTACAGTAAATCCTGCCAAAGCTCTGAAACTTTATCCTAATAAAGGAATACTGGCTGAAGACAGTGACGCTGATATGATACTGTTAGATGAAAACCTAGATATCAATGATGTTTTTGCACTTGGAAAGCAATTTGTAAAAAATAAAAAGGTTATTGTAAAGGGAACATACGAAAATTAATTTGCAGCAGGAGGGGATATGTCAGAAAAAAATATCAATGAAGAAGATATTAATCTTGAAGATAAAAAATATCAGGAAAAATATGATGAAAAAACTTTTCTTAATAAATTGGGAAGTGTTGTAAAAAAAGTAGGGCTAAAAGGAGTTTACTATATATTGATTCTTTATTTTACTATGAAGAAGAAAGGTATTCCTCCAAAGGAAAAATCAATAATAATAGGAGCCTTAGGATATTTTATTCTCCCTCTGGATATTCTGCCAGATATTACTCCATTAGTTGGATACACTGATGACTTAATAGCATTAGGACTGGCTCTTGTTAAAGTAGCTCCATATATTGATGATGAAGTAAAAGCTAAAGCTAAAAGTGCAGTGCAAAAACTTTTTAAAACTACTGATGAAGAATTAGATAAATTTCTATAATTTACGAGCCACCACTTAAAGTGATGGCTCATTTTATCACTAACTTAAAATATTATCCAAATTCAATCCATCTAAATTTAAATAAATATTCAAGTTTTTAATAAATAACTTTTTTAAATCTTCTATGTCCATCATAGGAGACAAGATAATAGGATAAGATTTATTTAATTCAAATATTACCCTTCTACCAAATCTTTCATCTTTTCCTTTTGCTGAATAATATTTTATTTTTTTCTTACAAATATCACTTAAATTATTTTTCTCTATAATATCTAAAATTTTCAATAGAAATTCATCATTTCTAAAAATGTTATATTTTATAATATAATTATACACATCCAGATTATTAGAAATTAATTTGCAATATCTATCTTGTTCATTTTTATCATCAATAAATTCTTTAATATATTGAGTAGCAAGTACAATTTTGTAGATATAATTTTCCCAATCGAATTTTTTCAATATAATATTTTTAAATTCCTTTTCATCTTCTTTTATGAGGGGATAATTTTCTAAAAGATAATCTCTCTTTTTTGTTAATAAATATGAATACCAAAAATCCCCATCCATATAATCTTCTCTATTCATTTTTTCTATTATATTTCCTATATTTTGAAAAGCTATTATAAAGTTTTCTTCTCTTTTTAAATCATTATCTTTCCCCATATATATTGGAAAATCACAATCATTTTTTAATTTTATAATTTTATCAGTAAAGTTTTCTAAATTTTCATTTATTTTATCTTGAAGAAAATCCTGATAAATATTTTTACTTTTTAGATATTCTTTTTTTAAAATTTTAATTTCCATTTTCTGAGATCCTTTCTATAATTTGTGTATAATTATCAATAATTTTATCAGAAATTTTATTAATAATTTCATCAATATCATTGTATTGTATTTCAGTTAGTCCTTTATTTAACATTAATTTTAATAATTTTATATTTAAAGAAGTTAATCCTTCTTCACTTAATTCTAAAAGTGCTATAGGTTCATCAAAATCTTCATCTTTAAGATTATTAATTTCCAATATGAACTTCATAAGCGCTTTCTGTAGCCCCATATAAAGATATGGATAATTTAAATATCTACTATAATTTAAATTGTCAAATTGAAACTTTTGTAATTTATATTTAATTAAGATACATTCTTCAGTTAATTCAATAGCTATTTCTGATTTTAAGTTTTCATCTAATTTTTTTTCAAAAAGCTGTGTTGGTATTTTTTGACTTCCATCAAAAGCAACTTCATTTGAAATTCCTACTACAGAAAATTTATCAATTAATATATCATTTTTGACATTGTCATAAAATTTTATAAGATCTTCATTACTTTTAAAACTTATCTGTTTAGTTGCTTGAAGAATAACTTGGAGCCTAGTTTTTTTGTTTAAAGATAATTTCTTTTTACTAATTATTTTCTTTCCTGAATAAACTCCAGCTGATTTAGAAAGATCAGTTAATCTATAAAATTTATTATCTATTGACTGAATTATTAACATTACTTCAATTTCCTTTGAATCTATTAAGGTATTTATAAATTTAGAGCTAATAGAAAATGTAAATTCAAAGCAAAACTCTTCAACGTTTTCTTTTACATCTATATCTAGCGAAAAATTTCCATCTATATAATTATCGACACCATTCATTAAAATAGGATAGGGAAATGCCACCTCTTTATTATAAATCATTTTAAACCTCCAAATAATATCTAAATTTTAGTGATTTATTAAATATTTTATTTAGACTTAATTCCAACTGTATTTTTTTATTTTTAATAATGATGTTTTTGATTTTATTTTTTTCTATTCTTTTTTTCTCGTTATTTCCTTTATCTAATACAGATGTATAATCATTTTCTGCATTAAATTCATCTTCATATTCTAATCCCATTCCATCAATTAATTTTATTTTTAAATCAACTACCTCTTTGTTCTTTATCTCTTCACAAGTCGATAAATCGATTTCTAATATTTCTTTTTGGTTTACTAAAGCTCTTTTCACAAAGTGTGATGTCACTTGATATACTTCTTCTTTGAGCCTTTCTTTATTCTCATTATATTCTTTCGGTTTTCTATTTTTAGAGGATTTTGTTGGAGTAACTCTGATCAAAGATTTTTCATTTCTTTTTTTCCTTGTTTCAGGTTTAGTTTTTATTATTTCATTTATCCCAGTGTTGTAAACAGCTATCTTTTCATTTGAAATTTTTTCAAAGCTATTTTCTATAATATATAAAAGTTCATCTGTTTCTATTTTTCCATCAGGTTTATTATTATTTTTTATATGTTCATTCAATATTTTTCTTAATTCCTTATCCAAATTAGAAATAAATTTTTTAGCATTATTTTCAAGATCTTTTTTCTTAAAGTGTTTATAAGAAAGTTCTGTATGTGACTCATTTTCTAAAGATTTTAAAAACATATCACAATCTGAATTTTTAGGAATTAAAACTGCATTAAAAGGTTTAGTAGCACAATTTTCTATTTTAAAATTTTCTATTTTCATTCCAATGCTTCTTATTATTGCAACTCTACCTTTTGGAATAGATTCATCATACCTAAAATATAAGTTAAATCCATAGTTTTTTTTATTTTTATCTTGAATAATAATCTCTTGCTTCTCAATCTCTGTATATGTTTTATAATATAAAGGAGTCATTTCAATATTTCTTTTTCCTTGGATTATAGGAAAATATTCTTCATCCTCTATAAAACTTTTTATATTTTCTTTATCTATAATAATATTATTTACCTTGACAATTAATTCATCATTTAGAATAGCAATAAAGAAATTTTCACATATGCTTTTTATAATTTCTTTTTCTTGACCAAACTCCTCTTTATAATATGGAATTATTACTTTTAATCCAGTATTATTTTTACTAAAAATACCACTATAGTTGTTTGTAAAAGGAATTTCATTTACTAAATTTTCTGTAAAATATCCTGTTGAGCGATAATATTTATCTTTATAACCATGTTCAATTAGTTGAATATTTCCTCCAATATGTTTTTTACCTTCATCATCACAATTGCAAAAATACATTAAATAAACTTCAGAAGCTGCATTTGATGCAATTTTTCCAACACCATGAGATCCACCTCTATTTTTTTCAGTTTCAGCATCATCATCAATATTATGGACTCCCTTTTTATAGGCATATGTTCTTAAAGTATCTTTTTCCTCATTATTTTTTAAATATTTCAATCCTTTTGTATTTTCATCTTCAAAAGTTATATATTTTATTTTTTCATTTCTTAAAGCATTCTTCATATTTTCAATTGTTTCATTGGTGTATTCACTAGCACCTTTTAAACATGGGATTCTTTTTTTTATTTCATCTATTCCTGGAAGTTCATTGGAATTAATTTCTCCCAAATTTATTGTAATAATAACAGGTTTATCTAAGTTCTTATTTACCGCATCTAAAGAATTTTGAATATTTTCTCTTACCATTCCATCAATTTTAAATCTATAGAACTTTTCTAAAGAGGGATTAAACATCAAATCTTCTATTATTGCTATCTCTGTAAACTTCCAATAATTATTCATTCTTCCTCCACTTTAAATTATTATTAACTGTATTTTTATTTTAATCAAAGAATTATATTATCTAACCTCAATAATTATATATCATATAAGACATATAATCAAATGATTTTGTATAATAATGATACTAAAATTAAAATTTCTCATATTAAATTATAAATAACACTAAAAAAGTTATTTTTATATAACAAATATATATATCCAAAAATAATAATAGCAAACCTATTTAAAATAATAAAAGGACTAATTTCTACAATGACAGAAATTAATCCTTTTAAAGTAAACTATCTAAATCTTCTTTGCTACAATAAATTTAACTTTTGTATTATTTATATGCTCAGGATTTTTAAACAGAGACAACAGCTCTCTCTTTATCTCCTGAGCAATTTTTTCAGGATAATATTGACTTATAGTCAGTCTATCAAGACGGCTTTTCCACATCTCATACACTTCTTCATCTGCAATTCCTGAAGCTGTTAGTTCTCTATCTTCAAGATCTTTTTCCAATATAATTTCCATATCAAATCTTTTAAGAGTATTCTTGATCTTTCTTCCTGCCTGAAAATCATATACTCCATTCTCTTTAATATGTTCTTCATATCTTGCAAGTTTTCCAAAGTTTTCTTCTGATAAAGGCTGGTGTCCTCTTAAAAGATCATCAATTTCTATAAGAGCTATCCAACCTCCAGACTTTAGTTTATTTACCCAATTTCCAATGACTTCTTTCATATCCTTAGGAAAATAGGCTATTGAAAAGCTTGAAAAAATTCCATCTAACTCTTCTGTGATATAATCAATTTTTGAAATATCATTTTCTATAATACTTACATTCTTTATATTTTTTTCTTTTAGATTAGTGAGAAGATTCTGATTCCTGTCAACAGCTATTACTTGTCTTACTTTCTCTGAAATTATCTCAGTAAATCCACCAGTCCCACACCCTAAATCAGCAATAACCTGATTGTCTTCTATAGGAAGCTGTTCTATTATTTCCAGCCATTTACGATATTCCTGCTGTTTTTCATATTCTTCTCTCAATTCCATTTTGATCTTTGCTCCTTTTATTTCCTAAGCACCAAGGTAAGCTTTCTTGATTTCAGGATTGTTCATAAGTTCTTTAGCATTTCCTTCTAGTGTTATATTTCCAGTTTCAATAACATAAGCACGGTGAGATATAGACAAAGCCATTTTAGCATTTTGCTCTACCAGTAAAATAGTAGTTCCAGCTTCATTTAATTTCTTAATTACTGCAAATATCTCTTTTACAAATAGTGGTGAAAGCCCCATAGAAGGTTCATCAAGTATCAAAAGCTTAGGTCTGCTCATAATAGCTCTTCCCATAGCAAGCATTTGCTGTTCTCCTCCTGAAAGAGTTCCAGCCATTTGATTTTTTCTTTCAGACATTCTAGGGAAAACCTCATAAAATTTTGCACGATCTTTTTCAAGATTTTCTGGAGTATCTTTTATAGTAAAAGCTCCTAACTTCAAGTTGTCTTTAACTAAAAGTCTTGAAAATATTCTTCTTCCCTCTGGAACTTGAGCAATTCCAATTTCACATATTTTATGTGACTTTTCTTTAGTAATATCTTTTCCTTCAAACATTATATTTCCCTGCTTAGATTGAATAAGCCCGGAAATTGTCTGCAAAGTAGTTGTTTTCCCAGCACCATTGGCACCAATCAGAGAAACTATCTCTCCCTGTTTTACATTTAAAGATATTCCTTTTAAAGCATGAATATTATCATAATACACATGCAGATCTTTTATTTCAAGCATATTTTCCATGAGATTTTATTCCTCCTCTTCTCCAATTTCATCATCATCCTGTCCAAGATATGCAGTAACAACTGCTGGCTCATTAACTACTTTTTTAGGATCTCCAGATGCGATTATATTTCCATGATCCAATACAACAAGTCTTTCACAAATTCCTAATACCAGTTTCATATCATGTTCTATCAAAAGAATTGCTATATTAAATTTATCTCTAATCAAACGAATGGTATTCATAAGTTCTTCTGTTTCTGTAGGATTCATTCCTGCTGCTGGCTCATCTAATAGAAGAACCTTTGGATTAGTAGCCATTGCACGGGCTATTTCCAGTTTTCTTTGTTTTCCATAAGGAAGATTCCCTGCTGCTGTATGTGCATATTCTTCCAGTCCAAATATTTTCAGAAGATCCATAGCCTTCTTTTCAGCTTCCTTCTCTTCCCTCCAGTATTTAGGAGTACGGAACATTCCTGCCAGTATTCCATATTTCATATTGAAGTTATTTGCTACAAGTACATTTTGAAGAACAGACAGATATTTAAAAAGTCTTATATTCTGAAATGTTCTTGCCAGTCCTTTTTTAACTAATTTAAATGTAGGCATCTTATTGATAACCTCTCCGTTAAATTTATATTGCCCAGAAGTTGGTGAGTATACTCCAGTTAAAATATTAAAAACTGTTGTTTTTCCTGCACCATTTGGACCAATAAGTCCCACAAGTTCATTTTCTTTTATTTCAAGATTAAAATCTGTAACAGCTTTAAGAGCACCAAAAGTAATAGATATATCTTTGGCACTTAAAATAGGATTACTCATTTGAATCACCTTTTTTCTTCATAAATCTTTCAATTATTTTAGTTATCTGGAATTCTTTACGCCCTAATAATCCAGTAGGACGGAAAATCATTGTCATAATAAGGAGCAAAGAATAAACTATCATACGATAATCAGAGAATCCACGAAGAACCTCTGGAAGAATAGTCAATGCTATTGCTGAAAGAATAGAACCTGTAAAGCTTCCCATTCCTCCAAGTACTACCATTACCAATATATTGATTGAGTAGTTATAGTCAAATTGTCTTGCACCTAAAATACCAAGATAGTGTGCATAAACTCCCCCAGCTACTCCTGCAAATACTGCTGAAATAGTAAAGGCAAATGTCTTATAATATGTAGTGTTGATTCCTGAAGCTCCACTTGCTATTTCATCTTCACGAATAGATAAAACAGCCCGTCCATGCCTACTGGTCATGACTGAAAACATCATCATAACAGATACAACCATGATTATATAGATTACACCAAATTTGTTAAAACGAGGGATTCCACGAAGTCCTTGTGCTCCTCCAGTAAAACTGAAATATTCAATAAGAACTCTGATAATCTCTCCAAATGCCAGAGTGATGATAGCAAGATAATCTCCATTCAGTCTAAGAGCTGGAATACCAATGATGATACCGATAATTCCTGCAACTATACCTCCAATGATAAGTGCAAGAATATATCCGGGAATCCCTTCTACTATTCCACTCTTTGCAAATAGAGCAGCTGCATATGCTCCAACTGACATGAATCCAGCATGACCAATAGTAATCTGTCCAAGACAACCCACAGTAACATTAAGACTTACAGCAAGTATAATATTTATACAGATAAGCGTAAGAATATTTGTCTGATATCTTGAAATAAATCCAGCTCCAATCATACCTGTAAGTATGAAGTAAAGAACTGCTAATAAAATAAACGTTGAAATATAACTAAGCATTTTTGTTTTTGACATCTATATCACCTATACCTTTTCTCTCATATTTTTACCCAATATACCTGTTGGTTTGACTAACAGAACCACTATAAGGATAGCAAACACGAAAGCATCTGCTAATTGAGAAGAAAGATAAGCTCTTGTCAGACTTTCTACAATTCCAAGGATAAATCCTCCAATAACTGCTCCCGGAAGGATTCCAATTCCTCCTAAAACTGCTGCAATAAAAGCTTTTATTCCAAGCATAGCTCCCATAAGAGGCTGAACCTGAGGGTAAGCTGCAACATAAAGAACTGAAGCTACTGCTGCCAGTCCGCTTCCAATTGCAAATGTCAACTGAATAGTATGATCAACATTGATTCCTACAAGCTTGGCTGCTCCATAATCTTCACTTGTAGCCATCATTGCTTTTCCATATTTAGTTTTTTTCATAAAGTATTGAAGCCCAACTGATAAAATTATAGTAAGAACAATAGTTACTACTGTTCCAAAATTTAAATGCATTCTTCCTACAACGATAGGAGGATTTGTAAATACTTTCGGAAATGCTCTTGTATTCGGAGTAAAAAGTTTCATAAAAGTATTTTCTAATAATAAGCTTACTCCTATGGCTGTAATCAGGTTAGAAATTCTCGGAGAATTTCTAAGAGGTCTGTATGCTATCCTCTCAGTTAAAGTACCTAAAATTACACACACTATTATAGCTGGAAATACAGTAAGCCATACGGGCAACCCTATTCTTGTAAAGACTGGAATACTAAATAATGAAACATACGCTCCCACCATGATAATATCTCCATGAGCAAAGTTTATGAGCTGTGCTATTCCGTAAACCATCGTATATCCTAAGGATACCAAGGCATATATACTTCCTATTTGTAATCCATTTATTATCTGAAGTAAAAATTCCATTTATTAATCTCCTTTCACGTATTTTTTTAAAGAGAACCATCCCTCACAGAGAGATGGTTCATATCTTTAACTATTTAGGCTGAATAACTGAATCAAATGTATAGTTTCCATTTACAACTTTGATAATAGTTACAGCTTTTACTGGGTTATTTTTAGCGTCAAAAGTAAGTTGTCCAGTTACACCATCATAATTTATATTTTTCATTGCTTCAACAACAGCTTTTTTATCTGTAGAACCAGCTTTTTCAATAGAAGCTTTTACGATATAAGCAGCGTCATATCCTAAAGCAGAGAAAGCAGATGGATCTTCATTATATTTAGCTTTGTATGCTTTAATAAAGTTTTGCACTTTATCAGAAGTGTCTTGTGTTGAGTAGTGATTTGTAAAGTAACTGTTTTCAATAGCAGCATAAGCTGATTTATCTAAAGCTTTAGCAATTCCATCCCATCCGTCTGGACCGATGAAAGTAGATTTGATTCCAACTTCTCTTGCTTGAGTTGCAATTAAAGCTGCCTGCTCATAATACTCAGGTACAACTAGAACATCAGGATTAGTTGGAGCAATTTTTGTTAATTGAGCTTTAAAATCTTTGTCCCCATCTGCATATCCTTCTTTACCTACAATAGTAATTCCAAGTTTTCCAGCTTCTTCAGCAAATGATTTTGCAATTCCATCAGAATAGTCACTAGAGTTATTTACTAATATAGCAGCAGTTTTTGCATTAAGTTTTTGCTGTGCAAAGTTAGCTAAAACTACTCCTTGATATGGATCTGTAAAACATACACGGAATACATTTGGTCCTGCTTCTGTAATATTATATTGAGTTCCAGTAGGTGTAATCATAGGCATGTTGTCTTGTGCTGCAATTTCTGCAACTGCCAGAGTTGGTTTAGATGTAACGTCTCCAATAAGAGCTACAACTCCATCATCAACTAGTCTGTTATAAGCAGTAACTGCTTCAGTAGAATCTCCTTTTTCATCATAGACGATAAACTCTACTTTCTTTCCTAGTATTCCTCCGTTAGCATTGATCTCTTCAAAAGCTAGTTTACTTGCATTTGATGCAGTGATTCCATAAATAGCAAGCCCTCCAGTAAGAGGTGCAAGTCCTCCTATTTTGATAACTTCTGGTTCTTTTTTGTCAGCAGCTGCTACTGGTTTGTCGCTGTTACCTCCACATGATGTTAATAATAACGAAAGTCCTAATAAAGCTGTGGTAAATTTTTTCATAATTGTTTCCCCCTTAATTTCTTTATTTTTAATTTAATTATAAACTATATTGTATACACTGACCAATAAAATAGATACTTTGTTTGCTGTAGACGTACAATTTAATTGGTTAAAAAAAAGCAGCCTGCTAGGCTGCAAAGTGTCTATTCTGTTCTTTGATAGTTTTGTATCAAAGAAAGTAGTTAATCATCAGAACTAATTTTTATTTAACATAAACATAGTTCAAAGATTCAGAATATTGTTTGTTAACCCTAACATAATCATTTGCATATAAAATTTTACTCACTATGTATATGAGTAGTATCACATATATGACTAATGATATTATGCTAAGTGTGAACATATTCTTCCTCCTTTTTCATAAAACTTATTGTTATGACGAGTATAAACCTAAATTAAAAAAAAATCAAGTAAAATTTTCAAAATATTTTTTATTTTTTCAAATTTATTGAATTTTAATTTCTTAATCAAATAAAATACCAAAAAAACAGTATTAAAATTATTTATATTTATACACATACTTTTTTAAAAAATTTACTTTTTTATTTAATGACATCCAATAATTCTTCTTTATGTTTTTTCAATTCATGAAGAACATAAGGACAAGTTGCAAGTATTTTAATAGAGTGTTCTCTTGCATAATTTACAAGCTGATCAAATAATTGTTTTCCAAGTCCTAATCCTTTTTGACTGTCATCCACCCATGTGTGATCTGCTATCAACATATCTTTGCCAGCAAAAACAAAAGTCATTTCTGCCACTCTTTCACCATCTTTTTCAATATAAAATTCACCGCTTTTATCTGATATTTTTCTTAGAATTTCCATTTAAATGCCTCCTTAATTAAAAAAATCTTTTATTTTATCTTTTAATTTATCTGTATCTACCAAATATTGTTTTACATCAATAAGCTCTCCATCTTTATATACCTCTGTAAGAATAAGTTCCTTCTCACTTGTATATCTATTCCAGTCACCATCCCTTTTTCCATTTAGAAAATTCCCTGTATAAGCAACTTCACCATTTTTATAATACTCATAAAAAGTTCCAACAGCCACTCCGTTTTCAAAAGAAGCTTTTGATTGAATCTGTCCATTCTCATAGTATGTGAACTGCTCTCCATTATATTTTCCATCTTTAAAAGTTTCTTTTATCTTTATCTGTCCGTTGTCATATTTTCCAGTAATAACTCCAGAATAAGGTTTTTCTTGATTTACTATATATACAATCCCGCTTCTTTTTTGTTTTTTTGAAATATCTACTTCACTTAGAGTACACCCTACTATTGAAAGAGCAGCAAGAACTAGTAAAAATTTTTTAAACATATTTTTTAACCTCCGATAAATTACTTTAATTAATATTAGAACAAAAGGCATAGTTTTCCTTTTATTTTTTTAATATTATTTTGTCTTATTTGAATTATACCCCATTTACTTTTCAAATAAAATAAAAAAGAAAAATTATATAATTTATATATACTATACTTAAAGCGCCGCTATTTACAAATTTTCAATTATTTTGTATAATAATGTATAAAATTATTCGTAGAAAGATTTAAGGAGGAAAAATGCATTACTATTCAACGGAAAAAACTTGTGCAAAACAGATAGGTGTTACTGTAGATGGAGATGGAATCATTACTGAAATAGAATTTGTAGGAGGATGTGACGGAAACACTCATGGACTTCAAAATCTTATCTTGGGAATGACTAAAGATGAAGTTATTCAAAAATTAGATGGAATAGACTGTAGAGGAAGAGGAACTTCTTGTCCTGACCAACTTGCAAAGATATTAAAAAACCTTAAATAAAATATATGAAACTCAGGGCAAAATATCCTGAGTTTTTATTTTTCCATATTAATTTAAAAAGGAATACATAATTTTTTTAGTAGAACCTTTATATATAAGTTTGAAGAGGAGGAAAAATTCATGTACAAATATCTTTACTATTTTTTTATCTATTCTTTTTTGGGGTGGTGCCTCGAGGTATGCTATGCAGCACTAAACACAGGGACCTTTGTGAATAGAGGTTTTTTAAATGGTCCCTACTGTCCTATATATGGAGTAGGAGTTGTCATTATCATTTTATTGGTATTCCCCTTGAGAAAAAATATGCTGCTGCTTTATGTAGCTTCTGTTGTTCTTCCTTCTGTATTAGAATTAGTTACTGGGTTTGCACTTGAGAAAATATTTCACTATAGATGGTGGAATTATTCAGATGTTCCTTTTAATATTGATGGATATGTATGTCTGAAATTTTCTCTTATGTGGGGAATAGCATGTATTATAGTCGTTGATGTTATTCATCCATTAGTTGATGACTTTGTAAGATGGATACCACATTTTATTGGCAAAATATTATTAGGTATAATGATAGTGATGATGGCTATAGATTTAGTTGCTACTGTAGAAACTGTTTTAAAATTAAATTCAAGATTAGAAAAAATTGATAAAATAGCTGTAGATATACATGATTTTTCAAATGATATAGGAAGTAAATTGACTACTGATTTCTTAGCTACTGATAAAAAATTAAAAGATTTGGATCAGAAAAAAGAAGACTTACTGAAAAAATTAGATTGGGGACAAAGACGTATGCTGAAAGCTTTCCCTACTATGAAATCATCTCATCATAATGAATCATTTAAGGATATGCAGAATAATTTAAATTAATACAACTACTGAAATAATATAAAATTTTTAAACAGCTGAAGCTCTATATTCACAGAACTGAAGCTGTTTATTTTTTTGAAATTTCTTTATTTAAAAATTTTCTGTAACTTTTAATTCTCTTTTTTATTCTCTAAATTTTTTTATAAGATTTTTCATTTGAAGTTGTCATTAAATATGTCTTTAAAGTAAAATGTTTTGTTTTTAAGTATGCTCTATCACTATATTATTTGAAATTTTAAGTAGATATATTTTCACTTCTAAACATATATTCTATATATTTTTAAAACATTGGCTAAAGGAGTAATATATACTAACAAATTTACATTGAAATACCTATATATTAATGCGGAGGAGGAAAAAGATGAAGAAAAAATTAATTACAATTTTAAGCTTGGCTCTCTTTATTTTTGGATGTTCATCTAAAGATGGAGAAAAGAAATCTAATGCACCAAAAGAAAAAGTGGTAATAGTATCACAAGGATCTAAACCAAAGAGTTTGGACCCTAATATGTACAACGAAATCCCTGCTCTAGCTGTTACAGAGCAAATATTCAACACTCTTTTAAGAATTGATGACAAAGGGAATGTAGTTCCTGAACTAGCTGAATCTTATGAATATGCTTCACCTACTGAACTTATCATCAAAATTAAGAAAAATGTAAAATTCCACAATGGTGATACTATGACTGTAAATGATGTGGTTTTCAGTCTTAACAGAATGCTTGAAAAACCTGCCAGCAGAATCATGGTTGAAATTATTGATAAAATAGAAATTTTAGATGATTCAACTATTAAACTTACATTGAAAAACAGTTCTGCTCCTTTACTATTTAGTTTAGCTCATCCATTAACTGCTATCCTAAATGAAAAAGATACAAAAGCTAAAAACGATATGATTGCAACTGAACCTATGGGAACTGGTCCTTACAAATTTGTAAGCTGGGGAGATGGAGAAAAAATCGAATTTGTAGCTTTTGATGATTATTTTGAAGGAAGACCTAAAATAGATAAACTTATAATAAGAGCTATCACTGAAAACAGCAGCAGACTTGCAGCTCTTGAGACTGGAGAAATTGATATTGCCTACTCAGTAGCACCTGTAGATACTGGCGTTATTGAAAACAATAAAAACCTTGAGCTTATCTCTGCTCCAACTACTTCAACTGAGTATATGACTTTGAACACTACTAAAGCTCCTTTCAATAATAAAGACTTTAGAGTTGCTCTTAACTATGCTCTTGATAAACAAAGTATGGCTGATTCAGTATTTATGGGAAAAGCTAAACCAGCTACTACTATAGTAAACCCAAATGTTTTTGGTTACTCAAGTGAAGTCCCTGGATTTGAATACAACCCCGAAAAAGCTAAAGAGCTTATAAAAAAATCTGGTGTTGCTAATCCAAACTTTAAACTATATGTAAATGATAATGCTGTAAGATTACAGCTTGCTCAAATAGTTCAGGCTAACTTCAAAGAAGTTGGAATTGATATGGAAATAGAAACTCTTGAATGGGGAGCTTATCTTCAAAGAACTGCTCAAGGTGAACATACTGCTTTCATAGGTGGATGGGTATCTGGAACTTCTGATGCTGATATCGTTCTTTATCCATTACTTCACAGCAGTTCACATGGTGGAGCTGGAAACAGAGCTTTCTATACTAACAAAGATTTTGACAAAGAAGTAGAAATAGCTCGTACAACTTCTGATCCAGAAGTAAGAAAAGCTCATTACAAAAATGCTCAAATGATATTACAGAAAGAATCTCCATTAATCGTTCTTCTATATAAAAATGAAAATATTGGAATCAACAAAAGAATAAAAGGATTCAAATATGATCCAACTACAATGCACAATTTATATAATTTAGATATAGTAGAAGTAAAATAATAAAATTTCAACAATATATTTAAGGAGTGATTTTAGATGAATATTGATTTAGATTACATCTTAGATACAACAGTGGAACTTCTTGGAATACCAAGCCCTGTTGGATTCACAGATGCTGTTATGAACAGAGTAGGAGAAGAACTTAATGCTCTTAATGTTCCTTTCAAAATGACAAAAAAAAGAGCCATCATTGCTTTTATTGAAGGAGAAGACAGAAACTACAAAAAAATGATTTCTGCCCATCTTGATACTTTAGGAGCAGTAGTTAAAAAAATCAAATCTAATGGTAGACTTGAACTTATCAATGTAGGAGGATGTCCTTGGGCTGGTGTAGAAGGTGAAAATCTTACTGTTCACACATTAGATGGAAGAGAATATGAAGGAACTCTTCTGCCAACAAAGTGTTCTGTACACATTTATGGAGATGTAGCTAGAGAAATGCCTAGAACTGCTGAGACTATGGAAGTTAGATTAGATGAAAATGTACATACAGCAGAAGATACTGAAAAATTAGGAATTAGAGTAGGAGATTTTGTTTCTTATGAAACTCGTACTAGAATTACTGAAAATGGGTATATCAAATCTAGATATCTTGATGATAAGCTATGTGTAGCTCAAATATTAGGATATATCAAATTTCTTAATGATTACAATTTAAAACCAAAATCTGATCTTTATATCTATTTCTCTAACTATGAGGAAATTGGCCATGGAGTATCTGTTATTCCAGAGGATCTTGATGAATTTATAGCTTTAGATATTGGACTGGTAGGAGCAGATGCTCTTGGTGATGAAAGAAAAGTAAGTATTGCAGCTAAAGATAATAAGACTCCTTATGATATCGAAGTGAGAAAAGGATTGATGAAGGCTGCTGAAGAAATGGATATCAATTATACAGTAGATGTATATAACAGATATGGTTCTGATGCAAGTGCAGCTGTTCTTCAAGGATTCGATTTCAAATGTGGATGTATCGGACCAAGTGTTGATGCATCTCATCACTATGAAAGAACTCATATTGATGGAGTAATTGAAACTGTAAGACTTATGATTGCATATTTATAATATAATCTGAAATGGATGGGTAATAGTGGAATTAAATTTCTGCTTATGCTCATCCGTTTTTTAATTCATAATAATATTTTTAATTTCTAGCAGTAAATGATTTTTAAATTATATTTCTTTCTCATATCTTAATTAATATTTTTATTTGCAGATAAATTGATTTTGCTGTAAAATTATGATTAGTTATTTATTCAAAGGGGGAAGGGATGGAGAAATATATCATAAGAAAAGGAAATACAGAAGATATTGATGAGCTGGAAAAACTATATGATTCTTTAAATGATTATCTTGAAGAAAATATTAATTACCCTGGATGGAGAAAAGGATTGTATCCAATAAGAAAAGATGCTGCTTATGGTATTGAAAATGAAACGCTATATGTAATGGAAATAAATGGAAGAATTGCAGGTACTGTCATATTAAGTCATGAACCTGAAGAAGCTTATAGCAATGTTGTCTGGAAAACTGAAAATAATTATGATGATATATTAGTCATAAGAACTTTTGCTGTACATCCAGATTTTATGAAAGGCAGTGTCGGCTCTAGTCTTATGAAGTTTGCAGAAAAGTTTGGAAGAGAAAATGGAATTAAATCTATTCGTTTAGATGTTGCTATTCAAAATATTCCAGCTATATCTCTATATGAAAAATTAGGATATAAATACATCGATATCGTGGATTTGGGTCTTAATATACCTTGGCTGAAATGGTTTAAATTATATGAGCTTGTTTTGTAATAACCGCACTTTACAAGTTTTTTCTTTTCACAATAGTGTTAAAAGCATTTTTATGATATAATAAAATATAAAATGGATATTTTGAGGAGCATTATATATATGGAAGAAAGAAAAAACTTTTGGAAAATCTGGGGGAAATTTGTCGGTTTGCTTTTAGCAGTTCTGGCATTATGGATACTTTTGATATTTATATGTGATAAAGTATTAGGAAAAACTTTTGAAGAGTTAAAATATATCCATTACTTTATTTTACTGGTTGTTATAATCAAAGTAAAAAAATGGTTTTTGAAAAAATTAGATGAGCAGGATGAAGAAGAAAAAGAAATGATTGAAAAATAAAAAATTGATGAAATATAGTTTTGGGCAGGAGGATTCAAATGGAAACTAGGGAAGTGGAATTTTACCAGAAGCAATTAATAGATGGGTTAGCTTATGTTTTAGGCGAAAATGATCCTTTCTCTGGAAATTTTATTTACAGATATCGTGATGGGGCAATTAAAACAATTGAACCATATGTAAATGGTTTAAAAGAAGGAACTGAAACAAAATTTTATGAGAATGGTCAGATAAAAGAATCAATAGATTTTAAAGAGGGGCATATTTCTGGAGATTCTATTCAATATTACGAAAATGGACAGATGAAAGAGTACATGGGATTTCAAAATGACAGAATGGATGGAGAATGGGTAAAATACTATGAAGATGGCTCTATTAAAACAAGAGGTTTCTTTAAAAATGGTAAACTCAATGGAAACAAAATCACTTATTATCCCAATGGTGCAATAAAAGAATTAGCTTCATTTAAAGATAATCTTCTTCATGGAAGATATGAGACATACTTTGAAAGTGGAGAAATAGAAGTCAGTGAAAATTTTTCCAATGGACTTCTTGACGGAGAAGCTGTCTATTATTATGAGAATGGAGAAGTAAAAATAAAAGAGGAATATAAGCTTCATGTAAAAAATGGTAAATATGTAAGGTACTATGAAAATGGAATCATCAATGCTGTTGGAAACTTTAAAGAGGGACAGCTCAATGGTGACTGGAGCATGTTTTATGAAAATGGTAAGCTTCTAGGTACAGCTTCTTTCAAAGAGGGAGAAATAACTAAAGAAGATGAAGATAAAAAATAAAGTTATAATAGAGATGACAGAAAGTTGAATGCTTAGTCATCTCTTTTTTTATTCTGTCAAATTAAAGGAAATAGAGCAATTCTAGTGGTATATTATTATAAGCATTGTTAATTAAAAATAATAGTAGTAAAAAATCTATTGTTGTAATAGAATATAAAAAAACAGTTAAATAACACAAAGGAGGTTAAATTGAAAAAATTAGTCTTAATAATTTACTCAATTTTAATAGCAGGTTGTTCTTCTCTCAATACCTCTGATAAAAACACTAAATTATTTGATGACCTTTCATTAAAAGAAAATGAAAGCAAAGAATATATAAAACAATATAATAACACTCTCACTTTGGATACCGCATTAAAAATAAGTGTAGAGAGAAATCTTGATTTGAAAACAAAAGCTATTGAAGAAGAAATAGCAAAGCTTGATAAAAGAATAGCCTTTGGAAATTTTCTTCCTAAAATATCTCTGGGATACAGCTATACTATGCTGAACAATAAAGTTATGGGGGAAGCTCTGGATACAGGTATTCCTGCTTCACCTATTTTCCCGACTACTTTAGAGGGAAGACTTCTGGATAAAAGTTTTTCTTTTTTCAATGTCAATGCACAAATGCCTATCTTTGTCCCAGCTACATGGTTTTTATATAATGCTAGGCAGAAAGGGGAAAATATATCTGCTCTAACTAGAGATCTTACAGAGAAAATGATTAAATTGCAGACTATAGGGGAATATTATTATATTCTTGCCTTAGAATCTGAAAGAGAATATCTCTCTAAGGAATTGGCTTCTGCTCAGGAATTAAATAAGAATGCCAAAGTTGCATTGGAGACTCAAAGTATTTTAAAATGGGAATATGAAGGAACTGAACAGATGGTAAAAATGAAAGAACATGCTTTGAATCAAAATGAACGTGATCTTCAAAGCGCTAAAATGTCTCTGATGAATAATCTTGATCTTTATCCATTCTTAGATGTTCAACTGGAAAAACCATCTCCTTTCTCTGATAGTAATATCTCTATGGAGGAAGCTGTATATGAATCTCTAAAGAATAGTGACCTTGTAAAAATAGGAGATACTGCTGCTGATATGAGTGGAGATGCTGTAAAAATAGCAATTACAAATTTTCTTCCTAAGATAGTTTTAACTGGGGGATATATAAATACAAGTAATGCAGCTCTTGCTGATCCTGACTTTTTTATGGGGACTCTTGGAGGATTCTTTTCTATATTCAATGGTTTTCAAAATGTAAACGAATATAAAAAAGCTAGAAAAAATCAAGAGATTGCCTTCATTAAAAGAGAGCAGGAAATAATGAAAGTTATTTTTGAAACTGTAAATGCTTATAATGCTTTAGAAAGCTCTAAAGAGGAAAGAGATATCGCCTCAAAAAATTATAATGTAAATAAAGGAAGATTTGAACAGAAGAAAGTAGAAAAAGAAGTAGGAGCCATTGATAATTGGGAATATATAAAAGCAATAGCTGATTATGAACAGGCTTTGAGTATAAAAGAAAAAACTGAGTATAAATATCAGATTTCTCTTTCTTCTCTTAATATGCTTATGGGAAAATCTATATTTACAAAAGGAGAAAAGGTATATGAAAAATAGAAGAATAAAATCATTGATTCTGATTGCTGCTTCTATCTTGTTAATTTCTTCATGTGGAAAGGAGCAAGGGGGAGAGAAAATAATTCGTCCTGTGAAAATTATGGAAATAAAAAATTCTGATGCTGTTGAATATTTTTCTTTTTCGGGAATAACTACTCCAAGCAAAGAAACAATTCTCTCATTTAAAATTGCTGGACCATTGGAGAGTATGAATCTAACTCAGGGGCAGTCAATAAAAAAAGATGAAGTTCTGGCTAAAATGGACAGCAGAGATTATATAATAAATCTGGAAGTATACAGAAAAAAATATGAAGCTGCAAAGGCTTCAGCAGATAATGCAGTTCTTCAATATAACAGAGCTGAAAAATTATACAGGGCAGATGCTATGACAAAAAAGAATTTTGATATGGTAACTGCTCAGAAAAAAGCTGCTGTTTCTCTTTTGAAGGAAGCACAGCAGGGAGTGGAAAATGCTCAAAATAAATTGAAGGATACTGAGCTTAAAGCTCCATACTCTGGATATATTTCCAGAAAATTTGTTGATGCAGGAAGTGTTGTAAATGCTGGGACACCAGTTGTTTCTCTCTCTGCTGAAGATAATCCAGAAGTAACTATCAGTATTGCCAGTAAAGATATTGATACTTTAAAAAATGCTGTTTCATTTACTTTTGTTCCAAATGACAGCGAAGAAAAAGAGTATCAATTAAAACTGAAGGAAATTGGAAAAAATCCTGAATTTTCAAAATTAACTTATCCTGTTGTTTTTGAACTCCTTAATGCTGATGGTATCAGAATGGGGATGAGTGGAAAAGTTACTGCTTCTGTAAAAAGAAATGACAACTCTCCAATTATTATTCCTGCCTCAGCTCTTTTTGAAGATAATGGAAGCAAAGTATATATCTATGAAAATGGTACTGCAAAAACAAGAGAAGTTAAAATTGGAAATCTTTATCCTGATGGAAATATAATAATTCTTGAAGGGCTGAATAAAAATGATAAAGTTATTACTGCTGGGGTAAATACTATTTCAGATGGAGAAAAGGTAAAGCTTATTCCTGAGGAAAGTGAAACCAATGTGGGAAATGTCTTATAAGAGGTGGAGCATATGAATATAATTGATTATTCCATAAAAAATAGAATAGTTACACTTTTTCTGACATTTGTCATTATAGCAGGGGGAATCTTTTCCTATACAAAACTTGGAAAACTAGAGGATCCTGAATTTAGAGTAAAAGAAGCTATTGTAGTAACTTTATACCCTGGAGCTGATCCACATCAGGTTGAGTTACAGGTAACTGATGAAATAGAAAGTGCTCTTCAGCAGATTGCAAATGTAGAATATATTGAAAGTGTTTCTAAAGCTGGTTATTCAGAAGTTAAAATAAAATTGAATGAATCATTAAAGGCAGAAGTAATAGATCAGTATTGGGATAACGTGAGAAAAAAAATAAATGATGCTCAGAAAAATCTTCCCACTGGTGTTATTCCTTCAATCGTCTTAGATGATTATGGAGATGTATATGGAATGTTCTTTGCTGTTACCAGTGATGGATATTCTAAAGAAGAATTGAATAGATATGTAAATTATATAAAAAGAGAGCTTCATTCTATTCCCGGAGTATCAAAAACTACAACATATGGAAAAGTTGATTCAGCTGTAGAAGTAGTTATTGACAGAGAAAAAATAGATGCTCTTGGAATAAATGAAAAACTTATTCTTGCTTCATTTATTTCACAGAATCTTCCTGCTTATACTAATTCCATAGAACATGGAGATATGAAAATAAGGGTAGATATAAATGAAGGTTTTACAAGTTTAAAAGATATAGAAAATCTGGTTGTCTTTTCCAAGGATAATTTAAGAGGTGGGGAGGAAACAGTTTTCTTAAAGGATATTGCAACTGTAAAAAAATCTGTCTCTACCCCTGTAAAAAGTAAAATGAGATATAATATGAAAGAAGCTATGGGATTAATGCTTTCTCCAGAAGTTGGAACCAGTGTTATAGATACTGGTAAAGCTATTGATAAAAAGCTTGAAGAAATAAAGAAAAATCTCCCTGTAGGGATAGAAGTTGAAAAAGTATATTATCAGCCTGATCTTGTTACAAATGCTATTGGACAGTTTGTTAATAACCTGATTGCTTCTGTAGTTGTAGTTGTTGGAGTTCTTTTATTTACAATGGGAATGAGAAGCGGTCTTATAATAGGTAGTGGACTTATTCTTTCCATACTTGGAACTTTGATATATATGCTTGCTGTTAAAATGGATATGCAGAGAGTTTCTCTAGGTTCATTCATAATAGCTATGGGAATGCTTGTGGATAATGCTATTGTAGTAGTAGATGGAACACTTACCAGTCTGGAAAAAGGAGAAAATAAATATGATGCCTTAACTAAGCCTGCTAAGAAGACAGCTATTCCTCTTTTAGGAGCAACAGCTATTGCAGTAATTGCTTTTCTTCCTATGTACCTTATGCCGACAGATGCTGGAGAATATATTTCCACTCTTTTCTGGATAATGGCAGTTTCACTGGGACTTAGCTGGGTGCTGGCACTTACTCAAATTCCTGTATTTTGCGACATCTTTTTAAAAATAGATAAAACAAAGGAAAGTAATGGAAGAAAAGAAAAATTCTATGCTCTATGCCATACATTTTTAGAAAAAGTTTTGGCACATAGATTTCTTTCGTTGGGAATAGTAATTGGAGCATTTTTGTTTTCCATGCTTCTATTTACAAGGCTGCCTATTACATTTTTCCCAGATTCTGATAAAAAAGGTTTTGTTGTAAATTTATGGCTTCCTGAAGGAACTTCCTTAGAGAAAACTGACAGAGTAAGTCAGATAGTGGAAAAAGAACTGCTGAAAGATAAAGATATAATAAATGTAACAGCAGCTGTGGGAACTTCTCCTTCGAGATATTATGTAGCAACTATTCCAGAATTACAAAACAATAGTTTTTCTCAGCTTATTATTTCAGTTGATAAACTGGATAGTGTAAATAGAATAGGAGAAAATATAAAAAGATTTGTTGAGGAAAATATACCTGATACTAAAGTAGAAGTAAGAAAATATGTAAATGGTATTCCTACTAAATATCCTGTGGAAGTGAGAATACTTGGTCCTGACCCACATGTTTTGAGAGAACTCTCTAAAGAGGTTATGGATATTATGAAAGCTGTTCCAAATGCTGAAAATATTCAGACAGACTGGAAGAATAAAGTTTTAACATGGTCACCAGTATTATCTCAGAATATTGAAAGAAAAAATCTTATCTCACCTCTTGATGTTGCTAACTCTTTAAACAGAGCTACTGAAGGTATGACTCTTGGAAAATATAAAGAGGGAACTGAAATAATGCCAATCGTTATGAGAGAAAAATCAAAAGGACAGCAGCTTGAAATAAACAATATTGGGCAGACTCCTGTGTGGGGATTAGGTATAAAAAGTCTTCCACTAAATAGAATTATTGAAAAAGAAAGTTTGAAATGGGAAGACCCAGAAATCTGGAGAAGAAACAGAGTGAGAGCTATAAAAGTTCAGTGTGATATTTCTGGAGGTGTTACTGCTGAAAGTATCAGAAAGGCAGTAGAAAAAGAAGTAAATAAATTAACTCTTCCAGAAAATTATAAAATTGAATGGGGAGGAGAATACTATGAGCAGAATAAAAATGTCTCTGCTGTATTTTCAAGCCTTCCATTACAAGGAACTATAATGTTTTCAATTTGCGTGATTCTCTTTGCAAGTTTGAAAGATCCATTTATAATTTTTGCTATACTTCCACTTTCATTTATTGGTATAGCACCAGGGTTATTCCTCACTGGAAAATCTTTTGGATTTATGTCTATAATAGGGGCTATCAGCCTTAGTGGTATGATGATAAAAAATTCTATTGTCCTCATAGACGAAATAAAATATGAAATAAATGTAGATAAAAAAGATCCTTACACAGCTGTTATTGATTCAGCAGTAAGCAGAATAAGACCTGTATCTATGGCATCAGTCACTACTATCTTCGGTATGCTTCCTCTGGTTTTCGATCCATTGTATGGAGATATGGCTATAACTATAGTTTTTGGTCTGACAGCATCAACTATGCTGACACTATTTGTAGTGCCTCTTCTATATTCTTTACTGTATAAAATCGAAAAGAAACAATAAAATAAAAAGATCAAGGGAGCAGAGAAATTTCTTTCCTTTGATCTTTTTTATATTTCTACATAAGAGATGACTATAATATTATTGTAGCTAAAAATTAAATATATATTTCAAAATTTTATTCAATAAATTTCACTCTATTTTATGAAATTTCCAATATTTCCTCTATAGATTTACCCGCTATCTTTTCAAAATATTTTTTGATATCATAAATAGCTCCCCATCTTTTAGTGGTATATTCATTTACCCCATATCTCATAGCTACATCCACAAATCTTTTTTCAAGAAAACAGAAACCATCTGGAAGAGCCAAACTGTCACACATTTGAGCTAATTTATCATAATCATCATAGACAACATCTTCTATAAATTTTTTCATAAACTCATAGTCCTCTTTAGAGATATCCCACTTTCCAATAGAAGTAGTTATATCTTTCAGCATAAAAGAATGGGTTATGCAAATTTGAGCTGCATTTTTCCAACCCTTAGACATACAGTAATTATATCCTTCCAGCATATGCCTTTCCTGTACTATTCCAACTCTTCTCCCTATATCATGAAGCAGTCCTATTACATATGCTTTTTCACTATCCATATGAGGACAATGTTTAGCAATTCTTTCACATGCAAGAGCTGCATATTTCGAATGAGTTATCCACTGCCCTGGATTGAGTTTTCCTGCTTCTTCCAATTCTCTTTCAGCAGTTTCTCTATCTGGATAACCTCTCTCATCCTTTTTTATTTTATCTACAATTTCAATTAAAGCTTTATTAAAAACATCATATCCATCATTATTTAAATGAATTCCATCTACAGTATATTTATCTGCCAGTACTTCTTTATCATTTAAAAGAAGATTATAGATATCAAAGAAATTTTCAGGATACAATTCTTTCAATTTTTCATTTAACATTTTTGATTTTATATTTATTCTTGGAGTATCACTTGGAAGCATACTTAACAATACTAGCTTTTTAAATCTCTTCCTAAGAATATCTACAGTTTTGCTGTAATAATTTAAAGTATATTCTTCCTTAAAGCCGCATAAAATATCATTTACCCCTACCAAAAGAATCCCGATATCTCCTTCTATTTCAGGCTTTTCTTCCAGAAGCCACAAGACATCTCTTGTCTTAAACCCAGCGTGTCCATAATTTATATACTTACTATTATAATTCCAATCTATGATGCTGTCTCCCAGCATAACTATTTTTTCCAATGCCATATTATTTTCAGCCTCCTTACCTAACAATTAAATTATATTATAGATAAATTATAAAAACAATAAAATCTTATTGAAATTTCAGAAAGAAAATGTTAGTTTTTTTATTATAAAATTTATTTTATATTTAATTGATTATCGGACTTTAAAATATAGATAAAAATATAATATCTGTAGTGAGTATTATTTCAACTTTTCTACAGATATTCTAAATTTATTTTATATTATTCCTTTTTTTATAAGTAGTTCACCTATTTGTACAGCATTAGTTGCTGCCCCTTTACGAACTTGATCTCCACAGCACCAGAGAGTCAATCCTTTTCCCTCATCATTAGTTATATCTTCTCTTATTCTTCCAACATACACAAGATCCTGATCGCTTGTATCTAAAGGCATTGGATATTTTTTATTATAAGGATCATCTACCAGCTTCACTCCATCTGCTTTGCTCAATATCTCTCTCGCTTTTGCAGCATCTATTTTATCTTTAAATTCAATAGTTATAGATTCTGAATGGCTTCTATATACTGGTACTCTGATACATGTACAATTTACTTTCAGCTTAGGATTTCCTAATATTTTTCTTCCTTCCTTCTGAAATTTCATCTCTTCTGAACTATATCCCTTTTCATCAAAGCCGCCTATTTGAGGTATCAGATTATATGCTATTTGATAAGGAAATGTTTCCATAACAAAGTCCTTACCTTCAGCTATAGCTTTTATCTCAGCATCTAATTCAGTTATTCCTCCGCTCCCAGCTCCTGATACAGCCTGATAAGTAGATACTATCATTCTTTCTATTTCAGAATATTTATTTAGTTCATTTACTGCTACCAGCCCTATTATGGTTGCACAGTTAGGATTTGCAATAAGCCCTTTATGATTTTCTACAGCTTCTGGATTTACTTCAGGAACTATAAGAGGAACATCATCTGCCATTCTGTAGGCACTGCTGTTATCAATTACCACTGGACCATTTTCTATTGCAGACGGTATAAATTCCTTAGCCTGTTCATTCTCCACCGCTCCCAGCAATATATCTATTCCTTTGTAAATTCCTTTTTTAGCTTCCTCTATCTCATATTCTTTTCCTTTGAAAAGCATTTTCTTACCTGCACTTCTCTTACTGGCAAAAAGTCTTATATTTTCTACTGGGAATTCTCTTTCTTCTAATACTTTCAGCATCTCTCTTCCTACTGCTCCAGTAGCTCCCAGTATTCCTACATTATATTTTTTCATCTCTGCATCTCCTTAAATAACAAAGTTATTGTATATAACATTTATAGCCTTTTCAAAGTCTTCATTTTCGACTCCAACTATAATGTTTATCTCGTCTGACCCCTGAGATATCATTCTGATATTTACTCCACTGTTTCCAATTGCAGCAAATAGTTTTCCAGACATTCCAGGTCTGTCAGCCATATTTCTTCCTACAGTAGCTATAAGACTTATGTTGTCTATAACTTTTACTTCTGAAGGTTCACATTCCTTTTTAATCTCTGCTACTATCTCATAAAGATATTTCTTTATATTTTCAGTAGCAACAACCAAGGAAAATGTATCTATTCCAGTTGGAATATGCTCTATGCTTACCTTATATTTCTCAAATATCTCCAAAGCTTTTCTTATAGCTCCTATTTCCCCTGACATATGGTCTTTATATATTGATATAACAGAGAAGTCCTTTTTTCCTGCTATTCCAGTTATAAAATAGTTTTTAGCATTTTTCAGCAGCTCATTATTCTCATCAACAATTATAGTTCCAGGGTTTTCTGGAGCATTTGTATTTTTTATATTGATAGGAATATTAGCTCTCTTTGCTGGTGCTACTGCATCTGTATGGAGAACATTAGCTCCCATGTATGAAAGCTCTCTCAATTCACTGTATGTTATTATTTCTATTCTCTTAGGATCTTTAACTACATTAGGGTCAGCCATTAGTATTCCTGATACATCAGTCCAGTTTTCATAGATGCTGGCGTTTATACAATCTGCAACTATTGCCCCTGTTATATCTGATCCCCCTCTTGAAAAAAGTTTTATCTCACCATTTGGCAATGTTCCATAAAATCCTGGAATAACTCCCTTAGGGCTTCTTTCTACAGCTTTCTCCATTGCTTCTCTTGTCTTTGCTATATCCACTTTTCCATTATAATCAAAAAATATTACATTTTCAGCATCTATAAAATCATATCCTAAGTATTCTGCCATGAGCATCCCAGCAAGATATTCCCCTCTGCTCACCAGATAATCTCTGTTCATTCCCTTTTTCATTCTGCTTTTTATTATTCTGAATTCACTTTCCAGATTACATTTTAATCCCAGCTCATCCCTTATTTCTAGATATCTGTTTTCTATAATAGCAAACATACTCTCATAAGAAACTGAATACTTTATATGTGCATAACAAAGATACAGCAGATCAGTTATTTTGTTGTCCTCTTTAAATCTTTTTCCTGCTGCTGATACTACTACAATTCTTCTATTTTCATCATTTTCTATTATATTCTTAACTTTTTTAAACTGCTCTGCATCTGCTAATGATGATCCACCAAATTTTGCTACTTTTATCATTCTATTCTCCTTTAATTTCTAGTCCTCAAATCTAGCATAAAATATTCCCTCTTTTATATACTTTTCTGCTGTCTTTCTCATAGTATAACAGTCAATTTTTTTTGTTATATAAATAAGGTTTCCTGAATTCTCCAATTTTCTCTCAATAATATCTGAATTTTCTTTTTCAAATTCTTCATTATTAATTCTTACATAATATTTTCCAGATACAAGAGAACTGTCTTTAGTGAGTTTCTTTTCAAATTTTCTCTCTTTCAGCTTCCCTTTAGCCTCAATAATATCAATTATGTCTTGTACTATTGCATTTCCAGTTGGGAGTTTTCCTGCTCCCTGTCCATAAAATTTAAGTTCTCCTATAGTTTTTCCATAGATAGTACCTATATTAAAATTTTGTGGTACTGCTGCTTCTATTCTTTCATTTTTAAAAATTACTGGCTCTACCACTGCACAATATTTATCTTCATATTTTTTACCTGCTGCAATAAGTTTTACTGTACAGTTAATATTTTTAAAATATTCTATATCTGTTTTCTGTATATTTCTTATTCCAAAGACATCTATTTCTTTTTCTGGTACCTCACATTCAAAAGCTAGACTAGAAGTTATCAATAACTTTCTCATTATATCTATTCCATCTATATCAGCAGAAGGATCACTTTCAGCATATCCTTTTTCCTGTGCTTTCTTCAATATTTCCTGAAACTCATATCCTTCCTTAGTCATATTATCTAATATGAAGTTGCTTGTTCCGTTAAATATTCCATATACCTCAGTTACTTCATCTATTCTCTTTACCTTCTCTAAAGACTTTATCCATGGAATACCCCCACAGACACTTGCTTCATATTCAAATGATACTCCATTTTCATAAGCTGTCTTGGTAAACTCCTTCAAATATGCAGCTACTACTGCTTTATTTGCAGTTACTACACTCTTTTTATTCTTCAAAGCTTTCATTATATACTCATATGCTGGGTGAATTCCTCCCATTACCTCAACTACTAGATCAATTTCCTTATCATTCAATATCTCTTCTGCATCTGTAGTTATTATATCCATAGCTTTATCTTTCTCATCTTTTACAAGAATTTTTTTTACTTCTATGTCATCAAAAAAACAGGTTGAGGTGCTCTTAACTATCTCATATACTCCACTTCCTACTGTTCCAAAACCTAATAAACCTATTTTCATATTTTACCCCTTTCAAATTATTTTTTGTTTTTATCAGAAAAACACTTGTATTTATTTGAAAAACATTATATCATAGCAAGTAGGTAAATGCAATAAGAATTTGGAGGAAAATTTATGAACAGCAATTTTGAAAGTACAAGAGGAAAGAAAATACAATGTGCAGCTTCACAAGCTGTAATAAAAGGGATTGCCAATGATGGAGGTCTTTTTGTAAGAAGAGATATGGACAGTTTAAAAATTAATGTCTCTGATTTAAAAAATAAAAAATACACTGAAATAGCCGAGATAATTATTTCTAAAATATTAGATGATTATCCAAAAGAGAGCATAAAATATTGTGTAGAAAATGCTTATGATAAAAAATTCAGCTCTGATGACATCACTCCTTTGATTAAAGTTGGAAATGATTATATATTAGAACTGTTTCATGGGCCTACTTCTGCCTTTAAAGATATGGCTTTATCTATACTTCCTTACCTTTCTACAGAGGCTTTAAAGCTAAATGAAATAAAAGAAAAAATCCTTATACTTACAGCTACTTCTGGAGATACTGGAAAGGCTGCACTGGAAGGATTTAAAAATATTGATGGAATAAAAATATTAGTATTCTTCCCAAATGATGGTGTAAGTAAGGTACAGGAAAAGCAGATGGTATCACAGGAAGGAAATAATACATATGTCTATGCAATAAATGGTAACTTTGATGATGCTCAAAGCGAAGTAAAAAAAATATTTACTAATGAGGAAATCAGAGAAAAATTAAAAGAAAAAAATTATTCTCTTTCATCTGCCAACTCTATCAATATAGGAAGATTAGTTCCTCAAATAGTATATTATTTTTATTCATATATGAAATTAGCTGAAATGAATGAGATCACTTTAGGAGAAAAAGTTAATTTTACTGTTCCTACTGGAAACTTTGGAGATATCCTTGCTGGGTACTATGCTGAACTTATGGGGCTTCCTGTAAATAAACTTATATGTGCTTCTAATGAAAATAATGTCCTTTACGACTTTATAAAAACTGGTACATATGACAGAAATCGTCCATTCCACAAGACATTGTCTCCATCTATGGACATATTAATATCTAGTAATCTGGAAAGACTTATATATCATTTGAGTGGAAGCAATAATGAATATATCAAGTCACTTATGGACAAATTAAAATCTGAAGGGAGATACAGTGTATCTGATGAGATAAAAAACAGTATAGATAATTTATTCTATGCTGGATATACCAAGGATTTACAGACAAGTGAAACAATTAAAAAAGTTTATGGAGAATATAATTATCTTTTAGATACACACACTGCTGTGGCATATAGTGTTATGGAAGAATTTAAGCAGAAAGATCCTCACCATAAAAATATAGTCTTGGCTACTGCCAGTCCATATAAATTCAGTAAAGCTGTTTATGAATCTCTTTTTGGAGAAAATAATGCTGATGAGTTTAAAATTATGGAGCTGTTAAATGAAAAAACTGGAGTTCCTATCCCCGAAAATCTTAAAACTTTAAAAGATAAAAAGGATATACATACTTCTGTTATAAACAAAGAGGATATGAAAAACTGCTTTGAGGTGATATTATGATTACTATAAAAGTACCTGCTACTACAGCAAATATAGGTCCTGGATTTGATACTTTGGGACTTGCTTTTAAGCTCTATTCATATTTTACATTTAAAAAGATAGAATATGGCATAAGAATTCTTGGATGCGAAGAAAAATATCAGAATGATTCTAACCTTGTATATACTTCATTCAAAAAAACTCTGGAGATTTTGAAGTATCCTGTACCTGGTATTGAGATAACTATAAAAAGCGACATTCCTGTATCAAGAGGACTGGGAAGCAGTGCTGCCTGTATTGTTGGGGGTGTAATGGGTGCAAATATAATTGCTGGAAGCCCACTATCTAAAGATGAAATATTTAAAATATGCAATGATATTGAAGGGCATCCAGACAACATAGCTCCAGCTCTTTTTGGAGGACTTACAGCTTCTTTGGTGGAAGAAGGTATTCCTTATACTGTTCAGTATAATATCAATGAAAATCTTTACTTCTGTGCATTGGTACCAGATTTTAGATTATCTACAGCAGAAGCAAGGAAGGTACTCCCTTCTGAAATTCCATATAAAGATGCAACATACAATATATCAAGGATTGCTGTCTTATTGAAAGCTCTTGAAAATGGAGACGACCTTCTCATAAAGAAATCACTTTCTGATACACTTCACGAAAAGTATAGAAATATTCTCATTCATGAATATGAAGAAGTAAAAGAAATTTGTGAGAAAAATGGAAATACTGCTCTTTTTATCAGCGGTTCAGGTCCTACTTTAATGAACATTGCTAAAACTAAAGATTTTCAATGGAAGATAGAATATGAAATAAAAAATCTAAAAAACAGCTGGATTATCAGAACATTAGATATAGATATGAAAGGAGCAGTTGTTTTATAGGAGGATATCATGAAAGAAAAATACCTTATAGTCAATAAAAAAATCCTTCCAGATTATTTTGAAAAAGTAGTTGAAGCAAGAAATCTTTTAACTGAAGGAAAGGTAAAAGGAATAAGTGATGCTGTAAAAATGGTTGGAATAAGTAGAAGTACCTATTATAAATATAAAGATTATGTTTTTCTTCCCTCTGATAACAGTATAGGGAGAAAAGCTCTTGTATCTATGATGCTTGAACATAAAAAAGGAGTATTGTCTGAAGTTTTGAATTATCTTTCTTCTGTAAATGGGAATATAATCACAATAAATCAGAATATTCCTATTAATGAAGTAGCATCAGTTGTTATATCTCTGGATATTTCAGATATAACTATTCCTATTGAAGATATTATCAGCGGAATAGAGCAGATAAATTATGTAGGTTCAACAAAACTTCTTTCTTTAGAATAAAAATAAAAGAGGAGAATTTTAAAATAAAATTTATTTTAGTTCTCCTCTTTCTATTTAATGGAACAATCCCATTTCCCTTTTTTCTTAAATTCCTGTCATCTTTTTCAAATCATTACATATAAATTGTGCTTTTGAACCAAAAATAGCCTGAACTCCATTAGTTCCTACTTTCAGCACTCCAGAAGCTCCCAATTTTTTCAAATCTTTGTCACTTACTGTTTTTGTATCTTTTACTTCTACTCTCAATCTTGTTATACATGAATCAAGAGATACAAGGTTATCTTTTCCACCTAATGCTTCTAAAACTCCTACTGCAAGTTCATCAGATTTTATTTCATTTCCTGAAGCTGAAACCTCTTCTGTCACTGCATCCTCTCTACCTGGAGTCATCAGATTAAATTTTCTGATAGCAAATCTAAATCCAAAATAATATACTACTGACAGACATAGTCCAACTACTATTACTAAGTACCAGTTATTTTGGAATCCGCTTGTTCCTGGAAGTACTCCAAAAGCTATATAGTCAATAAGTCCACCAGAGAATGTCATTCCAATTCTTACATTAAGCATATTCATCAACATAAATGACAGCCCTGCAAATATACAGTGTATTCCATAAAGAATAGGAGCAACAAATAGGAATGAGAATTCCAATGGCTCTGTTATTCCAGTCAGAAATGAAGTAAGAGCTGCTGAGAACAATATTCCTCCTACCAGCTTCTTATTAGCCGGCTTAGCTTCCTGATACATTGCTAAAGCTGCTGCTGGCAGTCCAAACATCATAAACACAAATTTTCCTGTAAGGAATTTCCCTGCCCCTTGATAAGTAGCACTTGAGAAATTAGTAACTCCATCTTTCAACATAGCAAACCATATTGCCTGATCTCCATTAACCACTTGCCCTGCTGCATTTGTATATTCCCCAAACTGATACCAGAAAGGTGCATAGAAAATATGGTGCAATCCAAATGGAATAAGTGATCTCTCTATTACTCCAAATATGAAAGTAGATACATTTGTATTTGTTTCATTAGCTAAGTATGATAATTTTGCAAGCCCTATTTGAACTGGCTGCCATATAACCGGCATTGCAAGCCCTATTACAAAAGCTGCTACTGCTGTAACGATAGGTACTAATCTTTTTCCTGCAAAGAATCCTAAAAATGCTGGAAGTTCTGTTTTATAAAACTTCTTATAACATACTGCTGCAATTATACCAGCTATCAATCCTCCAAAAACTCCTGTCTGAAGTGTAGGTATTCCTAATACCATTGCATAAGACATATCTCCTGCTGCTATTCCAGCAGCTGCCCCTGATACGATTCCCATTGTTGTATTCATAATAAGTATTGCTACTACTGCTGATAGTGCTGCTACTCCGTCTCCTCCTACGAGACCAATAGCTGCTCCTATTGCAAATAGTAATGGAAGGTTGCTGAATATTACCTGCCCTGCTTGTTCCATCAGTGTAAATTGCAACTTGTTTCCAAAAGCAAGGAATAGTCCAGCAACTGGTGTCATCAATGCTTTTCCAATTTTTTGTACTTCTGCAAAAATTTTCATTTCTCCTCCTGTTTCTTCTACCCTTTTTTTATTTATTCTCTGTAATTGAAATAATAATATTTTTTCAAAAAAATGTCAAGTTTTTTTCAAATAAAATGAGCTCTTTTCAAAACAAACTATTCATTATAGAATGATTTGCATTTTTTTCCTAAATATAGTATTATCTATATAAGCAATATTTCAAAATATATTCTGGGAGAAAATAAATGGATACAGAAAAAGAATTACAATTACAGCGTTTCAAAATAATTGAGCCTTTTTTAAGAAAAGAAAAAAAATTAAAAGAGATAGAAGAAGAAACTGGTGTGTCATATGCTACACTAAAAAGATGGGTTAATGCCTACAAGAAAAATGGTATACTTGGACTTGATAAAAAACAAAGAACTGATAAAGATTCATATAGAGCTATTGATGAAGATGGAGTAGAATTTATAGAACAAATTTGTCGTGAAAGTAAGGAAACTAAAATTTCAAAACTTTATTCTTTCTGCAAAGAAAAGCTTTCAAGTAAATATAATATAAGCTACCCTACCTTCTATAGAATAGTTAGTAATTTAGATGGGTTTTTCAATAAATCTTCAAGCCTTCATATGAAGAAAATAAAAAAGGAAAATCAAGTTTATCTAGTTCTTGAAATTCCATTATATATCCTAGTATCTGAAGAGGAAAGTGAGCATAAAATAGTTCCTCAATTATTAATTTCTATTGATGTGGCTACACTAAAACCTATCAATCATGCTTTAAACTACAATACTTCAAGTATATATACACTTTTAAGTTTTATCAGAGAGAGTATGCTTAAAGTATCAGTTAAGTCTGGAAAACTTGTAAAGCCGCAAGAAATTCTTGTTTCCTCTGAAAACATAAACAACAAGAAAATATTAAAAGAAATATATGACAGTACCTCAATAAAAATCACTGAATATTTTAGTGAAAATGAGGAAATCAGAAAGTTTGTTTCTTTTCTGGAAGAGGATATAGAAAAATTCTATTACCAAAATAATAAAATACTTTCTTATCAAAATTTAAAAAGTTTTCTTGATTCATATATTTACTTAGATAATCAAAAATATGATTTTGCTCTTAAATATGAGATGATAAAAGTTATTCCTTCTATTCGTGAACTTGATATTTTTCTTCAGGAAGCTAGTAGAAAAATAAGTAAATCTTCTTTGAGATTTAATAATTTTATCTACACTAATAATTTTTTAAATGCTTTAGAAGGAAAAAAGGTTATTGTAAAATATAGTCCTCTTGATACTGATATTTTATATTTGTTTTTTAGAAATCAATTCTTAGGAACTGCTAATATTTCAGCTGGATAAAAATATACTGCACCTAAAATCTTAGATGGCTAAGATAGAAGGTGCAGTTTTTCGTTTGAGGCCTCTCAGTTAATATTCTTTGAAAATTATTCATTTGTAAAAACACAATTCAATTCTTTAAAGCAATTATACAATAGCATATTTATCAAAACTATGGTAATATACCATAAAGAGGTGAAATTATGAAACTATTAAAAAATCTATTGATAGGTTTAGCAATCTTATGGTTTGCATGGGTATTCCTATTGCAAAGATTAGGAGAACTCCTGTTCTTTTTTAATGCCCCACCAGCATTACAAATAATAATAGTAGTTGCTATAATTATTATAATAAGGCTAATATGGGTAGATAAAGATAATAAACATTATTAAGAAAAACTTCAAAGTTACTGTTATACTATTTTGTCCTGGTACATATACTTTCTTATCCATCATTTAAAAACTTCAAAGTTACTGTTATACTAAACTTTCATCATCCTCTCTGTCTGCTCCACCATTATTTAAAAACTTCAAAGTTACTGTTATACTCATCAAAGGAAGTTATAAGGCTTCTAATGGTAAAAATTTAAAAACTTCAAAGTTACTGTTATACACACAGCTATTGCTCCAAATGGAGTTAATGTAACATTATTTAAAAACTTCAAAGTTACTGTTATACTATGCACATTGCAGTTTGCAATCTATTAAAATCAAAATTTAAAAACTTCAAAGTTACTGTTATACTCAACAAGACACATAACTTATACAAGATATACATTATTTAAAAACTTCAAAGTTACTGTTATACTTTGTTGTCTCTTACACAACTGCTAAATTTAACTTCATTTAAAAACTTCAAAGTTACTGTTATACCCTTATGGATGCTTGGAGATATGCAGTAGAACCAATTTAAAAACTTCAAAGTTACTGTTATACGAAGAATGCTGCATAAAGCAATGTTTAATAGAAAGTATTTAAAAACTTCAAAGTTACTGTTATACTATAAATTTAAGTGGCATGACAATAAATACAAAAGCATTTAAAAACTTCAAAGTTACTGTTATACGAATCTTTTGTTGCTTCTGTAGGTATTTTTGCTTTAAATTTAAAAACTTCAAAGTTACTGTTATACTATAGCAAAAGCAATTAAAGAGAAATTGTTAAAAATATTTAAAAACTTCAAAGTTACTGTTATACACTTTCCAAGGCTCTCTGAGAGTACTTTTAAGCAGGATTTAAAAACTTCAAAGTTACTGTTATACCTTCATCAAATAAGCATTTTATTTATTCTTTTCCATTCTTAACAAAGAATTTAAGAATTTTTTACCACTTTTTTTCCAAGAGAGAGAAGAAATTCAGCAATTAATTTTTTTCTTCTCATTCTCCTTTAAAATCATCACTTCATAAATTCCTCTATTTTTCAACTTGGAAATCATATAAACATATTTTCATCATCTTTCCAAGGTGTTCCTATTATTTCCTCATCAAAATAATGCTCACTTACCAGTTTCACAATGCTTATAAAATCTTCCTTTTTGTCAATTATATCTTTCAATTCTAAACGCAGTTTTATTAAATTACTAGGTGTAATCTCTCCACGAAATACAGATCTTTGATGATGACTCAAATATTTTTTACATATTTTAAAAACCTTATTTACTCTCTTTTCATTTATATCATAGAAAAGAAATATATAGTTATAATTTTTACCTTTCATCTACATCTTTTCCTTTATAGAGAACGGAACAAACTCTTTTCCCTCTAATAAAAATTTTATTAGCTTATATGCATCATATTTTACAGCAGTTATGTAGCTAACCTTTCTCTTCAAAATAGGGTGTTCAAAAGTTTCGTTCATCCTATCTTCCAAAGCACCTAAAAATATTTTTTTACCATCTTCATTTAAAATACAATAATTCAAACTTTTTTCAAAATGTTTTTCTACATTCAATTTTCTGTTATTTACACATTCAAAAATTGTTCTGAATACAATGATTGGTTTAAAAACCTCTGATAAATCTAAAGATAATGAGAATCTTCTCTCAGATGGTGAATGTAAAAAGCTTATTGTCTGCTCTAAGTGTGTTTGATAAATTTGCCCAATAGTTTTAGTATATAGAATTGAATTTCCAAAAGAAATTAAAGCATTTATCGGATTATCTGGTGGCCTTTTAACCCTTTTATTCATAATAAAATCCTCTCTTAAAAAGATTTTAAAACTATCATAAAATTTTGCCCAAATCTCTCCTTCTACTGCCATTATCTCATTTATATCATTACTCTCATTCAATCTTCTTTCTACATCATTAGAAAGCCACTCTAAATATTCTTTTAACTCTTTTTTATCATGACGATAATAGTGATAAAGTAGTTCATAAATATTTTTACCAATTCCCTGTACAATACTTTTTGCTATAGTTTCTTTATGATTCTTATGAGCTTCTACCTGTTTTATTACTAACTTTCCACTGACATATTTCTCTCTTGGATAAAATGTTCCAGAATATCCCTCATAGTGATTAAAAAAATGTAATGTAATACCATGCTTAGCTAAAAAATCAAAAAGCTTTGTATTCACAGAAATTTCGTCTAATGCAAATATCTCTTTAACTCCTTCAATAGGAATATATGTTGTTTTACTTTCGTTTTTAAAACACAGCGAATTGTCTTTTCTTTCAAGACTTCCTTTACTCAAAATATACTTTGTTCCAGCTCCCATATACACTCCTTAAATATAGCAATATGAATAATATGCACATTTTTTACATTTATTATTTTTTTCAACTGGTGGTAATTCATCCTGCTCAACTAATTTTTCTATTTCCTCTATTATATTCTTGATATATGTCTCATTTTCAGCAGTAAGTTCAATCTCATAGCTTTTTCTTGAAGATTTATTTTTTTCTATTACTTCTATTTTCCCTTTTTTATCTATTCCTTTTTCTTTTAATTTCAAGAGATAATAAAGTACCTGCATTTTTGCTGCTTCAATATCTGCATCTGATTTTTTTATCTCTATTAAATAATCTTTTTTTATTTTATCTACTTTGATATTTTCTACAGTTATTTCATCAGTCTTTTTCTCTTCATGCATAGCTTTTCCAATTTTTACTAATTCACTTTCATCTTCCATATTTATTCTATTGTAATGCATATAGCACTGCCTTTTACAATGAATAAAATAATTTATAATTGTTCCATTTATAGGCATAGACCCTCCATAGTTACAATATCATTTCACAATCTTCATCTGATTGTAGCTTCTTTCTATCAAATTTTCCATTTACAAAATATTTTTCTCCATCTCCAATATACCTAATATTATCTCCAATACTTTCCTGATAAGATAATTTACGTGTCATTTCCACAGGAATATTATATGAAAATAGATCTACTTTCTCCATTACTTTAGATAATTTTACCCTTCTTTCAGCATATCCCATTTCATTATTTAAAAGTATTTCTTTAAAATCATTCCATACTTTATTTCCTAATATCTCTTCTCCTTCTATATTTATGTTTCTAGAGAGAAATATCATTTTTGTTCTTCTATCATCTGCTATTAATTTTAATCTTTTATATATTTCCTCAAAATTTAGTTGGACAACTTTGTCTTTTCTAAAATCATCTATATTTTCTTCTTTATTTTCATCCTTAGAAAATTTTTCTAACGCCTCTAGAATTATAGTATAGTATTCATTAAAATTCTTATTTTTAAGAATCTCTCTCATCTCTTCATTCATGAGTGTAAATCTATCCTGTATTCTCACATCTCCTTTATAGATATCTCCTCCATCATCTAATTTGAAAAAATAGGCTTTACAATTTTTTTTCTTACAAGAACGATTAATTCTTCCTAAAAATTGTTCATCAGCATCCAATATAGATATATTTTTGAATCCAATATCCATATCTATATCCACTCCTGCTTCAATTACCTGAGTTGCTACTAATATCATACTTTTTCTTTCTTTATTTTTTGCTTCTTTTATTATTCTTTTTCTTTCAGCTTTATTATCATCACCAGTTATTAAGAAAATATCTTCTTTGCATACTTCATTGCTTTCTAATAATTTCTTGTAGAACTCAAAAGCAGAAGCTTTTTTAATAAATTCCACTACTACTTTTTGGTTCTTATGTTTTTCAAAAATAATTTTTTCTATTTTTTTTAATAGTTCTTCTCTCCCATATTCTTTCTCTAAAAGACAGAAATCCAAAGACACCCTTTCTCTAAATATTGAATTACTATAGTACTTTTCTCTGTTAGTTATAAGAGATGGAATTTTTGCCTCTTGGTCTAGTAAAAATGATAAGTTTGGAAGTGTTGCAGACATAATAATTATTTTAATATTTAAAATATCTGCATATTTTTTTAAGAATATAATTATCTCTTTCCAGATTTTATTTTTGTAACTTTGTATTTCATCCATTATCACTACACTATTAGCTAAATGTGGAAGAGCAAAACTGCTCTCCCTGTCAATTCCAAATAAAGTTTCAAAAAAATGGACATGAGTTGTCAAGACTATTGGAGAATGTATAAATTGTCTGTTTAATAATGATCTTTCATAATCAATATTATCTTTTTTATACTCTTCTTCACTTTCAACTTCTTTTATAGGAGTTATTGAATTTATTACTGAAATACTCTCTTCTAAAAGTGAATTTTGAAATATTTCCCTCAAAGATGAATTTGTTTGCTCTACTAAAGTATTAAATGGAAATATGTAGAATATCTTATTTAATTCTCTATTTTTTTCCAATAATCTCAACGCCAGATTAACAGAGGTAACAGTTTTTCCTGAACCAGTTGGAGCTTCTAAAAACACAATATTCTCTTTATTAACCATTTCTAAATTTCTTTCTGCTTCTATAAACATTTCGCTTCTATAGCAGTTTATATTATCTTTTTTAAAATATCTTCCTGTTTCCTGATGTAATTTGATCCCTTTATATATTTCTGTGCTATTAAAAACAGATCTGTATTCATCAATATTTGTCAAAAGGTTTAAGTTCTCTATTGGCTTTCCAGAACTATACTCACTTGTAGCATAGAAATCTGATGATACTAATAAAGAATACAATAGTTTTGTGTAAATATAGTAGTCAATAGAATTCCAGTCTTTATTTTCAACATATTTATTCCATTTTTCTCCGTTTATTTTTAATTTTTCAAATATTTTAAAAAACTTTCTACTTGCTTTTATTGAAAGCTTTAAATTGGGACAATAATTATTTACCTCATCAAACAGTTCTTTATATTTTTCATAATCTGTTGCTATCTCACAAAAGAAATCCTCATTTAAATTTTTAGTTGAAGAATGATGTCTTGATATAACATAAGAATTCAATATAATAAAGACAAAACATTTAAAAATATCATCATTATTCAATTTATTTTCTGAACATAGCTTAAGAAGTTTATTAGCGAAATAATCAATATATATCCTTGCAGATAAGTTAGAGTGTCTTTTACTTTGACATAAAAGAATTCTTTCAAATATATCATTTCTCATTTTATCAATTTGGAAATTTATATTTAACTTACCAGTATCATGCATACAAGATACATTAATTATCATTTCATTCCAAAATTTTTTTAGAATTTCATTTTGGCCAAAAAATTTCTCTGCAAGTTTATCAAAAACCACTTTTAAATTTTTATCTTCATATATTTTTTGATTATATTTTACGACTAAATCGGAATGTTCTAATAATGTCTCTGAATTCTTTCTATCTGATATATGAGCTAAAATTTTATCTTCATCTTTTACATATTTTTCTATTGAAAAAAGTTCTTCTTCAAACATGTTCCTCCTAATAGAATTCTATTATTTGATTATTTACTTTTACAAAATTACTTTTATCCTTTAAAATACATTTTTTATTAGTAAAAATTAAAGTCTCAACCACATATTGATTAGAAATATCATGAAGGGAAAGAGGTAATTTTTCTTCATACTTATAATCATATTTTATCTCATCTTCTTCTGGTGCCAGAAAATCAAGTTCCTCTTCCTCAGAAAATCCTTCTATACTTTTTTTCATAAATAGAGAATTTATTTCACTTTCATCTTCTAAAAAGTTTTCTCCTTGAAGTATCTCTACATTATTTATTGTTGCCAAATGATCATTCTTTCCAAGATATACTGTATATTCAAAATTATAGTTCTGCATTCTTTCTTTCAATTCTTTATGAATATCTGTATCCTCTATTTTTATAAAAATATCCCATTCTACATCTTCCAGCCACTGCTCTTTAACAATCAGATTTCCACCCTCTTCATTACTTGCATATCCTACTGAATTATTAAAAAACTGGATTTTTTTTGAAAAACTTCCATTAGTATTTTTAGGCATGATAGAAATTTTGATATCTTTTAATTTTTCATAAAACTCTGGATATTCCTTTTCTCCTTGTGAATTATATCCTCCATAGCCCATTACAGCTCCTAATAGCCCCAATAATGAAACCTTATGTATGTGTCCATAAGAAAAATATACATAAGAATTGACTTCTGGAATTTTAAAAAAAGCTGTTCTTCCACTTAAGGTAAATTTTAATATCTCCATGATTATACCTCTTTTCTAGTAAAGATATTATATTCTTTAGCTCCTTTTATATCATGTTTTACTTTCACATTTAAAGTATTGTAATATATCTCTACAGATAAAATATTATCTTTGAATTGATTTATAAGCTCATCAAATCCTAATTCTATTACATCACAATTTTTTTCTTTAGAAAATTTTATATATTGAGCCAGTTCTGGAAGATAATATCCCTCTTTTACTTCTATAAACAACGCAAACTCATTTTCACATCCTAATTTTGAGTTTGAATTAAAGAAAGTAGCTGAAGTTAGAGCTGCATCTTTAAATTTCTTATAGTCCTCTTCTGTGTATCCTTCAGTCATTCCCATTTTTACAAAATCTCTATACACTTGTGGATTAATCACAAATGGATAAAAATAGTGAGCCTCATTGCTTACTATCTTTGTTCCCAAAGTTGATTGACTAGCTTCTCCCATTATTCCATCCTTGCTACCATCTCTAAATGGTGACAATATTTGTTGTTCTTCTGTATATGTATCTGCATATTTATTAAATCCTTGTCCTATCTGAACTGCCCCTGTAATAGATACATTATTTTTTTCTTCCGCAAAAGTTGCCCCAAAATTCTTTACATCTATTGCTTTAAAAAGATTTTTTATTACATTAGTTTTATCTTTTTCTACTTTTAAATTAGCTTCAAATATTTCATCATATCTCTCTCTTAATGATTTAGGTCTTACTCCTATTTCTCCTTTTTTTCCTTCTCCACTATCTACCTTCATACTTTTTATATATAGAACCTTTTCTCCCATACTTTCCCACATTTTTTTCATTGGATATTTCAGGGCCTTATCACTTCCAAATACTTCTCCTGATGAAGTTGTTTTAGGAAATCCTGTAAAATCTGCATTCCAATTGGCCATCATTGATCTTATTCCTATTACACCATATATTCTATTTTTCATAATTATTCATTCTCCTCCCCATTAGTTTCTTTAGTTTCATTATTAGCTTCATTTTCTTCTTTAGCTGATTTTTCATAAATCAATGAGTCAGCTAAATATCCTCCTAATAACCTATCCATATTTATTTTTTCACTCTCAGTCTCATATCCTAATACTCTTTCATAAAGAGTATTAAATTTTATACTGTAAAAACCTATATCATAAGCATATTTTCTAAAAAGTTTATAAATTTCTCTTTTTAACCCTTCAATATCTCTATTTTCAATAATTCTTACTGCCAATTCATGTGTTTTTACAGTTATTTTATTTCTAGAAATTAAAAATTTTGCTAATTGCCCTAAAGCGAAGAAATATTCTTCATCATTTTCTATTTCTCCTACACCAGTTTCAAATATATTTCTAAACTTTTCTTTTATTTCTTGATGTTTATTCACAGTCATACCCCTTTCTTTTTTTATACTATCGTCTATACTAGTCATTAAATTAAACATGTCATATGCTTCTGTTATATAATCTTTTTTACACAAAGAATTTTTTATAAGTTCTAAAAATATTTCTTTATAATTATCAGCAAATTTTTTCATGTCTCCTTTATATATTAGTTCAAAAAAGATTTCTCTATATCTATTTGCCACATTTCTTATTCTTTCATCAAATACTTCTAATTCTCCAAAAATCATTCCATAAAGTTTTCCATCAAATAAAAGACTATTCAATCTAGCAGCTAATTCAAAGTTTTTACTTATTGAAATTCCATATTCTAATTTACTATTTTCCCCATTTCCTAAGCAGTCTAATATTTTTATTTCAGGATAAATTTCAGCTTTATAATTTGGAATAATATCATATCTCTCTATTGCACTTTCACTTTTATCTTTTCTTATTCTTAGATAGTACCCAGTGAAATCATCACTCAAAGACTCTCTATTTCCCAAAGGAATTATTTCTTTTTTATCAGATGAAATATATATATTTCTTTTTCCTGAATTTGCCATATTGTAGATATAGTCAAAGAATTTTTTTTGCTTAAATACCTCTTCTTCATTCAATAAATAAGGAACAGTATATTTTTCTTTTCTTGTTTTATTTTCTAAATATGGTTTTTTAGAATTCAAATTGAGATTATTATTTGGCAATCCATAAGTTTCATCATTTATTATCACATTATAGTCTACACTGTTGTATATATTAGGAATAACATATCTCTCATTCTCTTTCTTATACTCTTCTATATCTTCATCAAAGAATATCTTGATATATTCCTTTCCATCTTTTATTTCTTCTTTTATCTTATATAGATTTTCTTTAATCCATTCATAATTTTTTTGAATCTTTTCTTCTGAAAGTTTTCCTAGCTTTTCTTCAAGTTGTGCATATACCCTTTTCTTTTCCCCTTTATCATATTTGAGAAATGGATTTTTTAAAATTTCATAATACTTCTCTATACTTTCTTCTAATTCTTTTTTCTTTTCACTTAGAACATTATTCTTAACAAAAAAAGATAGATAATTGTTAGAATGAATTTGTTTTTTTCCATCAATTGGTTTATTCATATCTAATAATCTACTTAAATAATCTCTTTCTGCTAAATATTCATAATCTTCTATAGTTCTTCTATTTGAATTTTCTTCTATTTTTTTTGTTCTTTCTATTTTTGTATGCCTATAACTTCCATTACTTTTAACTATAAAATAGTCTCCTGGCTCTAATTCATAGCTGTCTGTTATAAATCTTTCTCCTTTTTCATTATATATTTCAGTAAAGATTTCAACACATTCTCGTAACAAATAATCTCACCTCCTCTATTATACCCATCTTGGATTTACGTAAGAAAATCCTCTTGCATTCATCTCTCCCAGCCCTACGCTCAGACATAGAAAAGCTAATTTTTGAGCAGTTTCATTTTTAGCTATTCCTAGAACAAGCTTATCTCCAAGTAGATTAATATTCTTGTATTTTACTTTCACAGGAACTCTATTTTTAAATTCAATAAAATTAAATAAATCAATATTTTCATCTAATTCCTCATTAAAAATAGAATTATATTTTTTTATTATATTTAACTTTAATCTATTTTCATACTCTTCCAATGTAATATTCTTTTTCCAATATCCATTTTCTGTTTTCAGTATCGTAGGTGTAACAGAAACAAGTTTATCAATATATCTATATTCCATTTCCCTCTCTTTGATTACCAATCCTTTTAATTCCTTCGTTATATTATCTTTTAAATATTTCATAAAATGCTCTTTTAATTTTTCGGAAATAGTTCTTATCTGTACCGTATATATTTCTCCAGCATTATACTTTTTAGTATTAACTTTCACTGGATAAAAAGAATTAAAACAATACTCTTTCACTTTTCTATCTTTATGATACTCTTTCCAGTACTCATCCTTATCAAAAGTAGAATCTATAAAAGCAGCTATTTTTTCTATGGTTTTATATGGTTCTATATCTTCTAATAAAAAGACTTTCAATTCTAGAATCCAATTCTTCATTTAATCCCTCCCTTTTAGTCCTCAATAATAATTATACCTCATTTTTTGATAAATAATAGACTTTAATTCGAAAATTTTAATTTTTTTTATTTGGTTTATCCTCTCCTTTGATTTTAAATTTTTTAATGTGAAAAAGATTGTTTCACACTTTTTCTTTACTATTCTATTTGGCTGTTTTTTACAAATAAGTTTTTGCTTAAAGTATATTTAAAAACTACTCAGTTAATATTCAACCAAGTGAAATAGAATCTGGTGGGGTAAAATCAATAACATTTAAAAACTACTCAGTTAATATTCAACAAAGTATTAGCTACTTTAGAAGGGATGAACCACAAATTTAAAAACTACTCAGTTAATATTCAACTTATGAGCAACTATATATTAAGTGCAGCTTTAGAATATTTAAAAACTACTCAGTTAATATTCAACTGGCTTTAGCTTCAATTTTAACAGGATGCAATCCTAATTTAAAAACTACTCAGTTAATATTCAACTGGTTAAAATTAGACTTAATGGCTATATGTGAAACATTTAAAAACTACTCAGTTAATATTCAACTTTCTCTAGTAGGTAATGATTTTTTAGCTTATTTTTAATTTAAAAACTACTCAGTTAATATTCAACCTGTTGAAAAAATAAAAAAAACATATAGAGAAGTAGAATTTAAAAACTACTCAGTTAATATTTGTTTTTGGTAAAATAATATGTGAATAAGTTGCCGTTTAAATTTCTGTTACTCAATAAAAAAATCCATTGTAAATTTCAACTAAATAATCTAACCTTTTAATAGCTGCGAAACTGTTAAAAGGAGATATGGAGATGATTACAATGGATCAAATAAATGATATCAGATACTTAACAAAAATACAAAGGTTAAGTTATTCAAAAGTAAAAAAAATAACTGGTTGTTCTTATGAAACAATAAAAAAATATGAAGAATTGGAAGATTTAACACCAATATTTAAGGCTCCACTAAATAAAAAAACAAAACTAGATGATTTTAAATCATTGATTAAAAAGTGGATAATAGAAGATAAAGGAAGACCTTATAAGCAAAGACATACAGCAAGAAGAGTTCATAAAAGATTAGAAGAAAAATTTCCAGATACATATACTGCTAGCTATAGAACACTCGCAAAACACTTGACTAAATTAAAGAAAGAGTTACATGTAGGCGCTGAAGAATATTTAAAGTTATCTCATCCTCAAGATGAAGCTCAAGTTGATTTTGGAAAAGTTAATTTTTATGAAAAAGGGACTTTAGTAAAAGGGAGTTATCTTGTTTTAACTCTGCCATATAGTAATGCTGGGTTTTTACAAATTTTCCATGGAGAAACTCAAGAGTGTTTACTAGAAGGTTTAAAAAATATATTTAAACATTTAGGAAGGGTTCCTTCTAAAATATGGTTTGATAATCTTTCGGCAGCAGTAAGAATAGTTAACAAAAAAGAAAGAAAACTAAATAAATTTTTTGAAAGTTTTTGTACTCACTACTGCTTTAAACCAATATTTTGTAATCCAGCAAGTGGAAATGAAAAAGGTAACGTCGAGAATAAGGTTGGTTATCTTAGAAGAAATTTTTTAGTTCCTGAACCTAGATTTAATGATTTAGACTCTTTTAATAAAATATTATTAAAAAAATGTGATACTGACCACGATAGAATTCATTATGAAAAAAGAAAAAGTATAAAAGAGTTGTACAAAGATCAACTAAAATCAATGCAGTTGATTAATTTAAGAGAATTCGACGTATTTAGACTAGAAAAGAGAAAAGCTAATAAATATGGAAATATAGAAGTTGATACAAATACGTATTCGGGATCTCCTTCTTGTAAAAATATGGAACTGTGGGTAAGAATAGAAGCAAATAAGGTAATAATATTAGATGAAAAAGGAAAAGAACTCATATCTCATAGAAGATGTTATGAAAAATTTAAAACAATAATAAGTTATCAAGAATCTTTACCTTTAATAATACAAAAAATTAGTGCTTTAGAGAATACAGAGTTCTATCAAACGCTTCCAAAAATATGGAAAGATTTACTTTCTGATAAAGATAGAGAACAGAAAAAAAGGCTTTTAAGAGCTCTTTCTAAGATGTTAATAGATAGTTCCATGGAAGTGGCAACTGCTGTTTTGCAGGATGCAATAGTTGCAGGCACTCTTTCAGCAGACGCTATATTAACCATATTTCATAGGTATTTAGATTGTGAATTTTCTTTTGAAGAATTAGAGGAACTTCCTAGAAACACTCCAAATATTCAAGAATATGATATTGATTTGGAAAGATATAATAAGTTTCTAGGAGGGATATAAGTGAGAGAACTATTAGAAGATTACACTAAAAAATTAAGATTAGGAAGAGAATTTTTAGATGAATTTGAAGATATTCCATTTACTACAAAAGAAGAATATTTATTAAAAGTTCTCGAATTAGCAGTGGGTTATCAGCAAATAAATAGGAAGAATAGATTACTAAAACAGGCACGCTTTGAGGTCTATAAAAGTTTGAATGACTATGATTTTACAAATGTTCAAATACCTGAAACAATAAATTTGGAAGGCTTAAAAATGTGTGACTACATTGAAAAAAAAGAGAATTTAATTTTTTATGGATCTGTAGGTACAGGGAAAACTCACCTTGCAACAGCGCTAGGAATAGAAGCTTGTAATAGAGGAAAGAAAGTAAAGTTTTTTAAAGTTTGCACATTAGTTAATGAGCTTATTGAAGCATATGAAAAAGGAGAATTAAGAAGATATACAAATTCTTTAAATAAATATGACTTAATAATTTGTGATGAATGGGGATATATCCCCATTTCATTAAAAGGTTCTGAATTACTATTTCAGGTTATAGCAGATTGTTATGAGAGAAAGAGTTTAATAATAACAACAAATCTAGAATTTGGGAAATGGATTACTATATTTATGGATAAAAAATTAACTAGCGCTATTATTGATAGAATAATCCACCATAGCCATTTGGTCGTTTTTAGCGGCGATAGCTACAGAATAAAAAATTCTACAATAAATAGCATCTAGTTAAATAAAATTTACAATGGAAAATGTCAGAAATCTAAACGGCAATTTAATAATAAAAAAAGTTGCAAAACACAAATATTCAACTTAAAAAGTTATTTCCTAATGGTGTTAATATACTTTCATTTAAAAACTACTCAGTTAATATTCAACAAGTACAAAAAAAGATATAAAGGATATGACTTATAGATTTAAAAACTACTCAGTTAATATTCAACTTGCATATGTTATATCTAAGGAAGCAAATGAAGGTTTATTTAAAAACTACTCAGTTAATATTCAACAAGTTTCAAAAACTCCATCTATATCATCATAATTATTTAAAAACTACTCAGTTAATATTCAACAGTAACACCAGCTACTAAAGACCAAAATCCAGCCTCATTTAAAAACTACTCAGTTAATATTCAACTCATAGCCTTAGTTGATACCATGTATTCTTGCATAAAATTTAAAAACTACTCAGTTAATATTCAACTTGATAAGAGGTTTATCGGTAAACGTGCTTTGTATATATTTAAAAACTACTCAGTTAATATTCAACATGGTGCTTAACTCTTATTTTCTCTTTGTGCTTGTTAATTTAAAAACTACTCAGTTAATATTCAACTTTGTTGTCAGTCTTTTGTAATCTGCCTTACTACTTAATTTAAAAACTACTCAGTTAATATTCAACTTTTCTTATAATGTCAATAGCTGTTTGCATTTCCTTATTTAAAAACTACTCAGTTAATATTCAACATGTTTGGTTCAACTGTAATTGTAGTTTCTTAACCTCATTTAAAAACTACTCAGTTAATATTCAACAAAGTGGGTAAATGTTGGCACTATAGCAGATATAGAATTTAAAAACTACTCAGTTAATATTCAACTTTTAAAACTTTGGGAAGCTTTCAATCTTGATAGAGATTTAAAAACTACTCAGTTAATATTCAACTCTGTATTTGCTAGGTAATATCACATTTTCTACTCATTTAAAAACTACTCAGTTAATATTCAACAAATATAACTAATGGATCAAAAGTTTTTAATACCTAATTTAAAAACTACTCAGTTAATATTCAACTCCTTTAATTCATCAAGTATAAATTTATAATTTTCAATTTAAAAACTACTCAGTTAATATTCAACTTCATCATTTTCTCCATAATCTCCCATCATAGCAGTATTTAAAAACTACTCAGTTAATATTCAACTGTTTGACAGGGGAAATAACAGGACTTTTAACATTATTTAAAAACTACTCAGTTAATATTCAACTTTCAGCAAAGATGAGGAAAAGTGCGAGATAAGCGAGATTTAAAAACTACTCAGTTAATATTCAACTATTCAAATTCTCTAATTTGTTTCTATTTTGAAAAACATTTAAAAACTACTCAGTTAATATTCAACAAATTGGAAAGCTAGTCCTAATACAAAGAAATATATATTTAAAAACTACTCAGTTAATATTCAACAAGATATGATTTTGTAATATATACAAGGTTGTTGTAAATTTAAAAACTACTCAGTTAATATTCAACTAGTGCAGAACAAATAATATTGAATAATTTAATCCCATTTAAAAACTACTCAGTTAATATTCAACAGAATATAAGTCTAAACTATTAGAAGTATATAATTAATTTAAAAACTACTCAGTTAATATTCAACTCAAAAGAAATTATTTCAACAAATGATGGATAACTTATTTAAAAACTACTCAGTTAATATTCAACATGTCAGATAAAAAAATATAAAGAAAAATTTAAAAAATTTAAAAACTACTCAGTTAATATTCAACTGGAAATGAGCTAAAAGAACAGCTAGGAACTATATAATTTAAAAACTACTCAGTTAATATTCAACTAACTAAGATAAGGGGGTATAAATATCATGCTTGGTGATTTAAAAACTACTCAGTTAATATTCAACAATTTTAATATAAAAGAATTAGGTGGAAAAACCTCATTTAAAAACTACTCAGTTAATATTCAACAAATGAAAAAAGAATGAAAGTAATAGAAAGATTAAAATTTAAAAACTACTCAGTTAATATTCAACTTAACGAAACCCAAAGTCATACAGCCTTTTTATAGGATTTAAAAACTACTCAGTTAATATTCAACTCTATTTCCCTACTGAAAATAATCCCTTTCAACCCTATTTAAAAACTACTCAGTTAATATTCAACTATTCCAACTTTACAATTCGGGTCATCACAAAGATATTTAAAAACTACTCAGTTAATATTCAACAAAACGAAAGAATTTTATTAGAAGAGATTGATACAAATTTAAAAACTACTCAGTTAATATTCAACAACAAATGATTAAAGCAGGAGATAGAGTTGTTTTTGTATTTAAAAACTACTCAGTTAATATTCAACGAAAATACAAAACCAATTTATTAGAAACAATTGATTATTTAAAAACTACTCAGTTAATATTCAACTGAAAAGTTAAAAGAAAAATTAATGATTTATCAACATTTAAAAACTACTCAGTTAATATTCAACCTTATAAATAGCCAATTACTATTAAAGTTACCCCGATTTAAAAACTACTCAGTTAATATTCAACTCTGTTACCTGTTCATATCTGCTACCTTTTACTGCATTTAAAAACTACTCAGTTAATATTCAACTATATTCGTGTTCTAGAATAATTAGGACTATATCCCGATTTAAAAACTACTCAGTTAATATTCAACTTATCTAAACTGCTTTCTTTGCAACTCCTCCTTCCATTTAAAAACTACTCAGTTAATATTCAACAAGTACAAAAAAAGATATAAAGGATATGACTTATAGATTTAAAAACTACTCAGTTAATATTCAACTTGCATATGTTATATCTAAGGAAGCAAATGAAGGTTTATTTAAAAACTACTCAGTTAATATTCAACAAGTTTCAAAAACTCCATCTATATCATCATAATTATTTAAAAACTACTCAGTTAATATTCAACAGTAACACCAGCTACTAAAGACCAAAATCCAGCCTCATTTAAAAACTACTCAGTTAATATTCAACTCATAGCCTTAGTTGATACCATGTATTCTTGCATAAAATTTAAAAACTACTCAGTTAATATTCAACTTGATAAGAGGTTTATCGGTAAACGTGCTTTGTATATATTTAAAAACTACTCAGTTAATATTCAACATGGTGCTTAACTCTTATTTTCTCTTTGTGCTTGTTAATTTAAAAACTACTCAGTTAATATTCAACTTTGTTGTCAGTCTTTTGTAATCTGCCTTACTACTTAATTTAAAAACTACTCAGTTAATATTCAACTTTTCTTATAATGTCAATAGCTGTTTGCATTTCCTTATTTAAAAACTACTCAGTTAATATTCAACATGTTTGGTTCAACTGTAATTGTAGTTTCTTAACCTCATTTAAAAACTACTCAGTTAATATTCAACAAAGTGGGTAAATGTTGGCACTATAGCAGATATAGAATTTAAAAACTACTCAGTTAATATTCAACTTTTAAAACTTTGGGAAGCTTTCAATCTTGATAGAGATTTAAAAACTACTCAGTTAATATTCAACTCTGTATTTGCTAGGTAATATCACATTTTCTACTCATTTAAAAACTACTCAGTTAATATTCAACCGTTACCAAAAAGCTTATTGAATAATCTCTTAGCCTATTTAAAAACTACTCAGTTAATATTCAACTTCCTTTGGATCTTAAACTAACAGATAGCCAATTCTTATTTAAAAACTACTCAGTTAATATTCAACAAAAATGAGGAGGAAACTAATGGGTAGACCAACTATATTTAAAAACTACTCAGTTAATATTCAACAATTTTCATTCTTAATACTCATTTTATTCCTCCCTTATTTAAAAACTACTCAGTTAATATTCAACGCTCATAAAATCAAACCCCACAATATTTATCAATCCCTCTATTCATGATTTTATCAAGCTTTTCCTTCTTTTTTTCCAAGTGCAGTAAAATTTTTATAAAATAATTTTTTCCTTCCAAATTGCTCTTAAAATATACCTTAGAAAAAATATTCAATTTTCCAACTTGGAAACTTCTTTATTTTTAATCTACTAAATTTACTCCATACATAATTCCAAGCGACCCTTTTTTTATCTTAATATTCATAGTCTTTTTCCCTAAATATTTATCATAAAAATCCTTTTCAATAAGGAATTTTACTTCCTCACCATTTACATCTGCTATCATATAGTAAAAATTTATATAATATTTACTTCCTGGTTTTTTAAAATATTTTTTCTGCTCTATAATCATTTTTATGATTTTATAGTCTTTTTGCTCTCCCTTGCTCCCTATTCTGTTGATAAAAAACTTTATTCTCATATAGATATATTTAGCAATAAAGCTTCCCAGCCATAATCCTATGCAGAGAGATATTGTTCCTTTTAATGCAATTACCTCTTTTGTTGATACAACCTCTCCCTGTAAGTAATACTGACAGTAGAAGATAAAGGCTGAAACTAAAAGCCCAATTACAACAGGGGAAAATCTTCCTATTCTGTCTTCAAACATAACTACTTTCCATGTAGAAAAATATATCATTATTGGGATTACCATCAATCCAAAGTAATAGTGGTGATTAATACCTAGTAATAAAAATAGCAATAAAAAGCAAATTGAAATGTTTTTTACAGTTTTTTCTGAAAAGTTTTTCATCTTTCTCCTCCATCTTTTTCTTTCTTCTCTTTTTCTATTTTTTCTCTTTCTACCTTGGAAAATATACATCCACAATAGTCTTGTCTGTACAATTCATATTCCTTTGAAATTTCAATTGATCTCAAATATCTGCTTTTCTTTTTGAAATCTCCATTGAGAAATTTGATACCATATTTTTTTCCAAGTTCTTCTCCTATTTCATTTATCCATTGAGCATTTTTCATAGGACTTATGCTCAACACAGTTGTAAAATAGTCATAGCCCAACTCCTGAGCTTTTTTTGCTGTTTCTTCCAGCCGGAGATTATAGCACTGATGGCACCTTTTCCCTCCTTCTCTTTCATTTTCCAGTCCCTTTACTTTTTGAAAAAAATCAATCTCAGGATTATATTCACCTTCAACTACATTTATTTTATATCCTCTTTTTTTATGATACTCTTTTTGTTCCTCAAGTCTTTTCAGATATTCCTCTTCAAAGGTTATATTAGGATTAAAAAAATATACTGTTATTTCAAAATACTCCTGTAAAAATTCTAAAATTGCAGAACTACATGGAGCACAACATGAATGAAGTAAAAGTCTAGGCTTATTTTCGCTTTTTTTTATTTCTTGCAATTGATTTTCCATTGCTAAATCATAGTTAATTTTCATTATTTAAACCTCCAATATTGATTATATCATAGGTTTGTTTTTTATCAAAGTTCTCCAACACAAAAATGGAAGAGAGTTTATCTCTTCCACTCCATTAAATGTTCTTTTTCATTTGTTTTTTCATCAATCTCTGTATTAGTTATTTTAAATCCTGATTTAAGATAGAAATTCATTGCTCTTACATTTCTATCATATACTGCCAGCTGTAATTTATCATGATCTGCCTTTAAAAAATCAATTATTTTACTTCCAATACCTTTTCTCTGGCAGTCTACTTTTAAGAATAATCCACCTATGAATATATTTTCTATCAAACTTACAAAACCTTTTATCTCTCCATCTTCTTCATAGACATAAGTATCTGAATTTGGCAGATAATTATTTTTTACATTATCATAATTTTCCAGCCAATATTCATCTGGAATAAAGCTTTGAGCCTCCATTGTTGATTCTTTCCATAATTCCATAACTATATCAATATCATCATTTCTTAAATTTCTAATCATTCTTCTCCTTTTTCATCTTTTTTAATTCTTCTATTTGGGCACTTAATTTCTTATATTTTTTGAGAAGAGCATTTCTTTCTGGTTCATAATCACACTCATGTAGTTCTTCTTTCAGTTCATCGATCATTTTTTCCAGTTTTTCAATTTCTTCTTTACTCATCTTCATCATCCTCCACAAGATTATTTACCCTAATATCTTATATACCTTTGGAAATATAAAAAATCAATAGCCTTTCTTAATTTATTTTAAATAAAAATTTTACTTTAATTTTGCTATCCATTCTTTCCATATTTCAGGCTGATAACCTAATGTTGCTTCATTTTTAAATCTTCCAATAGGACTTTTAAATAAAATTGGATTTTCCAGTAAAGTTTCTTCTAAATCAAATACCATATATTGAAGATTTCTTTTTTTATATTCTGTTCCCTCTGTATCAATTAACTCTTCAAGAGGATATTTATTAATTATACTTTTTAATTCTCCTTTAGATGGAGCTTTTTCTTTTAAATTTATAAATTGGATTTTTATTCCTCTCTCCTTAAAAAATCTCTCAGCTTTCTTTGAATCATTGCAATTTTTCTTTCCAAAAATCTGTATTATTATATCAATCCCCTCCTATAGCTCTATGACTTTCTGTGCCATCTCCCTAAAAGTATCATCATGTGTTACTATTATGCTCTGTTCCAGATTTTTTAATATCTCTCCAATAGAGTCAGCCAAACTTCTTCTTCTTTCTGTATCCAGATTGTTAGTAGGCTCATCAAATATTGAAAATTTGCTTTCTGTAAATAGCTCACTCATTGCTCCTCTTATGGAAATAGCTACTGCAACCTGTTCTCCCCCTGAAAGCTGTTCAAATTTTAATTCTCCTCTGTCTCCATCTAAAAATACAACATATTTATTTTTATCTTCATTAGACCAGACTATCTTTTCTCCTCTTCCAGTTATTTTTCTAAAATTTTCAGTTGCAAGTATTTCAATCTCTTTAAGCATATTTTTAGAGACTTCCTTACCCATTGATTTTATTTTTTCTCTAAATATCTTAGTAAGTTCCAATTTCATATTTAATTTTTCTAAATATTTTCTTTTATTTTTCAGTAAATCTTCATATTTCTTTATTTCATCTAATTTCATTTTTAAATTTTCTATTTCCCTGTTTACTGCCCCTAATTTCTCTCTTATTTCTTCAATATCAGATGTAACTTTGAGGTCTTTCTCTTGAAGGGTTTTCAGATCTATCCTTTCCATCTCTTCTCTTTTTAATTTTATCAAGAGATTTTTTTCCTGAAATTTCATTTCATTGTTCTCGATGATAGTTTTGATACTTTCAAGATTCTTTTCCAGTTTGTTCTTCTCCATAGCTTTTTTATAGTTTTCAAGATAGAGATTATTACTATTTTCCAAAGTATCTATTTTCTTTTCTATTTTATCAATTTTTTCATTGATACTTAGAAGTTCATCAGAAAAAATTCTATTGTCATTAATGAACTTTCTTTTTTCATCTATAGATTCTATATTTTTTCTAATTTCTATATTCTGCAATTCCATATTCTTTAGTTCCATCTCTATACTTTTATTCAAACTATCTATTTCTTTTTCAAGTTCATTTTTTACAGCTTCAGATTTTTCTAAATCTAAATTATCAATTTTTGTTCTCAGTGTTATTTTTATCTCAGAAAGTTTTTCTTTATTTTCAATACTGTTTTCCAGCTTAAAGTTTTTTAATTTTAACTTTTCATTTTCAATTTTAGATTTCCCTGTTTCCAGCTTTAACTTCTCTTGGATGAACTCTACTTCTTTCTCAGTTATTTCTTTAGATAAAGTATCTAACCTTATTATTTTTTCCATGATTTCATTTTTATTTGTGAGATTTTCATTTATTTCTTTTACAAAATTTTTCTTGCTTTCTATCTCTTCTATATATTTCTCTCTTTTATCCTTAAAATATTCATCTATATTTTTTCCATCAAGGTTTTCACATTGTTCTTTTAAATATGGACAATATGAAGTTTTCAACATCTCAAAAGCTTCTTCATTCTCTTTTAGTAAGAGTTCCTTTTTCAATATGTCGTCTTCCAAAATCTTTTTCTTCTTTTCAGACTCTTCTATTCCAGAAAGCTGTTTATCAAGATTTTCATCCATGAGATACTCTCTTTTAGCTTTTTCTTTATTAATCTCTTCCAGTTTCTCTTCTAATTTTATTTCAAAGGTTCTGATATTATTTTCTCCAGCTTCAAGTTTTCTTTCAAACTCTTCCAACTTTACTAAAAGAGGTGTTATTTTATCTAATTCAGATTTATACTCAACAGCTTTTTCCTTTTTCTCTTTTATTTCTTTTTCTATTTCAAATAGTTTATTTTTTCTTTCTAGGAGCAGAGATTCATTATTCTCTTTTTTATTTTCAAAAACTTTGATTTCTCCATCAATTTCTGAGTTCAATTTCTCCAGAATATTTATCTCTTTTTCCTTTAAAAGACACTCTTCTTTTATCTTTTCTAACTCTTTTTTTCTAATTTTTAATCTGTTTATTTCTAAAGAATATTTTTGATACTCCTCATATTTTTCTTTATTTTCTTTTACTATTTTTTCTGAAATTTCACTCTCTTTTATAGAGGCAGAAATCTTCCCCAGCTCTTCATTTTTATTTTTTATATTTTCAGATAGAGCATTTATTTCTCCAGTAAGTTTTTCTATCTCTAAATTTGTAATATTATATTTATTTAGGAGTTCTTTTATTTTATTTTTTTCCTCATTCAATAGATTTAGACTTAGATTATATTCTTTAGCTCTTTCTTTTTCAAAGTCCAGTTTTTCCTTTATATCAGCAGGATCTTCCATTATCTCTGATATATTTTCCATACTGTTTTTTTCTATTTCAATATCTTTCTCATATTTATTTACAACATCTCTTGAATACCCTTCATAGATCTTTTTATAAATATCAGTATTAAAAACTTTATTAAATATTTTTTCCCTCTCATTATCCTTTTCTTTAAAGGAAGATATAAATTCATTTTGTTTAGCAACTATTACATTGTCATATATCCCTTTTAAATCTCCTTTAATACCGCAGAGCTCTCTTATTCTTTCTTCTTTTCCTACGAGCTGAAGTTCAGGATTATCTTTTTTGTATATACTGGTAGCTCCAGGAATTTTTCTTGTAACTATATATTCTTCTCCATCTATTCCAGTAAATTCTATTTCTATCTTTGCACTTTTCTTTCCATATTTTATAGCTTCTCTTTGATTTCCTCCTCTCAATTCAGAATCAAAAAGAGCATAACCTATTGCTTCAAGAATAGATGACTTCCCTTTTCCATTTTCTCCAAGAAGAAGATTTATTCCACTATCAAATTCAACATCTAATTTATCATGAATACGGTAATTTTCCAGATGTATTCTATTTATTTTCATTTCCTATCTCCTCCTCAAGCATGGCATCGAAAAGCTCAAAGAAATCTTTTTCTCTGTCATTTTCCTCTTGGTATTCTTTGAATTTTTGAAGATAAGCTGTTACCTTTTCAGCATCAGAAAATTCTTCCCATTGATTTATAATTTCCTTCTCTACATCTCTTACTAGATAAAGTCACTTAGACAAAGAAAAGGACTACCGTCTCTTTTCGGCGTTTGCTGGCGCAGTAAAGGAAAAGTGATGAACCGGTCTTTTTCTTTCTCAATAATCAGGTTATCCCCGTCAGAGTTTGCCTTGCAAAGCTTGAAGATGGTCTTTACTTCATAATCCCGGTCGAGCAGATCGAGCATCCGGTTGGCCTCTTTGAATAGCTGCATTGCTTCGGAAGCCTTATTGCGCTCTTCTTCCGGGAAAGTTGTCAGCCACGAAGCACGGCAGGCATCACATCCGTGAATGTTGGCGATGGCTGCAAAACGTGGCTGGAACCCCCATGCGTGGAAAAAGTAAATCCAGTTGATGTAGGGAGTGACTGTATGTATTTTATAAGACAAAATGGTACTCATAGGCTTGTTGAAGGCGAGCTGCTGTTTATCTGAATCTTAATTCCTGTCCGCGATAAGTCTCGTCTATTTCTCCGTTGTTATATAACAGATGTCCGTTTACAAATGTTTTCTCTACTTTCCAGTCGAATGTGTGTCCCTCTAATGGGCTCCATTTACATTTGCTTAGAATACAATCGGTTGTTACAGTCCATTCGCTTCCGGGACGGACTAATACCAGGTCAGCCTGATAGCCTTTGCGAATGAATCCTCTGTTTTGTATCTCATACATCTGCGCAGGAGCATGAGCCATCTTTTCTACTACTTTTTCGATAGTAAACACTCCTTTTTCTGTCAACTCCAACATGCTGACGAGTGAGAACTGAATCATCGGCATTCCGGACATTGCTTTTAAGGCACCGCCTTCTTTTTCGCTAAGTAAATGTGGGGCATGATCTGTGGCAATAGCATCAATCATACCGCTATTGACAGCCTCTTGCAAAGCTTTCCGGTCTTGCGCTGTCTTAATGGCAGGGTTGCATTTGATGCGGGCACCCAGTGTCTGATAGTCCTCTTCCGTAAAGAGCAGATGAGAAACACAGGCTTCTGCCGTGATCTTTTTTTGTACCAAAGGTACGTTAGAAAACAGGCTCAACTCTTTAGCTGTGGAAATATGCATGATGTGCAGGCGGGCGTTTGTCTCACGTGCCAACTGCACTGCCAGTTCGGATGAACGATAGCAAGCTTCTTCCGAACGAAGGAGCGGATGAAGAGCCAAAGGTACATCGTCTCCGTATTCTTTCTTATATTTATCCGTATTTTCTTTGATAATTCCCTGATCTTCACAATGAGCAGCGATGAGCAGATCGGTTCCACCGAATATATTACGCAGACTGGCCATCCGGTCTACCAGCATATTGCCGGTGCTTGACCCCATAAATAACTTCACTCCACAAACCCGGTGTTTATCCAGTTGTGCAAACTGGGTATAGTTATTATTCGTTGCTCCGAAATAGCAGGAATAGTTGACTGCTGACTTTTCACCCAACAGAACAAATTTTTCCTCCAAAGCCTCCAATGTAGTAGTTTGCGGATTGGTATTGGGCATATCCATGATAGAGGTGACACCTCCTGCTGCCGCAGCACGACTTTCTGTGGTGATATCTGCCTTATGAGTCAGTCCGGGATCGCGGAAATGCACATGTTCGTCGATGGCACCCGGCAAAAGATAACACCCGGTTGCGTCTATTATCTCGTCGCAGGGGGCAGTTGCGTTTTCTTCGCCAACCAATATTTCGGCTATCTTTTCATTCTCGATCACTACTGAACCCAGAACTTTTCTTCCTTCGTTGACAATAACGGCGTTTTGAATCAGTGTACGTTTCATTTCTTTTGGGGGAATTTGTGGAACCAACTATT